>Ga0194118_10000316_pt1 | contig 86679 bp, 68 predicted proteins | sample TA2MahsurfametaG_2_FD_148662 | JGI IMG/M metagenome (GOLD analysis project Ga0194118, IMG submission 148662) | Freshwater microbial communities from Lake Tanganyika, Tanzania - TA2015013 Mahale N5 surface | ecosystem: Environmental > Aquatic > Freshwater > Lake | place: Tanzania: Lake... | reverse complement strand
TGAGATGATAACGGTCCTGATGCCTGGATAGCATGTCTGGACGGGTAAGGTTGTATCCACTGATATGAAGAAACAGCAGTGGGTGGGTGCCGTTTACCTGATAACCAACCCCTGCCGAAGACAAATCACGTTCATGGAGATTCCAATACGCCACATTGGCGCCCGGATGCAGAAACACAGAGACCCCTGGAAAAAAGAGGGGTACCAGGTTCAGCCAGAGTTGGTCTACACCCATGCCCATGGCAAAATCGTAATGACATTCTGTATGCATATGGCCAGCCCACCATTCAAGGAATCGTTCTGTCTCCGGACAGTTCTTCATGGCAAGGAACCCAGCATTGAAGATGCCAGACCGAAGGATATCCCGCTCCAAGGGCATGTGGTGGCTGTCCGGCAATGGGGTTAAAACATGCGGCGTCAGCAGTAAGGAATGCTTCTCCAAGGCAGACTCCACTGCTTCCAGATCATGTGTAACCCATATGTCTGAATCGAGATAGAGTAAAATATCAGGTTTTTCCTGACACAATAATATCTGTGCGGCAAAAGCCTTTACCGCACAATTCAATTCGATGATACTGTACCGTTCTGCCATCGCCTGAAAGCCTGGGATACCTAAGGACTCGACGTCTCGGATATGGGCTGGCTGAAAAGCGTTTGGGTCAAAGCGACCGTTGATACGATCTACAAGTACGATCACGCATTCATAGCCAGCAGTATGCTGCAGGAATGATTCCACCATGGTCTTGCTATGAGCGAGGTGGTTTGCGGAACAGACTGTATAGAGGAGCTTCTTCATATTTTTTTGTAGGCGAGCACGACCGTATTGAGATAGAAACTGTCTGAGCGTGGCCAGAAAGGCTCTGTTAGGCGAAAGAGGATGTTGAGCGAAGGGATCAATGCTTGACGAACGAGTTTACGAAAAATCGACAGACGGGATAGTAGCGCGACACGATACATCCATTCATTTTGTAAGTAGACGATAAACAATTGGTGTAAGGCTTGCACATAATGCCCAGACTTCTCTACTGCTATGATTTCAAAGCCTTTTTGAGTCAGCAGGTCTGCCAATGCAAAGCGTGTATATCGGGCATAGTCGACCGGCACTTCATGTTCTTCCCAAGCGAATGGTACTGTCAACAGAAGTTTACCGCCGGGCTTGAGTACACGGTCAATTTCATTCAGATTTTGGGGAAGCAGGAATAGATGTTCAAAGACTTCACTGCTGAAAACAGAATCGAAACTAGCATCTTCGAATGGAAGGTTGATCCCATCGTAGAAAATATCGACGAATTCATTTTTATGATCATGCCCTTCCCCTTCGTAGTCTACCCCAATATATTCTGTCGCCTTCGTGAAGAGTGACTGGTAAGGTTTTGCCCCGCATCCAAAATCAAGAAGCCTACCGCCCAACTCTCTGCTGTAAAGGCTAATTTTGTCATATAGACCTTTTCGGATGTAATAGAGCGGGTGCGAGATGGGGGGATGGAAGTCGGTTGGTACCATTGTCCGAAAGTACTGAATCTGTAAAGTATGACAATTGCAGGCGCGTTGAACCTATTCAAAGACATAGTATACTCACTGATCGGCTGGGCGTCTGCCTTGGGAGTAGGCCGACGACCTCGACGAGGGGTTCTGATTGTACGTGTCGATGAGATCGGTGACTACCTGCTTTGGAGGCCTTATCTAGAGGTCATCTTGTCTTCCGAAAAATTCCGGACCGAGGAAGTAACACTTTGCGGAAACCTCAGCTGGAAAGGCCTGTTTCAAACCTTTGATGCTAATCTGCGGGTAGAGACCATCTGGATGGACAAGGTTCGATTTAAGAAAGACATGACCTATCGCTACCGTTTTCTTAGAAATGTCTTTCTGAGTAGCTATCAGATCGTCATCAATCCGACATATTCCAGGGACAAACGATATGACGATGCCGTCGTGCAAGCCGCTGCTGCACCCATCCGGTACGGGATGGCAGGCAATTGGGAGAATATAAGGTGGTATGACCACGGATACGACAGGCAGCTCTATACGCACCGGATGGATTCCAGTGCTGAGGTGCTGTTTGAGTTTTTCCGCAATGAGGCTTTCGCTGCGTTTGTCGTAGGTAACAGACCTCCGCCAATCTTCTTTTTGTTAGACAAGGCCCGATGTGCCGGTATACATCTCACACTGCCGCAATCCTATTTTATCATCTTCACCGGATCCCGAAGTCCACGGAGACGTTGGCCCATTCGATTTTTTATCGAAGTAGCCAACTTTATGCATGCTCAATCCGGCTGGACCGTTGTGTTATGCGGTGGCCCTTCCGACCGGCTTCAAAGTGATGCTTTTGTCAGAGACTACGCGGGTCCTTGCCTGGATCTAACCGGTCAGACTGCCTTGCCAGCACTCATGACTATTATCGCTGGTGCAAACTGCGTTGTCACTGTCGATACGGGTTCAGTACATATGGCAGCTGCCGTCGGTACCCCAGTGTTTGCTGTTTTCAATGGTTCGCAATACGGACGATTTGCCCCATATCCGTCTGCGGTGTCGAAAACCGTGCACTGTATCTATCCAAAGCAAATCAGGGCAGCCCTGGATGACCCTGCACAAGTACGCTCCACATACCGCTATAAGGTAGATATCCCCTACGACTCAGTACATCCGGATGACATGATGGAGGTCATGAATGCCACAAAGCTCTGGGAAGATGCCTGAGGTACTGACAGATATGGAAGGGACTTGGAAGCCTGAGGTTGGCCTGACTTCTCCATTGGGGCTAGTGGATCGAGATAGCATCTCAATCATCACTATTTGCTTCAATAATCTTCAGGCCCTGCAGGACACCTGTACTTCGATTGATGAACAGCAATGCCTGCCCTTTGAGCACATCATCATTGATGGCTCGACAGATGCTGACATCCGGTCATGGTTGCTGGATGAATCTCACCCCACTTACAGAACCTACGTGTCGGAGGTCGATGAAGGTATCTCTGATGCCTTCAATAAAGGCATCTCCAGGGCACGAGGAGAGATTCTGCAGATGTTGAACGCGGGCGACAGGCTCCATGACCCATCTGTACTGCGGCTGGCAGCTACGGCATTTGCGGAAGACCCTGCTCTCCAGTGGCTACACGGCAGCATCCGTCTGATGCGTGGAGGGATCTGGGTGGTGGTCGGAAAGCCTTTTGATCCGAGACGCCTTTACAGAGGGATGCGATCGACCTTCCATCCCACCATGTTTGTACGACGAACAATATTTCTTCAGTATGGACTCTTTGACAAGCAGCTGAAGATTGCCATGGACTATGATTTCCTTTGCCGTATCGCCCGGGAGCGAAACACCTTTGTACCACTACCATTGGCAGTATTCGAGCCGGGCGGCATCAGCAACCAGCATTTCAGAAAGGGTCTGGAGGAAATGCAGCGAGTGTATGAAAGACATTTCGGTTTTTCGCTGAAACAAAGGCTGTGGAAATGGAGGCAACTCATCCTATTCAAATTCCTTCAAGCTGGCTTAGGAACCTGGATGTATGGGTGGAAAGTCCGTCTGGGTTGGGAGAACCGCTAAGCATTTCGCTACGAGGTACAGGTGTTGTCTTTGCGCTGCGTATTTTCGCCAAAGTCTCGGGTACACGCTACCTTGAGTGCAGAACACCCAGAACAGAACTTTTAGCATCGATTTTGTGAAGCCGCTCAGCTTTGTCATTATCACGTACAACCGTCCTGCGGACATGCTTGCCTTGGCAAAGAATATTGCGCAGCTTGATCAGGCTTCTGACTTGCTGGAGGAAGTGATTGTTGTCAACAACTGCTCTACTGCCGACTACGGCGAAGTCGAACAGTTTATGAAAGAAGCCAACCATATTCCTTTCTGCTACTTCCTTGCGGAGGAGAATCTAGGAGTTTCCAGGGGACGAAATTTTGCCATTCGGCAGGGAAGAGCAGCTATCCTGATCATGATCGACGATGATGCGGAGATGCTCAACCGTGACTGTCTGTTGCTGCTCTTGAAGGAATTTGATCGTGGCAGGCCACAGTGGCCTAGGGCCGTCGTGTCTTTCAAGGTCTTGTATGCATCCACCCGGACGTTGCAGTTGAGTGCATTTCCACATAAACATATCGCTGAACGAAGGGATTTGGAGGCATTTGAAACCTACTATTTTGCGGGAGGCGCACATGCCATCTTGCGTACATCCCTTGACCGGGTGGGACTATACCCAGAGGATTTTTTCTACGGAATGGAAGAATACGACCTCTCGTACCGGCTGCTGGATGCTGGATACTCGATCTCCTACTGTGCCGATATTATGATGCTGCATAAGGAGTCGCCCCTAGGGCGGGCGCCGGCATCCGACAAGCTGCAGATGATGTGGGTGAACAAGTCGAAGGTAGCCTGGCGTTACCTCCCCGTACGATATTTTGTCAGTACAGCGTTGATGTGGTCTTTAGCATTTCTTCGAACCTCCCGATTGCATCTGCCAGGCTTTATTGCAGGATGGAGGAAGATTTGCACTATTCCATTGCAGGAGACCCGCCGCCCTATCGGAAAGGCCACGCGCGCTTATCTCTCATCCGTGGAAGCCCGCCTTTGGTACTGAAGGTCAGTGGCAGCTAATAATCGCATGAATTCCTGCAGTCCCTTATTTTTCCCTTCGTCAAAGATGTACTGGATGTTTTCCGTAAAATACTTTTTCAGCGGATAGGGCTGTTGCGGGATTTCACGGATGATGGTATCCAGGTCTTCCAGTCCGCGGGCATTGGCATCGTTAAAGTGGGAAATGAAAGCAGCATCGATGGGTCGGTTGGCTATCCAGGTGGCGAATACGAATGGCAAGCCTGTGTGTTTTTTCCAGGCGTCTCCAAGGTCGTAGGCATAAGAGGAGCGCTGGGCCTGTAGAAAAGCCCTGTCTCCGATGACCAGCCCCCCGATGGTGCCCTGGATGTCCACCAGGTAGCTATCATCGTGGGCGACCCGTATCTCGGGTGATACTTTCCAGTAATCACGCAGCAGGATGCGTGCCAAGGTGACGGAGGTACGCGACTGGTAGTCCATCCACACGCAGGTCAACTCATCGATGGGGCATTCGCTGAAGATGGCAACAGAAGCGACGGGACCATTGCAGCCGATGCAGTATTCTGAGATCATCTGGGGGGTGTCGAGGCGGGGGATGACGGCGACCGGTACCAGTCCGATGTCGATGCGTCCGAGCAAAAGGTCTTCAGCGATACGGGCAGGATAGTCTGTCGTCAACACCATCTTTTTCATGGCACCATGCTTTCTGAGACCCTGTAGGAGCGGTAGCGTGTTGAGGTAGCTCACCGCGCCGATGCGTATTTCTGTTTCCAAGGGCTTTGCTGTAATTTTGAGCGCAAACCTACGGCAATCGGTCGGATCCAGTTCATGACATCCGGCATCGCTTGGAAGGATATTTCGAAAAAAGGTAATACTCCTACATGGACCTGAGCTCGATCACCGCCCTATCGCCAACAGATGGAAGATACCGGAGTCATCTGTCGCATCTGGCCCGCTATTTTTCAGAGTATGCCTTAATTCGTTACCGGATCATCTCCGAGGTGGAGTACCTGATTGCGCTTTCAGGTCTGAAAATTTTCTCTCTAAAGCCATCCGAGAAGCGCTGCCTCCGGTCGCTTTATGAAGAACTGACACCCGAAAAAGCCCAGGAGGTGAAGGAACTCGAAAAAGCCACGAACCATGATGTGAAGGCCGTGGAGTATTATATCAAAAAAGAACTTGAGGCATTGCGGCTGGGGCATCTGAGGGAATTCGTGCATTTTGGCTTGACCTCGCAGGATATCAACAATACTGCCATTCCGATGATGTGGAGGGATGCCCTAGAGCATGAATACCTGCCAGCGGTCACTAGTCTCTGCCTGATGCTTCACCGCATGGCAGATAGCTGGATGAATATTCCGATGCTGGCACGTACGCATGGCCAGCCGGCCTCCCCCACGCGGATGGGTAAGGAATGGATGGTTTTTGTAGAGCGCCTAGATGCCCAGATTGCCCAGCTGCAACATATCCCCTATTCCTGCAAGTTTGGAGGGGCCACCGGAAACTTCAATGCCCATGTGGTGGCCTATCCCAAGGTCAATTGGCCAAAGTTTGCGGACCGGTTCTGTGCTTCCCGGCTGGGGTTGCAGAGACAACAGCATACAACCCAGATCGAGCATTACGATGACCTGGCAGCGCATTTCGATAGCATGCGCCGCATCAATACGATCCTAACCGACCTATGCCGAGATGCATGGATGTATATTTCTTTCGAGTATTTCAGGCAGGTCACGCGGAAGGGCGAAGTCGGCTCATCTGCCATGCCGCATAAAGTCAATCCAATCGACTTCGAAAATGCCGAGGGCAACCTCGGCCTTGCCAATGCCCTCTTCGGACATCTCTCGGAGAAGCTTCCCATCTCCCGACTGCAGCGCGACCTGACCGACTCTACAGTACTCAGAAACCTGGGAATCCCCTTTGCACATACCATCCTTTCCATCCGTTCGTTGGAGAAAGGTCTCGGCAAGCTGGTATTAAATGATGAAGCTATCCGACGCGACCTGGATGCCAATTGGGCCGTCATCTCTGAGGCCATCCAGACGATCCTTCGCCGGGAAGGTTACCCCAATCCTTACGAGTCCTTGAAGGAGTTGACCCGTGGCAAATCCGGCGTCAGCCGTGAAGCCCTGCATGGATTTATTGACAAGCTCGACATAAAATCTTCAGTGAAGAAAGAGCTGAAGGCGGTGACTCCATTCAATTATACAGGCGTCCTGCCCTGATCCAGCAGCCTCTCGCACACATGCCTCATTTGTGTATTTCTGAGGTAAAATGAAACTGGATGTCGGGATGGTTGTTCCGTTCGGTATTCAGGTACCACTCACTCTGCGCCAGATAGACCAGGTGCTCGTCTTTATCTTGTACGACGTTGCCCGACTTGAAGCGTATGAACTCCTCCAGTTTGGCAGTATGCTCAGAAGTAATCCAGCAGGCTTTATAGAAAGGTAGGGAGTTGAATTGCACGGAGGCTCCATATTCCTGTAGTAGTCGGTATTGGATGACTTCAAACTGGAGGTCGCCCACGCAGCCAATGATTTTGCGGTTCCCGTTGTGTTGGGTAAAGAGTTGTGCTACGCCTTCGTCTGTCAGCTGAAGCAGACCTTTCTCCAGCTGCTTGGTCCTCATAGGATCTTTGTTGATGACTTCTTTGAAAATCTCTGGGGAGAAGCTAGGGATACCAGTGAAATAGAATTCTTCACCTTCCGTGAGGGTGTCACCAATCTTAAAATTTCCGGTGTCGAAGAGTCCTATGACATCTCCGGGGAAAGCTTCCTGTATAACGTCTTTGTCGCGTGCTAAAAAAGTATATGGGTTGCTAAAGCGTACCTCTTTGTCGAGGCGCACGTGGTGATAGAAGCGATTGCGTTCAAAACGTCCAGAGCATACCCGCAGGAATGCGATGCGGTCCCGGTGTTTCGGGTCGAGGTTTGCATGTATTTTGAAGATAAAACCGCTAAATTTATCCTCATCTGCCTCTACTGGGCGCGCCGTTGTCTCCCTGCCTCTGGGCTCAGGGGCAATGCGGATGAAGGTATCCAGTAATTCTTTGACACCAAAGTTATTGATGGCGCTGCCGAAGAAGACTGGAGCTGTCTTTCCGGCCAGGTATGGCACAGCCTCAAACGCGCCATAGACCCCTTCGATAAGGCCCGCTTCTTCTGCGAGCATAGAGGCATCCCTTTCACCCAATACGCTAGACAGGGTGGCGTCTTGGAGATGTTGTATGGGTAAGATGTCTTCCTCTGTGGCTTTTTGATTGGCATGAAAGAGCAGCAGGCTCTGGTCGTATAAGTTATAGACACCTTTGAAGTCTTTCCCCATACCGATCGGCCAAGTGAGGGGGTGAAGGTGTATGGACAATTCCTTTTCGATTTCGTCTAGGAGGTCGAAAGGTGCTTTTCCGTCGCGATCGAGTTTATTGATGAAGACGATGACGGGTGTATCTCGCATGCGGCATACCTCCATGAGTCTGCGCGTCTGCTCCTCTACGCCTTTGACGCAGTCGACAACAAGTATGACGGAGTCGACGGCCGTCAGCGTACGGTAGGTGTCTTCCGCAAAGTCTTTATGGCCAGGGGTATCGAGCAGGTTGACGAGCATGTGGCGGTATTCGAAGCTCATGACGGAGGTGGCCACACTGATTCCGCGCTGACGTTCGATTTCCATGAAGTCGCTGGTTGCGTGCTTCTTGATCTTATTACTTTTCACGGCACCAGCCGTCTGTATGGCACCTCCAAAGAGCAGGAACTTCTCGGTGAGGGTTGTCTTTCCTGCGTCCGGATGGGAGATGATGGCAAAGGTCCTACGCTTTTGTATTTCTGTGTCGAATTTCATATTCCGCCGCAAATGTACGCCAATCCAGCGCTACCCAATGAGGCAAAGGGTTACCTTCGCAGGACAGAGGTTCGCGGCAGGCCTTGCAGCTGGGGGTTGAGACGGCTCTTTATTCAGTGCTCATCTACCTGTCTGCCTCCAAGACGGTGGAATCCATCATTGAGGGCATCGAAGAGTACACCGGCGTGACCATCATCACACCCAAAAGCCAGAAAGTGGCTGAAATGATCGTTGAGAAAATCGGAAGGGGCATAACTTTGTACAAAGACACGAGGGAATATGGGAAACGAGGGCATACTACGAGCGACCTGGAGATCATCTTCACGGTGATCACAAGGCTGGAAGTATCAATACTGCAGTCAGAGATCCAGACCACCGACCTTAATGCCTTTGTGTTGATGTACAGCATAAAGGATACGAAAGGTGGTATGATTAAAAAATGAGCTTTTTATTGAATTACCCATGATTGGAATCATATGAGAAAAACCTTACAAATACTTGGGAATTCCCTCAAGCTGGCGATGCAGGAGTTACACAAAAATAAGCTCCGCACGTTTTTGTCGCTCTTCGGGGTCACCATCGGGATCTTCTGCATCATTGGTGTGCTTTCAGCGGTTAGCAGCCTGGAGAAGAATGTGCAGGACGGCATCAAATCGCTCGGCAGCAATACGATCTATATTGACAAATGGAGATATGGCGGCGGTGATGGAGACTATCCGTGGTGGAAATATCTGAACCGCCCCTCGTGCCGGATGACGGAGGCGCGGATGGTGAAGCAAAAGGTGGGGTCAGATATCAAAGTCGCCTTCAACATGTCTTCGCAGGGGATGGTAGAATTTGGCAATACAAATATTGATGGGCTCAACTTCCACGGCATCACGGAGGAGTTTGATGATATACAGCCTATGGAGATTCAATACGGAAGGTATCTGAGTGCCTCGGACTTTGCATTGGGCAGCGCGAACATCATCCTGGGATACGACATCGCAGAGAAGCTTTTTGACAACCCAGAGAAGGCGGTGGGCCAGGAGGTAAAGCTAAAGGGTCGGAAGGGCCGGGTAGCTGGTGTGGTGAGAAAGCAAGGCAAAGGGCTGATCAGCGGATGGGATTTTGACAACAGCGTGGTGCTCTCCTATGCCTTCATGCAGCAGATGTTTGAAGAACGCTACAACAATCCAAAGATCATCGTAGCCGGGCCAGCCAACATCTCGGCCGATGACCTGAAAGGCGAGCTGAGAGGTGCGATGCGGTCTATCCGGCGGATTGGCCCGACCGAAGAAGACAACTTTGAATTAAATGCGGTCTCAGACTTAAGCAATGCCGTGGATAACATCTTCGCCAGCGTGAACCTGGGCGGATGGCTAATTGGTTTACTATCACTCATTGTCGGGGCTTTCGGCATTGCCAATATCATGTTTGTCACAGTCCGAGAGCGGACGCCCTTTATTGGTCTGAAAAAGGCCATTGGCGCGAAGCGCCGGACGATCCTCATGGAGTTTTTACTAGAGAGCAGCTTCATCTGCATCATCGGAGGACTGATCGGGCTGGGATTGGTGATTTCACTGGCAGCGGTCTTCTCCCGCGTATTCAACTTCCCTATTTATGTTTCCATGCAGAACCTGGGGATTGCCTTTGGCATCTGCCTGGGAATTGGAATCCTTGCGGGCATCATCCCGGCGGCCATCGCGGCAAGGATGGACCCTGTGGTCGCGATTCGATCGAAATAAGGATCAGTTCAAGATTGATGCATTCATCGCCAACGATATTGGGCATTGAGAGTTCCTGCGACGAGACGAGTGTGGCCATCTGTAGTGGGGGCCTCATCCTTTCGAATGTCGTTGCTACCCAGGACGTACATCGCCGGTATGGAGGAGTGGTACCAGAGTTGGCGAGTAGGGCTCATTTACAGCACATGGTTCCGGTCATGATGGAGGCGCTGCAGACAGCGAACCGAGAACTCCCAGACATAGATGCCATTGCATTCACCGAAGCGCCAGGACTGATCGGCTCTTTGCTGGTCGGTTCCGGGTTTGCGAAGTCGCTGGCCTTAGCGCTGGACCGACCATTGATCGCTGTTCACCACATGCAAGCGCATGTGATATCGAACCTTATAGAGGAGCCCCGGCCCTCCTTCCCGTTCCTTTGTCTTACGGTGAGCGGGGGGCACACACAGATTGTATGCTGCCGTTCGCCGCTGGAGATGGATATATTGGGGGAAACACTGGATGATGCTGTGGGGGAGGCATTTGACAAATCTGCCAAACTGCTGGGCCTCCCCTACCCTGGCGGCCCTTTAGTCGACCGTCATGCTGCCGATGGCAACCCGCAGCGCTTTGTCTTTGCCGAGCCACAGATTCCCGGGCTGGACTTCAGCTTCAGCGGGGTCAAGACATCCATCCTATACTTCCTGCAGGAACAGATACGTAAGGATCCTGACTTCGTGGAAAAGCATCTGAGCGACCTGTGTGCATCCATCCAGCACCGTCTAATCAGTATCCTATTGAAAAAGTTTCGCATCGCAGCATTAGAGACCGGCATCCAAGACCTCTGTCTGGCAGGAGGAGTGGCTGCCAACCATGAACTCCGAGCTGGCTTTTCGAACCTTTGCGAAGAGTTGCATGCCCGCCCGTTCGTTCCCAACCTGTCTTTTTGTACAGACAATGCAGCCATGATTGCATTGACAGGCCACTATCATTTTCTGGCAGGTTCTTTCAGCGACTTGCATTCCACCGCTTCTGCCCGCGCTCAATGGTAAAGGCGTCTATGGCCAACGACTTTTTTGATTTTCAACAATTCCGTATCCATCAGGCGAGGAATGCTATGAAGGTCACCAGCGAGGCATGTCTCTTCGGTGCCTGGTATGCTGCAAAGGCCATGAAGGCAGAACGAATGCTCGACATCGGTGCGGGTACTGGCTTACTAATGCTCATGCTCGCACAGAAACATGGATGCCCCATCGACGGCATTGAGATCGATCTTGACGCAGCGTCTGAGTGTAGGGAAAATCTCAAGGCCTCCCCTTGGTGGGATAGGCTAGAACTCTACGAAGGAGATGTCGTCAGATGGGAGCCTGGCGTCCGATTCGACTGCATCATTTCAAATCCACCGTTTTATGAGAGGTCACTGCTCCGGGCAGATCGCCGAATGAATGATGCGATGCATAGCACTTCTCTGAACCTAGATGGTCTGGCTGCTGCCATTGGCCGCTTGTCCAGTCAGCAAGGACAATGTAGCATCCTCCTGCCTATGGACAAATCAAAGGTTTTCGAAGCTAGGCTCCAGAGCTTTGGGTTCGAGACGGAAAGACGGGTACTTGTCTGCCACCGGCGCAGCCAGCGGCCGATGCGTCAGATCCTATGCATGTCGCGAGGATGGCAAGGGATTTCGCAGGAAGAAGAGCTTTTCATCGATGAGCCTGGTCAAATTCTTTCGGAGTATTACCTGTCGAGATGAAAATCGGATTGCTTCAGTCAAGATGAATATAGAGGGGATTTCACATGTAGGCGTACTCGTGCAGATAAGCAAAAAGTGGGGTGAGGCGACCTTGCCTAACGAGGGTGGCGCGTTGTATGACGGGATCTTCGGGTATGAGAAGTCCGGGCAGTACGTGCTTGATCAATTGCTCCCCAAAATACCGGGAGGCATCCCGGGGAAGTTCGTTAGGGAGATTGCCGACGGCGAGTACATCGATAGAATCTGCGAGATAGGGCGCCGTTTTGATACCTGTATGTATGTTGACTCCATAGACCGGGTCTTCGATGGTCTGATCACCCTGATTGATCGGGACAGAGCCATAGGCATCATCGGTGATGTCTGAGATGGTACGGATGCGGAAATCCGGCTCAAATATCTGGCCAGCCTCGAAAAGTCTTGGGATGCGTTTTTCCCAGTAGATGCCATTCATGAGAATGTCTGCCTGGCGGGCATAGGCCGGGAATAGGGAAGTATATGCTTCGGGATGCTCGTGAAAATGAGAACGGCTATATCCTCCATTAGCAGTATGCCGATAGAGGTCAGAGCCTTTGAGTTGTACATACACTGGGTATTCAAACGCTCGGGAGAGAAAGTCGTCGGACTCTACTTCTCGGATACCCATGAGGTTCATGACTTCCAGTACACCATGTGCGACGCGCCCTGAGCCGGTGACGACGATCTTGATATTGGGCAGTTTCAAACCGAAGTAAGTGTGTATCAATTCGCGGAAGCTGCGTTGGCGATATACCCTGCCGAGGTGGTAGCCTCCTGTACGGTGACCGTAGGCCATGATGCCATTATGTGCCCCGACGATGCCAGCGAAGAATCCGAAGCCTATGATGCGGGTGGCGTCGGAATGTTCAAGGCATTCGAAGTCGATTAGTGTGATATTTTTTTCAAGGATGGACTTGAAGAGTGTTCGATTATGGGGCTGCTGTTTGCAGGTATGCGAAAAGAAAAGATAGGTTTTGCCGGGAATGAGTTTTTCGATGGGTATTTCTTTGATGCCGATGAGTACATCGCACTCTGAAAGATCCTCTTCCAGGCGGGCACCTGCCGATGTATATTCCCTGTCGTGAAAACATCGGTGTGCAGAGGGCTCCACCAGGATTTTGAGGCCAGAAAACTGCTCATGAATCCATTTACACTGTGCCGGGGTGAGGGCGACTCGATTGTCAGCCGGCACTTTATCTTCACGGATCAATCCAATGGTCATAGCGTATGGTTGGCTAGTCGAAGATAGCGCATGGACCTCAAGCTATCCATTGATAATGGCTGGCAGTACACATTCTGTAAGGATTGGTCAATTTCTTGGTATGATACTCCGCTCTTTCAATTGGCTTTGTGTGCTTTTTGCATTGGTCCTTTGTCACATGGTACCTCCGGTATAGGTTCCAGGGGACATCCAAGAGCAGATGTACCATCAAGTGGCAATACCATGCAGGCAGGTCCTCGTCTACCGCCATCCAGATAGCTCTGCGTCGACGGACAGTCACTCTATCTACCGATGGAGAGGTGGCTTGCGCACGAGCAACAACGTCTATAAAGAAAAGAGTGATGAGACCTGGATGGCGGAGGGTGAGGGCCTACACCTTTGGTCTGATGCTACGAGAAAGGCAGCAACTGCTCCGACGCGCAGGCTGCGTATGGGCAAGCTGTATGAGATGTTCTACTTAGGGACATTTTTGGAAGGGAAGCCAAGGCGCCTTCGAGCGCTTCACCAATTCCTACAACCTTGTGCAAATGACGGACAGAAAAAGAACGAATCTCATCGAGCCCACTACGTCCTAGGACAGTACTTATGGCCGAAACTCGTTCGTCGTCAAATGGCGGGGGCGTGTACCACTTTTACGACGCCGAAGGCAACAGCGGTCAGATGGCACTCGCTACCTCCCGGCCGATGGAGAAGTCTTCGAAGAGCGGGTTTGCCCGTGAACCCTGAAACCCGTAATTTGCTCATCCTTGCCCAGATGGCGGAATTGGTAGACGCGTCAGACTCAAAATCTGATATCCGCAAGGGTGTGCAGGTTCGATTCCTGTTCTGGGCACGAGATTTCATCAAGCCGCTGAGGTCATTAATTTTTATCTCTACCATCCGTCAATCATCATTCCTTGACAGTTTCGAGTCGTGCAGATCCTCTGCCGACCGGGAACACCATCTTCAAGGCACTGAACACAGAAGAGATGAAAACAACCTCACTGACGCTCACGTCGCTACTGATCTGTCTGGGTGCCGCGGCCCAGTCGCCGCCACCCAACGGCGGCGGTGCATACCAGCTGCCCACGGCGCCCTGTGTGACACCCGAGCTGCGTTCATCCGTCGTGGCGATGCTGCAGGCCAACCTCCATGCACTGGAGGTGCGCGGGCAGCTGCCCGCACCCCAGGCCCCCGAGATGTCGGAAGCGAACGCCGTGTTGTTTGACTGGCCGCTGCGGCTGGCGCCTGGCGTCAGCTACCGCTCGTACTACGGCATCAGCAACTATGTGGACCAGGACACGGCCTTCCCCAACAAACTGCTCGACTACAACTGCGGCAACCGCAGCTACGACCTCGCCAGCGGCTACAACCACCCGGGGACGGATATCTTCACCTGGCCCTTCAGCCGGCTCATGCAGGCCAACAATACGGTACAGGTGATCGCCGCCCAGGCCGGCACCGTCATCGGCAAGTCGGACGGGAATGCCGACAACAGCTGCGCCATGTGCACCGCCTGCCAGTGGAACGCCGTCTTCATCCGGCATACCGACGGCTCCGTCGCCTGGTACGGCCACATGAAGAAGAACAGCCTCACTGCAAAGAACGTAGGCGACGCCGTGGCCAAGGCTGAATACCTCGGCATCGTCGGCAGCTCAGGCAGCTCCACCGGCCCGCACCTGCATTTCGAAGTGTACCGCAACAGCACCTTCACCCTAGCCAACCGGATCGACCCCTACGCAGGTCCCTGCAACCGCCTCAACGGCAACACCACCTGGTGGGTTACGCAGAAACCCTATCGCGAGCCGATGGTCAACCGGCTGGTGACCCATCACGCACCACCCGTGTTCGGCACCTGCCCTGAACTTGAGAAGCCCAATGACAGGCGCGAGTTCCAACAGGGCGACACCGTCTATTTCGCCACCTACTACCACGACCAGCAACAGGGCGCCACCACCCAGTACAGCGTCCTCCAGCCCGACGCCTCCATCTTCCGCAGCTGGTCGCACAACGCCCCTTCCACCTACAATGCTAGCTATTGGTACTGGTGGTACATCCTGCCGTCCAACGCCCCCGTGGGCACCTGGACCTTCCGCACCCTCTTCAACGGTATGACCGACACCGTGCAATTCAGCGTCAAACCCAGCACACCCACGGCAGTGCTGAACCTGGCGAATGGACAGTTCGTCCGCATCTACCCAAACCCCGCCCCCGCCGAGGCGCCCCTACGGCTGGAATGGCGCCTCGACGGCGCTCGGCAGCGCCCCGTCCAGGTACGTGTCTGGGACCTCAACGGCAGGCTGCACATCTACCGACCCTCGGTTCGGTCAGGACAGCCCATCCCCATGCCCACTGCCTGCGGCGTCTATGTCGTCGAGGTGTTCGTCAGCGCGCGGGAACGCTACCGCTTGCAGGTCGCCCGGCAATGACTATGGCATTGGCTGTCTAAGGTGATCGGCAGCGGCAGGGCCTTCCCCATGCACCCGCCCCCGTTTGTGCAGAACAGCGGAATAAGACGGTGTGGTCAGGCATGTCGCTCCCCGGCCCCTTCCCATCGACGGCGAGCACGTCGCGACGCATGGCGGTATGCCGGCCATCCGGCTGCGAGTAGGGCAAGTCCCCATGCCACGGCCATCCCCCCCGCGCCGAAGAAGGCCACGAGCGAGAAGAGTACGGCGCATGCCGAGGCGGCTGCCAGCCGGCGGGAGGCGGGTATTGTTCCTCGCCGCATGAGGACCAGGGCGCCGATGCTGCAGAAGAGGTAGAGAGCAAGGCAGGTAGCGGTGGAGACGGTCACGGCGAAGGTGAATACGCCCGAGAGGCTGCCTGAGTAGCTGAAGGCGACGAGGACGGACGAGAGGGACGTGCCCAGCAGTACAGCACCGCGGGCCACGCCCCGGCCATCTCGCCGCACGAGCCAGGCGGGCAGCTCGACTCGGCTGGCCATCGCAGCCGGCACTTCGCCCGAAAGTAGCACCCAGCCATTGAGGGCGCCGTAGGCCGATACGGTGGCGCAGAAGGCGACGAGTATGCCTGCCCAGCCGCCCCAGTAGCTCGACAGCAAGAGCGACAGCGGGGCCTGCGAGGCGCCTACCTCCGCTGCCGGCAGCAGGGCGATCACAGCACAGCAAGCCGTCATCGTCAGGATGCCCGTGAAGCCGGTGCCCAGTAGGGTCGAACGCGGTATGTTGCGTTCCGGGTGGCGAATGCGCTCAGCCGGCACCGCGGCCGACTCCAGCCCCAGCATCGCATAGAGCGTCAGGATGACGCCCGAGGAGACCTGGCCCGCCGTGATGGCCGCAGGGTCGAAGGGCGTGAACGTTTGCGTGCCCGAAGCCCAGAGCCGCTGGAGCAGCACCAGAGGGATCGCCACGATGGGTATCACCTTCACCAGAGTGGTGACGACCTGCACTGCCGCGACGGCCCGGATGCCCTGGAGGTTGACAAGGGTCAGCCCCCACAGCAGGCCAATGGCGGCGGCTGGCGGCGCCCAGCCGAGGGCGCGTATGCCCGGCATCAGCTCGGTGAGGTACGAGGCGCCACTGGTGGCGATGGCGGCGTTGGCGGTCCATACGGACAGCCAATACCCCCAGGATCCGATGAAGGCGGCGCCGTCGCCCAGGGCGAGCCGCATAAAGCCGTGGGCGCCCCCTGCATCCGGAAGCCGCCGGCCAAGGACGCCAAAGACATAGGCCAGGCAGAGGGCGCCCGTGAGGGTGACCGCCCAGGAAAGGATGGCGTTATAGCCGATCGGGGCGAGGGATGCGGGCAGCAGAAACACCCCGCCGCCGATGATGTTGCCGACGACCAGGGCAGTAGCGGACCAGAAGCCGAGCTTGGGCATGGCGGCTGACCTGTCGGAGGGACGGACGGAGGGCTCCCCTGACAGTTTCATGGTCGGGGCAGTATGAAAGGAAAGGTATGCATACAGGCGTCTAAGCCAGGGGCCCTCACCAGGCATCCAGCCCCAGCAGCTTACGCCCTAGCGGGCTGAGTTCTGCAGTGCCGTAGCGGGTCTGCTCCCATCGTCGCGGGTCGCCAGGGAAGGCGTACCCTTCGGGTGCGATGCGGTCGCGCCACGAGGCGATGCGCCATTGGCGGAGAGGCTCGTTGTCCACCTGTGCGGGCATCATGGAGATGTACTGGGCGATTCGGACCTTGTCGCCGTGGTTGGCTCGGATGCCATGGGCCAGCAGACTGTTGAAGATGAGGAGGTCACCCGCCTCCAGGGGCACCTTGACGGGGGTGAAGCCGGTGGTGTCAGGCATGAAGCGGTTCCGGTCGGCCGGCTGACTGAGCTTCCATTGCTCAAAGTCACGATAGAGCTCTGGGATGCACTGGAAGCCTCCCATGCGCTCATCGGTCTGGTCGGCCAGGGCGAGCACGCCCTGGACGTTGACGGGCTTGGTATCCGGGTCGTAGTCCCAATGGATGAAAGCCTGATACGCATGACCGGGTCGGATGGGGAAGTTGAGGTTAGCACGGTCGATCGTCACCCAGAGCTGCTCGCTGCCCCAGATGTCTACGAAAGCATCGTAGACGCGGGGCATCTGACGGTTGTTCCAAAGATGTTGGTGGTTGTAGCACTCTACCATGCCTGTATTGACGAGCTCTTTCATCTGCATCTCAGCGCGCGGTGCAGTGTACCAGGTGGAGGAGTCCTGTGGATCCTTTTCTTCAAACCCCCAGATGAAGTCGGCTGTCGCCAGTGCCTGCTCTCTGGGGACGGCCTGTTTCACCACGATGTATCCATCCTGTTTCCATCTCTGCCAGTCGCCTTCAGACAGCACTCGCAATGGTCTTCCATTCGACCGGTCGTTCAGCTGCTGCAAACTGCTCTTGGCTGTGGAAGGGTTTCCCGGTATGTCTTTGTGGGCTTGACTGGGGGCCATCGTGGGCGCCATAGTGGGATGCTGCGTATTCATTCCGTTTGAATGTAACAAATATTGCCTCTTTCAAATCTACGGAAACAGCAGCAAGTGTGCGGCCAAGCCATGCAAAGGATGGACGGAAGTGCTAAGGACGAGTACGATACTGCTTGTAAAGTAAAGGGTAAAATGGCGAGTTGTTATGAAGGAGAAAATGACAATTAGCAGATATTTGCCACAACGCGTGTCATGATGACAGTATTCCTGAATGGACTGGGGACGGGCTTTGCCCTAAGCATCATGCTGGGCACAGTCTTTTTCTGCCTGGTACAGAACAGCATTGAAAAAGGCTTTTGGAGTGGGCTTGCAATTGCGACGGGTGTGATCCTGTCGGATGTACTGCTTATCATTGCGAGCAGATACAATGCCGACCTGCTGCCGCAGGGCGGGATGATGGAAAAGGCCGTGCGCATCGGCGGAGCAGGGCTACTGCTAGGCCTTGGCATCGCTGGCATGTGGCTGAGAACTGTTCCGGCGGGTAACCAAGGTTTAGGGAGCAACCCATTCCTGCTGGCCTCCAAAGGGTTCGCCTTGAACATCCTCAACCCGGCCAATTACTTGAATTGGCTGGCCATCTCTCTGATGCTGACCAATGTATTCCACTATAGCGGCACTCGCATCTGGCTATACTATGGCGGCGCCTTATCGGGTATTTTCCTAACAGAGCTGTGCATTTCCTATTTTGCGACTTTTCTAAAAGCCTATATCACTCCTGTCTTCTTACGCCGCCTTGATGTAGGCGTTGCGATCTTATTTATCATTTTTGCCATGCTGCTGGTCTGGCCCCTGTTTGCCCCGGGGGCTCGTTAGCCATTTCGTTGCCTCTCGAAGACGTGTTGTTGACGGATTGAACAGACGTAGCTTTCGAAGAATTCGCGCAGTTCCTGAAAATGTCTTTTCTCAGAGGGATCAATACCGGATAGGGAAGGATCGTTTCGAAGGCGGAAGTAGTCCATGAGCCGCAGGCTTTTCACATTTCCATGTCGGATATCGGCATGCATAAAGGCCGGTCGCACCTCGATATCTGAGAGTAGTACAGCGGGCCCATTGGGCGTTTGCCCTTTGGAGACGGTAAGTCGCAGCAACAGGGGGAGCTGGGCCCATTTGAAGATATCGTATGCGATGAAGTCACCCAGAGAATAAGCAATGAAATGTTGGCGTCCGGTATGTGGAGAGTCATAAAGTTCCATGGGCTGAGCGTGATGCGGGTGTCCGGCGATGATCGCATCGATGCCAGCCTCATCACATACGCGATGCGCGTTCTGAACGATGGTAGCCCCGGGATAGGCTTGATAAGCTGTGCCCATGTGCAGCATCGCGATGACCATCTCGGCACCGTTGGCGCGGGCCGCGGCAGCTTGTAATGCCAAGGGGGAGAGGTCGGGGTTGGAATCATTGAGCAGCACATGATTGCAGAGCCACGGCTGCTCAGCTGGCAGCTGCTCCTTGTTCAACGAGAAAGTGGCTGCGAGAAAGGCAAAGCGGATCCCATTCCTTTCGAGTATGGGTACATCTTGCCATTGGCTTTTGGTGCGGGCGGCCCCTGCCGTCGCGATGCCCTTTTCCTGCAGGAAGTCCAACGTGTGCAGCAGTCCATCAATACCCATGTCCAGGGAATGGTTGTTGGCGACGGAAAGCAGGTCATAGCCCTTATACTGACCGTTGCCGCTGGCGATGGACAAGAGGGTTTCATCTCCGTTAAAGTACATATCGCTTAGCATGACTTCTGGCGTTGTGGAGAGAGGCTTTGTTCGATCCATGGGGGTTTCCAGATTGGCAGCTACGATGTCGGCGCCAAAAAAGAAGTCACCCATCTCCTCCCATAGTCCGGCACAAGTGTCGGGACGTATGCTGGAATACGTCATCAGGTCGCCACCGAAAGAAAGGGTGGCTGACTGGTCGGCACTAAAACCAACCGGAATGCAAGGCCTCAGAGACTGTGCGGCGAAATAAGCCTCGAGCCCGCTGCCTGGCTCTGCAGCAAGCATGGCCCGATAGTAATACTTATATCCCAGGTAAAGGCTTTCTCGCGTAGTCATTCGCAGTGGGTCCTCGTGATGACCCTCCAAGGGAAATGACCACTGCTCCCTTCCCAACAGCCTTTGTGCATGATAGGCCGATCGGATAAGAGATACGAGGATAGAACCTAATCGGCTGATGGGCCGAACAGGCCTATATCGCAAGGGATCTATCATATTCGATGAAATAACCTGCGACTTAATGACAAGTTAAAACCATGTAAAAATAAGCAATGAGGATAGGTTTATCTGTAGTTTTATCGTTAGCAATGCAGCAGTTTGGCCAACCCTTGTGTCCAGATAACATTATCAATCGTATCTCTATGCAGATTTCCAGATTCCTCCTAAGCATCGTGGCGGCAATGGTTCTCTCATCCTGCCTGAAGGATGAAGTCAGGCAGCAGTATACCTTCTTTCGCCCTGTCTACAAGACGAGGGCAGAAGTGCGATCCGAAGCGAAAAGTACGCTCCCGGTGGCCATTGCCATGCCCGGCAAGCTTTTCATCAAAGGCAGCTACGTCTTCCTCAACGAGGTGGATAAGGGTATCCATATCATAGACTTCTCGCAGCCTAGTTCTCCAAAAAACCTGGCATTCCTGAAGATTCCCGGTTGTGTGGACATGGCGGTTCGCGGCCATTTCTTATATGCTGACTGCTATACAGATCTCGTGACAATAGACATCAGCGATCCACGACAGGTGACGGTGAAAAAGTTCATTGAAGGTGTCTTTCCCCACCGCCGCTATAGCAATGGCTTTGTGGCAGATACCAACCTGGTGATCACAGAATGGTCGCGCGTGGATACGGTCGTACGTATGAAGGCAGGGGATGGAATGTCTTGGAACAATCCCCGCGTCTTCATGGCTGGCGATCTGCGGTCCCAGGGTGCCATGTCGTCCGCCAGCCCAGGTGTGGCGAATGGGGTCGGAGGTTCCATGGCTCGCTTCGGGCTGCTAGACGACCGGCTCTATACTGTCAGTTGGAGCGACTTGAAGGTCTTCAACACCTCCGACCCCTCCAACCCTGCCTATGTCAGTACCATTGGCCTCGCACAGGGAGATATTGAAACCATCTTCCCCTATCGAAACCGACTTTTCCTCGGCTCCCAGACGGGCATGTTCATTTATGACGCCATCAACAAGGACAATCCCAGACGTATGGGTCAGTTCACCCATGCCCGTGCCTGCGACCCGGTGGTAGCAGACGATACCTATGCCTATGTGACCCTCCGCAGTGGCAACCGCTGCGTGGGCAACCTCAACCAACTGGATGTGATCGACATAAGTCAGCTCACGAGTCCCAAGCTGGTGAAGACCTATTCTTTGAAAGGTCCGGAAGGACTCTCAAAGGATGGCTCTTTGCTGTTCATCTGCGATGGGTCAGATGGCTTGAAAATATATGATGCGGCAAAGCCAGAGAACCTAGTGCTGCTCAAGACCATTGCGCTGTCAGACACGTATGATGTCATTGCTTGGAATCGCATCGCACTCACCGTCGCTAAAGACGGCATTTATTTTATCGACTATTCGAATCCGACGCAGGCCTTTGTCGCTGGCAAGGTTGTAATCTCCAAGTCCTGACCCATGCCTAAGTTGTTTCTGCTGCTAATCGCCGTCTGTGATTTTTGGGGGGCTGGCGCGCAGTCGACTTCCCGTTGGGAGAAGTTACAAGGGTCGGTGGGCCTTTCCCTCCTGAATGGGCAGAGCGGCGTCAGTGGTCGGCTGGGGTTGGAGGCAGGATATGAGCTTCCATCGAGGTTTTCAGCGCATCTTGGCGTTGCCTTAGATTATTATTATTTACGGACAGTGCCGGTTTTCTTCGAGATACAGCGAGCAGTCAGCCGTCAGCCGCAGCATTTCTTCGCCTATGCCGGTGGTGGGATGAATCTCGCCTGGCCCACCCAGGAGGAGCGTAACATGGGTGGTGGTGGCTGGGGTATCGCTACACCCGTAGCGCATCGGAGCGGCCTGTTTACCCAGATAGGTGTGGGAAGAACCATGGGGAAGCAGAGCGGCCGTGGCTTCGTCCTGCGGCTGGGACATAGCTTTAAATCGTTCTCAGAAACATACGCAGAGCGGATCTGGAACGGGAGCAACTCGGACGAAGCCAGCCGCAAGAATCTTTACCAGCTGGGCATGCTGGAATGTTCACTGCGATACATGCTGTGACATGCCCTACAAACCGGTCTTCGCGGCATATCCTCACTCCAGCTGTCAGCGGCCATGTAGTCGGCGTGTGCGGAAGGCACCGTCCGGGATGAGGTTAATGGGCATCACAAATTCAAAGTGGTCGCGAGCAGGCTTCTGAGGGTAGGGCTGTGTATCCAGCAGTCGGGCATAACGAACTCCAAAGCTTACTGGCAGTTGGTTCCACCATTTGGTATCGAAATAGATCTCTGTTCCGACCGAGCGGAGTGCCCAGGTACGTTGTTGTCGCAGGCTGCGCACCCATGACTGATCATAGAAGATATTGGCCCGGACACGCAGTAGGTATACGAGCTGAAGGATGCCGAAGTCGGGGTAAGCGAGGGTGAAATGATAGTTCGCCCCCCATTTCCACATATGTGGGTAATCGATCACGGGGTAACCGCGCGACAAGGGAAAGCTATTAGAGAAGGCGTATTGCCGTAGTGTGTCGCGGGCCTGATAGGCGGCATTGAGCACCAAACTCTGGGTGCGTGTGAGGCCGGGGAGGTAGAGGGCTGCAGAGGCAAGGAACTGGTTGGCTGCCGTTTGACCGATGCCTACCCGATGGCGGAGCGATAGCACCTGTGCGTAGCGTGGGTAGATCTGCTGGACAGCTTGCTGGGATTGGGATGACCAGGACAAAGCGGATTGTACAAATGCAAAGTCTCTGTCTTGCTGCTTGACGGAAGACGTCTGCTCATATCTGACCTGCTGGATGTTATAGGTGGTGACAAGGGTCAGGTAGCGATAGTTTCGTCCTCTGGTCAGGTTGAGCGGGAGTCGGAGGCCGGCGTTGGCATTCCATTCATCCCAGCGATAGGTCCTGGCTGGCGTAGCACCTGCCGCTGGGAATGTAACATTGCGACCATTGGTAAAGGATGCGCTGCCAGTGATCCAGGGATAGAGGCTGGCATAGCTGGCTTCAAAGCCTGTCTTGTTGTAGCCTTCATTTTCGTTGTACTGATGGTAGATCTCTGTACGAAAGGTGTTCAGCACATTCTCGCTGTAGAAGGAAAAGGTCCAGTCGGGCTGATCATAGAAAGGTCGCCAGCTATGAATATTTAGCAGGCGGTTAAAAGCGGCATGTCTGGTGCTGGCGCGAGCTACCGAAGGGATGCTGTCTGCCAGTGTATGGCTCCGCGCTTGGCCATCGATGGGTACAATGAGGGGCATTGTCTGGTCTCGCCAGTCGGGTAGCTGCTTCCCGTCTCCGACGTTCCGGGTAAGGATGCGCTGGCCGCTGGCGGTGACCGTGGGCAGGTACAGGATGTTTCGGATGGTGTCGATGGCTGCTCCGTAGATACCAGTGTAGCCAGATGCAACTTCTGTGATGGCACCTGTACGCACATCGACAGACATCAGCCGGTCGTGACCTTGCCAAGAGGCAGTGAACAAAATGGAAGTACCTACCGTCCGGGGGAAGGCGATGGGAACGGACGAGAAAGGTACGAGGATGCGAGGTGCCGCGCTGCCGCGTCGAAACGCTGCGAGGGCCATGTGGCCTTGGGTACCACGGACAGGGACGTACACTTCTGTGTCATCTTGGCTATAGGTAGGATGGGCAAGGAAATATCCCTCCGGATTCGGCATTTTTTCTACGATTTCTCCGGTACGGGCATCTAGGATATGCAAGGCAGAGCTTCCATCCGTGGCCACCTCAACGGCGGCAATGTGTCTGGCATCATGGGAGAGGGCTGGAGAGAAGTATCGAGTTCGGTTGGTCAGAAATCTGCGTGCGCCTGTGTGGAGGTCCAGAAGGGCTATCTCCGAATATTGGCGCCATCCCCAGCGTGGATCGGGGCGATAGGCCGCGTATGCGATCCAACCGTTGGCATGGCTGTACCAGTCGTCAAGGGCGATGTCCCTCACGGCCAGGCGCTGAAGGCGTCCGTGCTGCCACAGCTGCCAAGCGGGGATGTCGCGATAGGAGCTGTGGAGCAGCAGGACAGAGTCTTTCCCGATGACGTAGGGCAGGTGTTCTTCCACGACGTTGCGTCGGGGCTGCCGAGTGATCCATTGTCCTTCGGGGAGGGCCGGTATGTTACTGGGTTGTTCCCGGGGGGCAAGCGCCTCGCGGGTAAAGGTTTTGAATGACTGCCCGGTGGTCACGCGAAAGGCGCCCTGGAAGGGAAATACGAGTGGCTTGAAGCGGGCAGCCTGATCAGTGACGCGGGCCCACACGTCTGTCCCGTGTCGCTCTCTGGCGCGTGCGACCAACAGGTATCCCAGCTGATAATGGTTAGGCACATAGTCTTTGAGGGAGCCATTCCGCAGCTTCATATACGAATACTTCCGCTGTGCTTGCCAAAGGCTCCTATACCCGTTAAAAAACACCGGAAGGCGCCCGCGACCCTGCGAAGAGAGGGCTGTCTCCTGCCAGACAGCATCTCCTTCATAAAACCAGTCCGGAATGGCCATTGAGTTGGCCAAGGCCTGGCCCTGCTCACCAGCCACAATCCAGGCGAATCGGGACAGCCCTTTTCGAAAGTTCATAAACTGCTGCACATGCCTGTACTCATGCAGAGCCAGCAGGTCTGTCCAGGGAAGTCCCCCAAGCCAAAGGCTGTTCTGAGGGGGGGTGAGAAAGAACTCGCTGCGCCAGGGGGCGAGACCGACATAAGCATTTGAGACGACGGGCAGGGGTTGTAATACGATCGGGATAGGACGGATCTGACTTCCCAGGCTTGTGGTCGTTGTACGGCCCAGGTAATGGATGATGTCTGTAATGCGATTGGCCTGCTTCGCTAAGCCGGCTGGGAAGATGACCCGGACAGTGTCGGTGTCGATGCGCTTCCACTTAAGACTGGTAGGATTGCCGCCAAAATACTGAGCCTGGACAGGTAGTTGTACAAAAAGGCTGGCCCAGGTGATGACGATGGAGCGGTATAATACCCTTGGCAGCATGGCTCAAATATTTTGTGTGAATTGGGTAAGCGAAGCTACAAAAGGTCGCTGGAAACCTCTATTTCAATGAGAAGGCTTACATTCATTCTATGGTACTCTTTGGTCTCTCGATCGCCCCGGGCATCGCCATCAGCTTATTTATCATTTTTAAGGACAGCTACAACAAAGAGCCCCGCAGGCATCTGCTTATCTGCTTTGTGTTGGGTGTTTTCAGCACCCTGCTGGCTTTGGGAATCGAGATGCTGGGAATGCGCATCCTTTCTGCCTCGATGGCGGAGAGCCTGCTCAGTACAGCCTTGGAAGCCTTCCTGGTGGTTGCCTTCGTGGAAGAATGGAGCAAATACCTGATGGTAAAGCAGTATGCCTTTCGAAAGCCTGAGTTCGACGAGCCTTTTGACGGAATCGTATACAGTGTGATGGTTTCGATGGGCTTCGCAACCCTGGAAAACATCCTATATGTCATGCAACACGGTATGGGCACAGCCATCCTGCGTATGTTTCTGTCGGTTCCGGCACATGCCTGCTTTGGCATCGTGATGGGATACTATCTGGGAAAGGCACGCTTTACCGAGGGTAGGGAGAAAACGTATATCCGACTGGGACTGCTGTTGGCAACACTTTTCCACGGCTTCTACGACTTCTTCCTGTTCCTGCAAGACAAGGCATTTGTGCCTGAACCAATTTCAGACCTGTTATTGTTTGGAGGGGCTATCGTCTCATATATCATCGCCATCCGGTTTTCCAGACAGGCCATTCGCGACCATCTTGAAACTTCGCGGCGCCTGCATACTTGAATGTTGCCATAATACCCGATTTAAGCTATAGGGTGGAGTTACGGTCAACAAGACTTCATATTCCGGACAGAAGGGTTTATTTTTACAATTAAATTATGACAAGCATGTCCAGCTTAACAATTTCACAGATCGATTTTTCACTACCGTACAAAGTCAAGGATATCAGCCTGGCGGAATGGGGACGCAAGGAGATACGACTTGCCGAGGCCGAGATGCCGGGGCTGATGGCACTCCGTGCAGAGTATGGTCCCCAACAGCCTTTAAAGGGTGCTCGCATTGCGGGCTGTCTGCATATGACCATTCAGACTGCCGTGCTGATTGAGACGCTGGTTGCCCTGGGTGCCGAAGTCAAATGGAGCTCTTGTAACATTTTTTCCACGCAGGATCATGCCGCCGCCGCTATAGCTGCGGCAGGTATCGGCGTGTTTGCCTGGAAGGGACAGAGTATCGAAGAGGCCGACTGGTGCATTGAGCAGACGCTGTTCTTTAGTGGTGCCGACCGTCCGTTGAATATGATTTTAGACGATGGAGGAGATCTCACAAACGTCGTGCTGGACAAGTATCCAGAGTTAGTACAGCATGTAAAAGGCATCTCTGAAGAGACGACGACCGGGGTACACCGTCTGTATGAGCGGGTTGCCAAGGGCACCTTGCCGATGCCTGCCATCAACGTGAACGACTCGGTCACCAAGTCCAAGTTCGACAACAAGTATGGTTGTAAAGAGTCGCTGGTAGATGCCATCCGCCGGGCTACAGATGTGATGCTGGCTGGAAAGGTGGCCGTGGTAGGTGGCTATGGAGATGTGGGCAAGGGCTCGGCCGCCTCGCTCTCCGGCGCGGGGTGCCGGGTGATCGTCACAGAGATCGACCCCATCTGCGCCCTGCAGGCCGCCATGGACGGCTATGAAGTCAAGAAGATGGTGGATGCCGTGAAAGAGGCAGATATTGTAGTGACGGCCTCCGGATGTCGAGACCTGATTACAGAGCGCCATTTCCGTGCCATGAAAGATAAGGCCATCGTCTGCAACATCGGGCATTTCGATATCGAAATAGATGTGGCCTGGCTGAATACGCACTACGGCCACACGCAGGATACCATCAAGCCTCAGGTCGACATCTACAACATAGAAGGCAAGGACATCATACTGCTTGCTGAAGGCCGCCTCGTCAACCTGGGCTGCGCCACGGGGCACCCCAGTTTCGTGATGAGTAACTCCTTCACCAACCAGACCCTTGCTCAGATAGAACTGTGGAAGAACCACACCAACTACGAGAACAAGGTCTATGTGTTGCCAAAGCATCTCGACGAGAAAGTAGCCAGGCTGCACCTCTCCAAGATCGGTGTAGAATTAGAAGAACTGACCGCCGAGCAAGAGGAATACCTAGGCGTGAAGAAAGATGGGCCCTTCAAGCCAGAACTCTATCGCTACTAATGCGTACTGTCGTGATGTGAATCAAAAAAGCCCTGGCGTATTGCAGGGGCTTTTTTCATTAGCTGACATACTGGATAAAAACAAGGCAAGAGCGCATACCGTTGTAAAGATTATTTGAGAACAGATGACGAGGCTTTCTGTCAACATCAACAAGATTGCCACCCTCCGCAACAGCCGCGGTGGCAACAATCCGGACGTCGTGCAGACGGCCATCGACATCCAACGATTCGGGGCCGATGGCATCACCGTACACCCCAGGCCCGACGAGCGGCATATACGCTATGATGATGTGAGAGCCCTGAGGAAGGTGGTGACACAGGAGCTCAATATAGAAGGCAACTGCCGCGAACCTAGGTTTGTAGCACTGGTGCTGGAAGTCGTTCCCGAGCAGGTGACACTGGTGCCCGATGCAGAGGGTCAGCTGACGTCTGACCATGGCTGGAATACGATTGTACACTGCGAATACCTCCGTGAGATGGTGTCTGTGTTCCGGACTGCCGGGATCCGGACATCCATCTTTTGTGATCCAGACCCTGCCATGGTTGCCGGGGCGGCAGAGGTCGGTACGGATCGGATCGAACTGTATACAGAACCCTATGCAGCTGGTTATGCCGCAGACCGGGCATCGGCCATACGCCCCTTTGTAGAGGCGGCTACAGAGGCAAGGCGACTGGGACTGGGTCTGAACGCCGGACATGACCTGAGCCTGGTCAATCTGGGTTATCTGTCTCAGCAGATCCCCTGGCTGGATGAGGTCAGCATCGGCCATGCCCTCATCAGCGACGCATTGTACTATAGTTTACAAAATACGGTCCAGATGTATCGCAGACTCCTTGCCAATCAGGCATAGATTGCAGATATTCGTTGGTCGAAGCAACCGAACGAAGTGCCCCCTACGCAATCAATTCCCTGTGGGTGCGTTTTAATAACAGAAAAATCACATCACATGAAAACAATCCATTTTTTCCTGGCGACGGCCCTACTGGCCACAAGCCTACCGTCCTGCGCCCAAGACAAGCAGAGCCGGCCCAGCCCAGCTGCCAAAGCCACTGGCAAAGCAGGTAAAGCCACCATTACCATCGACTATAGCTCCCCTGCCGTGAAAGGACGGAAGATATTTGGCGACCTTTTGCCGTATGGCAAAATCTGGAGGGCCGGCGCCAACGAAGCCACCATCTTTGAAGTGGACAGTGATGTAAAAGTAGAAGGACAGTCGCTTCCCAAAGGCAAATATGGCTTTTTTGCTATTCCCGGAGAAGGCGAATGGACCGTTGTATTCAATAAAACTTGGAATCAGTGGGGCTCCTACCGATATAAGCAGGAAGAGGACGCCTTACGGGTGAAAGTAGCCGCGAAAAAAACCAGTCAGCTGGTGGAAAATCTTGTGTATGCAGTAGAGAATGGCAAGGTGATCCTACGCTGGGAAAATACCGAAGTGAGTATTCGGATGGAATAAAATTCCAGAAACTGATGATGCACGACGGATGTCTCTCACCAAGCATCCGTCGTTATTTTTTGAAGGCCCATTGCAGAAAGACAGGCATTACCCGGCCCCATGTCTTGACATCATGGGTGCCATCCGGCAATTCCAGATGGCAGAGCTCTTTCCCCAGTTGATAGCCATGTCCCTGTAGTTCCAGCAGTATGTCTCTTGTATCATCTACGGAGTCGATCACTCCATTCTTATTCCTGTCAGCAGTCTCGTCTAACATCCCGGCCTGTAAGAAAAAGCGCAGCCAGGGGGCAGCCTTGCCGGCTCGAATGCGGGCATGCATAATCCGGTGTCGGGTTTCGTCATAGCCATCGTCCAGTGCCCGAGACCTCCACCAGAAGGAGCCGCTGAAGACGCCCACATGCCGAAATTCGTCTGGATGGTTCCAGGCGATATCGAAGGCCATCAGCCCGCCCAGGGAAAAACCGCAGAACGACTTCTCCTTGAAATGGATGGCACCCAGGCGATGCCGCAGCCAGGGCAGGAGCTCCTTCAGGATGAAGCAGGTATATAAGTCGGCCTTGGCCCCCCTGCCGAGGTAGTCAGGGATGCCGGCGGTACCATATTCATGGCGACGGTCGGGTCCTGCATGAATACCTACGCAGAGCAGCGGGCGGATCTTCTGCGCACAGTGAAGCTGCTGCAGGAGATGTCCGAATCTCATGGCGGGTAGGTCCTGGCCATCGTTCACCAACAACAGCGAAAGGATCGAGGGCGGGCTTCCAGCCTGTGGCTGGTATAGGTCGAGGGTGACATCCCTTTGCAGGAATTCAGAATATAGCTGGCAGGTCTCCCGTCCTGCCGGAGAGATCAAGGCCTTATCAGTTGGCGCGCGCATCGGTATGGAAGTGTTAAGGTAGGATAAAACAGCATGCGCCTTTAGCTTCCCCGTTGTTGCATTTTTTATCGTCTCGGCAATTGCCAATACTTTTGGAGTGGAAAATGGGTTGCAAGGCCAACCCGTACCATCTCACATACGGACGCCCATGAAGAAAATAGGCATTCTACACGGTAAAGAGCGTTCCTTCCCGGAAGCATTTGTACAGCGAATTCAATCAAAGGCGGTTGAGGGAATCCAGGCCGAACCCGTTCGGATAGAAAAAGTCATGCAGGGGGCTGACAGCGGCTATGCCGTCATCGTGGACCGTATCTCGCAGGATGTGCCTTTTTACCGGGCTTTTCTGAAGAATGCTGCCATCAGCGGCACCGCTGTAATCAACAATCCTTTCTGGTGGAGTGCCGACGAAAAGTTCTTCAACAATGCCCTAGCGACAAAGATCGGAGTGCCAGTCCCCAAGACCGTTATCCTCCCCTCGAGGGATTTACCGGACGACACGTCTGACGAGTCTTTCAGCAACTTAGCCTATCCTCTCAACTGGAAGGGCATTTTCGAGTATGTCGGATTTCCCGCCTATATGAAACCTTTTGCAGGAGGAGGCTGGAAAAATGTATATCGCCTGGCCTCGATGGATGAGTTCTTCGAGAAGCATGCCGAGACCGGGCAGCTGGTGATGTTACTGCAGGAAGAGATCGTCTTCGAAGAATACTACCGCTGCTACTGCATAGGCCATAAGCATGTTCGCATCATGCCTTACGAGCCCCGCAATCCGCATCACCTGAGATATGCTGCGGAGCACAAGCCCTCTGCAGAGCTCTTCGCCACCATGCAAGGCATGGTCTTGCGCATCAATCAATTCCTGGGGTATGACTTCAATACGGTGGAACTGGCCGTCCGCGATGGGGTGCCATATGCCATCGACTTCTGCAACCCAGCCCCGGATGCTGACCTGCGGAGCGTGGGAGAAGAAAATTTTGAATGGGTCGTGGAAACAATGGCCGGCTATGCCATTGAACGGGCACAGAAACACCGGCCTGGATGCGACAATCTTTCCTGGGGTGAGTATGTACGTTCCAGCATAGCCGGCCTACCCCTGAGATAGTCATTGCCTGCCAGTCAACCGCACACATGGGAAATATTAAATACAAGCATTTCACACTTGGGGTGGAAGAAGAGTACATGGTCATCGATCCTCAAAGCCGCGAGCTCCGCAGCCATGAGCAACGCATCGTACTGGAGGGTCAGAAAATCCTGCGCGACAAGGTCAAGGCGGAGATGCATCAGGCCGTTGTGGAAGTGGGCACGGACATCTGCCAGGACATCGACGAGGCCAGGAGGGATGTGACATCGCTGCGGGAGACCATCTCGCAGATCGCCCAGGGAATTGGTCTTTCGATCGGGGCAGCGGGCACTCATCCTTTCTCACTTTGGGAAAAGCAGCTCATCACAGACCATGTCCGTTACCGCGAGATTGTCGACGAGTTGCAGGATGCCGCGCGCAGTAACCTCATCTTCGGACTGCACGTGCATGTGGGCATGCCCTCCAGAGAGATGGCTATCCACATCGCCAACAGCGCCCGTTACTTCCTCCCGCATGTCTTTGCTTTAAGTACGAACTCGCCTTTCTGGGAAGGCAGGACTACCGGCTTCAAATCTTTTCGCACCAAGGTTTTCGATAAGTTTCCGCGGACCGGTATCCCCGACTATTTCGACAGCTACAGCGCCTATGAGAATTATGTTAACCTATTGATCAAGACCCATTGTATTGACAACGCCAAGAAAATCTGGTGGGACCTTCGGGTGCACCCCTTCTACGGCACTGTAGAATTCCGCATCTGTGATGTACCTATGACGGTAGACGAGTCGATTGCCATCGCAGCACTATTCCAAGGCATCTGTGCCAAGCTCTACAAGCTCCGGTCTAATAACCTGAACTTTATGATATATCCCCGAGCGCTGGTGATGGAGAACAAATGGAGAGCCTCCCGCTACGGCATCGACGGCAAGCTGATCGACTTCGGCATTGAAGAAGAGAAGCCTACCCGGGTACTCATACAGGAACTCCTGGACTTTGTGGATGATGTGGCAGACGACCTGGGCTGCCGCCACGGCTTGGAGATCATTGCTCGTATGATGGACAGAGGTACGGGTGCTGACCGGCAGCTGAAGGTATTCCGGGAGACGGGGAACCTGGTACAGGTGACAGACCTGATCCAGGGCAGCTTCCTGTCGGCCTTGTAAGTACCTACATAAAAGACACTAGGTTTATTTTTACATTTTTACACACTAATGCAGACAGAAGGGAACAGCCTGCGCATTGCCATCCTCGACCTCTATGCAGGCGTCCCAAACCAGGGCATGCGATGCCTGCGCAACCTCGTGCAAGCCTTTCGCGATCATTGGGAGGCAGACGTGGCATGCGAGGAGTTTGAAGTGCGACAGACACAATCCGTGCCAGACAGCTCCTTCGACATTTACCTCTCCAGCGGCGGTCCTGGAAGTCCGCTCGAAAGCAAGGGTAGCGATTGGGAACACCGTTACTTCCATTGGCTTCACTGCCTGGAGCGCTGGAATGCTGACCCGGCAAACCCCCGAAAGAAAAAGGTATTTTTCATCTGCCATTCCTTCCAGCTGGCCTGCAGATATTATGGAATAGGTGAGGTGTCGAAGCGTAAGTCAACTTCCTTCGGGGTCTTCCCGATGCACCTGATCCAAGATGGACGTGCAGAGCCAGTCTTTGGTGAGCTATCTGACCCGTTCTACGCCGTTGACAGCCGCGACTATCAAGTAATACAGCCACACCATAACCGACTGCGCGACATGGGTGGATCTATCCTGTGCATAGAGAAAGAACGCCCGCACATCCCCCTGGAACGAGCCATCATGGCCATGCGCTTTTCAGCACATATGATTGGCACGCAGTTTCATCCGGAGGCGGATGCAGAAGGCATGAGCATGTACCTACGGACGGATGAGAAAAAGAAGACCGTCATCGAGAACCACGGCTATGAGAAATGGCGATCGATGGTGGAACAGCTAGATGATCCGGATAAAATACGATGGACCTACGCCCATGTATTACCTAACTTTCTCCGACAGTCGGCGGAGGAAATCACGGGCACCAAACGGAACTGACCCATCCTCCTATCGAAAAGAGAAAGAAAAATCTGTCACACCCTGCATCTTGCAGTTGATACATGATACCAGGCATCCGACAAGCATTCAACGATCGGTACACCAGGGAGGCGTATGCCCATTTCCTAGAAGAGCTGCAGGCCCAACACCCTGGGGCCATTGAATTCCGCATCGCCGAGACGCCGGTCTTCGTCCCCAAGGCTTTGGGGGTGGCCATCCTGGATACCTGCGAGTATATCATCGACCAGATCCTCGAGCCAGGGTTCCTTGACTACACCGCCGCGTCCGTACCCGTGTATGACCGGGTGCCCGGCGACATCGGCCAGCCTCAGATTCTGACTTTCGATTTTGGCATCTGTGAGGATGCAGCCGGACAGCTCTCGCCGCAGCTCATCGAAATGCAAGGCTTCCCCAGCCTGCTAGGCTTCCAAGCAATGTATCCAGCGTTGCTAGAAAAGCATTTCCCCATACCGGAAGGCTTCTCAAACTTTTTCAGCGGACTAGATCGGCAACGGTATGCTTCCTTGTTGCAGGAAGTCATTGTAGGGGATTGTGCCCCAGAAGAGGTCGTCTTACTGGAGATACAGCCAGAACGTCAAAAGACCCGAGTCGACTTCCTCTGCACGCGCAATCTATTGGGCATCCAACCGGTATGCATCACGCAGCTGAAACCGGAAGGGCGGTATCTCTACTACGAACACGACGGTCGCCGCATCCGCATCCGACGCATCTACAACCGGGTCATTTTTGATGAGCTGCATGCAGTTCGAGACCGCTTAGGGAAGATCATTGACATCCGGGACGGCTGGGATGTAACCTGGGTGCCGCATCCCGACTGGTTCTATCGGGTTAGTAAATACACCTTACCTTTCTTAAGACACCCCTACATCCCGGAGACCTGGTTTCTGGACCAGGTAAAAGCATTACCGGGGTCAATGTCTGATTTCGTGCTGAAGCCGCTATTTTCCTTTGCCGGACAGGGGGTGGTGATCGACCTGCAGCCTTCCGACATCGAAGGCGTCTCCGATCCGGCGCACTGGATCCTGCAGCGCAAAGTCAGATATGCGGATGCCATCTTGACCCCCCAGGATCCTGCTAAGGTGGAGATCAGGATCATGTACCTCTGGAAGCAGGGCGAGACCAGGCCAATGGCCGCCACTAACTTAGCGCGCCTCAGCAAAGGCAAAATGATCGGTGTCCGGTACAACACCGACAAAGAATGGGTCGGCGGCAGTGTGGCGTATTTTGAGTCCTAGGCATTCAAGGCCCTTCCGCCCTATTCATCATAGATCCCAATAAACTATAAGCGTTGATTTTCACAATCTTATATTTATGCAATTCATGCGATGCATCAAGTATTTCAACCTGTCCATCTGAATGTATGCCGGTACGAACGGGTTGGAGGGAAAAGCGGTGGGCGTCAACCTCAACAAACACATAATCCTGGTCGCGATACCTGACGATGGCTTGTTCGGGCAGTGAAGGAATGGCGGATGCCTGGAGGTAGATGCGGGCATTGAGGTACATACCCGGTAGGAGTCGGGCAGGTTTGGAATGAAAATGGCAGTGGGCGAGGGCGACTCGGTCGTTGTCCACATGATGGTTCAGCAGGATGACTTCACCTTCGTAGGAAGTCTCGGGCTCGTCGACGAAAGAGATGCTGACGGTCTGCCCGACCTGTACACGGGGAATATCCTTTTCAAAGATGGAGAGTGCGGCGTGAATATCGTCTGGATTGATGAGTTCGAAGAGCACATCTTGCGGTTGCACATATTTGCCGATGTTGACATTGACTTTAGAGACAAAGCCATGGATGGGTGAGCGTAGGCAAACCATTCGGGTGATGCTGTCTGACCGAAGTATTTCCGGTTGCAGGCCGATCATACGCAGTTTCTCGGACAGTGCACTGAGTATGGCGCGTTGGCTTGCGTGTTCGGAGGATACCTGTTCTAGGACCTTGTCGGCGCTGACCTTATCAGCATTCAGGGATTTCTGCCGATTCAGTTCTTTTTCTAGATAGCTCAGCCGGGCGGCAGTCACCAGATAGTCCTGCTGCAACTGCACGATGGCGGGGTCTTCTATCTCTGCGATGACCTCTCCTTTCCGAATGGGCATGCCGGGTATCAACTTAGTATGCCGAAGGTATCCGCCAAGCGGGAAGCTCACTGAGATGATGTTCTGAGGTGGGACATCCACTACTCCGTTGACAGTGATGGAGCTATGGATCTTCTTTTGTTCCAGCGGGCCGGTCACGATTGCTGCCTTAGCCCTTTGCTGGGGGGTGAGGTTGACTTCCCGAGTGAATGTTTCGGATGCCTTTTGTTCGGCCGATGTTTCTGCCACTTGCCGGCAAGCAGCCATCGCCCACAACAATAAAAACGTACAGAGAGGATGTTTCATGCGTGTCAGTCTTTTCCGGTGATGTATTCGATCTCAGCATTCGCCTTTCGGACTTCATCCCTTGCCTGCAGCCATTCAAGTCGGATGCGGACGGCCTGGTCCATCAGGACAGCCCATTCGGCATACGAGAGGCTCCCGACGGCTAGGCCAGCAGCTGCGTCTGATTCCAACACTTGCGCCTCTTCAAGTCCCGTCTGCTGAAACCATTCCAGTGAGGCGGAATGCTTGCGCAGATTGGCCATGGCTTCTGCGAGGCGGCCAGACAGGTCTTTCCGTGTCCGCTCTCTTTCTTGTGCGGCGATGGCTGCCTCGACGTTGCCTGCCCGGATTCGAGCGCGGGCTGCACCTGTGAAGATGGGCAGGCCCATGGAGAATTGAATCTGTCCGAATCGGTCGGTTGCGCCGTAGAATTTCTGTGTCAATCCGTCGGGCGACTGCCAACCGATGATGGAAAGATTGCTATATCCCAGGTTGAATTCCGGGGCCAGCTTGTTCTTTTCGATCTCCGTTTGTGCCTTTTTGACATCTTGCTGCGACTGCAGAAGGTCGAGCTGTGGATGAGACGTGATCTGGAGGGCGGGAGATGTAGCTTTCGTTTCAGGTAAAGGCTCTTCCGGCAATGGCAGCCAGGCAACGGCGGTATCCAGCACGGTAGCCAGCCTTTGCTGCAACTGGACCAAGTCTTCTAGCAGCTGTCGCCGTTGCAGTCTTACATGTCCTGCATATGCCTCAGCGGATGCCTTTGCCAAGCGACCTGTCTCGCCCGTCTGCAACCGGAGGGCTGCCGCCCGGGCGGAACGATTGTAGACAGTATCCAGCCGTCGCAGCAAGAGATCCCGTTCCTGCAGGCTTGCTAACGCGGCACAGAGGCTCCTCACTTGATATCTCACATCCCGCAATCGCAGCCGGGTGAGGGCCTGGTTGGAGAGCAGGCCTGCCTGAAAGTAGTCGCGGTTTCGGGCATAGACAACCGGTGGCTGGAAGGATTGACTGGTAAAGAATCGGGTATCCAAGTTGAAGCTGTTGAGGTTACCATACTCGAGGCCTAGCTGCGTGCGGGGCGGATCGAACACTTTGGAAGCAAGTGCCTGCCAATACGCATCCATGCTGCGGGTGTTGGCGACCGACAGACTTCTCCTTTCCGCGATCTGCAGCAGTTCAGTGGTAGAGGACTGTATACCTTGTAATGGCTGTGCGGCCAGTCCCGGGCTTAGGCATAGGGCGAGGAGACTGGCGGTGGCGAGAGGGCCGCGGAAGCCAGCAGACCGACGTTGCACGTACAAAAAGAGTGCGGGCAAGACGAAGAGTGTCAAAAGGGTTGCGGTGACCAAGCCTCCTATGACGACGGTGGCGAGTGGACGTTGCACTTCAGTCCCGGCACTTTGACTGAGGGCCATGGGGAGAAAGCCGAGGGAGGCCACCGCTGCTGTCATGAGAACCGGACGAAGTCTGTTCTGGGTACCTTCTGCGACGGCTTCCTCAGCAGACAGCCCAACTTCCATCATAAGTCTCTTGAACTCTGACAGCAAGACGATACCATTGATTACCGCCACACCAAACAGGGCTATAAAGCCCACGCCAGCGGAGATGCTAAAGGGCATGTCGCGCAGCCAAAGCGAGAGGATACCACCGATGGCTGACAGTGGGATGGCGGAAAAGATGAGCAGCCCATACTGTATGGAATGGAAGGCAAAGTAGAGCATGACGAAGATGAGCAGCAATGCCACGGGCACAGCGATCACCAGCCGCTGCCGTGCTTCCATGAGGTTTTCAAACTGCCCCCCGTATTGAACGTAGTAGCCTGCAGGGAGTTTGACATCTACTGCTACTCGTCTTTGCAGGTCTTCTACGATGCTTTGTACATCTCGCCCGCGGGTATTGAAAGCCACGATGATGCGTCGTTTGGCATCTTCCCGCTGGATCTGATTCGGACCTTCTTCCGTGAAAATGTCTGCAAGCTGATAGAGGGCTACCTGTCGGCCGGAGATGGTGGTTACCAGCATTCGGCGGATGTCTTCAATACCTTTCCGGGCGGAGGCATCGAGTCGGACAACAAGGTCGTAGCGTCGCTCGTTCTCGTAGATTTTCCCGACCGTCTCCCCGGCAAAGGCGGCTCGAACGGTGCGGTTGACTTCTTTGATGGAGACCCCGAACATGGACATCTGATCCCTGCGGTAGCGAATGACGACCTGTGGTAGGCCTGTCACCGCTTCTACGTACAGGTCCCGGACGCCCTCTAACTTCAGGGCGGAAGCAGCAAGCATTTGTGCCAGGGAGGCGAGCGTGTCAAGGTCTTCTCCAAAGATTTTGCAAACGACATCTTGCCGGGCGCCTGCGGTGAGTTCATTAAAGCGCATCTGCACAGGGTATTGAAAGCCGGCGGTCAGGCCCGGGATGGCATGGAGGGCCCGGCTCATCGTGTCAGCCAAGGCATCGTAGGTCTCCGAAGTAGTCCACGTTTTCTTGTCGCGCAGGCTGACAATAATATCGGTCATTTCAATGGGCATCGGATCTGTGGGGATCTCGCTGGCTCCGATGCGTGTCACGATGCGCTCGACTTCTGGGAAGCCCCGCAGGATGGTGGCGGCCGCTGTCGCCACCCTTACCGACTCTGAGAGGGAACTGCCAGTGATTATCCGAGCATCGATGGCGAAGTCGCCCTCCTCCAGTTCGGGTATGAACTCTCCTCCCAGCCGAGTGGCGAGTCCGAAAGACAGGCAGAGGGTGAAGAGGCTAACCCCCAGCAGGAACTTTGGCCGACGAAGGGTGGCTGCCAGGGTCTTGGCATATGCATGACCCAACCACTGCATAAAACGCTCGGAAAACTTCAGCGAATGACCGGCCGAATGCGAGAGCAGCCAAGAAGACATCATCGGCACATAGGTGAGCGAGAGGATCAAGGCACCTAAGAGGGCGAAGGCAACGGTCTGGGCCATAGGCCGGAACATCTTCCCTTCTATCCCGGAAAGGCTGAGGATGGGTAGATAGACGACGAGGATGATGATTTGTCCAAAGACGGCCGCATTCATCATCCGCGAGCTGGTAGAGGAGACGATGGCATCCATCGTATCGGTTGGTTGGCGGATACCCCCCTTCATCTTTTCGAGGTGGAGGCGATGCAGGATAGCTTCTACGATGATGACTGCGCCGTCGACGATCAGGCCAAAATCGATCGCGCCCAGACTCATGAGGTTACCAGATACGCCCGTGAGATTCATCAGGGTGATGGAAAATAGCATGGACAGGGGAATAACGGAAGCGACGAGGAGGCCGGCACGGAGGTTGCCCAGAAAGAAGACAAGGACGAACACAACGATGAGCGCTCCTTCCAGCAGGTTTTGGGAAACCGTGGAGACAGCCCTGCCGACCATCTTCGTCCTGTCCAGAAACGTGACAAGCTCTACACCTTCCGGAAGTGTCTGGCGGATGCGCTCTATCCGGGCCTGGATGCCGGCGATGACCTGTACGGCATTCTCCCCTTTGAGCATGAGCACGACGGCGCCGGCGACTTCTCCCTTGTCTTCATACGTCAAGGCACCATAGCGGACGGCATGCCCGATGCGGACTTCAGCAATGTCTCGGATGAAGATAGGAATGCCGGAGGCAGTCTGGCGCACAGGGATGCGGCGAATGTCCTCCATGTTGCGGGCTTGACCTTCGGCACGGATGTAGAGCAGGGAGGGTCCCTGCTCGATGTAGGAGCCGCCGGCATTCTGGTTGTTTTGTTCCAGAGCCCTGTACACATCGGACATGGAGATGCCTAGGCTTTGCAACCGTTCCGGGCGGAGGGCCACTTCATATTGCCGCAGCTTTCCTCCAAAGCTGCTGACGTCGGCTACGCCCGGGGTACCCAGGAGTTGCCGTCGAACGATCCAGTCTTGTATGGTGCGGAGGTCTTCGATGGTATACTTTCCTTCATAGCCGGCAGCAGGGCGGAGGATGTATTGGTATACCTCGCCAAGTCCGGTAGTAGCAGGCGCTAGCGCTGGGGAGCCAGCCTCAGGGGGTATCTCTTGGCGGATTTGCGCCAGCCGCTCCCCTACTTGCTGACGGGCCCAGTAGATGTCCGTCTCATCGCGGAAGACGATGGTGACGACAGACAGGCCAAAGCGGGAGATGGAACGGATTTCTGTGATACCCGGGATGTTCGAACATGCCTGTTCGATGGGGAAAGTTATCAACTGCTCTACCTCCGGCGATGCCAGTGTAGGCGTAACCGTGATGGCCTGTACCTGGTTGGAGGTGATGTCTGGCAAGGCATCCATCGGGAGGCGCGTGAATTCAAACGCACCCCATGAGATCCAGGCCAGGATGAAAAGGGCCACGATCAATTTGTTCCGAATGGAGAAACGAATGATACGGTTCAGCATATCCAGATGTCTTGACGTTCAGGAAGAGAGAAAGAAAAAATATATCTGTCTGACCATGTGTTCAGACAGTCCGGGGCGGCTGAAAGATGTCGTAGCTGGCCGCCACGGGATGATGGGCGGGCATGATTGCCACTGGGGACAAAGAAGTCGGGGGATCAATGCTTGCGAGAAGCGGATATTCATCGGCGGTGATAAAGAGTGGCATGGCATGGGGCGTCGCCTGTTGCAGCGGCAGGCGCTCATGGTGGCCCGGGTCTGAACGGCGATGTTCCGGATCGAAGTAATGCATGCGGAGGAAGCCAGCCCAATCAGACACTTCTCCCTTATCCTTGTGCATGATGAAGTGATCCAGGAGGTTGGCCATTTTCACCACTTCGGAGAGCACTTGCCCATTGGACAGGATTTGAAGGCAAAGAAGTAGGGATATCCAACGTCTCATGTTACCAAATATAACAATTCCAATTAGATGGCAACTGGATCGGCGGGAGTGGCTTAGGAACTTTAAAAACCATGAGTAGTGAATGGCAGATGGCAGTCATCAAATTAAACCAACGGATGTTTGTGTTTTCGTGGCCTTGAAAACCTCGTCCAGCAAATCCATGTAAGTCCGATCAACAACAAACATATCTGCATCCAGGCCAGACGAATCAGGTTTTCTCTGGAGAAGATACGTTCGCGCAATAGGACTAGCATCCCTGCCCGTCGCCTCAATTCTGCGGTTGGGATATCCATCTGGCGACCTATCAGTTTTCCGTCGCGGGAACTGATTAATTTCAACATACTGGCCTCTTTTGGAAATCGCAGTGGCCCTGTGTAGATAGGGGAATGCGCATCCGGATGTGCAAAAAGAAATTATCATCTTTAATGAGCACCTTATAGATGTGAGGCGGGGATAGGCAAATATTTGGACCCGCTTGCCTTCATCGTCGCTTAGATGAAGATGCAAAAGGTTGAGCCGAATGAAAAACATCGGATCCAATAGAGACTATCTGACCCGGCTGAAGGAAAGAGTCTTGAGTATCCAGCGGGGCAAGGGCCTTGACCTATCACGACGGCGCAAGTCGAGATACCACCCGAGTTTTTTGATGATGGGGATCTTATGTGTTTCAACAAACTCAATCAAGGTGCCATCGGGGTCTTCAATGTAGCTAAAATGCCCGGCGGCATCTCCCATATTGAAGCTTGAACGGCTGTCGGTGGTATATGGGTAGCCCATGGAGGCACATTTTTCACGCATCGCGTCTTGTCCGTTGATGTCGAAACAAAGGTGTATGAAGCCACAATCACCCCAGTAACGGTCGTGATAGACCTTTCTGGGTGTTCTGTCGAGCACCTGTATAAGTTCTATCTCGGTATTCCCCAGCAGAGAGGAGAAGGCACCCACGCGTGGTTGCCGGTGTGTCAGAAGGGTGCGACGGCACACGCAGTCTCCGCCCGGAAGATGGCTTAGGTCTGGGAATTGACCTTCTACCTGGTATATAATATCATCGTATCCAAGAATTTCACGATAGAACTTGAGGGAGGCATTCATGTCTGACACTCCGATGACGCTGCCGGTCACACCACCGGTGTAAGAGGGACCTTCGGCAAACCAGTCGGCCGATGGCACGAGGCGAAACAGGTTGCCCCAAGGGTCCCGCACCAGGAAGACATCCCTTCCGGCGGGGTCTCGTACGATGGGGGACGCGAGGCCGGTCCCGAGCGATAGAAAGCTGTCAAAGCTGGCACGTACGTCGGAGGATTTGATGACGGCGGCAAAGATGCCGAGGTCGCCGGGCATCAGTTCGAATGTGCAAGGGCTGGGTTCTCGGCTCGTGTACTGCCATATCTCGAAGCCTCCGCCGCCGCGCATATTGATCGCCAGGATGGCATGTCGGCTATGGACCTTCCCACCTGTATACCGCGTCATGTAGGGTGCTTCAGCCGCCTCGTCGAAGACAGGGATGTCCATCCCAAAATATTTTCGATACCAGGCGAAGGCCTGTTTCACGTCAAGCACGCCGATGCCTATCTGCTGAATGCCGGCGATGGTAGCTGTGGAGTTCATGTCTTGGTGGAATGTACTTTGAAGGTTGCGCGTACGGAAAGCCAATGATCAATCCGAACTACGCTTGCGCATAATACGGGAAAAAAGGGAGGGTAAAAAACGTTTGATCCAGACGGCATACACTTCTTTTCCTCCGAAATAGACTTCTTCTTCGTCACGAAAGATGGCTTTGAGGATCCTGGCGGCACATTCATGCGCGCTGCGTCCCTGCAACTGTCCCTGATCCATCTGTTGATGCTCCGTCCCATCTGCTGTCAGGGCATGGAGGGAAATATCAGTACGGATACGGCCAGGGCATACCAGGGTGACGCGGAGGCCTCGGTCGTACATCTCTAGGCGGAGGGACTCGAAAAAACCATGTAAGGCGTGCTTGGAGGCGGCATAGGCTGAGCGAAGGTGGTATCCGAACTTACCGGAAATGCTGCTTACAACAACTATCCTGCCTCCGCCGGCTGCCACCATAGTAGGCAAGATGGCCTTGGTGAGGGCCACTGGGCCAAAAAAGTTGACTTCCATGATGCGCCGGTCTATGTCGAGGGGTGTCTCAGCAGCCATGGAGCGCTGGCTAATGCCCGCATTATTCACCAGGATGTCAACCCTCCCGAAATGTGCCAGAGCTTGGTCGACCGCAGTGGGCAGGTCGTCCACCCGGCTCATGTCCATGGGTAAGATCATTGCCTGCCTGTCATTGGCTGCCGGCAAGACTGTTTGGACGCGCAGCAAAGCGGCTTGCCTTCGGGACGACAAGATCAGATGGGCCCCCTCCTCCCAGCAGGCATGCGCCAGGGCCTCGCCGATGCCAGAAGATGCGCCAGTAATCCATACCACTTTCCCTGTAAGCTTACCCATAGTTTCAAAAGTATGGGGAATCAGCCGACCATCCGGGAATTTCTCACCTTAACATATATGACGCAGGATCCATCGGTTTTTTTTGAAGTAACTTGCCACTGTAAAGTCTTTTAGGATGCACAACATTTCACACAGCAAGCCTTTTCTTATGAGAACTGTTATGATCTCTCTGCTCAGCCTGAGCACCTCTACAGCGATCGCCCAGCCCCGGATGGTGGAAAAGGCCATCATTCGCTTCAAGACGGAAGTGACATTTCCAGAGAATTTCGGCAATAATACCAACGGCCCGGAAGGTGGCGGACAGATGATGATGGGTGGTGGCATGGAGGCCAGTAGTACGCTGTATGTCAGTGGAATGAGGAGTAAGATGGAGAGCAATACAGACTTCGGCAATAACATCGTGATCACCGACAAAACGTCTGGACGAACGACAAATCTTACAGAAACCATGGGGCGAAAGACGGGATTTTTTTCCACGCCCGAAGATGAGCAGGTCATGCGGGCCCGGATGGATTCTATGCGCAATGCCCGGAGGAATGAGGGCAGGGATGCCCGGAGAGATAGCCTGCAGCGGGCTGGCTTCAGCTTTGGTGCACCTGCCCGGCCAGAGATAGAATACACAGAGGAAACCAAGAAGATTGCGGGACTGACATGCCGCAAAGCCATCATACGGACCCGAGGGCAGCGTGGGCAGCCAAATGAGAGCATCATCTGGTATTCTCCGGACTTCAAAATGCCTGAGGGCTTGGGCTTCCCCGGCGGGGAGAGCGGCTTTGGCGGTGGCGGTCGTAGTGGGATGATGTCCTTGATCGGCATCCCAGGTCTGAACGAGTTGCCGGGTTTTCCCATGGAATTCCAGGTGGAGCGGGGGAATGGCTTCAAAACCCATACGATGGTGACCAAGGTGCAGCTAGATGCAAGCATCGACCCGAAAACCTTCGAGATCCCAAAGGGCTTTGACATCAAACCGATGTCTGAGATGCAAAACGAGCGCGGCATGATGATGATGCGGATGGGTAGAAATTAGACCCCGAGTATGTACGCCACCCTCACGGTTGCCCGGTATCCCCGATGGCTCTTCCCTTTTGCCCTGCTGTCTGTCGTATGGATGCGCCTGCCACTATGGTTGGACAAACGCAACCGACTGGTCAAACTGATGGGATCGGGCAGGAACGGCAGGTTTGACATCATTCCTGACCTTCGACAGTGGGCCCTGATGGTTTTCCGGGAAGAGCCGTTCCCATCTTCTGTCTTGTCTGACCAGGCCCGCACGGTCGAAAGATCCCTGTATGGAAATGCCATAGATGGATGGTGGCGAAGGCTGGGATGTGAGGTGTGCACCATCTTATTGCAAGTCCAGGGCGGACATGGCACCTGGGATGGAAAAGTCCTAACTACCAAAGAGACAGTCCTTCCCACAGACGCGCAGCCTATGGCCGTACTGACCAGAGCCACCATTCGATGGAAGCGGCTCTGGGTCTTTTGGACACAGCTGCCTGCCGTATCCCATCGTTTCTCTGAGACCCCCGGGCTGATCCTGTCACTGGGCATCGGGGAAGTACCTCTGACGCGTCAGGCCACCTTCAGCATCTGGCGTTCGGAGTCAGACATGAAGGCCTTCGCCTATCAAAGCCCGGAGCATCGGGATGTGATTGCGCGCACACGGCGGGAGCGCTGGTATAGCGAGGATATGTTCTTGCGCTTCCAGGTGCTGGGCATCGTCGGTAGCATACGGGGAGAGAACCCATGGCCCTTAGCTGGCACACTTCCATGAATTTTATACTTTTATGTGCACGCAACAACTACTTCAAAAGCCACAAGACCTCATAGAATCAAATGGCTTCTTTGCCATTGAATACACTAATTCATGCCCGAGCGTTCCAGCTCAATCCTTTCAGTATCCTCAGAGATCACCCCGCTGCGTCGGGTATTGATCCATAGCCCCGACAGCGGCCTTGGAAAGGTTGTGCCCTCTATGGCGCAGGACTGGTTATTTGAAGACATCATCCACCTTGACACCATCCGCAGAAAGGAGTATGACTATTTCGTCAAAGTGCTAATGTATTTCCTAGATCGCGAGCGCATCCAGGGTAGACTGGAGGAGATCGACAGCCTAGTAGCCAATCGTGCCTTCTATAAGCCTGGCGCAGAGGGCTTCCACAGATCAGATAAGGTCTTGGAGCTGCAGGAGATGCTCCAGGATGTCCTCGCGGACGCCTACATCCGCGATCGACTGCTGGCATCCGTCTGCGCAATAGAAGGGTGCGCATACTCCTTACAGCAATCCATGCAGGGGCTATCGCCTGAATCGCTGGCACAAACATTCATCACGGGCACGCGGGATGATCAACGTATGATCTTCCCACCGTTGCCAAACCTCATCTTCACGCGCGACATTGGCATTGTCATCAACCAGCACATACTCCTGAACCGACCTGCCAGGAAGGCCCGCTATCGGGAGGCCTTGCTGATGAAATACATTTTTTTCAACCATCCCGTCTTTGCTCACTCCAGAGATAAGATCCTGGAGATACCCGATACCCTACAGCATTTCCTGCTGCCGCTGGACTCCGATGAAGCGCGAGTCACCTTGGAGGGAGGCGATGTGATGGTCGTTGCGCCGCAACATGTACTCATAGGCGTGAGTGAGCGCACCAGTATTGATGCGGCGCGTCAGGCCATCATGATGCTTTTCGAACGGGGCATCGTGGAGAAGGCCACCCTTGTGCAGATCCCCAAAAAGCGGGAATATATGCACATTGACACACTGTTCACACAGGTTAAAAGAAATGTCTGGGTCATGCTAGGCCATTTTTCTCGGAATCCTGGCAGGCAGGAGTTTCCCGGCCTGCTGTCGTCCAGCCCCTTTGACAAGCGAAAAGAAGACCCTCTCCGCATTCTTCAGTTCCACCGCAATGCTCCTTCCCAGCCTCTTTCGTTCGAGCATCTGGAAGATTTGCTGGACGACATCAGCCGCAATGACCTGGGTGCCCGCGAGGAGACAATGTTTATCTGCTCCGGAAACAATGAATTCCCCTTCGATGCTAGGGAGCAATGGACCGACTCCTGCAACCTACTGGCGCTGCGTGAGGGCGTCGTGCTGGGGTACGATCGGAATGATAAAACGATAGAAGCCTTCCGTCAAAATGGCTTTCATACCATCGGCGTTCAGGAGTTAATCAACCAATTCGAGGCAGGCACCCTTGATCCAGATCATGTCCGGGATACCTTGATCTTAATGCCTTCTGCCGAGTTGTCTAGGGCCAGGGGAGGTTTCCATTGTATGAGTATGCCTTTGTATAGAGATCATTTTTAAATAATAACACCACTCCATGAAATCGCAATGTGCATCCCATGTACTGATGGTGCGCCCATCTGCCTTTCATTACAACGCACAGACGGCCGTCAACAATTCGTTTCAGCAACCGGGGGAACCTTCGGCGACCGTGCAGGCGTCTGCGTTGGAAGAATTCGATGGACTGGCCCGTCTGCTCGAAGAAAACGGAGTTGAAGTGCTCATCATGCATGATACGCCAGCACCTCCGAAGCCTGATGCTGTCTTTCCAAACAACTGGATATCCTTTCATTCCAATGGCACACTGGTCTTGTATCCCATGTTTGCCCCTAACAGAAGGCTCGAACGGAGTCCGCAGATGATTGAAAGGTTTCGCGATAAGTTTCGGGTAAAAAGCATCCTGAACCTGACCGAGCATGAAAAACAAGGCCAGTATCTGGAAGGGACAGGGAGTCTGGTGTTGGACAGAAAAGATCATCTCGCTTATGCTTGCCTATCTGAACGCACCGATGCTGCGTTGGTCGATCGGTTCAGCAAAAAGATGGGCTATCGTGCAGTAACCTTTTATGCGTCTGATGCGGAGGGAAACCCCATCTACCACACGAATGTTATGATGTCTGTAGGAGACGCTTTTGCCTTAGTATGCCTGGAAAGCTTACATGATAACCTGGAGAGACAAGCCTTGAAGGAAAGGCTGGAGAGACATGGCCGGGAAGTGATCGAGATCGACATGGGCCAGATGAATGCATTTGCCGGCAACATCCTACAATTGCAGTCGGCCCAAAAGGAGATCCTTATCGTCATGTCCAGCGGGGCTTTTGCCGCCTACCGGCCGGAACAGCTGGAACGGCTCGCCCAGCATGGAAAAATTATACATACGCCGCTGACGACCATCGAAACGCATGGCGGCGGCAGCGCCCGCTGCATGATAGCTGAGATATTTAACTCGAGCTATTTCTAACCGGGCGACCTCAGCGTTCAAAGCTCATCCGGAGCCCCTCGGCAAACGCCACAGGACGATAACCCAATTCCTGCCGGGCCTTCTCGATGAGAAAGCCGGTGCGCAGGGGCCTGCGAGCAGGCTGGGAGAAGGTCTCAGCATTCACTCGCAGCATACGCGAAGCATCCAGGTTCAGATACCGAGCTGTTTGAAGGGCCATATCCCACGGAGTCAATACATCAGAGCCTGACAGATGGAAGATGCCTATGGCGCCGCACTCTGCCAGCAGCCGGATGCCCATGGCCAGGTCCCCCGCATAGGTCGGTGTTCGTATCTGATCATCCACCACTCGAATGGTTTCACCCGCCTGGAGCTTGGACCGCACCCAAGTCATAAGGCTGGCGCGTGATATATTGCTGGAATGACCATAGACAAGGACCGTCCGGGCGATGCTCCAACGAGTCACGGTTTCCATTACCGCTTTTTCTGCGATGTGTTTGGAACAGCCATAGACATTGACCGGACCGGTCGGATCTGTCTCCCGGTAGGGCCCTTTTTGCCCGTCGAAGACAAAGTCGGTCGACACATAGGTCATACTGGCGCCCAACGCTTCCACCGCCGAGGCGATGAAACGGGTGGCCGTCACATTGATGTGCCAGCAGGCAATCGGATCCAGCTCGCAAGGGTCTACTTCTGTCATAGCCGCAGCGTGCACAACGTGGTCCGGCCGCCAATCCTGGAGGATTTCTAAAGCCTGAATGGGCTCTGTGATGTCCAGTGTCCTGTATGCATAGGCTGAGCCGGAGGGGAAGCATAAGCGACAGGGGCCTAGTCCCGTGGCCAAAACTTCATGCCCGTGGCTTACCAGCTCCGGTACAAGAAAGCCGCCTAACAAGCCATTGGCACCCGTTACCAGTATCCGCACATCTCTTCGTTTAACCTTCCCGAATGTAATGCACCCCTGTGAATCGTAGAAGCCCCTCCGGTAATTTCAAAAAGCAATGTACCTTCAATCTCCAGGCAGAATGTTTTGTGTATTTTTGAAACGAAGTACTATCCGACACATTCTGTGATCGATTGCGCCATCCAAACAACTTGTAATGCATAAAAATGGGACAGAAAGTCAGCAGGATTGGCGTGCTCACCTCCGGCGGTGATTCACCAGGTATGAATGCCTGTATTCGGGCGGTAGTCCGAACAGGATTATTTCATGGCCTGGAGGTATTCGGCGTGTTGAGGGGCTACTCGGGCATGATTGATGACGAGATCCAGCCGATGGATTCGAAAAGTGTGGCCAACATCATCCAACGTGGGGGAACCATCCTCAAAACTGCGAGATCCAAAGAGTTCCGCACGTCGGAAGGCAGGACACGTGCCTATGCCAACTTGCAGAAGCATGGCATTGATGGGTTAGTGATCATTGGCGGAGATGGATCTTTTCATGGAGCAAAAACGTTTTCGAATGAGTTTAACATTCCCTGCATCGGGGTGCCGGGCACGATCGACAAGGACATTGCGGGGACAGACTTCACCATCGGCTTCGATACAGCGGTCAACACCGCAGTGCAGGCTATTGATAAGATCCGCGATACGGCAGATGCCCATGACAGGTTGTTTATCATTGAAGTGATGGGACGGGATGCGGGATACATAGCCCTACATAGCGGCATCAGCACCGGGGCAGAACACATCCTCATACCAGAAAGAAAGACCGACATGGAGGCCTTACTCATCTCCCTGCAGGAGAAGGAGAAACGCCGGAAGCTGGTCAACTTGGTGGTCGTAGCGGAAGGGGATGACTTCGGCGGAGCCAATGAGGTATCCAAGATCATCCGCGAGCGGCTACCCAATACGGATATTAGAGTCGCCATCCTGGGACATATCCAGCGAGGAGGGTCACCCACTTGCCTTGACAGGGTCATCGCCAGCCGGATGGGCTATGCTGCTGTAGGCAGCTTGATCGAAGGACGGCATAATGTGATGGTGGGCATTGTCAATAACCGGATTCATTATACCCCCCTCGACAATGCCGTAAAAGCCAAGCAGCGGATCAGCGAAGACTGGATGAAAATCTTTAAGATACTGGCCAGTTGAGACAGATCTGGTATGCATCCATCACATAAAAATTGACAGGAGAACCCTACTAAAAGATGAGCACGAAAATCAGCAAGTACCTGTATCAGGACATGGACGTCAAAGCCGGGCTGGACCATCGGGTACATCGCACCAAAATCGTTGCGACAGTCGGGCCTGCCTGCGACACGTATGAAAAATTATTGGAGCTGGTGCGTGCCGGGGTGAATGTATTTCGGCTCAACTTCTCCCACGGAATGCATGAAGACAAGGCCCGCATCATCGAGCATATCCGCCGCATCAACTCAACGGAGCCCTACAACATCGCCATTTTGGGAGACCTCCAGGGTCCAAAGCTGCGCGTAGGCGAGATCACAGGCAATGCCCTGGAAGTGAACGCCGGCGATATCCTGACCTTCACCAATGAGAAAGTCGTCGGCTCACTGGAGAAAATCTACGTCTCCTATCCAAACCTAGCAGACGATGTAAAGGTCGGCAATACGATCATGATCGACGATGGGAAGATTGAAGTCGTGGTATTAGACATCACGCGAGAAGGAGATGTAAAAGTGCAGGTGCGGCTAGGCGGCATCCTCTCGTCTAAGAAAGGCATCAACCTCCCAGATACTAAGATCTCCTTACCAGCATTGACGGAGAAAGATCTTGCCGACCTGGATTTCATCGTGGCCCAAAAGCTGGAATGGGTGGCGCTATCGTTTGTTAGGAGTGTTGAAGACATCGTGATCATCAAGAGCAAACTGCAGGAGCGGAACAGTAAGACAAAAGTGATTGCAAAGATTGAAAAGCCGGAGGCACTGACCAACATTCGGGAAATCATCCTTGAGTCTGACGGCATCATGATTGCCCGGGGCGACCTCGGGGTGGAACTACCGGTAGAGCAGGTACCTTTAATCCAAAAGCAGATCATTCGCAAATGCCTGCACCGAGCAAAACCAGTCATCGTAGCCACCCAGATGATGGAAAGCATGATGGAACGTACCAAGCCAAATCGCAGTGAAAGCACCGACGTTGCCAACGCCGTCATAGAAGGTGCAGATGCAGTGATGCTTAGTGGGGAGACGGCGACTGGCAATCACCCGGCCCTGGTGGTAGAGACCATGAAGAAGATCATCCTCGAGGTGGAACGCAACGAATACCGTTTCAACCGAGACGAAGACCTGAAGCCCCTCCCCCACTCTCCGACCTTCCTGAGCGATGCAGTCTGCTACAATGCCTGCAAGCTGGCAGAGGATACAGAAGCAGAGGCACTGATCGGGATGACGCAAAGCGGTTATACGGCCTTCATGCTGAGCAGTTACCGCCCGAAAGCGTTGTTGTATATCTACACCAAAGAAAGAACGCTGGTCAACCAACTGAGCCTGAGCTGGGGGGTACGCGCATTTTTCTATGAAGAGGAGGAGAGCATTGACGACATTATGGTCGACCAGGTCACCATCCTAAAAGAAAGAGGGTTCCTCAAAGTAGGCGACGTTGTGGTGAATACCGGCAGCATCCCGGTAGAAATGCACTTACCCACGAATATGATTAAGGTCACCCGTGTGAGCTGAAGCGACCCTAGCGAGGCCAGACCGAAGCCATAATCAGCAAGATGATATTACCCGTCTACATCGTGGATGCTTTCACAGATACCCCCTTTCGTGGGAATCCTGCGGCTGTGGTACCGCTGGAATCCTGGCTGCCAGATGACCGCTTGCAAGCCATCGCCGCTCAACACAACTTGTCGGAGACGGCTTTCACTGTGCCGGTCTCTGAAGGTTATGATCTAAGATGGTTCACCCCCCGCGTGGAAGTCGACCTCTGTGGGCATGCAACCCTAGCGGCGGCCCATGTGCATTGCAGTGAGCGAGGGCATCACGGTGAACGCATTCACTTCCATACAAAGAGTGGCCTGTTGGAAGTCGCCCGACACAGAGATTGCCGGTACACGCTCGACTTCCCCTGCGACATGCCCACTCCTGTCTTCGACTTTCCATCCTTGCTGGGCGAAGCCCTTGGGACCATCCCAACGTCCGTCTGGAAAGGTCGCTTCGACTACCTCGTACGGCTTGAGACGGAAGCGGAGGTGCAGCGGCTTACCCCCAAGATGCCGCTACTGGCAGGCCTCGAGGCGCGTGGCATCATTGTGACCGCCTGGTCGTCACCCGACGGCTATGTCTCTCGCTTCTTTGCCCCCGCCTGTGGGGTTGATGAAGATCCAGTAACGGGTTCTGCCCACTGTACATTGACCTCCTTCTGGGCTGAGATGAAAGGCATCACCCACTTTCAGGCCCGACAGCTCTCTGCCAGAGGCGGATCGCTGGAATGTACCCTCGCGGGCGAGAGGGTGTTACTAACAGGCGATGCTCGCCTGTATCTGCAAGGTCAGATACACCTTTGACATGATCCACGAGAACGGGCTCACCATCTATACAGACGGTTCTGCCAGGGGGAACCCGGGACGGGGTGGGTATGGGTCGATCCTGATCTGGAAGGGGCAAGTCAAAGAGCTTTCCGCCGGCTACCGCCACACGACCAATAACCGGATGGAGCTGATGTCTGTCATCGCCGCCCTGGAGACATTGAACAAGGATGGCCTCGACATTGTCGTGTATTCTGACAGTCAGTATGTCGTCAAGGCCGTGACGGAAGGCTGGCTAGAGAAATGGATCCGCACCCATTTTGCCGGCGGCAAGAAAAACAGCGACCTATGGCTGCGCTACCATGCGCTGTCTAAGCGGCACCATATCCGTTTCATCTGGGTGAAAGGGCATCAAACCAATCCGTACAACAACCGTTGTGATGCCTTGGCGACGGCCGCTGCCGATGGTGCTTCCTTACTGGAAGATACCGGATATGCGGGTTAGCCATTGCCGCAGTGCGCGAGGAGGATGCCGGCGGCGACAGACGCATTGAGGGATTCAGCATGACCGTACCGCGGTATGGTGATCTGATGAGTGGCTAGGACACGCAGATTTTCTGAGACACCCCTGGCTTCATTCCCAATCAACAGGACCCCCTCTGCCAGCGGCGAAAGCGATCGGATGGATTCGCCCTGTAAGCCAGTGCAATACACGGGCAGCCCTTGCAGGCCCTGCAGCCAGACCGCCAGGTCGACATACGCCACCGACAGGCGGAAGATGCTGCCCATGGTAGCCTGCACGACTTTTGGGTTATACAATTCTGCGGTGTCTAGGCTGCAGACCACGTGTTGAATGCCAAACCAGTCGGCCGTCCGTAGTATGGTCCCCAGGTTACCAGGGTCACGGATGGCGTCTAGCGCCAGAGTGATCTGATCGGCCGATGCGACAGCAATAGCCGGCGTACGTTTTCGCACCAGCGCTAGCACCTGGTTAGGCGCTTGCTGGCAGCTCATGGAGGCCAGCTCGTCACCCACCACATAATGGAGTGAGGATGTATGTAGACGATCCTTGCATGCTGGTGATGTCGATGCATAGGCGGAAGCCCAGGCTTCTTCAGCAAAGATCTCTTCCACATCCTGAGGGCGCCACTGGAGGAGTTCTTCCACCATGTGAGGACCTTCGACGATATATAGATCGGTTTGCTGCCTGATTTTTTTTTGGCACAAACCTCGTATAAACCTGACCTTTGATTTGGAAACCATAGCAAGGGGCATTACAGTCGCACCTGGAGCATGAACAGCACCCCCCCCCGCATCTTTCTTGCCGCCTTTTGCAGCCTATGCATCCTGTCCTGCACCATTGTTAGGGAATACCGTCCTGATCGTCCATTCATTTTCGAGAACCGGATAAAGGTAAGCGGTATCGCCAACAGAGAGAAACTCGCTTCCGTTCGGTCCCGCCTTGAAGAACAGATAGAAGACAGTGCCCGCGTCGTCAGTGCCTCCAAGATCCCCTGGCCGCGCTTCCCCTGGATCGTACCCGTTCCCATCATCGTCTCCCCGAATCCATACCAGCCGAAAGCGGTGGAGCAGAGCACCCGCAACATGCGCTTCCTGATGGGCAGCCTTGGCTACAAGGGTAGCACGGTCCGGGTCGACTCCAGCCTCCATTCCTTCAAAGATCAGCAGCGCATCACCCTGGAATACCAGGTGGAGGCCGGCCGACTTTTTGTCATCGATACGGTCGAATATGCCCTGGCTGACAGCCAACTGCAACGAATTGCGGATAAGGTGCGGGCAGGATGCCTGCTGAAGAAGGGAGCTCCGTTTGAGAATGCCGGCATCGACCAGGAACTGGACCGACTCGTGGGGGTGTTCAACAACAACGGCTATCAGAAATTCACCCGGGAAGACATCATCGTAGAAGCCGACTCCACCTTCTCCAAGCTGATCGATCCCAGCCTGGACCCCTTTGAATTCGTACGATTGCTGGCAGAAGCCAGGAACAGTCTGAAAAATCCAACGGTCGACATCCGCATTCGACTCAACAACATCAGGGATTCCACACACCTGCTGCCCTATCAGATCGGGCGTTTCACGGTGTACAGCGACTGGCTGCCGGATGCAGACCCCAATGCGCCGGACATTGGCACCATCGTATATCACGACTCCATCAAAGTGGTCTCCACCCAACAACTGTTCGCCACGCGCTTCATTGCAGACCAGGTCGAGATCCGGCCTGGCGCGCCGTATACCCGGCAGGCTTATAGCCAGACACTCAATAATTTCAACCGCCTGGGCGCCTGGCAGAATATCAACATCCTCTCCGAGAATGTCGACAGCACCCAACAAATCAACTACACCCTGCGGCTGACACCTGCCAAGCGCCAGTTCTTTGAGGCGGGACTGGAGGGCAGCTCCATCATCAACAACACACAGTCGATCCAGGTTGGCAGCGGGCGCATCGGCGCGGCCGTGAACTTCACCCTCCGGAATCGGAACCTTGCCCAAAAGGCTATCCAGCTGGAGAATAATCTGCGGACAGGCGTGGAGTTCAACAACTTCCAACGCCTGCTGACCGGAGAGGTCAGCCTCACCAACCGGCTCACCATCCCCTGGCTGGCGATGCCTTACGGCAGCAGCCTGGAGGGCCGCGTCCGCAATGGAAAGACGATTACCTCGGCCGACTACTCCTACATCGACCGGTTCAAATTCTTCCGACTGCGCACGTTCAATACCTTCCTTGGATACGAGTGGCGTCAGGGAACGAATACAAGCTGGCAGTTCCGCCCCTTGAATTTCGAATACACACGCTTCGACCCAGACAGCCTATTTCTGGAGACCTTGCAAGACTTCCCTCTGCTCCTCTATACATACAATAACGGGTTGATTATCGGGTCTAATGTGAGCTACACCCGCAACCTCTCTCCCGGCTCGTCTCGGCGCACCCATCTGCTGAGGGTCTATGCGGAGGAGTCTGGACTCCTGTCGGGCATCCTCTTCAAAGGGCTGACGGCAGAAGGCCGTCCGCTGTCGACCTTATACCGCTTCCTTAAGCTGGACCTGGACTACCGGCAGGTGATCGACTATGGCAAGTCGAGCCTGCACTTACGCTTCTTCAGTGGCTATGGGCTGGCCTTCCCTACCCTCAGCCGACAAGGGCAGGTGACCCTCCCCTTCTTTAAGAGCTATGTGGCCGGTGGACCAAACAGCATGCGAGGCTGGCAGCTCCGCAAGCTTGGTATCGGATCCAACATAAGCTTTGACACCACACTCGACGGACGGCTGAACGACAAGTATGCAGACATCCAGCTGGAAGGCAACCTGGAATACCGTTTCAACCTATTTCCTTTCTATGGCTTTTGGATGCGAGGTGCAGCCTTCATGGATGTGGGAAATATATGGTTCCGCAACGACCTCTCCGGGCAGCTCCCCCGGGCAGGCTTCCGGGCCAGCCAGTTTTACCACGACCTAGCCATGGCCTCAGGGGTTGGCTTGCGGGTAGACTTCAGCTATTTCCTCTTGCGGTTCGACCTCGGCTTCCCGATCAAAGACCCTCGCTATGGGCCACAGAACAAAGGCACGCCGCTGGCAGAGCGCTACTATTCTCCCACAGCCGGGGGATGGTTCGTCTCAGGAATTTGGAACAAGCCCGTCTTCCAGTTCGCCATCGGCTATCCTTTCTGATGGTAGACCTTCTCCTGCTCGAGTTGCGTGAGGAAAGCATCAATAGAAAGAGCCCCCGAGACGGGCATTTCCCCAATCCGCGTCCGACGGAGCGTGCTAAGATGGGCTCCGCATCCCAGTCGATGGCCGACATCATTGGCCAGACTTCGGATATATGTACCCGTGGTGCATACAACCTTTACTTCCACGATCGGAAGCGCTAGCCGCAATAAGGTCAGCTCTCGGATTTCTATCCGTCGCGGCTCAAGAACCACCTCCCGGCCTTTTCTGGCATCTAGGTAGGCGGGCCTTCCCTCCCTTTTGATGGCAGAATGGGCCGGCGGCACTTGCAGTTGCACTCCGAGGAAGCCTGCCAAGGTATTTCGGATATCAGACTCCGTGAGATGATCGATCGACTGATAATTTATGGGAGTACTCTCCAGATCGTAGGTAGACGTCACGGATCCCAAGGTGAAGCAGGCCTCATATTCTTTCTCCTGGGCCATATAGGAGGATATCTCCTTTGTCTTGCGTCCGGTGCAGATGATGAGCAGTCCCGTAGCGAGCGGGTCGAGAGTGCCTGCATGCCCCACCTTGCTGATCCGGGTGGCGATCCGGATTTTTTTTACCGCGTCGAAGGAGGTCCACCGCAATGGTTTGTCGATGAGCAAGACCCGTCCTTCCGCATAAGGCAGCTGCCAGTGTTCCAGTGTCAATCCGTACTTTTAACGAAGATACCGTCACCCTGCCGGTTTTGAGCAAGCCTAGATGACTCTGATCCAGCATACCGACTTTCGTGTCCGCTACCAACAGCAGGTAGACAATGCCCGGGACTACATGGTGCCTTTCATTGAGCAGGCGCTGCAGATCCATCAGGATATGGAGATTTTGGAGATCGGATGTGGAGAGGGCGGCGTGCTGGTGCCTTTCCTGGAGAGGGGTTGCAACGTGGTGGGCATCGAGCTGGATGCGACCAAGTCAGGCTATGCCCGGGAGCTCTTGTCCAGCTTCATGGCCAAGGGCCGCGCCGAGCTGGTGAACTGCAACATATACGATGCTGAAGCCTTGGACAGCTACAACGGCCGCTTCGACCTGATCATCCTAAAGGACGTGGTGGAGCACATCCCCGACCAGGCCCGTTTCATTCCATACCTGCAGCGTTTCCTGCGGCCACAAGGGCATTTGTTCTTTGGATTTCCTCCTTGGTGTATGCCGCATGGCGGCCACCAGCAGGTCTGCGACAACCGCTTGCTTTCAGTCCTGCCTTGGTTCCATTTGCTGCCGGCACCCCTCTACCGGTCCGTCTTACGTTTGTTTGGTGAAAGGGAGGCCGTGGTGACAGAGCTGCTGGAGATCAAGACAACCGGCCTGTCGACGCGCCGGTTTGAACGGCTGGCACGGCAGAGCGGCTACCGGATTTCGTTGCGGACCTTCTTTCTGATCAACCCCATCTATCGCTACAAGTTTGGATGGAACCCCCGGGAGCAGTACCGTTGGGTTGCGAGGCTGCCCTGGGTGCGCGACTTCATCACGACCTGTGCTTGGTATCTGGTGCAGCGGGGCCAGCCCGTTTAGTAGGCGATGGCGAAGAGTACGCGCTCGCGGCTTGGCTTACCACTGTAAATGCAGGTGCCTTCCTCGGGTGGGTTGTCGAGGGGGATACAGCGGATGGTGGCCTTGGTTTCTTCTTTTATGCGTTCTTCCGTCTCCGGCGTACCATCCCAGTGGGCGGAGAGGAAGCCTCCCTGCGTCTCCAACACCTCTTTAAACGCATCCCATGTATCGACACGGGTGATGTGGGCATCCCGATAGGTGCGAGCTCGCTGCAGCAGGTTCTGCTGGATCTCTTCCAGCAGCAGATGGATGTGCAGGGCAAGTCCTTCGAGTGAAACGGACTCTTTACTGCCGATGTCGCGGCGGGCGACTTCTGCCACATTATTCTGCAGATCCCTGACGCCGATGGCGATGCGAACCGGTACGCCTTTCAGTTCATGTTCTGCGAACTTCCAGCCGGGGCGGGCATTGTCGGTGTCGTCGTATTTGACGGAGATGCCGAGGGTTTTTAGTTCTGCCATGAGGAGATGGACGCGCTCGTCTATGAGCGCTTTTTGCTCATCTCCTTTGTGTATGGGCACGATAACGACTTGTAAGGGCGCGATGCGAGGAGGCAGGACGAGGCCTTTGTCGTCGCTATGTGCCATGACCAGTGCTCCGATGAGCCGGGTGGAAGTACCCCAGGAGGTTGCCCAGACATACTCCAGCTGGTTTTCACGAGTGAGGAACTTCACGTCGAAGGCCTTTGAGAAGTTCTGTCCCAGGAAATGGGAGGTCCCTGCCTGCAAGGCTTTGCCGTCTTGCATGAGGGCCTCGATGCAGTAGGTGTCGACGGCGCCGGCAAATCGTTCATTGGCCGTCTTGGCGCCTTTGACGACGGGCAGGGCCATCCAGTTCTCGACGAAGTCGGCATAAACGTCGAGCATGCGCCGGGTTTCTTCGACGGCCTCGTCGGCGGTGGCATGGGCGGTATGCCCTTCTTGCCAAAGGAATTCTGTCGTGCGCAGGAAGAGGCGGGTACGCATCTCCCAACGCACCACATTGGCCCATTGGTTGATAAGGAGGGGCAGGTCACGGTATGAGCGGATCCAATCGCGATAGGCATTCCAGATAACGGTCTCACTCGTCGGCCGGATGATCAGTTCTTCTTCGAGCTTTGAGTCAGGATCCACCATGAGGTTCCCCTTATTGGCAGGGTCCACTTTGAGGCGATAGTGCGTTACAACGGCGCATTCCTTGGCAAAGCCCTCGGCATGCCCTTCTTCCTTCTCGAGAAAAGTGCGGGGCACGAAGAGTGGGAAGTATGCGTTGACATGGCCGGTATCTTTGAACATGCGGTCCATGCGATCTCTCATATTCTCCCAGAGTGCGAAGCCATAGGGTTTGATGACCATGCATCCCCGGACGGCGGAGTAGTCGGCCAGCCCGCCTTTGAGCACGAGGTCGTTGTACCACTGTGCATAGTCTTTCGATCGGGGGGTGATTTCCTTGCTCATCTCTTTTAAGGGAATTTTAACAGTGGCAATGCTACCGACGGAGCGTCCGGTTTGTCTTATAAATAAGTACGTCAAATATATTCTGACGAAGGGCAAAAGTAGTAACTTAGTGCAGATTCAGCGAAACCCACCGTTATGAGGACACGAATCATACTCTCGGCCTTAGCCATCGTCCTTTTGTCCAGCTGTACCAGCATGTACAAGACCGGCAGCACTCCGGATGATGTGTATTTTTCACCCGGACAGGAGCGGAATGCGACTGCCTCGGAGGACCGGTACCGTTCCTATGGAGAAGATGACGGCTATATCGATTTGAGCGACCGATATCTTCGGATGAAATCTTCTGGAGGTAACCGCTGGTCGGCCTTTGACGATGATTTTTCCTATTGGAATAATCCTTCCTGGAACAATCCATACCTGTTCAATCGTTGGTCGCGTCCGGGCATGGGTTGGAACTTCGGGATGGGTTCAATGTGGGGAAATCCTTTCATGGGTATGGGTTCTGGCATGTCCTGGATGAGCCCTATGATGGGAGGATGGAATCCATATTTTGATCCGTTCTGGGGAAGTGGCCTCAATCGGCCCGGGATGGGCTTCGGATGGGGCTCTATGTGGGGAAACCCATTTATGCCACAGTACTATGGTTCACCGGTCGTCATTATCAACAACCCCAAGATGGTTTCCACGACTCCGCGTGCTACCGGGCCCCGGATCTACAACCTGGGTTCCTATGGCAGCTACGACAATGGCTCCCAAGGCAGCAGCCAAGGACGAGGAATTCGGGTGTTTGGGAATCCGTCGGGTAGCGGCAGCAGCCGCAATGGCGGGTATATCAACACAGAGCCGAGCGGAAGGCCTAGGGGTGGATATAACAATACAGACAATGGAGGATATCGCAACTCCAACCCGGTGCGGACGTTTGAGCCGTCTTCCTCTGGCAGTGAGATGCGGAACATCCCGCAGAGAAGCGGTGGATCCTCTTCGGGATCCAGTGGCGGCAGCGCCCCGGTTCGTAGTTTCCCCCGTGGTGGTGGCGACCAGTAGGCTCTAGCCTGGATATAATCCTTGCAGACATACATTCATATGAAAAAAGAGCTGCCCTGGGCTGCTCTTTTTCATAAGGAACCAAACCTTCGGATCAGATGAAGCGGATGCGGTTATTGCTATATTTCCTAGCCATCCTTGCCAGCACCGTACAGGCGCAGGAGCCAGCAGATGCTCTGCGGTATTCCTGGCTGACGATGAGCGGCACCGCCCGCAATCAGGCACTGGGAGGAGCAAATGTTGCCCTGGGTGGCGACCTGAGTTCGCTGTTCATCAACCCGGCTGGCATCGGACTCTATAAAACGGGAGAATTCGTGCTCAGTCCTGCCTATGGATTCGGAAAACAAAAAGCCGGATATCTCGGCAATAACACCTCCCAGAACAGCAGCAGCTTCCGGCTGGGAGGGACAGGACTCATCCTGCCGATGAATGGAAGTGGACGTACCAAAAATGTCACCTTCGGCGTCGGCATCAATCGAGTGGCCGACTTCAACCAATCACTCTATGTCAAAGGACGCAATACGCAGAGTTCGTACTCAGAAAAATATCTGGAAGAGCTGATCAACAAAAACGTGCGCGACCCGAACCGAGCCGCTAACGCCTTCCCCTATGGCGCGAGCCTGGCATTCAACACCTATCTGATCGACACGGTCATGGGGCCCGGCGGGATCGTCAAAGGATACAGGTCGCTGGCAACACCCCGTACGGGCGTCAACCAGGAGCAAACCTTACAGACGAGCGGTGGCATAACAGAGTTCAGCCTGGGCTTGAGCGGTAATGTAGGCGATAAAATTTTTTTCGGAGGGTCTGTCAACTGGAATACCCTCCAATACGAAAGAAAAAGCATCTACCGAGAGGCAGATGCGACGACCAACACCAGAAATAATTTCAACTACTTTACCGTAGAAGACTATCTGTCGACCGCCGGCACAGGTATCAACCTGAAGCTGGGCGTCATTGTCAGGCCCGTCGAAAGCCTTCGGCTAGGACTTGCCATCCACACACCGACGCTCTTCAACCTGAAGGACAGCTATGCCAGCACTGTGACGACCGACCTCGAGGGCTATTTCGGTACAGGAACCAAGACCCAGTCATCACGAGATTTCAACAACGACATGGACGGTGAGTTCACCTATAACTTCAGCAATCCCCTCCGGCTGATGGCTGGCCTGGCCTATATCTTCAGAGAAGATGCTGATGTAGCGAAGCAACGGGGCTTCATCAGCGTCGACCTTGAATACCTCAACTACGGCGGTGCCAGCTTCAGCAGTGCAGACCCGGCTGTCGACCTAGGATCGTATCTGAACGACCTGAACAAAGCGGTCAGTGGAAGTTTCGGGTCGGTCATCAACGCACGCGTCGGCGGAGAACTGAAGTTTGAAACCCTCATGCTACGGGCCGGTGTGGCGTATTATGGGAACCCGTACGAGGGCAATGCCCTAAGCGGCAACCGGATGAACCTGAGTGGTGGTTTTGGTTATCGCGATAAGGGCAGATTCATTGACGTCACCTATGTCCATCAGATAGGCAAGGATGGCTACTACCCTTATCAGCTCGACAATGGCTTCTTTGCCCCGGTAGATCTCCGCAGTGGACTGGGCACGTTACTGCTGACGATAGGTTTCAAGTTCTGAGCGGGCCAAGGGACGCCTTCAGATAAGAGAAAATCTCGTCCTCACTACCGGGCTCAAACCACTGTATCTCCGAAATCGAATGAAACCAAGTGAGTTGCCGCTTGGCATAATGCCGGGTATGCTTCTTGATATGAGCGATGGCTTCCTCGCGGGTGGACGATCCCTCCAAATGTTGGAACAGCTCTTTGTAGCCAACGGTCTGCAATGCGTTGAGGTGCCGGTGGTGCCACATGGACTGTACTTCTTCCAGTAAGCCTTGTTGCATCATAGCATCTACACGGGCATCGATGCGGGCATAGAGCGCCTCCCTGGGCAGTTCTAGACCGATCCAGCAGCGGCGGAAAGGCCTGTCGGCTGGTGTATGATGCTGGAAGTGCCGGATAGAATGGCCCGTGGCACGCAGCACTGACAATGCCCGCAGCATGCGGTGCGGGTTGCTCATCTCCCCATCGGCGGCGTAGAGAGGGTCTTCCTCCCGGAGAGCTGCTGCCAAGGCTGTTTGTCCTCCCTCTTTCCATAATCTTTCCACTTCGAGGCGAATAGCGGGTGGTACCGGGGGGATGGGGTCGATTCCATGGAGGAAAGCCTGCAGGTAGAGGCCTGTCCCACCACAGACGATGAGTGTGTCGTGGCGTTTCCATACATCTTCTGCGATGGACATGGCATAGGACTCGAAGACGGCGACATTGACCTTGTCTGTCACGCGATGCGAGTCGATGAAGTGATGGGGGATGCCGGCTTGTTCCCGGAGCGAGGGCTTGGCGACGCCGATGGACAGTTCCTGGTAGCACTGGCGGGAGTCGGCCGAGAGGATCTCCGTGTCAAAGTGCTGTGCCAGCTGGATGGCCAGTGCTGTCTTGCCGACGGCGGTAGGGCCTGCGACGATGATGACCGTCTTCTCGGTGGCGGCAGCCATGCCTAGAATTCTTCTTCGGAGGATGCCTCTTCGCTACCTTCATCCGCCTCTTTGGACTCTCCCTCCTGGCCCTCTTCTCCAAACCCTTCGCTGGCAGCGGCGAGGTCGTATTTTTCTTCTACGTCCATGAAACGATCGCCCAGGATGCTCTTGGTGCCATACTGGCTGGGGCCGATGCCTTCCTTACGAACGATGGCGGGATAGCTAAGGTTTGACGCCACTTCTTTGGATATTGCGATCAGTTCGACCAAAAAGGTCCAGTTGCGATTGACATCGTAGGTGTAGATGAACTTCTGATTCGGGTTGTTGATTTCTGAGACGATGGAGGTCTCCGACATCAGCAGGGGTTCTGCCCGATAGGGTTTGTCGTATCGCTCGAGGGATATCTCGCGTCCTTTATGCCAATGGTCGTTGCTTCGGTAAAAGGTCGCGGCGTGTTTGCTGTCGAACTCGTAGCTTTTGAGTATTTGTTCGTGCAGTTGTATGAAGGTCTGGTCGTGGCGTATGGCGATGTCGCGGTATACGCTCTCATCCTCTTCAAAGTAGATGCGGAAACGATAAGCAGGCATATATGAAGGTACAATGTTTTACGAATGCGGCGGGGGTGCCTCAGTTTTGGAGAGGTGTGAGTCCCATCTCGGCAGCCCTTTGCAGCATATAGTCCCAGGCAGCCTGTTTCTCGTTTGGGATGATACCATCGAGGATGGCTTCGCGGATGGCCGTCTTGATTTCGCCGACGGGCCTGGAGGGGGGCAGGCCGAAGGTTTCCATGATCATTTCTCCTGTCACCGGCGGCTGCCAGTTGCGGAGTTGGTCTTTTTCTTCCACGGCACGAAGTCGGTCGCGCACCATCTCGAAGTTGGAGAGGAAACGTTTGACCTTAACCTTGTTTTTAGAGGTGATGTCGGCCTCACAGAGGGTCATGAGGGCTTCTAGGTCTTCGCCGGCGTCGAATAGTAGGCGGCGGATGGCGGAGTCGGTAATATTCTCTTTGGTGAGGCTGATGGGTCGTAGATGTAGTTCTACAAGCTTCCGCACAAAACGCATCTTCTGGTCTTGTGGCAGTTTGAGTTGGGTGAAGATGCGGGGCACCATTCGTCCGCCGACAACCTCGTGGCCGTGGAAAGTCCAGCCCGTATCAGGTTCGAAGCGTTTGGTGGCGGGCTTGCCGATGTCGTGCAGCAGGGCGGCCCAGCGGAGCCATAGGTCTTCGGTGTGTGGGGCGATGTTGTCGAGTACTTGCAGGGTGTGGTATAGGTTGTCTTTATGCCCCATGCCGTCGCGGTATTCTGCGCCTGCAAGCTCTGTCATTTGCGGGAAGACGAGGCAGAGGAGTCCTGTACGGTAGAGGATGTCGAAGCCTACGGAAGGCTTGGGGCAGGCGAGCATCTTGTTAAGTTCTTCGGTGATGCGTTCCTGCGAGACGATGCGGATGTGGTCGCGGTTCCGGAGGATGCCTTCCCATGTCTCGGGGTGGATTTTGAAGCCTAACTGTGCAGAGAAGCGGATGGCACGCAGCATGCGGAGGGGGTCGTCAGAGAAGGCGGTATCGGACGACAGCGGCGTTCGGATGATGCCTTCGTTGAGGTCTTTCAGGCCCTGGAAGGGGTCGAATAGTTGTCCGGTATCGGATGGATTGAGGCCGACGTGGAGGGCGTTGATGGTAAAGTCGCGGCGTTCGAGGTCGTCTTGCAGGGTTCCAGGCACGACTTCCGGGTTGCGGGATCCTCTCTGATAGCTTTCCTTACGGGCTCCGACGAATTCGATGTCGTATCCCTCAACGTGAATATGGGCGGTGCCGAAGTTCTTGAAGAAGGAGACATGGGGGGCGGGGCGGAAGCGGGCAGCCATGCGATGGGCGAGGTCTATGCCATCTCCCAGGCAGGCTACGTCCATGTCTGCACAGGGCCTACCGAGCAGCTTATCGCGCACAAAGCCACCAACGAGCCAGGCTTCTACATGCGCCTCTTGTGCGGCAGCGGCGAGTTGTGCGATGAGGGCTGCTTCGGTGGGTGTGCACTGGATGTCCATGTGTTGTCAAAAATAGGCAAAATGAGAGGAGGCTTGAGGTCAGGTCGGCAGGCGCTGCAGCAGTTGCTGATCTTGTATGCCGTAGGCACATTTGAAATGTCGGTGGGGGCAAGCTTTTTTGCCGTGTATGCCACAGGGCCGGCAGGCAAGTCCCTCCGAGTGTTCGATGATCGCAGCGTCATCCGAGAGCGGGCCATAGCCGAAGGCGGGGATGGTCGAGCAAAAGATGGCGGTGACAGGTGCGTTCATGGCCGATGCGAGGTGGAGGGGGGCTGAGTCGTTGACGAAATTCATGTGCGCACCTTGCTGTACGGCGGCCGATTGTAGCAGGCTCAGGCGGCCCGCAAGGTTATGGATGCGCTCAGGTTTTCCGGAAGCCTGCCGGATCCGCTCACAGAGGGTCCATTCTGAGGAACCTGCCAGGAGCAGGATGTTCCAGTCGGCCGGCACCTGTCGGATCAATGACACCCATTTTTCTTCGGGATACTGCTTGGTGAACCATACGGAAGAAGGTGCGATGCAGAGGTATGGCTGCGACTGATAGGCACGAATGGCTTCATAGTCAGCCAGGGTGGGATAAAGACGTGGCCGGGCGGGCGGTCCAGCGGACAGCAATGCGAGGAGACGTTGGTTGCGGTCCACTTCATGAAGGGGGGCTCCTCCCTTCTCCGCAGCATGGGGGACGCGTCTGGAGAAGAAAAGAGAAAGTGGGTTCCGGTCGAAACCAATCGTCATTAGAGCCCCTGAGCAGGCGGTGAGCAGTCCGGTGGCGAAAAAGCGTTGGACGTTGATGACGGCATCATAGCGCCGCCGACGGATGATCCGAAGGAGCGAGAACAAGTTCAGGATCTTCCCTTTCGATTTGTCCCAGACCAGTACTTCGTGAAGAAAAGGATGGCCCTGCAGCAATCCTTCATTGCCCTTGCGGACCAGGAAGTCGATCTGATCCTCGGGATGTGTGGCCTGGAGCTTTTCGACGATGGCGGTGGCGAGGATAACATCCCCTATGAAGGCGGTCTGTATAAGGAGGATGGAACGGGGCACGCTGCGAAAATAGCCAAAAGGGTTCTGAGGCCGGTGCAGGCATCCGGGCCGAAGCCCTAGATTTGCGCAAAAGGATGGCAATGCAGGAACTCAGGGATCAGATCGCAGCGGCCTGGCAAGACCGATCGCTGCTGAAGGATGAAAAATATGCGGGGGCTGTCCGGGCCGTCATCGAGGAGGTCGACAAGGGTCGACTCAGGGTGGCATCTCCGGACATCAAGGGTGGATGGGAAGTCCACGAATGGGTGAAGCAGGCCATCCTGTTGTATTTCGGCATCCAGCCAATGCAGACCTGGGACTTGGAGCCCTTCGAGTTCCACGACAAGATGCTGCTCAAGAAAGACTATGCCGGAATGGGCGTACGGGCCGTTCCGCATGCGGTGGCGCGCTATGGCGCTTATGTCGCTCGTAATGTGGTATTGATGCCATCGTATGTCAACATCGGCGCCTATGTCGATGAGGGCACGATGGTGGATACCTGGGCGACGGTCGGTAGTTGTGCGCAGATCGGCAAAGGTGTACATTTAAGTGGTGGCGTTGGCATCGGTGGGGTGCTGGAGCCTTTGCAGGCCAGTCCGGTCATTGTGGAGGACGGCTGCTTCATCGGCAGTCGCTGCATTGTGGTGGAGGGCGTGCGGGTGGAGCGGGAGGCTGTCCTCGGCGCTAATGTGGTGCTGACCCAGTCGACCAAGATCATCGACGTGAGCGGAGTGGAGCCCTTGGAGTACCGAGGCCGGGTGCCAGCCCGCAGTGTGGTGATCCCCGGCACCTACCCTAAAAAGTTTCCGGCAGGCGAATACCAAGTGGGCTGCGCCCTGATTATCGGTCAGCGAAAACCGAGTACCGACCTGAAGACAAGTTTGAACGATGCATTGAGAGACTTCAACGTCTCGGTCTAGTCAAGGATGTCATCGGGTGATTTGGCGGTTTCGGGGATGAGTGTATATTTGACGCCCTGTGAGATAATGCCCAGGTGGCGAAATTGGTAGACGCACCGTCTTCAGGTGGCGGCGCCGCGAGGTGTGCTGGTTCGAATCCAGTCCTGGGCACTTTACTAGATTTCAGGCGATTCTTTGATGGATCGCGTTTTCATTTTCCCCTGAAACCCGCGCCAGCAGCGGGATCGCAGCGAAGAGGCTATTCACCCTTGGAGTTCGAACCACCCCCTTTTTCTTGTCAAACAGCATTCCGTCGGGGAATACCAGTCGCTGCAGCTGCTGCTTGCCCTCATACCCCGCTGAAACCCAGGCCCCGCTTTGATCCTGCGCCATCTGCAGGCATTGTGTGACTGCTTTTTCGAGGTTCGAACTTTCATATCGGTGGAGGTCCGTTTCTTCCAAAAAAGTATCGATCTCAGGATGGATTTTCGTGCAGTGCCTGTCATAGGCCTCCTGGCTGATCTGGTCGGTAATGAACTTGTGCTCTATCTTTTCGAGCAGCCCTTTCTTCTCTTCGAGTCGCTTTTTTGCCTGGGCTGCATTCCTGCTGACATGCACGAGATACAAATTGAGGAGTCGATACATGACTTTGTCCTGCAGGATGCCTTCGACTTAATTGTTAATGCGGTAGTCAGCTATAAGCAGGTGAAGACGGGCATATACGGCTGACAGCACCTGTATCCAGATGAAACTTGGGGTTGTAACGAGAGAGGCCACCTTTTCGGGGCGGCCTCTCTCGTTTTCAGAGATGTTGCATCTCGCGGAGACTATCCTCCTACGTAGAGGTCCCAGTTGATCTCGGCCTGCGGACGCGGGAACTGCTTAAAGATGGTTCCCTTGTCAAAGCTGGTTGGAATTGTGTTCAGTCGATCGTAACGGCGGGCGTCGATCCAGCGGTGTCCCCATGGTTCGGCCCAGAGGGAGTATCGGCGCTCATATAGGATCTGGTTTATGAGTGCAGCCTGTGTGGTGGCACCTGTGTAGTTGCTGAGGTTGGCGGCTTTGCGGACGATATTGATGGCGGCGACTGCATCTGCGGTCTGGTTCAACTGAGCGTGGGCTTCGGCCTTGATGAGGATCAGCTCCTCGTTTTTGATGAATGGGATGGCAGCCGTATTGATCGGCCAACGCTTATCCTGATGCGTGCCCACCAATGGCGTGGCGTCTGTAGTGACCGTCACGGGCACTGCGCGTTTATGGAACTTGGTCGCCACCCTCCTGTCACCGCGCGTCGTATCTGCCAGCACCGAGGGATGCACCACGATGATGGTGTTGATGTTGGCGTCTAGTAGATAGAACAACGGGTTGAAAGCGTCGGGGGGAGCGCTGAAGGTGTGCGCCGGACCGTTGTTCAGGTCGCCCGAGAGGTTCATAAACGACTGGCCCAGGTTATTGAGCGCTCCTTGCCAGTCCTTCCGATAGACCGCCACTCTCGCTGCAATGGCGCGATTCACCCTCTTGAGACCGTCGATGGTGTTGAATCCGTTGAAACCGGCCGTTAGTTTGAAGGGAAATGTGGTACCTGCTGCGTTCAGGTCGGCCAAGCCTGCTGTCAACAAGGAATCGATAAATGTCAGAGCAGCAGTGTAGGACCTGAATCCGCCGGGATTCAGCGGATCCTTGACGTTAGTGCGTATGCCGTTCTCATACTGCCAGTTGGCGGGGATGATGAACTGATAGCCCATGATCGTCTTTGCGAACCCTTCGACCGCCTTCTTCTCGGCATTGTTCAGGAAGCTGCTGTTCTGAACGGCGTCGATGAGTACATAGCCCTGCTTGATGGCCTGGTAGGGTGTAGCGTAGGATCCGCCACCTGAGGCGCCAAACCCGAAGTAAGCCGCATCGGGAACGCGGCCTGCCTGTCCCAGCCAGTCGGTCTGGAAGCGAGGGTCGGAGGCGTTGAGGTACCAGATCTCTCTACCGAAGGTATTCCATGCCTGGCTGATATTCGTCACGTATCCCCTATGGCGTGACTCGAGACCTGTCAACAGAAACTGCACCTGGCTGCGGGGCGCGTTGGCCAGTGCGGCGGCCTCGCTCGGGTTGTTGGGGTCCGTTAGCGGATCGATATTGAGGGGGTTGCAGGAGAACAGGACTGCTACCATCCCCGCCATGAGTGTGATCTGTATTTTTTTCATATCCGTATGATTTAAAAGTCCATTTGCAGATGGAAGAACAACCTTCTCGCGCTGGGGTAGGGCGCCACGTCGACATTGTTGGCAAGCGCCTGCGCACCGAAGGTCGAGGTCTCGGGATCGTAGCCGACGTAGTTGGTAAACAGGGCCACGTTGTTACCGGAGAAGCCCACCCTCAGACGCGATACCGCGTTGTTGAATACCTTACCGAGGGCTGCCCGCGGCAGGGTGTAGTACAGGCCCACTTCACGAATCTTCAAGAAAGTGGCATCCTGTACCCAACGGCCTGCGTTGTTGTAGGGTGCGGGAGGACGCTGGCGTCCATTGGGGATGCCGTCCTTGTCATCGTCGTCGAGCCATCCCTTTGTGGTGCCGCCGCCGTCAGTGAGGAAGGAGGTCAGGTTGATGGTGTGTCCACCGCTCCTGTATTCGGTCAGAAAGTTGAACTCGAAGTTTTTGAGAAGGGTGAAATTGTTCGACCATGAGCCGGTCCAGTCGGGTTGCCCGTTGCCCCATACCGTGAAGACGCCGGGCGAAATGGCCGGAGTGCCAACGATCGTCGTGGGTGATACACCTTGCTTGATCAGGAAAGTGCCCAGGCCCGTTCCGAAGGCGCCCGTCGTATAGGAGGGAATGCCCAGCTTAGTGATGAGAATGTCGTTCTGCCACCAGAGGAGGCGGGAGAACCACCTAATGTTCTCCTTCTGAACTATGGTTCCGGAAAGGCCGAGTTCGATGCCCTTGTTGCGCATCTCGGCCTCGTTGCTGATCGTGCTCACCACGCCAGTGGCGGGCGAGAGGGTCAGCGGTTGCAGGTTTTCCTTCGTTGTTTTGATGTAATAGGTGGCTTCGAGCAGTACTCTGTTATTGAAGAAGCCTGCATCCAGACCGAATTCAAGCTCCTCGGCCCGTTCGGGGATGACACTTAGATTACCTATGCTGGTGGCCACCGTAGCACCCAGCAGCCCACCGATGTTAACGCCGCCCAGAGAGGTGAAGGTGGCTCCAAACGGAACGGGGCCCGCCGTCTGCCCGTAGGCGACGCGGGGCTTGAACTGAGAGATCCAGCCTATCTTCCAGAAGTCGAAATTGGTCAGGTTCAGGGCGAGTGAGGCCTTTGGGAATGCGAAGAACTTTTTGGGGTCACCGTTGGTGTTTGACTTGTCCCAACGCATACCGACGGTACCAATGATCTTATCATCGTAGTTCATCTCCTGCTGCACGAAGACGCCTACGTCCTGCTGAGAGTTCTCGAACTGCGACTCCACTTCCTGTACGGTGGCCTGCTTGATGTTCGACTGACCCGGCGCGAGGCCGCGGCCTCTGTTGAAGAGGGCGTTGTTCTTGAAGTCGAGTCTGACGAGGCCCGCCTGTGTGCTGAAGTTAAACTTGTTCAGCTCCTTGTTGAAAACCAGAGCTGTCTGGAAGTTGGTATTCATGCTCTCCTGCTTACCCACCAGCACGTCGCCGGGGTTGGCCTGTCCTTGCTGATACTGCAAGTCGTCCGGAAGGTAGACCTTGGTGGAGTTCTGCAGGTAGTCGAGGCCTCCGTTGATTTTGAAGTCGAGCTTTGCGCTCTCGGTGCGGAGCAGGTTCACATCAAGGCCGAACGATTGAATGAAGCGGTTGACGAGGGAGTTGTTGATGCCCTTGTCGGTCACCGCCACGGGGTTCTCGGCGAAGTACGGGTTGCTGGGGTAGATCCCATTCGTCGGCCTGAGGTCGAAGTAATTCGGCACGTAGGAGATATTGTAGCCGATGGAGGAACCGGTGTTGTTTTGGTTGCCCGTGAATCCACGATCGGTGTCGGTGCGTATGAAGTTCGAGTTCATGGACAGGGTGATGCGCCTGCTGAATTTGTGCTCGATATTGGCACGGATCGACTGGCGCTCGAAGCCGGTCCTCCGCACGATGCCGCCTTCGTCAGTGAGAGAGCCCGATACGAAGAACTTAGTCTTATCATCACCGCCTCGCAGACTGAGTCGGGTATTCTGCAGGGTGGCCGTGTTGCCGTAGAAGTAGTCCTCGTAGTTGACGAAGGTTCCCGATGACACAGCGTTCTGGTAGCGGGCCAGTTCGACCGGCCTGCGTGCCGGAGGGAAGAAGGTATTGATCTTTGCTTCGCTCCAGTCGTCGATGCCCATCATCTTCAATGCGGAGCCGAAGCCAATGTCCTGGCCAAAGCTGACGACAGTCTTGCCCGCCGATCCCTTCTTGGTAGTAATGACCAGTACGCCGGCGTTGGCACGTGTTCCGTAGATCGCAGCGGCGGAGGGGCCTTTCAGCACTTCTATACTCTCTATATCGGCCGGGTTGAGGTCGGCCAGGCGATTGGCGCCATCGTCCTGGTTGGATCCGCCTGCCTGCGTGACCGAGGCGCGGCCCGTGCGCTGGAAGTTGTTGTTGATGTACACCCCGTCAAGGACGATAAGGGGCGCAGAGGCCTGGGTGAGGCTCGAAAGACCTCGCAGCTGGATGTTGATGCCGCCGCCAGGTGCCCCGGAGTTCATCCGGATGTTGGCGCCGGGCACCTTCCCATATAGGGCTCCGTCGGCAGTCTGGATCTGCGTAGTCCCCGTCAGTTCCCTGGCGGAGATGGTAGTCACCGCGTTCGCCAGATTGGCGCGCTTGATATTCGACGCCAGACCACTAATGACCACCTCTTGCAAGGGGCTGGAGTCTAGATCCATCGTGACGCTGACGTTGGGCTTGTCGCCCGACACGGTCGCGTTGGACGCCTTGTAGCCGACGTAGTTGAACACCAGCACGGCCGAATTCCCCGGTACGTTGAGGGAGAAGTTTCCGTTGGCATCCGTCATGGTGGCCTGCTTGGCACCTCTGATGCTGACGGTCACACCTTGCAGCGCATTGCCAGTGGCTCCTTCCTTGACGTTGCCTGAGACGGTGAAGCTCTGGGCTACCGCTTCAGCCATGCCGAAGAACATCAGCAGGGACAGAAGCATCCTAGTGATACGAATGGATTTCTGCATGATCAGGGTTTTGATTTGAGCATAGACGTAATATGATCTCTTATAATTAAGATGTACGTACAAAATTAAGAATATTAAGACTGTTTTTACTGATTAAGCATTTTTTACAGCGAAAAGAATGATTGTTTATTCTAAATAAACCTTTTTTGTTTTTTTCCTTGCTTCCTTTACGTCCTAGGGAAAGATACGTAGTAAATCTATAAGGCATTTACTCATTTTCGGAAAATGAGAACTTGCTGTCTTCTGTATGAAAAAAATCCCCACCAGTTCCATAACATGTACATCATCAGAGGTAGGTGTAAAACTCATGCCTATAATTCGGACTTAAGTTATCGCTTTAGGGCATCCCTATTAACCTGCACGTAAATAAATATAATCCTGATAATTTTCGTAACTAAATAGTATATCATTTCTATAAGAGAAACGGGAGGTGTTCGACGAACAATTGAGACTTGAGATACTTTCTCAAAAGTATGTCCCGACGGAGAAGCTATCGGGCTATATCGATTTCGAGTATTTCCGGCCCACACTGAGTCCTTAGGAAGAATGATGCGGATCCTTCCCGAGTCGGCATGGATTTGGATGAGAAGAGAGAAAGACTTCAGGATGAGATATGCCGGCAACATACAGCTTTGGACCCTGTACATGCTTTTTGGACTGAGTGCGATGGGGCAGTCAACTATTTCGGCACAGGACGCAGAACAGGCATTGTCTTTTCACAATACCGTCCGAAAACTTGTGGGAAGCCCTCCCCTGCTGTGGTCAGACTCCTTAGCCAGCTATGCCCAAGGCTGGGCCGATCAGTTGGCCCTGAGTGGATGTCAGATCAGGCACAGGCCTCGCAGCGGCCCATGGGCGCAGCAGCATGGAGAAAATATTTTTGGTGGCTGGGGTAAGATCTTCACCGCAATGGATGCCTCAAAGGCATGGTACTCGGAAATATCAACGTACCAACATATACCATTGAAAGAGTCCAACGTACAACGAACGGGCCACTATACTCAGATGGTCTGGAAACGCACCCGGCTGCTGGGGATGGGTCAGGCCAGCTGTCCGGATGGGACAACTGTGATCGTCGCCAATTATGATCCGCCCGGCAATTTCCTGGGGCAATATCCCTACTAAGCCCTAGTATTTTGAAGCGAATCTCTCTCTTACGAAAATGAAGCAGTCAGAGGTTGACGATCAGCACGGGAATCGTCAACGCATGGCGGACCTCATTGATGGTCTGTCCATAGATGAGGTCGCTCAGTCCTTTGTGGCCATGGGCCCCGATGACGAGCATGTCGGCTTGTTGCTGTTGTGTGATTCGGACGATTTCTTTGGCGCGGTCGTTGAATCCAAGGATGCCCTTGGCGGCCAGGTTCATGGCGCCGAGGCGGGCGACATATTGGTCCAGCTGCTGTTGGTCGCTTCGAGTTTCAAGGTCATCGGACATGTCATACAGGATCCTTGAAGAGGCGCTCTCCACGATGTGTATGAAAATATATTCCGTTTCCATGTTGCCTTGCCCCAGGGCATGCCCGATGAGGCGGGCGTCGTCGTTGCTGAAGTCGAGTGCGATGGCGATGCGCCGATATTGGGGCTTCACAAAGACGGGGCTCCCTATGGGCTCGGGTTCCCGGTGCAGGATGGTCTGCGCCTGTTGGGCCGGGCGATGCCGAAGCATAGGATAGAAGATGGCGGTGAGCAGCAGTCCCACGTAGCCCAGTGCCCCGGCAATAATGGCTGCGGTTGCCCATGCATTCCCGGAAGACTCCAGGTACAGGGATGCCTGTTCTACGACCATGCGGATGTTCAGGTAGACCAGGATGGCGGTGATGATTGATGCCAGCAGGATGACGGGACGGCGGATGGCGAAGACGCCCATCCTGGATTTGTCGCTGGTGAAATGGATGAGGGGGATGATGGCAAACCCCAGCTGCAGGCTGAGTACAACCTGTGAAAGGACTAGAAGGCGGTCGATGTCCCGCTCGCCGTGGATGAGGATGACCGCGACAGCGGGGATGATGGCGATGAGGCGTGTCATGAGCCGGCGGACCCAGGGGCTGATGCGGAGGTGGAGGTAGCCTTCCATGACGATCTGGCCCGAGAGGGTGCCGGTGATGGTAGAGCTCTGTCCGGCGGCGATGAGGGCGACGGCGAAGAGGATGGGCGCCACCTGCGTGCCGAGTATGGGGGCCAGCAGCTCATGTGCCTGGCGGATCTCTGCGACATCGGTACGGCCCGACTCATAGAATACCTTGCCTGCCAGCACGAGGATGGCGGCATTCACAAAAAAAGCGAGATTGAGGGCTACTGCAGAGTCGATGAAGTTGAGGCGCAATGCCCGTCGGATGCCAGACTCATCCTGCCGGATTTTACGTGTCTGTACCAGAGCCGAGTGTAGGTAGAGGTTGTGGGGCATGACCGTGGCACCGATGATGCCGATGGTGATATAGAGGGCATCTTCATTGGGCAGCGAGGGGATGAAGCCTTTGGCGACCTCGCCCAGGCTTGGCTGTGCCAGGAGGATTTCAATCAGAAAGGAGATGCCGATGATCGCCACCAGGGCGATGATGAACGCTTCGAGCTTGCGCATCCCTAGGCGTTGCAGCCATAGGAATACGAAGGTGTCGAGGATGGTGATAAGGACGCCCCATATCAACGGAAGCCCGGTGAGCAACTGGATGCCGATGGCCATGCCGATGATCTCGGCGAGGTCGGTGGCGGCAATCGCCACTTCCGCGAGCACGTAGAGGGCGTAGTTGACGTACCGGGGGTAGGTCTCCCGGTTGGCTTGGGCGAGGTCTCTTCCCCTTACAATCCCCAGGCGCGCGGAGAGGCTCTGCAGCAGCAGTGCCATGAGGTTGCTCATCAGCAGGACCCAGATGAGCCGGTAGCCAAAGCGGCTGCCACCGGCGATGTCGGTTGCCCAATTGCCGGGGTCCATGTAGCCAACGCTCACGAGGTAGGCGGGTCCCAGGAAGGCCAGGGCACGCTTCCAGCCGGAGCCCTGCACCCCCGTAGTATCGACACTGCGATAGACTTCACTGAGGGATTCGTAGGCGGGCTTCGCGTTTGACATACCGGAAGGCTGCCGCCTTTAGACGAGCAGCACCTCAAAACTACGTTTGTTAGGCCATCCTAACAAATTATTGAAGGCTTTACCAACCCTCGGGCAGACTTTGTCTGCACGTGCCGGTAGGTAGAGGAAGGGAGTCCTTGTGCGTGCGCTCACTTGAAGATTTCTCCGATTTTTTTCTTGAGTCTTTTTCTGCACAGGTTCGTTTCGACGATGCTTGATCGGTACATCCCAAGCGACGCTTCCGGGGTCCGAATCGCTGATTTCCGATATGCAGTGTTGATATTTTTATTAAATTCATCCAACATATCATGCCATGGTAATCATGCAATCCTTCGACCGTCGTAATTTCTTGCGGCAGTCCATCATCATCGGTTCGGGCCTTGTGGCCGGACCCTCTGTCTTCGCCTTCGGCCCTCGCCCCAACTCGCGTTTCAGCGGCGTGCAGGTCGGCGCCATCACATATTCATTCCGCAGCCTGCCGGTGACGCCGGACGACATTATCCGCTATTGTCAACAGTCCGGCCTCAGTGCATTGGAGCTGAAGGGCGACACGGCAGAACCCTTCGCGGGTGCGCCTTCCGGCAATCTGCTGCGGGAGTGGCGTGAGACGGTGGGGATGGAGCAGTTCGTAGCACTGAGAAAAAAATTCCGGAAGGCAGGCATCTCTATCTACGCCTATAAACCGAGTGCCCTGGGAGAAAAGAACAGCAACGGCGAGATCGAACATGCGATGAAAGCTGGCAAGGCGCTGGGCGCCACCTCGGTGACCGTAGAGCTGCCGAAGGATCCGGCTCATTCGAAAAGGCTCGCTGACATCGCGGCGAAACACCGCATCTACATCGGCTATCATGCGCATATGCAGGCTACTGACACCGCCTGGGACGAGGCGCTGGCCCAGTCGCCCTGGAATACCCTCAACCTCGACTGCGGCCACTATATCGCCGCTGGCGGACAGAATACCGCTGCCAGCCTCCTGGCGCTATTAGAGGCCAAGCATGACCGCATTTCATCGCTGCACCTCAAAGACCGTAGGCTCAAACAAAACGGGGCAGCCAATGTCGAATGGGGAAAAGGCGATACACCCCTGCGCGAAATCTTGCAGTTGATGAAAGAGAAGAAATACACCTTTCCGGCGAGCATCGAACTGGAATACCCTATACCCGCCGGGTCCAATGCTGTCCTGGAAGTGACCAAGTGCCTTGCCTATGCCAAAGAAGCACTGAGCTGAGCCCTGAAGAACTTTCATATGGAGTGGATAGAAGCCATATGAGATCCCATCCATCTTTGAAAAGTTATGGGGATATTGAATACTACAGCACGAAGCCCGCACCGCCGGACAGCCCTGCTGGCGCTTAGCGCCCTCTCTCTGTTGTTGCTGGCAGTGGCCCCGATGCTAGCGCCCGCACCAATAGATTATGCCGTAGAAGTTAAACCCATCCTGAACCGGAACTGCCTTTCCTGCCATGGGGGCGTACGGAAGAAGGCCGGCTTTAGCCTGCTTTTCGAAGAGGAGGCGCTGGCAGCTACGGCCTCTGGCAAGCCGGCTATCCTGCCAGGAGATGCGGACCACAGCGAGATGATCCGTCGACTGCGACTGAGAGATCCGGAAGAGCGGATGCCCTATCACAAAGCACCACTCTCAGAAGCAGAGATCTCAATCCTCGAACAATGGATCAATGAGGGCGCCCACTTTGCACAACATTGGGCCTACCGACCCGTGCAAGAGCCCCGTCCTCCCGGAGGCGGATGGAAGTCCTTCTTCCTGCAACCGGCCAAGCAGGAACTGGACCGATATATCGATGAGAAGCTCTCCGACATGGGCCTGCAGCGGTCACCCCTTGCAGAGAAAAGGACCCTAGCACGAAGGGTGGCATTAGACCTGATTGGAATGCCGGCGGAGGAAACACTCACGTCGATGTATACCCGAAGTAATGACAGTCAGGCATATGAGGTGTATGTCGACAGCCTGCTGGCTTCCCCCCGCTTCGGCGAGCGCTGGGCGGCCGTATGGCTGGACCTGGCCAGGTATGCGGACTCCAAAGGCTACGAGGCCGACCAGCCAAGGAGCATCTGGCGTTACCGCGACTGGCTGATCGAGGCATTGAATAAAAATATGCCCTACGACCAGTTCCTTACCCAACAGCTGGCAGGAGACCTACTACCCAATGCCACCAACGAACAGATCCTGGCCACCGCCTTCCATCGCAACACCCTCACCAACGATGAAGGAGGGAGCGACAATGAAGAATTCCGCCTCTCGGCAGTCATGGACAGGGTCAACACCACCTGGGAAGCTATCCTAGGCACCAGCTTTGCCTGTGTGCAATGCCATAGCCATCCGTACGATCCCTTTCGCCAGGAAGAATACTACCGGTTCATGGCATATCTCAACAACACGAGGGATGAGGACACGAACATGGACTATCCTGTCCTGCGGGAGTTCAGGGGCAGCAGCCAACAGCAGTATGACTCTCTCACCCACTGGATCAAGCGTCAGTCCGACAGGGCCAGCGCTCAATGGTTCGACCGATTCCTGCGCACCTGCAGTGAGGCCGTCAACACCTTGAAAGCCGACTCGCTGCATAATGCCGCCATCTCGAGCAGCTGGTATCTGATGCTGAGGAAGTCATCGTGGGGGAGAATCCGCCATATCACCTTCGATGGAAAGCGCCATCTCCTGTTGCGCTATCGCTGCCAAAAGCCTGGAGGTCGGTTGACGATCCATTTGGACTCAGCACGGGGGCCGGTGCTTGCCAGCCTATCCCTTCGCAACGAAGCCGAAGGCTGGAACCTCCATGAGCATACCCTTTCGACAAGCCTCGGAGGCATCCACGACCTGCACTTCCATTATGAAAATGAGGCACTGCACTCTCTGGATGATAACGGCATCCTGTTCGACTGGATTGCGGTAACACCTGCCTTTCCCGGTAGCAGGCTGGCACGGGTTCCCTCCTACCGGACAATGTACCTGAACCTACTCAACCGACCCGATGCCGAGCTCACGCCGGTCGTGGCAGAGAACCCTGACTATCTGCGTCGGAAGACGCATGTCTTCGAACGGGGCGAATGGCTTTCGCCGGGTAAGGCCGTCGAGCCTGGCATCCCATCCGTCCTGGTAGCTACCACCGGTAAGGCTGGGGATGACAGGCTGGCCATGGCCCGTTGGCTGACAGACAGAAAGAACCCGCTGACGGCCCGTGTGTTTGTCAACCGCTTATGGGAGCAACTTTTTGGCTTGGGCCTCGTAGAGACCCTCGAGGACTTCGGCACACAGGGCACGCCGCCCACCCATCCAGAGCTCCTGGATATGCTTGCCTACCGCTTCATGCACGATGACGGATGGAGTCTGAAAAAAACCTTGAAACGGATGGTAATGTCTGAAACATACCGCCAGTCGTCTGTATCACACGCCGAAGGGATGACAAAAGACCCACGCAATCGTTATTACTGGAGAGCTTCCCGCATACGGCTGCCAGCAGAGCAGATACGCGACCAGGCGCTTCAGGTGTCGGGTCTCCTGAGTCCCAAAATGTATGGGGCCAGCGTGATGCCCTACCAACCAGCTGGAATATGGGCATCCCCCTACAATGGCCATCAATGGAAGCTGAGTGAGGGGGAAGATCGATATCGGCGCGCACTGTACACGTTCTGGAAGAGGAGCAGCCCCTACCCTTCGCTGACGAACTTCGACGGCGTCTCCAGAGAGGTCTGCACCAGCCGCCGAATCCGCACCAACACTCCGCTACAGGCGCTGACCCTGCTAAACGACTCTACCTATTGGGATGTGGCCGTCCATTTGGCCATACAGGCAGACAGCCTCTTCACCCCAAACCCTAAGAACCAGATATCAAATCTGTTCCGGAAGGTCTGTGGGCAAGAAGGGCATCCGGCCAAAGTAGAGATGCTGCACAACCTTTATCAGAAAAGCTTGGAACAGCTCTCGAAAACACCCCTGGCATGCGAAAAACTTTTGCAGGGGCACCGCTATTCCAAGCAACGCGCTCAGCACCTCACGGCCCTGGCCGTGACGGCCAATAGCCTACTCAACCTCGATGAGTTTGTGATGCGCAACTAGCGTGGCTTAGAAAGCAGCGGGAGTCAACGGTCGATGACGCGCACGCGGGACGATCGGATCTTCTCCAGCATCTTTTTCAACGATGCAACCTTTGCTGGCTGTTGCAGGGCCAAGTCTTGCTGCTCGCCCGGGTCGTCCCGGAGGTTGAAGAGTTGTATGGCAGCCCCACCTGGTATGGGTTTTATCTGACGGGGGGTGGTGAAACCGCCTGAGCCGAGTCCTTCGATGAGTTTCCAGTCCCCCATGCGGAGGGCATAGAAGCCGATGGAGGAGTGATGGACGACGGCAGGCTGGCCAGGAACCAGCTCGGCCTTTCCCTGCAGCACCGGCAAGATGCTATAGCTGTCTTCGGGTGTATATTTTCGGGTATTTATTCCCGTTATGTCAGCTATAGTCATCATGAGGTTGGCAAGGGTGGTCGTAGCGTGACTGACTGTGCCTGCCTGCACCTGTGCAGGCCATCTCACGATAAAGGGTACCCGATGACCCCCTTCATAGGCATCGCCCTTCATTCCCCGGTAGGGACCGGCAGAGCGGTGGCCGTATTTGGAGATGTAGTCGTTCCGCCAGTAGGGTCCATTGTCGCTGGTGAAGACGACCAGGGTGTTCTCGCGAAGACCCATACTGTCGAGTGTCGCGAGCAGTTGCCCTACGGAGTTGTCGAGTTGTTCGACGAAGTCGCCATACTCCCCGGCTGCGGAATGTTCTTTCCATGGATGGATGGGCATCCAGGGTGTATGGGGCGCTGGAAGGGGCAGATAGAGGAAGAAGGGCTTAGAAGGTACTTGCGCGCGCAAGAAGTCGCCCGCCTTTCTAAAGAACTGTGGTAGGACATCATGAAAATCAAAAGAGGGTGCCTGCAGTCCTTCCCGCCAGAAGGCGCCGGCAAAGCCCGTATCGGGTTTGTGGAGGGAGGTATAGGCGGTGAGGGGCTCTATAAGTCGGTGGTCCTGCAGGTATGCATAGGGAGGCATGTCGAGAGAGGCGGGCAGGATGTAGGAATAGCCGAATCCTACCGTATTCGGTCCAGCAGATACCTCTTTGGAGAAGTCGATGTGTTGGGGTCGCATCTCATCGTAGATGCCATAGAGGGGTTTCTGAAGGGAGTCGAGGTGCTCCGGCCGGGGGGTCCATCCCAGCCCGAGGTGCCATTTGCCAATGACGGCCGTCTGGTAGCCTTTCGACTGCAGCAGGGAGGCGACGGTAGGTCTGTCGGCTTCGATCAACGGACGGCTATAGCCTCTAAGCACGCCTACGGGCAGCAGACTCCGCCAGGGGTATCTACCGGTGAGCAGTGCATAACGGGTAGGCGTACAAACGCCGGAAGGGGAATGGGCGTCGGTGAAACGCATCCCCTGGGCTGCAAGGCGGTCGATGTGTGGCGTACGGATTTTGCCTTGAGGCTGATATGCAGAGAGGTCGCCATAGCCCAGGTCATCGGCGAGCATATAGATGATATTTGGGCGGGTAAGGTTTACGCGCCCAGTGGGTTGTGCGGAACAGAGCTGTGCCAGGAAGATCACGCCCGCCAGCAGTTTCATTCGGTCTTGCATATGCCTCTCATTTCTGTACTTCCTTCAAGGTACGCAGCAATACGACGCCATGGTATGGTATGGAGAAATGAAAACGGCCGGGAGCCGTTCCTATGTCTTGCTGTCGCCAGGCATCCCGCAGGACATATCCGTCGGGTATCTGAAGTGCTCTGGTGTCGAGGATATAGGATGCCGGTGGTTCATCCCCCCAGCGCACATAGCTCTGGGGTGTCATTCCGTAGTCGGCGGTATGGAAAAGCCCGATGGCCTGGTTGCCGTCGGTCAGGCTTTTTACCCATACTTCGACCCCTTGCCGGGGATGCTGGCGTAAGGCCGGACATCCGTCGGGGTCTTGGTTGATGGCGATGACTTCTTCATTTGTGAGCAGGGAAAGGGTGAAGGGGTCGAGGCGGTCGATGGGGCAGCCGATGAGCATGGGCGCGGACAGGAGGGCGAACATGCTGACTTCACTATACTGTTCATCCGGCGTGAGCCGGGTGGGGTGCATCGGACTTCCCGTGGTGACCTGGCCGAGCACCATCATATCAGGATCATTCCAATGTCCGGGACCGTGGTATGGTGCCCATCTATCGAGGTGAAAGACGGTCTGATAGAGTGCATGCCAGCTGTCGCGGATGTCGGGACCGGTACGCCATAGATTGGCGACGCGTTTCCATTCTGCTGCCTGTGCGTAGGGGGCGGAGTTGGACAGGCTGTAGACGATGTCGCGCCCCGATTGACGGAGGGCTTTCGACATGCGTTCAGCGGAGGGGAGGTCGATGCGCCAGTCGTACTTGAGGTAGTCAACGCCCCAGGCAGCAAACTGACGGGCATCGACCTCTTCAAAGCGATGGCGTCCGATGCGGCGGTAGGCGCGCTTGTCATTGCGCACCGAATCTGGGAAGGAACCGTCGGGGGTATCGGTAGAGCCGCCAGGGAACCCGGCATAGCTGGTGATCCAGGGAGTGGAATAGACACCCAGTTTCAAGCCCATTGCATGAATGGAGTCAACCATCCCACGGAATTGTGGGAAGCGTGTGTTGGGCTGCAGGGCTTTTTCGGGGCCGCTGCGCTCTCCCTGCCAGGCGTCGTCGATGTTGACATAGATCCAGCCATGGTCTCGGAGGCCTTTATCGACCATCGCTCGTGCGGAGGCCATGACCTTCTCTGCGTCTATATCACGCGACCAGGAGTTCCATCCATTCCAACCCATGGGGGGTGTGAGGGCGATGGTTTCACCGATGCGTAATAGCAGGTCAGATGAATCGGTGCCGTATAAATTAGTGGCCGTGAGTACAACCTTGTGATCTTTTTTTCGTGTGACTATTCCCGTGATCATTCCTGTCGAGGTGTCGAGCTTGAGTCCTTCCGGAAGTCCCTTCGCCGCGTAGCGCATGGGTCTGTCACCGGTGGCAGCAATGGCAAGCAGGAAAGGGTTGCCGGGCCGGGCTCCGAAGACGGGCGGGGTGTGGATGCGGGGAGATGGTGGGTCGGGCGGGGTTAGGATGTACTTAGGTGCATCGTTCGGGACGGCCGAGGGCCGGGTATCCTTTCGCATCGTGATCCGAGCCTGTACCCAGTCGGAATAGCATGCGGAAGATGCATCTGATGAAGGCAAAACCAAGAGTCCAAGCCTTTGAATTCCTTTGATGTCGACGTCAATCCTAACGGGAGGATCGCCCTGCCGGAGCTCCGGGGTTTGATAGAGTGTCTTCCGATCGCCCAAAAGCAGGAATCGGCAGCGGCAGGAGGTGTCGGACGCATCGTCGATGCCTGCGAGCGCCTCTAAGCGGTAACCGTTTCCCGAAACCTGCAAGGGCATGACGGCTGTCGATGCAAAGCCGATGCCATAGTCGTAGGCTTTGCCGGCAATGCGGAGGGTATCGTTGCGTTGGTTGCGACGGGCTACGACGGCGGGGATACCTTCTGAAAACGACTTGACTTCTAGCTCATCAAGCCGGTACGTGTCGGTCTTTTGAGCATTGGCATGCCAGGCGTCCAGGCAAAGCAGCAAGGTGACGAGGGCCAATCTCATAGCAGCTGTATACATACCGATGCCAGGCTTTGGAGGGCCTGGCATCAGTTGGCGGTTGGAAGAGGTTAGTATCCGGCGTTTTGTTCAATCCTGGGATTGGTATTGTCCAGCATACCTTGTGGCAAGGGACGGACAAGGTGTTTGTTGGCTGAGATCTGTGGTGTGCCTGCGCGACCCCAGGCGGTCCATCCGTTGAAGGCCAGGGCCCGTTCTACGAGCTTACCGGTACGCTTGAGCTGATACCAACGTTCATTTCCTTCTCCTAGGAATTCGCGGCCATACTCATCCAAGATCATATCGATGTTGATATTCGATGGCGTGGCGCGATAGGAGGTGATGGCATTGAGCGGGTCGAGGACTTTCCCTGGATTGGTGGCACGCATCGGGCTTCTGCCGGCATTGGAGCCTAGGGCTCTGTCGAGTACGCGGTTGTAATAGACAGCGGCACTGCCGAGCTGGGCACCAGTAGCCCCTTTGACGATGGCTTCGGCGGCCATAAGGAAGAGTTCGGCCGAACGGAAGATCGGGTCGTTGAAGGTAGAGAAGCCGTCACCGTAAGCGATGCCGGGCTGCCAGAACTTCCAGAACATGGGACCGCCCCAGCCCATAGGATCGATGACCTGCTGGGTAGGGGTGAGCTTGCCCATCCAGAAGAGGTTGACGACGTTCTGGACAGCGTATTTCTTTGTCCCACCGGGGATGTTTTGACCTAGCTTGGTGACATCGTTCATTGGAACATTCCAGGGGAGGACCACTGCAGTAGTGTCATTGACAACGAAGGATAGGGTGCGCGCTTGTGGATACGGCTTGTTGTTCGCCAGGGAAACCGATCCGTTCACGGTAGCGAAGGTGACGCTGTTGAAGGTTCCCTCATAGCGAACATCCATCACGGGGTCAAAGAGGCGATAGGCACCCCAGGTCACGTTGTGGGAGGGCAGGAAGCGGTTGTAGGTGGAGGTGCGTGCCTCCTGTGCGACCCCATTAGGACCTCCGCTGAACATCGCGTGCATGTTGTTGCCTATGAGTCCGGTGGACGTACTCATATTGCCATCGCCGTTGTAGGCGTTGGGGTTAGAGTATTGGATGGAAAAGACGACTTCACGACTAGCGTTGGCGACGGCTACGGAGCTAGCGGCGGTGGCTGTCTCGCGCTTGGGATTTTTGTTATGGATGGGCCAAAGGTTGTTCCAGTTGGTTTCGAGGGGATAGAGATTGGAGGCGATCAAGGCATCGCAATGCCCGAGGGCGACAGTGAAGTCTGTCGGTGTACCGCCCAGAGCATTCTGGAAGTTCCAGCCGCGGGTTAGGTATACACGGGCTAGCAGGAATCGTGCGGCGCCGCGAGTGACGCGTCCATTGGCCGTCTGTACGTTGGGCAACTTGGGGACAGCCCACTCCAAGTCGGTGATGATCTGGGTATAGACATTTTTCTGCGGTGTCTTTTTGACTTCGAGGCTGCTGGTCGTCGTCTCTTTGAGTGGCATGGGGATGTCACCCCACTGCTGGACGGCCCAGAAGTAGCAGAGAGCCCGCAGGAAGCGTGCCTCTGCGACGAGGGTGTTTTTCACTGAGTCGGCCATACCTTGTACCGCACCGGCGCGCTCGACCGCAGCGTTGCAGCGATTGATATTGCGATAGAGCAGGTCCCAGAGCCTTTGCACCTCACCGGAGGAGGAGTTGAGGCCCACATCGTAGGTGTCGAAGTTGCTACCCGATTGCGTCGTCTGTGAAGGAAAGAAAAGCGTGCCCGACCACCCCCCATTGGAGAACATGTCGGTTCCGTTCAGCGTAATCACGCGTTGCTGGGTGATGTCGCGCAGGAGCGGGTAGCAGGAGATAACGAGGCCGTTGTATCCACTAGCGGTATTGTAGTAATTGTCGGTCGTACGGTTTGACGGGTTGAACTCGTCGAGAAAGTTCTTTTTGCATCCCGTCATGGTGAGGGCGGTGGTGGCGATTGCCAAGGCCCAATATCCGATGTGGTCGCGTTTCATATCTTCAGTTTTTTGTCTGGGTTCAGAAACCTATGCTGGTACCGAAGGCGACGGTCATACTTGGAACGTCGTCGATGTAGGTGTTGGAGTTGTACTCGGGATCCATCCCGTTGAACCGGGTCCAGTATGTTGGATTCAGGACCTGAAAGTAGACCCTAGCCCTTTCGATGTGGGCCTTGTCGAGTACCTTCTTCGGCACGGTATACCCCAGCGTGAGGTCAACGAGCCTCATGAAGCTGGCGTCCTCGTAGCTGCGGGCGCCGCGGAAGGGTTGCGGCACCCCAGGCCCGTAGAAGGTGTTGATGGGATTATTCTTCGTCCAGTAATTCAGTACCATATGGTTGTATCTGCCGCCGGCGTAATCACCCATGGTACCGTCGAGCATGCCATTTTTGAACATGGTACCGTTTCGGTAGTACAGGAGGAAGGAGAAGTCGAATGCCTTTAAGGATACCCGGTTGGTCATGCCCATGGTGAAGTTGGGCAGTTGGGAGCCGAGCCACACGCGGTCGTCGATGCCGGTGGAGTTGGTAATCTTCCCGTCCTTATTCAGGTCGACCACTTTGACAGAGCCCGGAAACTGGCCGTAGCTGCGTGCGGCGGCGCTATCGGCCACCTGCCAGATACCGTCGAACTTGTAGTCGTAGAAGGACCTGACTGGCTTTCCGACAAAGAGCGAGCTGCCGATGATCTGGCTCACGCCGTTGGCGAGAGCTTCGATGCGGTTGATATTCTTGGAGAAGTTGATGGAGGTCGTCCATGTGAAGTTGCGTGTCTCTATGATTCGCGTGTTCAGCATCACTTCGATGCCCTTGTTGGAGACCTTGCCCACGTTGGTGATGACGGAAGAGAAGCCTGTGGAAGTGGGCAGCGTCTGGTTGAGGATCAGATCGCGCGTGTTGCGGCGGTAGACTTCGACGACGGCGCTGACACGATTGTCGAGGAAGCCCATGTTAAGGCCGAGATTTAGCTCTTGGCTCCGTTCCCACTTGAGATTTTTGTTGCCGATAGCAGCCGGGGCGAAGCCACCTGCCAGTGTGGAAACACCGAAGCTATAGTTGGTAGCCATGAGTCCGGCCTGAGTGCTGTATGCGGCGACGTTGGAGTTGCCTACCTCACCGTAGCTGACGCGGAGCTTCAGGTCTGAGAAGACCTTGAGATTCCTTACGAAGTCCTCATCACCCAGCTGCCAGGCGAAGGCTCCGGAGGGAAAGAAGGCCCAGCGGTTCTCGGAAGACAGTTGGGAAGCCCCGTCGGCCCGGGCCGTGAGGGTCAGCAGGTACTTGTCGTTGAAAGTATAGTTTACGCGGCCCATGTACGATTCCAGCGAGTTTCGCGTGAAGGAACTGCGGGCTGTCACGGTTCCGCCAGTGCCGATGTTGTACCAGAGGGATGCATAGGGAAGGTTGAGCGCGGCGATGGCGTAGTTCTCGTACGTGTTTTGGTAGGCACTCTGAAGGGCCGTAGCATTGATCTTATGTCGTCCGAAGGTGTTGTTGTAAGTGAGCTGATTGTCGAAGGTGTAGGTCGACCAGTTGCGCGTCTGGTAGTCGGCCCTGGGGGGATTGGAAAGTTGCGACTTCGACAGGGTGTTCCTGAACTCGCCGTTCCGCTCGTCGATGAGTGCTGCAGAAATCGATGACTTGAATGTGAGACCCTTGAGCAGCGTCAGTTCGACGAATAAGTTGCCCATGGGATTGGACACTTTGGTCGTGTTCTGGTATATGTCCGGGTCCGCGTCTATGACTGGGTTGGGCACCTGGTTGTCCTTAATACCCATCCAGATAGAATACCCATTCTTCCAGGGACCCACGGCTAGGTCGTTGCCCTCACCGGGGTTGACGATGTCGCTGTAGTACATCACGCCGGTGGGACGCGCCCGATAAGCAGAACGCAGGATCTCGAGAGAGCCCGTGGGGTTGTCTGTGTAGTTGAGATATGCAGTGAAGCCTACCCGAAGCCAATTGTTGAGGCGGCTGTCAACGGCCGCGTTGAGGGAGTACTTTTTGAAGGAGGTTGCAGGGATGTTGCCATCCTCCTGCACATAACCGCCGGAGAAGCGGTAGGTTGTACCGGCGTTGCCCCCCGTGACGGCGACGGTGGAGTTGGCGAAGGTACCTTTCTTAAGCACTTTCGAGAGCCAGTCGGTCGACTTCCCCGAGTTGACCATGTTGAGCTCGCTGGCCGTGAAAGTGTTAGCACCGCCGCCGTTGAGGATGGCGTCGTCCACGGTCATCTTGTAGAACTCCTGGGCTGTCTGCAGTCGGGGCATATGTGCCGGGAGCTTTTGGCCAATATAGGATTCGAACGTCACCTTCGGCTTCCCAGTAATTCCTTTCTTGGATGTAACGATGATCACCCCGTTGGCGCCTCTGGCTCCGTAGATGGCCGTAGAGGAGGCATCTTTAAGGATGTCGATGGATTGTATGTCTTGGGGGTTCAGGTCGCGCAGACGGGCTCCTATCACCCCGTCAACGACCACTAGGGGCTCCGTAGCTCCGGTGATGGTGTTCTGTCCGCGTATGTCTATGGTAAAGCCCTGACCCGGCTTGTTGCTGGTTTTGGTGACCACCACCCCGGTCACCTGACCTTGCAGGGCCTGGGTGACGTTGGCCGGATTCGTCCGCACAATGTCGCGTGGCTGCAGCGAGCCTACAGCGCCTGTCAGATCTTTTTTCCGCACGGAGCCGTAGCCCACCACCACAATGTCTTCCATGGCACGGCTCTCTGTCACCAATCGTACGGAAATGATATCTGCCGTACCGACAGACAACTCCTGGGCGGCAAAGCCGATGGAATTCACCACCAGCACGGCCCTTCCGTTGCTCGGCACCGATAGCGTGAATTTGCCATCAGCATCTGTGACGGCGCCGGTGGTGGCTCCCTTGATGGTTATGCTGGCACCGGAGACGGCTGCACCATTTTCCGCCGACAGCACCGTGCCGCTGACTTTACGTGTTTGGGAAAGGGAGGGGAAGACCAAGGCACAAGAAGCTACCAGCAATAGCAAAACCTTTTTCATGTAATTTTCGTTTGACAGATATGTCTCTGTATTATGAATAAAATTAGTAACGATTACATCAACTGCGAGCCTCTTTTAAGAAAAACCAACAATTATTTTTTTCGTGTACTTCGTAACGGGGATGTAGCAGTTTTCAAATGCTCTTTACGGTCAAGATTCTTAGGAATGGAATCCTCGCTGGCGATGTGAAACTATCTTTAAAAAGGCAGGCCCTGCCCTTGCTGGTTGTCATTTGGCGCCGTCAATTCCATTTTTCGTGCCAGTCCCACGGGCGAAACCTTCTTCCCGAAACCTGGCATTACAGATGCGCAGCACGACTGTATTCGGCCAGCGGTTGTCTGTATAGAATCGTTGCCCGTTGACAGCGCTGACGACCAGGCCGATCTT
>Ga0194118_10000311_pt1 | contig 87072 bp, 116 predicted proteins | sample TA2MahsurfametaG_2_FD_148662 | JGI IMG/M metagenome (GOLD analysis project Ga0194118, IMG submission 148662) | Freshwater microbial communities from Lake Tanganyika, Tanzania - TA2015013 Mahale N5 surface | ecosystem: Environmental > Aquatic > Freshwater > Lake | place: Tanzania: Lake... | reverse complement strand
TCTCACGCAATAATTTTACATTTTTCGTGTTACGTTTTGTTGCATTTTCTTGTCGCCCGCTCTCGACAAGGTGCTATGATGGGCGAGCAACCAAGGGCTTGACCCATGCCACCTCCCAGGCCCACGCCTGAACCGGTAACGCTATTTTACCCGGTCGAAAGTAACCAAAACCTGCCCAATTTTGGCGGATTTTGGATAATTCTACTGGTGCCATTTTTGCTATTTTTAGCAATTTTTCCGGCTGTTATCGTGTTCTTTTTGCCGACAGCTTTTATAGCTTGTAAGCTTAACGGAATTCCATTCACATTCAACATTCCCAAACTTATTGCTAACCTGGAGGCTTACGATGAAGAACAAAAAGGTTAAGGGTTTCATTCTTTCAACGTTTGATTCACCTCTTGACGGTAAAGAATGCGTTGCTATTCTTACTTTAGAGAGCGATAACCGCAAGACGGGCAACATGTGCCAGGTCTGGATTATGCTGAAAGATGTTAACCCTGTGGAGGCGATTGAACTAGGTTTAGATTATTCTATCTGCGGCAATTGTGTCCACAGAAAGAATCCACTGACCCGTACACGTTCCTGCTACGTTAACGTTGGCCAGTCGCCGAATAGCATCTGGAAAGCATACCAACGCGGCTGCTATCTTTCCGCCCTTGATAATATTGAGGCAGTGCGGAAGATGCTTAAAGGTCGCTCAATTCGCTGGGGAGCTTATGGTGACCCTGCGTTGATTCCGTTCTCTGTTTTTGAATTCTTCAATGATTTCTCTAAAGCGCACACCGGTTACACGCATCAATGGCGCACAAAGTTTGCTCAGCTTTATAAAAATTATTTTCAGGCGTCTTGCGATGGTTTTCAGGATTATCTTGAAGCAACTGCACACGGTTGGAAGACGTTTGCGGTCCTACCTGTAGGTGTAAAGAATACATCTCTTGGCAAACAATGCCCTGCCACTGTTGATAACTCAGAGGCACAATGTATCACCTGCAAATTATGCGATGGTGCCAAACAAAATATTTTTGTAGAGGCACACGGTTCAGGTAAGAAACATGTGCAACTAGTTTGAGTTAATTTGGGGGGCGATTTAGCCCCCTATTTTATATTTTGCAGGAAGATCGTGAACAAGGCCTCGCGAAGCGACGTTGTTCACGGTCACCCGTCTTTGTAAAGTTTTGTGATTCCATTGTCGTTTGGCTGATTCTGTTGTATTCTTAGGAGGTCCTGAAGGGTTCTCACCCATGGCTCACGAATTTACCTCCGGCATCATGATGAATGACCAGGCCGCATGGCATGGTCTTGGTGAAGTTATCGAAGGCACCCTGCCTGCAGGTGAAGCTTTCACTCGTGCCGAAGCTCTGTTCCCGGTCGGCGTTACTGGTCTCTACGCCAAAGTCAGCGATGATGAATTCATCGAGATTGAAGATCGCCGTGCTATTTGGCGCCCCGACAACCGCACTATTCTGGGTGTTGCCTCTGATCACTACAAGCCGATTCAAAACACTCAACTGCTCCGATTTGCTGAGGCGATCCGTGAGGAAGTTGATATGGATACGGTTGTAGTGTTGCGCGGTGGCGCCAAAGTTGCATTCACCGCCCGCCTACGGGGTAGTGATCACGAGGTCGTTCCCGGTGACAAGATCCACCGCAATATTGTGGGGTACCTCGGCCATGATGGCAAAACAGCCTTCGGCGGTATGTTCACTAACGTTCGCGTAGTGTGTGCCAACACCCTCGGATTCGCTCAATCCGATGCAAACCGTACAGGTAAACAGTTCACCATTAAGCATACCGCCAACGACATTGCACAGATTGACTATGTTCTGGAGAACATTGATATGGCGCGGCAATCGTTTGCCAGCGTGGTCGATGATTATCGGGCAATGCAATCTACTCCCATGTCGCTTGATCTCTACCGCCATTGGCTGGAAAGTGTTTACTCTGTTCCCGCTAAAGGTGGCCGCCCTGGCCGTATTGAAGATCTCCCCCGTAAATGGAAAGATCTTGAAGATGCCTGGCATAACGGTATCGGTATGGATATCGCCGGCGTTCGCGGTACGGTGTACCACGGCCTGAACGCTGTAACTGAGGTTGAATCCTCTCAATACAGTAAAGGTGCTGGCAAGCGTCGCATGCATTCTGCTCTATTCGGCGGCGGTTCATTGATCATCAAAAAGGCACACGAATCTGCCCTGGAGCTAGCACGATGAAACCAAACAAACACATTGAAGTCACAAATCAGGAGTGGAAAATTATTATCAACGCACTCGATAGCCTTGAGTTTCTTGTTACCGATCAGCCGATCAATGAGGATGTTTTAGATAGCCTGAAGTTCTTCTTCAAGCCCGATAAGATATCTGAATTATCTGAAAGGTTATGCAAAGTTAAATAGTTTTTACGGGGGCAGATTGCCCCCCTTTTTTTATATTTAATATGGTGAGCGTGAATGAGCCGCGTTGCGGCCTTCATTCACGATCGCGCTTGCGCGAAATTTTTTTTTCTGCCCCGATCCAGGTCTTTTTGTCAAGTCTGCTAAACAAAATGAAACATTTGGGCCAGAGTACCTGTGTCATGCACAGGTACGCGAAATGCTAGGGCAGTCTTATTTGAGTCTCACTTTGAGACAACTAATTTAGTACTATTAGCAATCGAAACTACGAGACAGTAGGGGTTACATTTTGTCACCCCCCTAAGAGTAATCCATTGCAAACGGGTCAATGACATTCTGTTAGCCGGATTTACCCCCTGTAAAGTAGCTAAACTCTTCTTATAACTAGATTATTACTAGATAAGTAATAGGACAATTAATAACAGAGTTATTAATTGTCTATAACTAGTAGTTATTAATATAATATATATTATATAATATATATATTATTATATAGGGCCGTGTTACGAATTGAAACAGACTTATCCTTGTGTTTTAAAACTGTGCTAAGATAGGGGCCGAAGGCCCTCCTTTCAGGGGATAAATGAAGATTAGTGAGGAGTGGAGCATGAGGGGGTAAGTGGTGTTGAAGGTAGGGGGTAAGGGGGGTGAAGTGTGTGAGGGAGGTAGTGTTAGGAAGGGATATGGGATAGTTGTATGAGGGGCGGATATAGGGAAGACGTATGAGTGTCTCAGATGAGACATATATGAGACAGGCAAGCAACAGGCGCAAAAAGTAAAACAAAGGGCTACAAGGCCCCACAACAGGCCTCCAAGGTAACGGATGGGGAAACGTAGCCAAGGCACCCCAAACAGGCCTTCTAAAGCCCCACAGACACCGCTGACGCAACATTACAGCAATACAACAACTGCAACCGGACAAAAAATAATTTTTTCAACAAACAGATCAAAAAAAATATTTTTCAAAAAAAAATAAGGGGGGTAAGGGGGGAATAATCTTGGATTTATAATCTGGATTTATAATCTTGGATTTATTATATAAATAATATAATTAATATATTAACTAATAAAGGGGGGTTACATTATGATACCCCTAAAGGTTACATTATGTTACCCTAGGGGGTTACATTATGTTACCTCTAGGGTTACATTATGTTACCCCCAGGTAACATTATGTTACCCCCCTCTCGGGCATATTAAATCATGATGAAATAGCATAAAAAGAAGATAGAAACCAATCGCTATGAGACAGACAATGACCGCAAAAGTGCTAAATATTTAACTGATGATTTTACAATTTTAAATCATTTTAAACTGGTAATCAGGAACAATATGCAAGCGGTAAAGCGGGAATGATTTCAACACAAACCCGTTTAAGAGTTGAATTTATTTGTGAACGAATAAAAGTTGGTGCTTCTGTCGAATACTCAGATATGATATGGATACAAAAATGGGCTAATATTAACCCAACAGTTGATAAGATGCTGCGTCAGGCCCGTAGAGCGGCTGTACAGGGCGATGAAATCAGTCCTATGGATCAATTCTGCCAAGACATGGACATAGGGGATCCAGACCCTTCTGAGCACCTCTCAGGGCCTCAGGATCCTGTTACCTTGGCTCAATGGTTTACGAACAAAAGGAAATGGTTTAGAGGTAATAATTAAATTTGTGCTTGAGAGTAGATATCTTTAGCCCAGTTAATTAAAGATAGGCCTGTACTGCAACCATAAGTAAAGCGTCCAAGAATCATTGGGCAAACAATAACCCAAACATATTTACTGGTCGAATCTCGATAAACATGACCGCCGATTGCTTCGATGTAAGAGATTGCATCTTCGACAGATTCAGGGGGATTCATGGTGGTAAACCACGTTTAGACGGGCGCATCATGTGCTAATAATGCTTGTTAGACAATAGGTATAAATACTCATTAATAAATAATATGAGGGGTTGACCCGAGGGTGAGATAGTGTAATATCCAACGGTCAACGGTTTTAGACATGCTAAGAACTAAACCAATGAGTTTTCGGGTATCACTTGACAATGCAGCAGGAAGTGTTACAACAATGACAGTTCTTGGATGCATAAATGAAGAGGAATGCGTTATTTTTGTTACCAAAAGTAAACAGAAAGATCAAAAGATTATGAAGATCGAAAAAATCAATAGGTTTCAATAAGTAATCATTATCAATCATGGTGCATATCAGGGCTGGACAAGGGTGTGGGATGAAGTATGATTGATTGGTAAACGAGGAAGAACCTCACATGATCAAACCGCGTCACGAGATCATCCGTCAGATGATCGAAGAGAATGGGTCACACTATGTTTGTGTTGACCACATCAAGAAGAATGGTGAAGAGCGTCGAGCTCGATTCAATCCAAAGCATTTTTTAGAAACGCTTGGAACGGGTACGCCATGTAAAGATCCCAATATTTTTCGGTACTGTGAAATCAATAAAGAAGGTGAAACAGTATGGCGCAGCTTTGACTGTCGGCGAGTGTTTCGGCTGGCGTTATTGAACAGGGTGATCGAATTCAAGGATGTAAAGGCATGAGAACGATTGTTGATTATGTAATGTTGAAGTTAGGTTATGTGCCCAAGATCGAATATGATCGGGCATGTTTCCACAGGTCAAATTTGCAACGTCTTGTGTTGAGGTTGCAAAGTCATGATGATATTCTTTTCATCGATGATTATCGTTAACTATGGCAAATTTAGTTACTCATTTCAGTAATCCAATGCCTTCTTTTATTGTTGATGATCCGCATCCCTGTGAAACGGTTTGCGAGGATTGGTATCCGCGTTACGGGCACATTTATTGTGCAGCAACAGTTACCGATGAGGTGGTTTCAACCCCAACTGGGGTGACATGGCCAATGGATCGAATAACTTTTATTCGATGGAAGAATGGTACGATGTATAAAACCACTCGATTTGGCTGGCCCTTAGCGTTAGTTGGACTGGAATTTGAGCAAGCAAAGGTACATCCAATTTATAAGGAGTTATTGGACAAATGATCACAAAAAAACGAAGGCACCTCTTATTGATATGCTACAATCCTTTCATTGCATAATTACTAATGAAACTGACAAGTGAAGTGATTTTCCCAACACCTGAAGAACTAAAAGAATGGGAGCATGGTTTTTTTGACCAAGAAAAAGATCTCAGTTTGATGTTGGTTCAAGCATATCAAGCTGGTTATTGGCGTTGCCAAGGAGAGTATGAGCTTGCATCATTAGACTTAGTATGGCCACCTGATAACTTGGTGGAGCCTGATGATGACTGATACCTTCGAGTAGCGGTAAAGCTCCTGGCGGAGGCGATCTGGAGAGTTATCGCAACTTAATCATTTCATCAGCAAGCATATAGCTTAAGGTTGCAATAGTTTCTGTGATTTCAAGTTCGCAATCAGCAGCAAATTTCTCAAAATCTTTATCAAAATATTTTTTTAAGAAAAATTCATAGGCCTTCATGGCATATTCATCCCGAAGCCATGCAGTTCTACCAAGTTTGGAATCTTCATTCATGATGGTCATTAGCAACAGCTCAGTCTAGTCAAATTTTATATTGGGGTTACTAATTTGCATCTCAGGTAAGTCAGGAATTGCAGATGGTTTTTCTTTGATGACAGCACCTTCTTTCCAATCGAGCTCTTGGCGATCCATTTCAGCATGAAATTCTTGTTCTGCTAGATCAATAGCAAGATCGGTTTTGTAATCGATATAACGCTCTTCAAGCCAAACCAAGAAACCAAAAATTAAAAAATTAACAACTGGGTTTGGTGTTTTACAGGTATCATAAATACCCTTAAAAATATTTAATTTTAACTTTGTTGGCGTTGATTCTACATCATTCCATATCGTGTCGTTGTTGGCCATTGATCTTACCCTCCTGGGTATGAATGAATGTTTTTAATTCATGTAAATAAACACGTAACATTTCAGCTTTTTCTATATGCCATGGGTTATATGACTCAAAATATAGTCGCATATGTTCGTCAATTGCCTTTAGACATTGATGGATGTGAGCATTCCAGTTCTCACGATGGGGTGTATTGAATTCTCGTTTTGTCATAAAAAGACCCCACTATTAGAATCCCCAATGATGGGATCTTTTACGAAAACACTTTAGTTTGGGGTCGTATAGTTATTATTCATCGGCATTGTCTTCATCATATGCAACAGGAACCGGCGGGACAAAAGCATTTGGGTCGCTAGGCCACTCCGAGTATTCTGAACCGGTTACATAAGCAGCAAGTTCATCTGTATCAACAGTGGTTACAATGGCAGCGATCTTAATGCCAGCAGCCAGGCGGATATCCTCACGCCAAGTCTTCAGCAGCGGATCAGCCGGTTTGCCGTTATCGGCCTCGCGGATGATGATCCAGTCGGTTGGAGTCAGCAGCGTGTTGGCTGTGGTGCGCGTCTGGGCTGTCCACTGAGTAACGAGTTGGGCGTGATCTTTGGGGATCAGGTGACCCTCGGCGTCATACCCCCAGTAGAAGCGTTGGTCGTAGGTCGGTGGGTCGGGGACTTCGGTGACGCCGGCGGCTTCGCGTTCCTCCGGGCTGGCAAGACGGAGCCAGTTAGCCGGGCGCTGGATGTCGTTGATGTCGATGAACGCAACATCAGGTGAAAGGGGTTGGTTACGAAGGATAAACATGGGTCTAGGGCGTTGGTTTGAGTTTAGGCAGGGTGGCTAGGCTTGTTCACTACTCACCTAGCGCGGGCATAGGCGAAGGGCGATTCCGCGAAGGCGGCGTAGATAAAAGTGCCCGCAGACGCATTAAACGCATTTGAGGAACGACGTGGCTTAAATCCATTGGACAAAATATCAAGATCGCTGTCACTAACTTCTGCGCTAGATTCGTTTGCCAAAATTTCTTTGCCTACGATGTTGTAAGTATCACGGGCAGTGTCATACATATACCAGCCAAAAGCCGCATCAGTACGCTTGATCATTACCCACCTCGGCCTAAACCCGGTGAACACGAACGGACCATCTGCGCTGCCGTTGCCGGTGTAGCTGCCAAAGCTAGAGTAGCCGGCTACTGGGGCGAAGCAGTAGGCAACGTGATTATTGCCATTGCCATTTCCAATAGAGTCGGTCCCAAGACTGAAAACGGTAGAAGTTGGATTGGTATCGTTCCAAATATCAGAACGTCCTGTCGTCAACGCTCCGGTGGAATTAAGGAACAAATAACCGTTATTCATGTTTGATAAAGCAAAATGCCCCACCAACCAGTTCTGCGAAACACTTCGATTTTTGATGATGATTAAACGTGGGGCGACACCTAGCCCATGCCCAACCGTGGAATTAGATCCATTCCCTGTATAAGTAACAATCGAGAACCCCGCACTAGCATTAGCCCTCACCTGAGAAGTGATGCTGCCTGCGAAGTTGGACGCGCCTGCGGTGGTGTTCGTATTGATCTGCCCGCCCATCCCACTGTGGTTGGTGCAGAAGTAGTACAGCGTGGGTGCGCCTGATGCAACGGCGATTGTCAAAGTAGCGCCAGCATTGCCGGCAGTACCGCTAGTCGTCACACCTGTTGTGTATTGCGTCGGTCCATTGGCTGATTCTGATAGCCGGAATGGATGCCCAGAGTTAGACGCAGCAGATAGGTCAAAGGTGTACGTGCTGCCTTCTTCTAGGTTCAGCGTGGGTTGCTGTTTGCCGTCGATGTAAAACGCACCGCTAACAACGGTGACGGTGTAGGTCTTGCTGCTGTTGGCGCCGGCGTCCCAGCACCAGCCGACATAAGTTGTACTACTTGCGTTAGTAGCAGCGGTGCTTCCAAGGCTAAAACCATCAGAGTTGAAAGCAGTCAGGCCACTAGCATCTGTATTTTCTGCTGAACCGCTGTCGCTATAAATAATTTTTGTCGCTCCACGCACAATGTCATAAATATTGTGGCTATAGGAACCAGAACTTCTAGATTTCAACCAAATAAAGTCAGGCGAGAAGTTCAGCCCACTAATGGTCTGTGTTGAACCATTGCCGGTGTAGAGCTTTACGTCCATCGCCGTGGCACCGTTGGCAATCGTCGGCGTCGGCAGGTTGGCCGTGCAGAGTGCTTTGTAGCCGCTGGGGGCGGTGTAGGCGAAGGGGCGTTGGCCGAAGTTGAACGCCCAGCCAGTAGCCCCATCATTGTTGCAAGCAGCAAAACGCTCTCGTAACGGCACAGAAGTTTGAGCACCCTGAGAAGTATTATTCTTGTAAAAAGTAATTGTGTTATTGTCTTGATCTAGCGCAACGCCAATTACATCATTTTGCCCGTAGGAAGCACCGTAAGCCGTCCAAGAAGCACCTGAAAGTTGCTGGCCGTTTGTTCTGTAAAAACGTCCGCTGCCATCACTTCTGTTTGCAACAGGTATTGCGCCAATCCATCCGTCTGTACCTGTTCCGCCAAGAAAGGTTCCTTCCCAGTACCATTTGCCTGAAGTTGGAATACCAAACGAAGCAACAGCTACTCTTCCACCGTTTGTACTTACTTCAAGATTTCCATTGGAAAGCGTACATCCAGATTCCGTATCTAAGGGATTAAATGTGCAATAATTTCCCACCGTGACGCCACCAGCGTCCCCTCCACTGCTGGCGGTGCCATTAGTGGGGGAGTCTACGAGGCTGTCGTTGCCTGCAGCAACAGCTCGATAATCCAGCAAGAGATTATCGTCAATCTTGATGTACTGGAATCCCGGCTTATTACTAGCAGTCAGTATCAATGAGGTCAGTGTGCCGGAGCCTGATGCAATAGTTGTCTCAACATTATTGCCAACAGAAACCGCGCTGCCACCGTTTACTGATGCTGTAGCACCGGCAGCAGGCATCAATATCTTGATTGAACTTGTATAAGCAATGCCTGGCGAAGGCGAAAAAGTCAGCGTTGAGCCGTCACTTACGGCTTGGCAGTAACTGCTGGTGTCACCATCAAAACCGTTGAGAGGAGGAAAGCTAGCGTTAAATCCGCTGCTGGACGTAATCTGCGTGCTCCAGTTACCAGTGCCTTGAGTGACGCTCAAATTGTTCGGCGTCCAGTTATTGCTGTTGCCAGAAGTGTCCTTCCCTAGTGTGGTGGCGGTTGCTGCACTATTGTCGGCAAAGTCGAGGTGGAAACCATTCGTTCCGTAGCTGCCACCGCTGTATGCCTTGGGCTGCCAGACGTTGTTGGTGTCGTACTCCCCGAAGCTGCTGGGAGTTAGGGCTTGGCCGTCGATGAAGTGGATGTCGGCTAGGTAGCCGGAGAAATAGTTGCTCGTGCCGCGATAAGACCCAATGTAATGCGTTACACCGTTTGTATTTAGGCTGTACGCAATAGCATTTTGAGAAGGATTTGTTTGCGTTGTAAATGTGGTTATTCTGTACCCATTTACATATAACTGCATCCTGTCCGCTGCTGTTGCATTTGCAGAGTCATACACAGCGAGCACATGAAACCAGGCTCCAGTATCCCGAAAAACTTGACTTGTTTTTAACGCACCAATTTCCGCATTAGATCCATTGTATACCCTAAAAGCAAGAGTATTGTCTGATTCAAAGTAAATTGAACTGTCCGAATAATCCGAGGCTCCTCCTTGAAATAACTGCTGATTCCCGCCAAGGGTGCTACGTTTTACCCAAACAGAGAACGTAAACTTGATTTGGTTTGTCGGGCTACCAAAAACTCTAGACAAGAAGGCACTGTCACTACTGTTGAAGCGCAGGGAACGTGAAATGGTATATCCACCAGCGGCTGTAGATGCAAGCAGCAGAGCGTTTGCGCTTCCAGGTACTCCCATCGATCAAACCTTCACGTCGTTGAGCAGTTGTGCCGTGATCCTAGTTGCGCTCTCCACGTAATACAGCAACACGCAAACACTGTTGGCCGTGGTGGTTTTCGTTGGCACCGTGCCACCCGGAAACTTGAAGTAGCTTCCATAACTTACCGTATTACTGCCTCCACTACTTTGTGTTATCACAATCGCACCAGATTGCCCTGCCGTGAGGTTAGTCGGGTTTGCCAATGTCACGTTATGGGCCAGCAACAAACTAAAGTTATTACTATCTGCCATATCAATCGTTATACTGCTGGCACTCGTCAGCGCCGTCACCTCACCGCGTTGGCCGGCAGTAAAAGTTTGCGTTACATCAGTCTTAGCAGTATCTACATCATAGGCTTGCACAGTGCTTCCGATGTCGCTAGTGGTCACAAAGCCCGATAGTGCTGATTCTTTTGCTAACGGATAACCACCCGCTAATGCTCCATCATGGACAACTACCGTATCCTTTGTAGTGTCAACCGTTATTTCACCGACAGCACCGGTAAAAGTAGAGTGTTCTGCAGTCGAACCACGACGAAGTTGTACTTGTTGTGCCATCAGGTCAGACTCCCGTAATCTAAGGTACCGGTTACAGAACCACTTATTAGTCCATAATCTAAGTTTCCTGCTAAGTTTCCTGGAAGGTCCAATTTAGATGCAGCAATGGCCGCTGAGGCGTTGATGTCAGCATCAACTATTGTGCCATCTTTAATACCACCAGTAGATACTTGTGTGAGGGCCATGATCTGCTGAGGCTAGATTAGATTTCCAGAAAAATAAAATTTAAATGGTCCTTGACCTCACCAAGGTAAATAAATAGCTTTAGGTCTTATAATATGCGATGAAGCTTACCTGTTTATTAGGCTTGCGATTCAGTCCAAGTCAAACGGCCAGTGATCTTAAACGGTGCCGCAATTGTCACTTCAGCCGTATCAACCACTTTAGCGGCAATTGTCAACAGGTCTGGCCCGTTCGGGAACACCCCATCGCCGCCAAGGATGCAGTTGCCAAGGTCAGTAATGTCCTTGAGATCAAAGTCAATAGTGTTTGACAGTCTCTTCCCACTACCATCCTCATTACCTCCAGATGCTGCAAAGCTAAATAGAGGAATACCGCCAACAATAGTATCACCTTTGTCGTGCTCAATTAGTTGGGACAGGGACGGAGATTGAACGGTTTGGTAGTTGGTTGTACTTAAAGAACCATTCAGAATTAATTGAATGTTGCAATCATGGCTTAGAGTAAGACCCAGTTGTTTTAGTTGTAATTGCATGCGATTTATGATGTCTCTTTCACCAAGAGCGCCACTGAGATTGCTGTCAACAGAAGGAGCAAGACGGATGCTGACAATAGGAACAAACTCCTTCAGTAAATTTAAATCGATGCTTGAGCCCCCCGAAGGAGCACCGATTGAAACTACTGTGCCGCTAGCGACTATTGGATATGCAGCAGAGCTGGGAGGGCTGCTAAATCGACCAATATATATATACACATTGAAAGCACCACCTGAATAATCTGTATAATTAATTAATTGCCCATTAAGACCTGTGCCATATAAGGGAATTCCTGATCTAAACTTAGCCGCATCAGCAGTAGAAAATGGAATCCTCACATAATAATCACGAAGTCTGCTACCTTGAATACTAAAGTTCAACAATGCTGAACCAGCGTTGGTTGTTGCTGATATCGGCACACCAGTCGTATAGATTAGATTTTTCCCTGATGCCGTAAACAGATAAGCCTTGTCATCATCAAAACGACCATCCATAATAATAGATGTACCCCAATGGAAAAGGCTTGGAACGTAAGATGGTGCGTTTTGATTTTCAATTTCATATCTAGCTGGTAAGTTACCAGATCTCATGTAGGATTCAAGACTCTTATTGTTATGAATAAATTCATGGAAATAATTAACTCTTCCACGGTCATCCTTGAAACCAAATCTAATCTTACCGGCGCCATACCAGGAATAATCCATGTAAGCCATTTGGATCTTTGTAAGATCAAGATTAAACCCGCTTGCACCCTCCCCGTCAGCCTTGTCAATGCTGAAATTGGATTGTGGAACCTTAGTATCTATAGTCTTAGTTATTGTTATCGCGGCTTGGCTAGTGCCCTTATAAGTTGGTTGAATATGTAGTGAGGTTGCATTTTCAACTGCCGTAACCTTATAGCTTTGTCCCCGAACAACAATGTAATCACCGGCACTCAATTGCCCAGTGAAATTGGTATTCGTACCCGTTATAATATTGCTATTATAAGTTACATTACATGTTCCCGATAATTGCTGAACGGAAGATCTTCTAACGGCAAATAGTGTTTGACCATTATACTCATAGAAAAATCCGTTTTGGTCGTCAAACATACCACAACGAATAGCAGAATTGGTCCAGCCGACAGGCGAATATTCAATTGTACCGCTTGGCTTTGAAGTCGAGGGCGTCGATGGCAACGTATAGGTTAAAGTGAACTCATCAACCTTTGTTACGTTAAATTGTCCGTTGTAAACAGGATCTGTGGAATTAAAAATGTTAACTTGATCATTTGATTTAAAGCCATGTGGGTAGAACGTGGTTACAGTAGCGGTTGTGCCGGCAGATTCAACAGTTTTGAATAATCTAGAGGGATTGAAATTAATAGCCTTTGAGCATTGGATGCCCTTACCCGACTGGTATCTAAAATACTTTCTTGTTTGTCGTATGATCTTAGAATTTGGAGATTTACCACAGGTAATCTCAACACCACCGTCAAATGGGCGATGTTGGTATGCGCCATCAGGCCTGAGATACACTGCTGTGCGAATAAAATAATCAGTTGATACTGAGGTAAAAGGCGCTTGTGCAATAAGATTTAACTTTGTATCAGAGACAATAGAAGCGATCTCTAAGGTATAAATTTTACCTGGCGTTGTAGAATTATCATTAACAAATAATTTATCACCAGATTTAAAATATTGCTTAAATAGAACACCAGTGTTACCGGTTACGACCTTAGAACCAGATGTAATATTAACTAAGCCAGGTCCAGCCGTTAAGCCATTTATTGAATTAGTTTCGAAAGAAAAACTTCCGCTACCAGGTACGTTTGGATTCTCAGATACACCAAGTAAGGCATTCGCTCTTGTTGTAGCAATTGAGATATAATTTTTATCACGCGGTATCGCAAAATATGTTGTATTATTAGTAAGACCGGTGAATGAACCGGAAGCGACTGTAAATAAGATTGCTTGACCAAAATCAAGTTTGTGATCAAGGATCTTAAAATATGTGATATTATTGGTCTTAGATACCTCGCTATTAGCAAAAATCATTGGCCTTTTGGGCACTTTATATGGTGCATTTAATTTAAAGGTATAATTATTTGAATTGACTATGGTGTAGGCCCCATCAAGCGCACCCAGTGACACGCCAAGGTCCACCATGAATGGGGACGTGCCGGAATTCGTGAAGTTATAAGGAATATTATTGGTGTTTACTATCGTAAATCTGTTGGAATCAATTGGTTTTATTTTAACGATTGTAGATGCTCCGCTATAGGCAGCAGCGGCAAGGTTAGTTGAAATCACAGATGCTATCGTTGAAGCAATTAAATCAATGTGAGCTTTAGAGCCAGAAGTCAAACCATAATCAGTGCCGTTAATATCAGAGCCAGCTTTGATTGGTATTAATACATGAATTTGATATCGCTCACCACCAAAACCGCTAATTGTGTGCCCCAGTGCCCCCTGGTCTACAATATTAGTAGAATATGTTGGCACATAACCATCATAACCTGAATTATCAATAATCATTGAAAGTTGAAAGAATCCGTGGCGACCATTTGCTGTTGTTGCGGGTCTATAATATGCGCCATCAAACGTATACCGCCATCCATTAGCCAAAGAAATAAAACTGCTAGTTCCATTGCCATTATTTGTGCGCTGACCTGCATATGGCATGTTATTGACAGAGGTAATAAAGTTACCGTAGACTTCGCTATACAATCCACCAACATTATTTGGATCAGGTATTTCGAAAACTGTTACAAAAAAGGGTGTCTCTTGTGCCTGAGAAAATGGGGTTTGCACTAAATTATAGCCCTTATTATATAATGAAGTAGATGCAAGATAGTTATATGCTTGGCCTTGAGACCAAGTGTTAATAGAGGGCAAGGCAGTTGTTGAATTAAAGAAATTGTTTTGGACATTAACTGTTACTGAATCTAAGCCATAGCTAAATCCGTAGGTGCCAGTATTAAAAGTATAATCTGAAGAGATGAATGGCTGCTTAGCAGTTGTACCATTCATATAAAGATTTACAGCATCTGCGCCCAAAATGCCCCTTATTGCAGACATTGCTTGGTTTGTTGCTGTAAATATAGCCACCGCCAGGTCGCCGTCTTTAGTTGGTTTCGGAGTTGTTGTACTTAAGGTTGGCAAGATGCCATTGGCCCCAGCAGCAAAACTACTTGTTTGTCCTAACGCAAATCCATGATTCTGAAGATATATACTATTTCTAGTTGGATTGGTAACACTTGCCGCAAAAGAATAATTTCCTTTTAATGTCCTTACTCGCGTTTCAGCATTGTTGACTCTGATTCTAATTCTATTGGATGTAACTGCTGATACTGTAATTGTCTGTGGATTAGTTAATGTGCTAAATATTGGAACAGAGTTGACATCTGTTGCAGCTTGTTGCACAACAGGAGCAGTTCCTGAGCTGGTTGTTAAGGATATCGCAGTCCCATCCATTAATCCATGGTCGCCAATGTAAATAGTATCACGTTCTTGGTCGAACTCTAATGGCACTAGAAATCTTGTTCCATTAGCATAGGTTTCGCTATATCCTCCTGGTACGGAATATATGCCACTAAAATTACCAGCTCCAACATTATCAATTTGATATAAACCCGAAGTATCGGCCAGCATCCTATTGGATGATGTTGATTGAGTATGAATGCCAGCATGTTGATATCTTGACCAGTCCTCAATAAAATCATAGCCATCAGGATCCGGGTCGCTTTTATTAAAAGTAAAATTAGAATTATAAGAAGAAGAATAAATCAAACCATCCCAAACATTCGTTGATGGTAACCCAGTAGTTTTACCAGCCAATATGTAATATTGTGGCTCTTTGCCTGATAAGCCCCAATGGCCAGATGTTCCAGTATTAAAAGCATTTGTAGCGCCGAAATTCATCAAGTCTCTACCGGAGCCAACTCCACCGTTAAGGAATGCTCTTGTGTCTAAGAAGGTAGTGGCATTTGATTGGACACATGTTTGACATACCGTTACGAACCCCCCAAAACACCAAGGACCATAAAAACCACCTTGGCAGACAGAAGTACAATTGCACTGATAAGTACTAAATCCTCTACGCAACCTGCTTAATTCATACACCAATACCAGCTCTCCACGTCCAAAATTATAAGTTCCTGGGCTTGTTATATCAATAACAGCATTATTTGTAAAATCACCATTAGTCGTTTCACATAATGTAATGGCTGTGCTGGATGCAGATTTGACGTAATAAATCTCGAATTTTGTTAAACCTCCAATTATAGCATCACCAGCAGGAGGTATATATAATAAGGCATCACCAGCTACCAAATTATTATTTGGCCAAAGAATTTGATTTGCTGTAACGTCAACATTTGATGCATTAAATTTATAGCTATATATACCTTGCATCTCCTTGGTTTCATTTAATGAAGAGGTACTATTAACTGCTTGGTTAAGAGTATCCTCAAAATCTACAAATGGCCTGCCATCGGGTGCTGTATCAGAACTGGTAAAGCTTGTTGTAAGAAGTCTATTTGCAACCGAGTTTACTAAATATACACTTGTATCATTTTTCAAACCATGAACATAATCTGTCGATACGGTCAGCGCTGAGGGCTCCTGCTCGTCAGTGATGATGCCTGTATCAATACTATAATTTAAATTGCTAGAAGTATAAAATTCTCCAGGAATAATTGATGTATATGAACCAGAAATTACTCCAGTGCTGTTTTGTACTGCTTTGGCTTGATAGGTGAATGAAGTATTACTGGGAATACTAAAGATCAGATATTTACCTTCTGCAGTCTGCGAACTAAGACCCCTAATGTCCAGTGGAGTGCCAATAGACAAACCATGATCAGATTCAGTTATTACAGTAATAAGATTAGAATTATTTAATGCAGAAACAGAAACAACATTCAAGAGAATTGTATTTGTCTGAGCCGGATAAAAGGATGGAATATTGTTAACGAGCTCCAATGTCTCCCACTTAGAAGACTGAAGACCATATTCAAAATCGGTATCGATCAAGTTTTGCGGAGTTGAAACCCTGATTTTATTAACTGGATCAATTAATGGTTCTACTAAATCAACCGATGCTTGAAGCTGATCTACAAGAATTTGATAATTGTCGGCATTGCTCATTGCCGACATATCATAATCAAGTACTAAATATGTTTTATTGATAGATTCCGTATAGGCACATGAAGCACCCAAAGCGGGATCAGCAAAATTATAGATGATAATTCCATCCGTTACATTAGTAATCAGGAGGATGCTTTCTGGACTATGCTTGCCAGACAGAATGATTGTGTTGTTCTCCTTGTTTACCTGATAATCAGCAATCCTAACTTTTGCCATGACAGATTACGAAAGAGCGATGGACAATGCAATAACCATAGCCGCAGACGGTACATTCGGCGCTCGAACAATCACCTTGCCTGTCTGTGAATTATGGGTAATTGTGATGTTTGTCCCGGCCTCTAGGACATTACCCATTGCATCATCTAGGGCGGCTTCGCTGATTAACTCTGCCTTAGTTAGGGCCATGGCGGCACAGTCAGTAACCTAGAATGCCGAAGAAAACCCCCTAGCCTTTAGCAATAAGTTCTTTAAATGCGTGTTTTCTTAATCTATTTTATTGCTTTATTAAAAGAACCTTTGGGATTGACACCTTCCTGGCAGTTGGGTTAGCTTATGTGTGCAGTGTCTAACAAACAGGCATGACTTCCTCGTCCCAGCTAAAGCTGACCCCTGCTCAACGACGTTTTCTTGAGCGTTTTGATGCTTACACTTCTTTTGGCAATACTCCTCGTGAGTATCTGAGCCTTAGGGAAGAATGGCATGTGCAGCATCGAACCATGAACTGGTGTTATCGCAAGGGCTTTCTGAAGAAAGCTACTAGTGCTAATCAGGTCGCTTTCATTGTCGATCCCGAAAAGCGCGAAGCTCTTTCGTTGCAACCATCTGGTCGAATCATGACAAAAAGATTGTCTCCCCGTAAGAGACTGGTTCGCATCCTTCTTGGATAGGCTAAAATTTATCACATCTTGAACAAGCGTTCAAGATCTTCCCGAATCTTCCTTTGCTCAAGCTCTTCGAGCTTTGCTGCCAAAAATGCTTGCCTAATTACGTTTTGTATATGAGTATATGCAGAGCTAGCAGCAAATTTGTAGCCATAAGCATAGGAAGATTTTTCTGGATGCCTGTCTATAAAATCGGAATACAGCAGATTTAAATGTTCACAAAAGCGTGCAAAGCCTTTGTTGAAAGATAGTGGATCTTTTTGGTAAAATTCTTGGTATTCTTCCAAGGGATCCATTTGTAATATGCATTTTATTTAGTTTAACTATAAACTAGACATATAGTCGGCCCCCAAAGCATTAAGTGGCGATGTACCGCTCTTGTAAAGCGGAGAGGATGGTTCAATTCCGTCTGGGGGCTTTTAAGGAATGGTAATCATCAATCCATTCGATCATATTTAAACAGTAAAATCTTAAATCATCAAACGAATATCCTGATTTCATATTGTTCGCTGCAAAACTGATAACTGCAACGTTGCCAGGAATGTAGCCCAATTCTGGAATAATTTTATCCAAAGTTGGCGAGTTATGAAAAAATCTACCCTTATGAGCCACCAAAATCTCACCTGTAATCGGACAAGCTTCGGGTACTATAATATCTTCTAACCCAATGGTACAGGCATAGCCCTCCCTTTTTGCTCTTTTACGCGCCCTCATCAGCATATTGTATGCTATCAATTCTTTCTCCTGCAATTCAGATGGTTTGTAGAGGCGCCTGGCAGACTTGGTTAGGTCCATATTTTTATGGATTCAAAGGCAGTATATCTAGCTATTTAGTGCCATACACCGAGCGGTAATAAAATTCAGATTTTTGACGGATTTGCCCTCTTTTTATGCTTTAGGAGTATTAAACATAAATTGCGAAAAATGAGTTTCGATAACAACAATATGGCAGGGCCTTTATAAGTCCTTAACCTATAAAGGTAACAATAAAAAAGCCACCTGATCGGTGGCCTCAATAATTACACAACGTGCCTCCACGTTCGTTGAGCATTAATATGCGAAATGCACGCCCCTGATACATTATATTCTTTGCCAATGGCATCATACGCCGCCGAAACACACCGAAATTGCGCCATAAAAACTTTACTACTCAAGCGCTCTTTGATTTCTCTGACCTTACGTTCAGTAAGTAAAGAAAAAGGATGGCTATCACCCCTGCGAATGCTGGCACTAGATCTATTACGCCGTTTCGGAGCATCCGTAGCTTTTTTGATGTCAATAGCTGGCCTTTGCGGTAGCTCAACTACTTTTGAGAATGTAAAACATTTAGGATCAAATGGCATTTTGATCATAATAGTTTCATTTTGGCGCTTAGCTGTGATGGTTAAAAAACCATCATGAACGAAAAAATGAGGCATATCGCCTTTGCTCATTTCGAGCAGATTTACTTTTGAAAACTGGAAGGAGTTCATGGTTTTGCGTAAGTTTTGCAGCCTTGCTGCTGGTCAAAATTTAGCAGGCCTGCAAAATTTTGCAAGCCATGTCGCGAAGCGAATATGCCATGAATTGGGCAAAGATGGTTAATAAAAAATAAATTTTTTTCGCCATATGCCCCGGCACCATAATGATTTTCACGAATTGGGCAAGTGCAGCCAATTTTGACCGCAAAAGCAGAGCCCGGACTTGGTAAAGTCATAAAAAAGAGGGGTTGGGCAATACATTCATTGACAGCCAATGTGTAGGTGTGTCAATGTCTAGCGGTACATAATCGGGTCGCCAAAAATCAAGTAACCAGCCAACCTCTGGGTAGTAGCCTAAAAATGTTTGGTTCAGAGGTGGCAAAGAATCTTGAATCTTAGAAGGCTTATAAGGCCATCCATATTTTCTTAAAATTTCAATCGCAAACAGGGGAACCAGTTCCTCCGTTGAGGATTCTGAAAACTGAGATTTGAGCTGAAGCCATTGATTAATAAGGTGCTGCTCAGTTAACATATTTTTTACAGAAAGAAGGGATTGGTTCTGATGCTATTTTGCAATATCTAATCATGAATTTCTCATGTGAATCATCTTTATGATGAATCTCAGCAAAATGCATGCCGGATACTGCTAAAAAACCAGCAACAAAAGCTATACATAGTGATTTATTCTTCATGCTGACATTTTGGCCCATTTGCAGGCTTCGCGGGGGACTTCAATAATCACCAACTCTGCGTTTAATTTTGAACTTTTTGAATTGAGGCTTTGCCAGGCTCTGATGGCTGTCTGCTCTGTAACATACATCGCTGCCTGCAGAGGATCTGCGACGTATTTTGCGTCCTGAGTCAAATACCCTTCGGATGCTTTGATCAAAAATCTTTGGTTGAAGATCATTTTGGGAAGGTTGAGAATTGGCCTGAAAATTAAAAATTTTTTTCAGGTCTTGACGTAAGGTAGAGGCAGGAGCCGAATGTAGCAACTCATAGATGTGCTTCTTAACGCAGGTAGCAATAGCTACGCTTTCGGCTCGATATTCGTCTGACGTATTTTCAATCCCGTCATTAAAATAAGCTAATTCCTTGGAGATGATTTCACAAAGATCTTCGAAGCTTGTAAGCTTAGTTTCAGGATTCATCTTCTTTAACAAGTTTTTCCAATCGGTTTTTAATCAAATCAAGTATCATGTCATCCAATTCTTTGCATACACATTTCATTGCTATTTCAGCCATAAGATAAAATTCCTTTGGGCAGTTGTAACCATCTAAATGAGGTTTGTTTGCATCGCTCCACATTTCCCACATTTTCCTGGCAATCCTATCGCGAAGAACGTGGTTCATGTTGTAGCAACGGTAGCTGATACTGACATGATTCCTCATTGCCTCTCCGAAAATTAGCATACCATTGGTACGGGCTATCAGTTTTAAGAGTCCATCTTAAGCAGTTTTCCCTTGCAGGGCAGCCACTGTCAAGACAGCAGGCCAAATCAAAAGTCATAAATTATCTTTAGGACATCTTAATTATACGGCCATGACATGGAGATGTCAAGCTCCCAATCATTTATTGGTCTTGCCTTGACGTACTCTGTAAAATTTTTTTCATCTTCTGAGCCGTCAGCCCTGGCGCTGCCCAGCTCACCCTGCAAAATATTTGATTTACCATGAAACAATTTGTCATAGGCTTCTTCTTTTGTTGTCATTTTTCTAAAAAATCAAGCATCAAAATATAAACAATGCAAACAATCACCCCTGCAAGAATGATCGAAAGTCCTGTAATTATACCCCAAGGCAAATCCATGGTCAATAAGAAACAAAAAAAGTATTCCGTGGGGAAACTACTCTAGCTTAGGGATGCACTGTGCCGGCTTGGCTTTGGAAATCAATTGTTGGATTATCAACAATTATTGCTTTGATTACGACACTGCAATGGGCATCATGCAGGTTTTATGTGTTGCCAACTGTTTGGCCTTGGTATGCCAAATATATTGGTACAGACCAATCGGAAAAAATTGATCCCAGCCCAATGGGTTGTACAGACGCCGATACCAGATCTATTGCTGTTTTAATGGGATTATTGACAACATTGATATCTCTTAGCAGAAACGCAGAATAACTACCACTTGACGCGATCAGCCCAATAGGCGGCGGACATCTTGCCTTGTGCAATATTTTGGGCATGACGAGCCTTGAATGATGCTCTCCTTGTCTTGTCAGCAGCGGATTCGCCTTGCCTCGCCGGTGAACCAGAGACACCCTGCTGGCCAAAACGAATAGTCTTGACCTTGTTGCCTTCTTTGGCAACAACCACATGGCTTTTGGTTGGATGGCTGGGAGTTCTTTTAGGTTTATTGTATCCCTCAACCCCAGCCCGCTCAAGTCTTGGGTCTTTTTTGCTTGCCATTTTTCTTACGAGATACAACTAGCTTGCCAGCTTTTTCCCTGACAGACATCCCCGCTTGTTCTGTTTGCTTCATTAAAGAAGCGTACTTTTCGGCGGTTGTCATTTTTTTATTTTTCAATTCTTTTTCCTCTTCTTGGCTGTTTTGGCCGCAGCTCTGAAGTCTGCCGCACTTGGAGCCCCCTTGGCCCCTGGTTTACGCATCCGTTCTTCGCTGCCAGCCTTAATTCGCTCACGCTTGGCTTGGATATTGGCGTATAAACCCGGCTTAGCCATTGGGAAAATAACAACTACGCTAGGCTACCTTATTTTATGAAAATAATGCTTTTATCCTTTTCATCTCTTGTCGGATCCAGTTCGCCAAAACGCAACTGAATGGGATCAGGGATAATCCCAATTGCATCACAGTAATTTTTGTTTAATGCAATCTTGTTGTCATTATGGTTTAAATATACCATGCTATATTCTCTATCGATTATAACTCGAACGCCACAGGGTATGATCTTTTCTGTACCCAGCGCATCAAGTAGTCCGTTTAATCTTTCCCTTGTTGTTTTGGTTGGGTTGCCATCAATATCATAATAGAATCCTGAGAAGACATAAATATCACTGATCTTTTGCTTGGTTTTAAAAATCTTCATAATCGGACGATCGTACAAAGAGAAAAGCATTCCCTGGTCGTTGCCATGGTCATCCACCAAGATCTCTGCCTTTGTATCAGCCGACACCATTGGAGGGAATCGTTTGCCATCGAGGTATTTATGTAAGGCGTCGACCGCCCTTTGGGTGTGCATTCTGTTGGAACGCATGGGTTCTCCCTTGAAAACATTTCAACTATAGCACGTCACGCCTCAGTTGTCAATCTGTTCAGTCTACTGACCCACAAAGTCGATGATTCTGGTGAATAAAGGGCTTTTTGTGGCACAAAATAGGCCCTGCGACCTCCGGCAGGATCTTTTACATACTCTGCTTTGGCGCATTCTACATGCGGTATCCACCCTTGGATCCGAATTTCCCTGTTTTCTATTGTGACCAACCAGTAAACTTTGTCTCTCTTGTCATCAAGCTGCACGATCAAATCATAACTATGCTTTGCCCTGGTTTTTACGTCAATTTTGTGTGGTAAATCATATGAATGTCTTGTGGGATTTTTATCTTTAAACAAATGACCCTTCAAGCCAAGATATGATGCAACAGCCACTTCACCAGCAGCACCAATCTTGTGGTAAAAAAGCGCTAGTTCACCCGTAGAAGCCCCCCCATTGCGTCCTGTCAGCATAAGCTGCTCATTCACCATTTGACGCCTTAGAGCCTCACTAAGGGCCAAAGCTCTTTCTTGTTCAGATAAGCAAAAAATCATAAAAAAAGAGGGAGCTACATAATTATAGCTCCCAAAACTCAATTTCAAATCTTTGCAATACAAATTTCTGTTATGCCCCTTGATGGTCTTGTTATTGAGGCGAAGGATCCGTAGCTCAGATCGAGGGTGCGTTCCTGTGTAAATGGACCTCGATCATTAATACGAATGACCACTGACCTTTTGGTAAGTTGATCTGTAATTTTTAGCTTCGTTCCAAAAGGCAAGTGTCGATGCGCTGCTGTTAGTGCGTAAGCATCAAACCTCTCGCCACTGGCCGTTCGCTTTCCGTGGTAACCATCCCCTACGCCGTAATGAGTAGCGTAGGAACAGCCCAGGCTTTCGGCATAAGCCGGTTCTACTGCAGCCGTGAAAGAGCAACCAATCAGGGCCGCAGCAGTGCAAATTTTTTTAATCAATAATAAAAACAGAACTCAACGACATTGACCTCCAATGCCAGAGCGGGCAAAGCCCGAGCAGTCGGCTAAGCAACTGCTTTGTGTAGTTTACCGGGTGTGTCCAGTCCTGACAAATGCTTCAGCACGTCCCAAATCCACTTGCGGAATCTCGTATGTTAAAAATTTATGGCCACACTTGGGACAAACCCTGATCCTTCTAATGGTGACATTAAGCGATTCAGACCCAACTAAATTGCTAATTGAACCACATTTAATGCATTCCATAACTGTAAGGTCACTCGGTCCAGTTTAGCGGTATAAACATCATATGATTCAATACCCGAGGTGAGACTTGAACTCACGCTGAAACGATTTTAAGTCGTTTGCCTCTTCCGCTGGGCTACTCGGGCCTAAGGTGCTCCCTGCGAGGATCGAACTCGCCTAAGGCGGATTATGAGTCCGCTGCATTCACCAGATTGCTAAGGGAGCAGGCAGGCGCGGAGGGACTCGAACCCCCATGAGGCATCTTAGAAGGATGCTGCATTATCCATTATGCTACGCGCCCGTAGTTTGTCAAGTTAAGCACAATCTCATTAAAAAGACAAGTCCTAGGCAGGCCCAAAAGGGCTGGCCAAACATTGTTGATATTAGCCAAGCGAACAATGAAAATAAGGATCCGTATACGCCAAAAGCAACTACAGAAAAGAGAAATGCTTTCATGGGCGTAAGATTCGCAATTGTAGAAAGTTTCTTTGTTGCTTCACCATAAGCGTTACTTTGAACCTTTTTAAAATCTTCCATTTTAATGCTTTATAATGCCTCCATTTTAAAGCAAAAACAACTGCACTGAATGGGATCATTTCTTTTTTTTCCGAGTTTGTTTTTTCTCAGTTTTTTCCCTTCTTGTATCATCTTTCGCTTGTTTTTTATTTTGTATATAAAGAAGAGTATCCTCGACGGCTTTGTCGCGGCCAGGGCTTTCGAGCCCTTTTTCGTTTAAGACTCTACTCCAGAATCCAGGTTCAAGTTTGTTTCCCATGGATGGGTTGGCGGCTCTTTTGACCTTGGACCCTTATAATACCACCATTGTTTTGTTTTGTCGTCAAGACGAACCCAGTAAAATGTTAAAATTTGAGTCCAGCCCGCTCCTTGCAAATCGCTCCCATGCACTACATATGAAGGACACCTCGAAGCTGTTAGGTCGGGGACAAATCGCACTCCTATACGATTCCAGCTTGGTTGCTTACCTCTCCAAGCAGTCGAACAAGAGGGCCAAGGCAGTTCTTCCCGATCGTACAAACGGCAAACTGGCGCTATGATTTGATAGGCGAAAGATCCACCATAGGAACGGTAAAATTTACCATTTTGCAATGGGTGTTTCAAGCAGAAAATGCTCGTAAGTCGATAATTTGACCATCCATCATAGCAGTGCAATTTGCAATCGCATCTTCATATTCTTGACAGGTTTTAATCAGGTCAAATACATTATCGAACAAAACCTCAACAATCTGTTGCCCACTGTGCCAGGCAAACTGTTCTGCCTTGTCTGGGTAAAATTCAAAACGTGCTAAAACCATGATCTGACATTAGTTACTACAATCTATGCTTTTATTGAGCCCTTTGAGCGGCTGATTGTAAGTTTTTGGGAGATTGCGGATTCTCTATAGAATCCCGTTGATTTTGATTGTTGTTGGTGAGGTTATCATCAGAATCTTGTTGTGATAACCCGAAAGTTTCCTGTTTTTTAATGGTTTCTTCGATTGACTGATTTAAAATTTCTTGACGATCCTCTTCCGTCCTGGCAATTTCTTCGTCAATTTTTAAATCAGGATCAAGAATACCTCCACGTTGCAGTTCGTCAAGAATTGTCCTTTTGGAAAGAATGCCTTGAGAGAACAGGTTGACCAATTGGGCAATCTCACTGGCCCCCAACGGTTTATTGATTAAGCTATCATTGATCGCAATACCGGATTCAGTCGTAATCTCAGGTAGTTCACCGTTATAAGCCGCCCAAAGCCTCATAATCATGTTGAATGCTGCGGTTTTATTGCGAACTAAAGCCGAAACTTGAGAAGCAATCTGAGAAGCTCTGAGGGAGGCCTCGGTTGCCGTTTTGATGTTTGCTCCGTATAAGAAGTTAAGACCACTGCGATCCATCAGCTCTTCAACATGACGAATCTCTGCCTGATGACGTTCTAGGCTTCTGCCGGAGGGTTCAGCAAATTCAAATTTGCCACCTTCTGCGTCAAGATCAACAGCCGTATTTGGGCCTAAAATTAAAGGAGTGGGTCTGCCGTCAGGTCCAATCCTTGCGCCAGTCCTAACGGGAACAGGCATCGCGCATTTATGAAGCAGTTCCTGTAGGTCTGACCGCATTTGAAAATGCTGAATAGATAATTCAGCTAAGCCACTTAAGGGGAGATCTCCTTGAGCAAAATGCGGAGCAGTGGCTCCGTACCAAACCAGTGGTACAACGGGCAAAGATGTTCTAACTTCATTGATTTTTGTTTGCTTCCATTGTTGACCAACTTTTTCCAGCATATATGTTTCAACCAAATTAGGTCGCAAGACATAATAGCAAGGCTGTATCTCAACACCAAATCCATTTGGCGTTGGAATTTGCTTCATTTGACGTATTGTGGCATGGGCAATTCTTTCTCGACCGTTTTCATACACAACCGACCAATTAATTACATCCTGCCTCTCAATCATAATTAGATATGGGCGCCTTCCACTTTCTTGTTCGTCAAGAAAGTTCAAGGCTTCTTCTTCTTGGGTCATGTCAACCATGATGTAAACGCCACCATCTCTTAAGGCGCGTTCGTCACAGCGATTCCAAAAACTTTGGATACTCTCACCTTGAAGGTCGATATTTTTTTCAGCATTCTCCATCGAAGATGGAGCATCAATTAATTGAAATCTATTTAAAAGGCCAGCATAGGCCCGAATGCTATCTCTATAAATTGGTGCATAAGTAGCACGGTGTAATCTTTCTTGGTAAGCCTTTTGAGGCTCAGCTTCTTCTTTGTGAAGATATTTTTGTTTTACAGTGCTATGTGAGCCCTTTTGAGTTTGATATGTCGAATCGAGCAAATGCCAACAATCTGCAGCAACTTCTAGTGAAGATAATTGCCTCAAGAGCTCAGGCCTATGATAGGAAACCAGCATAGGATCGCCGGTAGGATGAGGAACTCCAAGCATTGCTATCTCAGCGAGGTAAAGCCTTCACGGCAAAATATATTTTGTCGCATCACGCGACTCCTATTAGTCTACCTTCAGCCCCTGCTTGCAACGACTGTCATATCATTCATATATCGTCCAGTAACGGCATATGATTGCAATGGGGTATGTTCAAGCTTACTAAACCTTAACTGGCCAATTCGCATGCCAGCGGTAAGTTCGACGTTATGTCGACTATTTACATTTTGAAGTTCTAAGGTAATTCGGCCATTAAAACCTGGATCGACGTATCCTGCAAGAAGATGATTTAGACCCTCTCGCCCACGACTGCTTTTTAAATGAAAAGTGGCCTCCAACCAATTCGGAATTCTAATTACCTCAAATGAATGTGCCAAGATAAACTGTCCAGGTGCCAAATTGTAACCAGTATCAGAAATTTTATGTTTTATCCAGCGGGAACGTTCTTGTTCGGGGCCGCAAATACGACCCTCTACAAGAATTGTGTCCCCAAGCCTAATGTCTATACTGGCGGGATTACAAAGATCGACATCAAACGGCTCTACCAAGCCAGATTTACGGCAAAGTTCTCTAATTTCGTGGTCGACAAGAGTGCTCATAATTGAACCTGAAATCCAGCCTGATCGCTATCTTTTGACGCCTCGTAAAGGCATTTATCGCTGTCACAGCCAGCGCTGCCTTTCAATTCATAATCAGCCTTATCGTACTGATTTAAAACTTCAAGGAAGTCAACCCTATCTTTCTTGAAGATAAGTGGAAGTGCTGATCGGTAAGATTCGGAAACGCCATTCAGTCTATCATAAGTAACCTTATCGATTGGCTCAAATGGCAAACGAGGGAAGGTCTCATTAGCATCAAACCGTGCCAATAAGGCTGCCGATATATAACCCGTATCATTTTTAATCGACTGGTAAATCAAATCAGAGAGTACAGTCAATTCTTCAAGTCGATATTCAATCGTAGCGCTAGTATTATGTTCAGTATAAAATTGTTGCACTTGCATATATAGCCACCATTGAGATTCAACAGGCAATTTGCTTAAATCAAATTCATCACAACCAGATAAGTTAGCCCAGGATACTTCAGTGGGGATCTCAACCAAGACTTCATGGACTCGATCATCCATGATGTCATCAAGCAACTTCCCATGCTCGTCTCTAGCGGATTGTGCTGGTACTACCGCATAACCCCAGTCCCGCAAAGCAGACACCAAGGGGTCGGTCTTGCCAAATGTAATTCTGCGAATAAATCGCTGAGCCTTGGGAGGATGCCATCCAGAAGAGGCGCCCGTAAGTAAACTTTTTGTCCCAGCAGGTTGTACGGTCGTCATACGATTAGGCACACGCAACCCATGTTGCATGCAGTACTTATTGATTGTCTCCCTGACAACACTTCGCCATAGTGACAAGTATTTGATTTCAGAATTGCTAAACTTTCTGCCTAAATTATTATTAGGCCGACCCTTCATCATCCAGCCAAGCCATTCAGCGCCAAAAGCAATAACAAAGAAATCAAAAAGACCAGTAAAACTAACTCCAACAATTGGATCAATCTTACGACTATATTGATATCTTTCATCCTTAAATTGGTGATGTAATAAAGCAGCGACTTGTAGAGCTCCCGCTTTAAATGCATCAATTTGAGCCTGTCGATCATTTGGGTCAATAGTGTTCAAGTGGATTTCAGCAAGATTGCAATGGAAGTCTGTGCCAATGATTTCACCGCATGGATTCAAGCCATAGCGATTGATTCGGTGCTCGGCCTCCCGCTTGTTAATGGTAATTCCTTTTTCATATGCATAATGAACAAGAAAATGCTCGGCAAACTCCTTGCCCTTGGCATATTCTTTTAAAAATCTTTGTTGAACATCGGGGGAATCTAATATGTCAATATTTGCGCGAATTAGGGCCTGTGGAACATATTGTATGGCGCCCTCACCACTATAAAATTGCTGTCGAACAGACTCCTCAACTTCTTCAAGTGTTGGCTTGAAATGATAGCAAGTAGTATGATTTGCCATTCGAAGGGCTTCCTTTTTGTGATCCACACGCCAATTCCCATTTTCATCCTGCGTATATAAATTAGCCTTTGAGTTAATTGCCTCTGTGTCATCCCAAGAGAATTGGCGCATGCCGGCGCTGCGGCGGATGTTGCCCGCAACCACACAGGCTGCAGCCTCATCAATTATTAAACAGCATTCGATTGCTGTTAACTTTCTGCCAACTGCATTGTTGAGCAAGGAGACAATTTTTTCAAAAACTTCCTTAAGCTTAATTGGGTTTGAAGTGCCGCCAAAACCTTTTAGTTTTTCGCCGGATGGACGAACATTACCTAAGTCAATAATTAAAGGAATGTCTTCACCCTCTGGATCGCATGCGAGCTCAAGGATTTGACGATAAGCTTTGACCCAGCCCTTTCTGCTATCCCCAACCACAAGAACATACTCAGGTTCGTTGCTTTCTCGCGGCTCAACCAAAAAGCTTTCCTGCTCCCGCTGATTAGGCGCAACACCGCCAACGTCAGTAATAAACACAATGTCAATTGTATTTTCAATCCTTGGCAAGGATATGATTGTATCTTTCTCCAACATTGCTCCCGTGCCAGATCCCATCATGGCAAGCTCCATAATGAGCTCAAAAGCTTCTAAATCTTTTACTCTTGTGCTGGTGCAGTTATACCAACCACTGTAATTTGTACTGTCCTCGGCCCATTCGGTACCCGCAACCCAGAAAGCTCTGCCGGACGGGAAGCAAGCCTGTTTCAAGGCCTGTTGAAGTACAAGGTTTTCTTCTTCTACGGTAAACTTGCCTGTTTGAGCAATAGCCTTAACACAACGGGTCATTGCCTCGCAAAAGTTCTCCCTGGTGCCATCTGCCTTGCGACGACTATATGTGCGATAAAAAACTGCCTCTGCACTAGGCGCGGATTTTAGAAACTCGGTCATCCCTGTGATAATCGGTAAAAACAGTTTACCGGGATACTGATCAACAGGACCTATAAATCATAAAGTTTGCAACCTTGATAGCCAGGCTCCTGCTGGCATATTTTGTTCCAAAAGCCTGTTGGCAACAGGGATTTCGGGCTTTCGTCTAACAGCTCCTCGCTTTTATCATTATTATTTAAGGAATCAAGGCTATCTTCAATCATTTTATTTCTTGCGCTGCAATGTGCAATCCTGGAACCAAATGATACGAGAGAGACAAATGTGTTTTTTCCGCAACCTCTATAATGCTTGTCATTAAAAAAAGTTGATTATGGCCAATGGCTGAATGCAGCAAAGCAACTTTTAGTTGCAACCATAATTCATGGCGTTCCTTGTTTAAATTGAACAATAGGACAGCGGCCTTGGCAACGTTTTCCTCCAGGAAAAGAAGATCAACCTCTTCGATAATGTCCGAAATTGCGGCTGTCCTAAAATTCATCTGATTAACCCTTGCCTTGGCCCCTATAAAATTTACGGGCTGAACTTCTTTTGGTTCTACCTTGTGCAAGGCGAGTCCTAACTCGACGCCCATCGCCAATTCTTGTACGCTTGGGCGGTGCCGGTTCAAAGACCACTGCGGTTTGCTTAGCCATTAGTTACGATCCTGAATGCGTGTGTAATAAAATTGAGGAAGATCAAAATTCATTTTTTGAGAATCTGCCTTCAGTTTACGGTAAATCAAATATGATCGTATAAATAAATTAATATCCATCAAAACAATTTTAATATTTAGTTCTAATTTTTCAGTGTAAAACAATAGCTGTTCAGGAAAGAGGACAGCCAATAAGAAAGCCAGAGCCATAAAGGCATTCATTACCATGTCCAAAATATCATAATAGAATGCCTTCATTTTGCTGATTTAGATCAATCATCATAGTATCTTCAATATGCAATATAACTTCGCTGCAATCATCGATTTCTATTGTGGGTCGAGCAAGTGGTCTTAATTTTTGCAAATATCTTGGCTCTGATGATAATAAAATAGCCATCACACTATAAGGGGTGCAATCGACTGAAGAGAACTCCTCTAATTCATTTATTCTATTCCACATCCATACCATGTCAGGTATAAATAGTTTTTCCATTAATGGTCGCAACATATATCGCAAAGAAGGTCTATGAATATATAGTCTAAGAAGTCTTTTTTCTACTAAATTTCTAGTCCATAGTTTATCAGGCTTCAGCCAAATATTTTGTGAATTATTATTAGGTTTTGCAGATTGTAAATTCTTCAAAATCTCAACGGCAAGATTTTGTTTGTTTTGCGCTAAACGTATGGCAGCTTTATCGTAATAATGAGCTCGCAAGGCAGAGCTTGTTAATTGTGAGATGAGATCCCTGACATGCTTTTCAACCTCCTGTACTTTTGTATTGTTTTTAAAGTCTAAATTAATAAACCATTGATCGAGTTGCCAATCTATCCATGATATTGAATTGGCTATTACATCTTTCATGTTAACACCTTGCGTGATAGCCTCATCGGGGTCTTTCCCCATAGGTATTGAGGCTATACTCACATCAAGCTTGCCAGATAATGTAAATTGTTTTACATTTTCAAGAAATAGACTAATTGCTTTTTTGCCTCCTTCGTCAGCATCCATGCATAGCACAAAACTAGTCGTGCGACGCATCATTCTAAAAATAACATTTTCCGATGGTGAAGCAGTTCCTTGCAGAGCGACAACATTTTTGATATTGATTTGCCATAAAGCCATAACATCGATATGACCCTCAACAAATATGCACTGACCAGATTCTCTTATTGAGTCCAATGCATCGTATTCATTAAATACAATTTCAGACTTATTAAAAATAATATTATTTTCAGTATTTTTATACTTGGGTTTTTTATCGTCAAGGGCTCTTCTTGTGAAGCCTACTATCCTTCCTTGAAAATCCTTAATAGGAATTACAAGTCTGTTCTCATTAGCATCATAACCTAAACCAAAGAATTTTGATGTTATAGGTTGTATATTTCGCTTTTTAATGAAATCTACTGCAAATTGACTCTGTCTCAAGGCTAATCTAAATTTGTTTTGATATTGCTGTACGTTATCCAACTGTTTGTCAATTTGTTTTTTTCTTTCTATTGCTATTTGTGGATCTTCGTCTTTTAATATAATCTGTATGTTATTGTTGTTAGCAATTTTTTCGCAAGCTTCCCTAAAATTTAAATTATATTTCTTTTGAACAAAATGTATTGCATCGCCCCCCTCTCGACAAACATGGCAAAACACAAATCCCTTTTGATCGGATATTGTCAGAGAGGGGTTTTTATCTTCATGCCAAACACAATGTGTAATAAATTCCCTACCCACCCTTTTTAAAACAACACCCTCCTGCTCTAATATGTGCGAAATATTTAAAGATTTAATTTTATCAATTGTTTCAGCAGAAATGGCCATAAGGTATTTTTTGCTTGATTCAGTGTATGGGGTTTTTGGACTGACGCAACCACCCTTCAAAATTTAGATTAAATCTTCAAGTATCTTCATAAAACAGATTAGCCAAACGAGTGAACTCTTTAATTTGTGAATGAGGTATACGATTAGTGTTGTTTTGCAGAAAGTTTAATATTGCTAATTGATCTTGTTCTAACATTTGAGACCATCCCATTAAAGTAGCAACTTGAAACCTATCGGCGAAGTCAATCTCATCAGGCTCTAAGCTTTCAGTCGGCTTGGCCTGATCATTTAATTCCAAGGGTGGTCCCGAACAAACACCCTTTATTTCTTGCCATTCCTCAGGGAGAATGCCCAACGATTCGGCAATCTCGTCGTCCAAAAAACCTTTGTATAAAAGTTTTCTTCCTTTGATCCAAGTTTCTCTCATCCTATGAGTTAATCTCATCGAATATGTTTTATCTCTAACCCAATGTAACAATTCACCCCTTATTGTAGGCACAGCAAGACTACTGAACTTGTATCCCGAAGAAGGATCATATCTTGAAGCTGCTTTGCATAAACCTTCCAATGCTGCACCCTCTAATGTGTCATAGTCTATATCTGTAGTGCGTTGTAAACGCCAGGCTTCCCTTCTGGCTAGGTTTATATTGTCAGATGCAAGCTTTTGCTGTTCTTTGCTTAAATGAAACTTTCTTGCTTTTCTTGCCATAACACTATTGGATATCTATCATTCTATCACCATAATTCACTTGCGAGAGAATCACCCAAATATCTTGTACCTCTACCCCAGGCAACCTGTGTTAATTGTGGTGCAGTTCGTTGTAAACAATAATTTATGGCCATTGTCACTGCGTCAACCTGGTCATCATTTTTTGCCGCCGGGAATAGACTAAATTCCGATATAAACGCATCTAACCATGGAGCGCTAACAGGTAAGTAGACATTTCCGGCTTCTACAACGGGTACAATGCCTGTGGCTCGGGCCTCCTTGCTTTTTTCTGGCTTGAATCCAATTAAGCCTGGTACTTTTTTCTTGGCCATTTGATAAACTGCATATCCACTAGCAGCAAGCTCAATAATAGTACCATCAAGAACATGTCGTTTATACATTCTTGAAATCATCGCCATAGTTCCAATTACATCAGTTTTCTCCCTATACAAATCTAAAACATAAAATGAGTTTCCAGCTTGGCCTACGACTGCGCCAACGACAAAGTCGCTCGTATTTGCATCAGTAAATGTACAGTCAACAGAGAGCATGATCCTGTTAAAATCAGGCATCACGGTATCATGCTCATAAAACTGCCACCAGTCAGGATTAAACATATTACCACCAACTGGGGCCGGTCTTTGTTGATACAGCGAAGCGAATTCCCTCGCACCAATTGCCTCTCTGATTCTTTCATAATCTTCTTCATTGTATCTCTGTGGACAAAGCGCCTGGCCTTCCTCTTCCCTCCAGTCAGGTACGACTTTACAATGCTCAGGTAGAGGCGGCCTGCTACCTTCATCTTCATATAACGCAGGCAAGTCTACAATTGTCCAATTCTCTCTACCCTTTTCACTAACATTTTGTTCGTTTTCAATAAGTTGACCAATCATATCGTTCTCAGACCATCTAGTCTGAATGACCACAATTGCTCCAACTTCTGGTTCCAGACGTGTATAAAGAGTAGAAGCATACCAGTCCCAAAGTTTTTCCATCAATCTGCCACTTTCGGCCTCTTCACGGTTTTTGACAGGGTCGTCAATGATTAGTAGGTGGCCGGAGCGGCCTGTTATGGCGCCTCCCACACCTGTCGCCCATAATCCCCCACCCCCTTGCGTGCCCCAGGCATTAACAGCCTGAGAGGTCGGATCAAGTTGTCCGCCAGCCTCCTTGAAAAAGTCCCTCGCCTTCCTCGAAAATCCTTGGCTGAGCTCTGCAGAGTAAGATGAAATACCTACAAAACGCTCTGGGTGAGCTAATAAATAAGCCGCTGGCAATAATTGAGAACTAAGCAGCGACTTGCCTGTTCTTGGGGGAACTTGTAAAATCAGCCGGTCGCATTCACCATCTAGTACACGCTGCAACTCTTTAATAAGAACAGCGTGAAATTTATAAAATTTATAATTTGGATATACTTGTTTTATAAACTTATGGAACAGAATTTTTTCGCCTTTTTCCTTTAATTTAAGTTTCTTTTCTCTCAGGGCTTTTAACATCCCCTGAGATCTTGCTGATCGGCGTAAATAGTCCCTACCTAATTTATTCGCCATCTTTTAATCTGGCTCGTTCATTACCAAGTCTGATGGCTTCTACCCAGTCATCTTCACTCCATTCATTAAAAATAGCGGCAAACGGATGGTCGTCCTCCCATTGAATGGTTAAACTCCCATCCTCATTCTCAATGACCTGTAATTTGTTGTCGTCCATAATACTACTCATCTAGCTCAATTATATCATCATCAACCTCATCAATTTCCTCAACTGTTACTCTTTCAAGTTCTTGTTCAACAAGTTGGAGCATGTCTTCAACACCCAACGCCGAAGCCCAAGCTTGACGGGATTGCTCTGTAATGTTTGCTGTTGCGCGAAGCAAACCAGATACAAGAGCCATTGGGACCTCCTCGCCTCTATCTTGAGCATCTTTAACTCTCTTAATTAAAACTGAAAGTAGATCTTCACTGATCTCCATCATCATTCTAGCTTGTCTTTCTGATGCATCTCTAAATTCTAAAATTGACTGTTTATGACGTTGCTCTCTCATTTTGTCTGCATCTCGCCATGTGATTGCAACCTGCTCCTTGTCCCATTGAGCAGCTCGGCTTTCCCAGTTGTACCTTTTGCACCAACCTCTGACTGTAGCAATATCAACCTGAGCTAATTTTGAAATTGGATCAAAACTACGGTTGGCACCCATTCTCAAATATTCCTGAAACGCCTTGAACTGACTGGCGCTTTCATGTTTTTGAAAGCGAGGTTTAAGTGTATAACCTCTGCGAAAATCGTAGCAATGACCAGCCACATTCAATCACTGAATCCAGTTAGGATGCCGTATCTGAGTTGTCAAAGTCAAACCACTCAAATATAGATTCCATTGTATAATTAATAATTGTTTCAACAAGAAATATTTCATCAGGTTTTTCAACATGTTTATGGGCTTTCTTGTATCCCCTTAGAACTCCTTCTTCGATGGCTTGTTGTAGTATTGGATAGGTTTTGGGTTTTAACATAATTACTCACCGAAAAAGGCGTCGTGGATAACGGGAACTTGCTCTTTAAGTATATCTTTAATTTGTAAAGCAATTTTTCTATGTTCGAGTTGTGTCTCCGGACCTCCGCGTACTGATACATACCACAGAAAACTTCTCATGTCTCCTTTCATATAAAGTCGTGTTTGAGAACAAAGCGGAAGTATTTCCCGTGCACATTCTTTTGCAATGCCATTGCTGACCATTTCCTGGTAAAGGTGTTCAGATTCTTCAATGAGACAACTTATCCTACGCCGATATTCAGATTTTAATTTATTAGACAAATCATCAATTGAATTTTGTCGATTTTTTAAATCTTGTCGACGAAGAGCTGGAATTATTGCTGATCCTAATGATTTAACATCAGCATACCTCTGGCTAAATTCTTGAAACTTGAATGATCGATGCCTTAAGATTTGCGGCGATATTGCACGGGTTGTGTTTATTTCAACGCACATGCTGGCCATCTCAAATGGTGACCAATGATTATGTTTAATTAAATACTTAATTAGCTTAGGTGCAGTTTCCGAATTATTTTGACCACTAGGATTTGAGACCCTTGCACAATAAGCAATTAGCTCCTCCGCATTCGGCGTAATCCACACCAACTTGCAGTCAGAAGAGTGGGACGAAATCATGGTTAATATTAGAAGCGGGCTCTGACACAAGTGTATCGGAAACCGGTGTATACCATCTCGGATATTCTAAAATTTTAGGGGATAGTTCAACGCCGGGCCACTCATTTGTATCAAGGCATTGCCTTAATTTTTTAAGTGCTAACTCATTTTTGCGCCTAGCCTCTAGAATCATGTCAGGGGGAACCTCAAATATGCCTACAGACCAAGGCTCATTTCTTTCAATTGCCACAAATGTAAATCTTGCTGGTTTGCCATATACCAATTCGGCAGCATGAGAGTACCAACCAGCCTGAAAATCATAGCCCAGGTCAACGCATTTACTTTGAAACTTATCAATAGATATTGAATCAGTTGTTTTAAGATCAAGAACGTGAACTTCATCCTTTAATACTAAAACTCTATCAAGACGAGCCTTACAGGTAATACCTTGCTCTTCCCAGTAAAACGAAACCTCGTTAAATTTTCGATAATCTTTTTGCTTGGGATTAAACCATTCCATTTGGCGTAAAGTCTCAGTCATGCCGATGACTGAGTCCCACTGACGATCATTACCATCATTGGCTAAAATAGTTTTACCCCGTTGGGCGTCACGCCAATCACGGCCTTCTTTAGTTGTATATTTTACATAATCTGGCTTTAAAATATAATTTGTTTCAAACGTTTTGTCACCCTCTAACGCCTTGCAATGTGTAGCCGTACCAACCATCATAACAGATGACGAACGAAAGCTACGTTTTTTATTGGCCTGATAATGAGCAGGGCTGATTAAAATAGACTTTAAGTGAGATTGACTTTCTCCTGCCTGACGCCGATAATCGCCATCGGCCTGCAAATAGCAAACTTCAGCTCTGTCGCTCGACATTTTTAAAAATCCTCTTTCTATTATAACAGGTCAAACACCCTTAGCTTCCAAAAGCTTTCGGAAGTAGGCCTTTTATAATAGCTAATTGTTGCGCGTTGAATAATGGACGCTCGGTCATCTACCCAGACTATCCCATTCGCAGTATCGAATAAAGCGCCCATATAATTATCAATGTCGCCGCGAGCAGTCCCATAGCAATCGATTTCAACAGCTATAGGATGTTCAATTGGTGCCAACTGCCAGCCTTCTTTAAGCAATTCCGCACATTCCTTGCGCCATTCCTGATATGGTTTGGGCATGTAAGTACCATACCTGGTCACCCTAGGCCTTGCCTTAGACATAAGCCTAAGGGGAAGGATGACTTCCGGATACTCCATCAATCAGGAGACCGATGAGTAAAGTCAAAAGCGTATATGGCGTCGATATCAGAGCCATCCCAACTTCCATCAAAAGTAGATGAGGCAGACCCGTAGGCAGGATTGCTGCCAAATGTGATCACATCATGCCCTTCCGTGCTTGCATAGTAAGGGCCGATATGTATTTTATCATTGTTAGTTTTTTTCCTTAAAGCAATTTTCAGTAATACCATATACCCAATTAAATCATTGAGTACATCTTCGTCACCAGAAGACAGCCCAGATCCCCTTTTAATTCTACTTAATTTATCATCAATTCTAACATAAAGGCCTTCGATGTCATCAGACTTGCTGAAAATCCTTACAGGTTCTAATGCGCTATTTCCGTAACTAATATTTTTTTGAAGCAACATTTGCTTGATTTCATCGCAGACAGAGGCGATTGTAATGTTTGCAGACATGGTAGTAAAATCAAAAACGAATGCATCGTGCGTCATAAATACGCACCATGTGATCTGATTGCTTCAGTCTAACATGGCAGCCATATTTTGTACTTTCCACTACTTCACCGGGCCTCCATTGCTGCGAGCTCATTACTTCTACGTGCTGCCCAATTTCTAAAATTGGCAAGGGATTTGGGCTGCGATTCATCCAAGCACAAGTCTGATAATAAGATTTTTTTTGTCGAAAAGTCTCATTTGTTTTGTTTGTCATTTTTCAAAGTCTAAAAGTAGATGTGCTGGTAATTGACCGCCAGTTGTTGAAACCCAGCTAATGATCGTTGTTAGATGTAGGTTATTTACACCAGTGGTGAGAACCCAATTGTCCTTGTCGTCATTATATCTAAGAATTCCTTCTGCAACCATTTCGCCAAGAACTTCTTCGGTAAATAATTCAAGTCTTGTTTTATCGGGATCGCAATCTTCTAGTTCGCCATAGGCACCAACCTTCGTGTCAATTTGGGCACAATGCGGAGACACTGCGGTTATAATTTCATTGAACTTAACTGCACCCCTTTGCAGCAAAATAGCAATGATCCAAGGTTTTATGTGAGCATGCGTTAATAATGGATTTTCATCTACAAATGGGCCCAAGGCGCTTGGGAACATTGATGGATCTAACGCTTTCATCATAGTTGTGCCCTAACTTAAAATAACAAAAAAAAGTGAGAAGGATCAACCTCCTCACTTTCGCAGGATCAAGCAATAAATGCGCTTCTAAAATTAGAACGGCATTTCATCTACGCTTTTAGCAAAATCCTCCATAAAGGTTACCTGACAATTTTTCACATCTAGATACTTGCTGCCATTATATTCACGCCAGACAGTCTGGCCAAACACAGCAACCCTGTCACCGCGCTTTAGTCGCTCAGCGGCAAGAGTTGCCTGCTTGCCAAGGACTTCACACCGATAAAATTGTCCAGGATTGTCATCCTTGTTTTTGAAGTAGCAGTAGCTGCTATCTTTAACAGAAAAAGATGCTATGGTGTAATCCTTGCCTTCTTTAATAGAGACGGGGGACTCACCGGCTTTGCCGACGACTTTGCCGGCTAATGCAATTGATGCCATTTCGTTACCCAAATGGGCGTGTACCCTATATTCTAACTAATCTATGTTGTCCCTAATGCTCAATAAGCAATCCTTAATTATTTTTGCAACTTGGTTCCTTGACATGTTGTGTATTCTTCCAAGCTCTTTGATCGTAGTATTTTCAATAAAGTGAGCCTTAACCAACTCAACAGACAAATCAGATGTTTTAGAAAGTGAAAGCAAGTCATCGACATCATCGACAACTTCATTGGTAATATCTGAAACCATGTACGTGCCTTCAACGTCGATATCCTCTCCAGTCTTTTGTGACATCATTGAATCTGAAGATTTGCAATTTATAGCCCGAAAAGCATCCCAATATCGATGCAATTTTTTTTCTTTTATTTCAAGCAATTCTTTTGGACTTTGAATATTTCTAAATGCATTATAGTGTTCTCTTATTGTGTTTTCAGGCACTCGGATTGCTGAAATATTATTACACATGTCCCTAGTGATCGCCTGAAAAATCCAAGGAATTGCATAAGTGCTAAAAGCGTAGCCCCGTGTTGGATCATATAATTCTGCAGCACGACTTAAACCGAGTACCCCGCATTGGAGAACATCTTCAGTATATGTTGAGCCAAAATTTTTGCCGTATTTTGCCTTCATAGCTTTTCTGGCAATTTTAGGAATTAATTTAAGATTATGGCGGATTAATTTTTGGATGGCTCGTTGTCTAATTTTACTTTCAGGTGGATTTTGCTGAATTTGCTTGGCAAGGATTAATACTTGTTGGGGATGAAGTAGTGGATAACGACCAGCAGCATCCATCCAAAATTTGATTGTGTCCGTGTCAAATGCCATTGATTTTTTTTCAGCGGCTAAAGATTAGTAAGCGGAAGGGTCGCCGTCAAGTTCTTTAAAGTTTTCTTCAGTTTTGGCCACAACGCCACTGAAGAAAATTGCCAAACTCGCTGCGGCGCAATCAATGTCAATAGTCTTCGCCTGGACTGGCGGGAAATTTGGCGTTAAGAGAGCTTACAAATTTATGATCCTTGTCAGCCAAAGTTTTTATACCATTTTCATAATCACCTTTCAGTTTTGGCACCAAACTTTGCGCGGCTGATTCTGTTAAGCCGATTGCGGAACAGGCCCTCATGAAATCGGCTTCATCTGCTGTCGTTTTTTCAATACTGATTTCTACTTTTTTGGGCACCGAAGGGGTGGCGGTTTTTGTATCTTGTTTTACCTTCTCGATTGTGGTCTCATCCGCGACCTGATAGCCATTTTCAAGGGGCATTTTGGCCCAGAGCTCATAAGCTAAGCCCATTTGCAATGCAGCCAGCAAGCAGGCGCCCCTGCGATGGGTGTCAGTAATATCACGCGAAGTAATTTTGTCAAACGGAATTGAATTGTTCCGGTGATCCATAATTGCTTGCGGAACATGGGGTGTTTTAGTTCCGTCTAGGTGCGTAAAACGCAGCAACAGAAAACCGCCGACAGGAGCCTTGTGCAACGGCGATCCATCACCTGATTGAACGAGTTCGACCATCCAGCCAGGAGCGTGCCTGCGAAGCATCTCCATCGTCCTAGACCAATTGATGTAAGAAGCCTTGAAGCTGCCAGATCCAATGTGCTCGACAAGATCTTTAGTGGCGATACCGCCAAGCTGGGGGAGTTCCTGTGGCATTAGTCCAAAAATTCTTAGTAGAGGCTAGCGGGGTAAATAATTGCTGCTGCACCATTTAGCAATTTTTTTTTTATTGACCAGTCCGCCAAGGAGTTCCCAGATACTTTCCTGGCTTATTTTGGCCTCCTTGTTCATTTTTCGAACGATCCAGCCAATTTCCTGCCATTCGTGGCGTTCCTCGCGGAGCTGCTTCTGGACCAGTCTGCGGGCTTTGAGCCGGTTTGCTGCGTAACGGGCCTCTCTTTGTGCCAGTTCCTCAGCCGTCAGCGGTGTTTCCCGTTTTGGCCTTCCCCGTTTTGCCATCTTAAAAATCTCAAATATCTTGTATATATATATCTTATAGGTAGGGTGAACTCAGGATACCCCCATAGGTTACATAAAGTCACCCAAAAGGTATCCTTAGGATACCCCAAAGGTAACTTAAGATAACCTGAAATTATGTAACCCCCCTCGCTTCCTCCATATGCTGGCCATGGCCGCGAATGATTCATGCCGGAATTTGAGGCCCTACCTACGGGGCCGCTTCAGGGGGTCACAAGGGATTGGGACTGGCGTGGAGGGTGGGTACGAGCCCCTCTCCTCGAAATAGTTTTCAACAACAGACTGAGTTACCAGGCACGTGTTCTTTGGCTGTGGCTGGCGGCTGCCAAGCCCACTGACCAACAATTGTCCTGGAAAAACTGCCAGGATTTGATGGATTGCAGTACAAGATCTCGGAGAAGATGTTTGCAACAATTAGTAGAAGAAGGATTAATAACTGTACATGAGGATGGATCAGTTATAATGCATGATCCCTACTCAATGTTCGAAGTAGCCTCTCATTATCAAAAACTTTTGCCTCAATTTTTAATAGATGAAAATGACGAAAACCCTGAAGAGCAACACATTCTTCCCGCAAAATTGCCTGAAATTTTAAATGAACACAAGAAAGAATCCAAGAATGAAGAAGATAATAAGAAAAAATCTGACTTAATTGATATTATTATTAAATCCTGGAATGATTACAAGCCCGATTCCTATGCAAAAATTAGATCTGTTTCTTCTAAACAAATGGAAGCGGTAATGAAACATTTAAAAAACCTAAATCAAAAACCAGCCAATATGGAAGGATTTGTTGTCACAATATGCAAAGGTATTGGTCGAAGTGACTTTTGGTCAAGAAGAGTTGATCAATCAGGACGCAATTTTAGTGCTATCTTTGGGTACGGCAATCCTCAGGATCAAAAGCTTAGGAATGTAGAGAATCTTTTTCAACTCGGCCAGGATGAAACTGACGGCGATATCTTGCCTATTGAACTTGATGATGAAGAAAAGCAACTTATTAAAGATTATAAATATATTTTGTTTGAGCATGATAAGGCAAAACACAGAAACAATGCTGAAGATCTTAGAAAATGGCAACAACATCTTGACCGTATTAATACAACCCTTCAAGAACGAAACATTGCGATTGAGGCACGTTGATGGAATTTCCTTTTTATATTCAAAAGGCCGTTGACTTAGGTCTACTTGTTGAAGAAAACGGCAAAATTTGCAAAGCGAATGATGCCGAGATTGAATCAGTCATAAGTACGGCTCGTTTGGTTGAAAAATTACAACCCTCAACAATTGTTGCGGGTGAAGATACTTTAAATCAAGAGGCAATTGTTCTTTCAAGGGTTTTGAGTTCAAATTCGACTGTTGCAAGAGAGCTATGGTCTCAACTTCGCACAGCATTTGGAGTGGGCCACGGTCAGGAACTGCCTGAAAATTTATGGTCAAATCAAATATTTAAAAAAATTGGTCATGAAATTGATATGACTTTTATTGGAGAACGTACAGGCAAAACCATATCTAAAGATAGCATCATTATTGGATACGAATCAATCATAAAAAATAACAATAAGTTATCATTCTCAGACTTTTGCGAAACAATCTCAGAATTGGCTGATCCCGAAACATTAGCCGCCTATGGTGATGCAAAATCAGAATGGAATACGGCTTTAGATATATTAAAACAAAAGCGAGTATCTAGCCTGTTTAAGGAAACTCTTTATGTGTGTCATCAATATTTAAAAACTGATCCGAATTTATCAAAAACACTAGATTTTCTACATCAACGCACACTAGAAGGCATAGGCATATTGAGTGGCTCAATAGGAAACCAGGGCCATGTAGTTGATCTTGTTGAATCAATCCTTGGCGACCCTGGTTCTGGCCGATTAAACTGGACTGATTATATTTCTAACGCAAAAGAACAGGATCAACCAATATCCACTGGTGTGCCTGCTTTTGATTTGGATATTGAAGGTGGGGTAGCTCCACCTAGACCGCATATGCCTCGCGCAGGCCGGCTCATGGTCGTTGCCGCAAGAACTGGAGTAGGCAAAACAGCACTTGGCGTTCACATTGCAGCATCACTTGCTAAGGGGGGTCTTACTGTTGGTTTTGTCTCAGCAGAATTAGAAAGCAGAGCGATTGAGGCCAGGCTGATTGCTAATTTAAGTAAGTCATTAATTGACCCCTATCACTGGCGTAGAACACTTAGCGGGCAACTTGGTCACGTAACAGTTGGAGAACTAGAGCTTCCGGGTGCAACTAAGGCTCAGGACCGGATTGCCCAAATTGTAGCAGAGGTCTCAATGCGTCTTGACGAAAAAAGAGGTCGCATGTTGGTTGAGGCCCCATGGGGTGCATGCGTTGATACATGTGTAAATATTATGCGTAGTATGAAAGCAAAGAGCCCAGAGCTTAGAGCTATAGTTTTAGATCACTTTCATGCACTATCTAGACATAAGGGTGGTTCAGCAAGCAATCCAAGTGCCATGCTTGAAGACCGAGCTTATAAGTTAATGACAGTTGCTAAGGAATTAGACATTGATCTTTTTGTACTTGCTCAACTTAACAGAGTTGGTATGGATGCCAACTCAAACGCTGAACCACAACTAAATGAAATTAGAGGAACTGATGCATTGGCTCATGTCTCTCATGCCACTTGGTTGATAAGGCGAACTAAAGGCGAAAATACTGATAAAATAAATAGAGAATTGGAGGTATGGCACTCTAAAGTACGGGGTCGCCAAGCGCTATGGAATGAAAAATACGACATTCTTGAAAGTATAAAAGGCTTTCATGAAAAAAGTATTATTACTATCGATTACGAAACCGCTTCAGTGCAGACCGATTCCACAATTAAAGATATCGAACAAAGAAATCGATCAAATGGATTATAGTCATGAGGCCCGTCCTGTTTTATATAATCAGTCGGTCTAACCTTCTGGTTTTTAAGATCATAAAAGGCATTGGTGAATTTCTCATTTATGTAAATGGTCGAATTGGGTGGGTACTTTTAAGGATGATAGATCGTCAAAGATTAGATCATGCGGAGGCTGCATCTGATCAAGAAAACGAGATATCCGAGCTTAATGTTTTAACTTCAATCAACGAAGTTAGAAATGACGCAATGAAAAGTGGCAAATGGCACGACGGGCACGAAGATACCTTAAATTACCTTGGCAACTTATTGGCGAATGAATATGACTGGGAAGTTGACGAAGTTGAGAGATATATCTATGAAGTTATTGCAAGCGGCCCTTCTTTAAAGGAAAAATGATATGGCAGATATAATTTTATGAAAACCGCTATTCTTTATGGATATTCTCATGGAATCTGCACATCACAAGAATTGCCAGTGGATCAAATACCACAAAAAACAAAAGAATGGTCAAGCAATGGCATGTTTTGTTGGACTAGGAATCTAGACCCTGAATATAATCCAAGAGACCTTGACGACGAATGTAGCAAGAGCAGGACCAGCCAATTGGACGCACATAATATATAATTTCACCATTTTTTGAGCTAATATGCTGACTTGGAGCGATGGCCGCACCAGTGCTTTTTAAACACCCACCGTCCCAAAAATAACCTGGCAAAAAAGAAAGAACAACCTGTTTCATCTAATATTATTTGTTGTAAAGTCCCAAAGCCAACCATCATTTTTACTGGCAATTAGCCATCTCTTCATTAAATTGGTTCTCGTATACTTCTTGCATCTGCCATCTGTTGGGCCGGTTTTTGGATAGCCACCATTAACTAAATCTAATTCACCAAAAGGATCATGGGCATAAAAATATTTTTCATCATATCCAATTAAAGTAATCCAATGGCCCCCGCCACTGGGCGCAAAAATACTGCCCTTGTGAAGAATTCCAATGGGAACTGGGTAACCTTTCTCTAAAATGTTAATTAGATCCTGTTCGGATCCATTCATCTTAAATTGATTTTTAATGCCTAGGCTATCAAGAGCTTTTTTCTGAGCAATCTGCGAAACTGTATCACCATATTTAAAAACAACATTTAAATATTCATCGTCATCGAAAATAATTTCAGGGTCAATATACTCAATCGCCATCGCGACTGCAGAGGACTGACAGGATCTTTCTCCGTGACCGGTCTTACTATCTCTTTGATAAAAATAGGCTACGTCAAGAGGGAAGGTCACAGATGCCGGCATGGGCCCCCTGGAGGGCTTTAGAGGGCCACGAAACGCCTTCGTGAATGCCCTGCGCTGATCTTCGGTAAGTTGGCCTTGTAGCGCCTTCCAGGCCTCGATCTGGTGCTTTTCCCCACGGAAATATTTAGCAGCATCAGTGAGCTCTACATACTCCTCAGTCGGTCTTTGCGTATTTAGACGTGGAGGAGAATTACGGCTCATGATATCTATTAATTTTGAGCTATACGCGGGATCTGTGGCATACCCTTGCTTTACTAATTGCCTTGCAGCCTCTTCTCTGTTTGGCGCATCATTGACTCCAGAATATCCCTTGTAATCCTTATACCATTTCTCGACAAGGTCATTGACACACTCTTCGACAGATGAATAGTCCTTGAACTCATCCACAATGGTAATAAATTTAGCACCATCCCACTCCTGAGTTTCTTTTTTTGTGCCAGACCCTTTAATTCCAAAAAAATTGTTCTTGCCAGATTGATATTTGCCCCAACCTGATTCACATGCCCATTGTGCAGCAACCAGCTCCGGATATTTTGCCCCAGACTTAGAAGCTAGATTGGCGATCATTTGCCAGGTTGTAACTGACATTGGCATTAACAACGCCAACTAGTGTACCATTACCAACGGTTGATGGGGCAGGCTGCCTGAGGTATTTTTGTCTTTATTGCCATAAAACATCCACATTTTTTACAACGTGCAAGCCTTCTTTGAAAATACTCACATGTTTCGCAAATGGCAATTCTTTGCTGCCAGTCTTTTGGGTCTACCTTGGGAGATTCCATGATAATTTTTTTAAATTCTACCATTTTTGTAGAGGACAAGTAGCGCTTTTATTCTGCGTCTTAATATTCATTGAACACTTGCATATTTTGCATCTTGCGTATAATCTTTCAAAATATACGCACCTACGGCAAATAGCCATTTTCTCAATATGCGTTAAGTCTTTTTTGTTTTCATCAATCATTTTTTAACTAAACGAGTAAAAATACCCGCAGCGAATTCAATAATTCTGTAATATTTGGCGACGGCTTCGTCATCTTTTGGGGTTGGAGTTAAATTTACAACAGCAACTGCTGCAGCATGAACAGCAAATAGTGCAGCGAAAAGCTCAGTGCCATGAGCAAAGAACCAGGCGGTAAGTGCAATCATTGATCTGAATGAAGCTGCACTAGTGTGCCATTAAATTTATAGTATTATTTCTTTGCCTCTAGGGCTGAAATTCGCTGTTCAGCGGTACCAAGTCGACCATATATTTCATGCCGATCTTCCTTCATATCCTGTCTTAAAGCCTGCAACTCAGCACCAATGTGCTCGATGCCCATGCTTAACTTAACAATAGCATCCCTGCCGTCACCAGACCGCTTGATCAATGATCCAGCAGCAATTCCGCCGAGACCAATCAGGCCGCCCGCGATAGCAGCAAGCAATTCGATCATTGGCCTTTTTTGTTAAATATGGCTAAGGTCTGTGCCAAAGGCGCACTTTGTACCCGCTTTTCAACCACTGGACTGTTGAAACCCTACAAATCTAGGATTCCTTATCCACCTCATCCGCCACAAACGGTGCTATCGGCAGCCAGCATGATCGTCATCGGGGTGGCGACAATGCTGCGCCAGAGCCAGTTAGGCACTAGGTGCTTCCGGCCAGGTCGGGTTGAAAGGATCGCTCGTCACAGAAGGCAGATCGCGTAATGCCTGGCGGTAGGCAAGCCACTGGTCTAGGTTCTGCACCCAGCCTGCGCTATCAGCAAGTTGCGTATGGTCAGAACGCAGCAGCAAAACAAAGCGCTGGTGGCGTAGTGATTCCCATGCGGCCTCAACCTGCTTTTGCTGCTCTTCAGCGGTCAAAGGGGTCACAATGTAGGTCCGAGTGACGGTGCCTTCCTCGTCATCAACAGCCCACTGATCAAGCGGGGCTTCAGCGACACGCTCAACCCTGGGATTGATTTCGGGACACTCGGCCTCAATCAAGCCGTAATACCCTTGACCCTTGAGCCATTGATCAGTGGGACGAACAGGTTCCTGAGTGGCCCAGTCCCGAATAAACCAATTAAGGACCGTGTGTGCCTCTGCGACACATACGCCATCAACGACTTCATAAAACGCCGTGTGCTCGCGCACGCCGTCTAGAGGTGAAAGTTCAGTAGTCATGGATTCCACTTGGATAGAGGACAGTCCGCCTTGGCCAGACGGATTTTGAACGGGATGTAGCACCTGCAGATAGCGCAAAATTTGCTCTGCAGTTGCTGGGGGCAGCTCTGGCAGGTGGCTTTACGTGCCTGCTGGGTGGGCAAGGGTGCAAACATCAGCAGACGCCCCACTGCGGCCAGCGACATATGGTGCCATGGGTGTCGAGTACTGTTATCATGGAAGATTGAGCATATAAATTACCATTTTCTAGGACTTGAATCACAAAATATTCATACCCTTCTGCAGCAGTAACCGTGCCTTCTCCAATGAAGTCAAAATAAACAGTCGCAAGAAGGTTGGTGAATGTAGCATTGACGCTACTGCTAACTAGAGCAGGCTGATTTAAGTCGGCAGTGCTTATGAATGGATAGCCTGAGGCCGGCACAAATTTAACTTGAACAACGAAGTTATTTGGTTTGTATCCTGCTACATTCACGTAGTACCCAGTGGCTTCGTTTATGGTAGTTATTGGACTGCCGCCGACAGTCTCTGAAACATAAACACTCCCCACGGTATCAAAATACTGTTTATACACACCCCCTTGCTGTACGAACGCTTGATTGACATCTTTCCAGACGCCAGACTGTTTTACGCTGATTGCATTTACTGGCTTCCAGACGCCAGCATCTTTGACATACGTTGCCATGGTTTATACCTTCAGGCAGATGTCGCCGTCATTGCCGCCGTAAGGTGTGGCGCTTCCTGTCTGCACTGTCCTGACGCCATAGCCGTTGCTATTCGTCGCAATCATTGCGCCGCCGACCGTGCCGGTATCGGCAGTCGTCACCACATTATTCATCGTCACCGTGCGGGCAGTGGTGATGATGGAATCAACCTTGATAGTTCCGAAAGCCATGGTTCAACTCAGAGAATGGTTTATTAGGTGCCAGTGGGCACCGTGTTACTGTAGTCGCTGATGGTTTCCATGTTAGTCAATCCATCAGGCAATCCGCTTGTGCTGATGCCAGTGATAAGTCTAGAGCCAGCAATGGTGATAGTCATAATTAGACGATGACCCAAGATTGACCAGGGCCCACGGTAACGGTGACCCCAGGTTGAATTGTGATCTCCCCGGCACTCATGGCGTTCTTGCCTGCCGTGATGGAATAATCGGTGGTAATATTTTGGCTATTTTCGTAGAACACGTCATCTCCGCCACCACCTGTTGCCCCACCAGCAGTGCCCCAGCTCAATACGCCAGCGGCGTTTGACTTTAAGGCATGACCAGAGACCGTAGCATCCGTAGCAGGCAGCGTCCAGGTCACATTAGCAGTAACTGAGGATGGAGCTTGAAATGCAACCCAATGACTGCTATCGGAATCAGCGAATCGAACATCTGCTTGAGCATTTAAGGTGATATCACCTGTCAGAGTTCCACCAGTCGTAGCAAGACTACCTGGGAAGGTTTGACCACCAGCAAAGGTGATCGCTCCAGTCATGGTTCCACCTGCGTTTGGCAGCGCAGCATTCGCTAAGTCATAGGCAGATTTAACTGAATTTGGGGTTGCTGCTTTAGTTGTACTTGTACTGCTGGTCGAATCCTCAAGTTGAACTGCTCCCTTCTGACTGGTACTGCCGTCTTGGATGCTGATAACCGGAGTTATGCCCTCAGTGCTACTAAGTGGTGTTGAAGCAGTAATAGAAGTAACACCTTGTGCAGCAGTGCCAATTTCAAGGCTGACGGCATAAAAGGTTGCCCCGGTCGGAGGAGCAGATGTAAATGTTATTGTAGAACCGCTAATTGAATATGCGGAAGTCGGAACCTGAAGTACACCACCAACGCTGACAATAACAGCATTGGGATATTGTGGAGCATAATTTACAGTATCATACTTTAATGTAAAGGCGGTCAGTGCGCCATTGAACTGGGACTTAATATCATCAAGAACTTTAATTCCTGAGGTGCCGGCCGTGGCGGCAAATGCACCGCCTAGAACACCAAAAAAATCAGATGATGTCGCCGGTGCCGTATCAAAAACTAAGTCATAACCACTGCTTGCATTAGCAGTGATATAGAAACCTTCGAACGGTGTAGACGGGGTTCCTGTATTTGGTTTTTGTATAACACCATTAACACTGATGATAACTCTCAATGCATTAGTAATACTAACTATAGCACCAGCGGCATTTCTTAGTTGAAACCTTGTCTCAGTTCCGTTGAAAGTTGCAGTGTTTCCATTATTATTTTTATTATATAAACTTAACAGTTCTGGATCGGTAAAACCTCCACCTACACCACCACCACCGGCGCCGGTACCGACTTCAACTATTGACTCGGTTCCATTATCTTTCTTGAAAAATGCTTTACCATCAAACGTATTGATGGCTAACTCACCGAGCGCAATGTCCGTAATTAGCGGTATCTTTCCTGGTACGCTAGACCGCTTTAACTTAACAACTTGCGCTGCCATGTGGCGCTCCTCAATAGCTATAAAGCATTACACGGCCATTATTTAATGGCTCAATAGGTTTCCCATTAATATGTGCCACCATCGATCTGATTTGTCCAAGAAATTGTGTCAGTGCTAGCAGTATAAACAAGTATAGCATCGTCAACGCCACCACCGTCTAAAGCGCTCAAAACATTATTAGCATTTGCAACTAAGACAGAGCCTTTCGCAGCGGCTGTAATGCCTGTGCCACCATTGGCTACATTAATTGTAGAGCCATTCCACGTTCCTGTGGTGATGGTCCCCAATGTAGTGATTGTATTTTGGCCAACGTATGTTGACGCAATATCAATTGAATCGGCATTAACAGTAATTCTTCCGGCAACACCAACGGCATCAATTGTATTACCATTTTTAGTAAGACCGCTACCAGCAGTAATTTGCCCGGCACCGGAAAACTGCGCGAACGCAAGCCCTGTCAGTCCAAGATTAACCGTTGCATTGTTCGTTAAAACAAAACCAGTATCTGAATTCGTTGTACCCTCCTCTACGAAGGTAAACATTCCAGGGGTTACCTCGGCATCACTATTGGCATCTTCAGCGCGAGTCCAAGATCCAGTCGCAACAACATAGATGCCATTGTCAGCAGGAGTTGATTGATTCTTAACAAGAACTCTATCGCCAGCAACAAGAATTACATCGTCAATAGTCTGCACCCCTGACAACGTAATGTTGGCGGTGGTTGCGACACGAACACTAGCTTTTACATCAAGACCACTGCGGGCAGCATCAACATACGCCTTAGTTGCCGCGTCTTGTGCATCGGTTGGATCGGCGAGACCCGTAATCTTTTGATTGCCTAATGCAACAGGGGCGGTGGGTACCGCCATCTGATCAAGTCTACTTGTTCTAACTTGTGTATCAAAATTACTAACTTTTGCTGCTGTCAGCGTCGGAATATCAGCAGCGACAAGTAATCTAAATGTCGGAGCTAAAGGATCTTCTCCAGTAGCTGGTCCGGCTAAAACCTTATTTGGATCTTGAGTGATGGTTTTGGAAAAAAACGCACCCTCGCCGGCTATTGAAATAATTGAACTGGAGTTGCTCCCGACCCCAGACCCAAAACCATAATAAAGTGTTTTATCAGCTTCGTTAAACGCCAACTCGGCATGAAGCAGATTTGCGGGTGCTCCAGCGGCACCACTGGCGTCTCTCCGCTTGATCCTGATGGCACTAGCCATTTTCTTAATTTAAGGAGTCATTATATCATTCCTACACTAGAAGTTGCCACCGTCTAGGGTGACCCCTAGGTCGCCCGCAACATTCAAGTTTCCATTGATACCAACCCCCCCGGTCACAGTAAATGCCCCACTGGCTGTCGTTGTGCTTTGCGTGTTATTTGTTATATTAATTTTACCTTGGTGGGTATGACTTGCTGTAACAGTGCGATTAACAGAAATATGCACATATTGAGCATGATCATCATCCTGCAAGCCTGTTAATTTACCATGATCTACAATTTCATTGTCAATACCAGTAGTGCCAGATTTTCTAAAATCTTGAAAATCAACAATAGATGTCTTTAAGGTATTTGTATAAGACGTATTATACTTATATATTACTTTGTATAGGACTTTTTTCTGTAAACCATCAATATCACCTAATATCAATTCATCAAAACTTGCTGCCTGAGCAGATGTCAATGACGTGTATTGATGTTGACCTGGAATAGAAACAATAGGATATTCTGTATTGGCTGTTAATATAATATATGAAATAAAGTAATTTCCATTTGTTACTGCTGCTAGCGACCAAGATGCCTCAAACTTGTTATACGTGGGGACACCCGCATTTGATGCATAAGAATAATTTGTAGCAGTTTTCTTTAGCCAAGACCCAGTATCTGATCGATATAAAACAGGAATATGTGCAACAGGATTTAACTTTTGCTGAAAAAGATTTGATGCAATGTTGTCAGCGGGTGAATTGCTATGTTCTACATAAATTTTTACGTCCTGGAACAATCCGGTGCCATCTGCAAGGCCAAACTGACTATGCTCATTAGTTGAGCCTTCAGGGCTCGGGCCATTTAGGAGACTATAAACAAAATCAAATCCAGATTTTATTACAGGACTAAACCCAGCCTCAAGAAATTCTTGAGTGCTCCAATTCATTGCAATCCCATGACGGCGATCAAGCAATAGGATCGGCTCGCCTGCCGCCTGATTCCAGTAAATTTGACATACAGGCGTTTCGTTTTTATAGTCAAATGGCGATGATTTTATTTGTAAATTAAAAGAACTATTTAAATAAATATAATATAAACCTGTAGAAGAAGGCTCTGCTACAAATTTGTATGTAGTAAATAAATGTTTTATGCCTTGACACCAAACGGCAGCAGATGTTCCAGTAGGATAAAGCCAAATTTGATTTTCAATAGGTCTATGTGCAATAACCGTCAGAGTTTTATCAACAAATCCGGCAGGCTCTTTAGAATCTGTAATCCCAACTTTTTCGCGAAGATAAACTTCATCGATCGATAAAGTTGTAGTAGGAGATGTACCTACAGTTCCATTTTCTGTTAAAAGGCCTATCCCACCAAAAACCTCAAGATCGATAGATTCTTCAACCGCTGCATCAAGATCTTCTCTCGTAACATATTCTAGTCTTATTAATTGCCCTTCTTCTTTTATATAAAGTAGATTTTGATCCTTAGCGTAGCTAAGTTCACCCTCGGCAAATTCGCTTACGTTTGCGAGAAGGTTATTATAGTTGCCTCGTGCAAGCTGAATCTTCGCACGATTGGCGGGAATCGGCATTTCCGTTTCAGAGCTGAACTAGTATTCCGCCCTTTATCTCTTTGGTGACTTTCTTGTGCCTTTTCCGGGCGCTAATCGACCATTGCTCCCATGGCCGTTTCTTGCTCTGTTTTTGCTTGGTTCTTCTAATTTAAACCCTCCATCGGCGGCATGACTTAAGTCTTTGCCACCTTTGCCCATAATTCCACGCGCACGGCGCTCACGAGCTAATTCCGCACGATAATCTTTGCGATCCGGCCGTGCATTGCGTTGTTTGTCGTATGCTAATTTTTTCTTATATGCATCAGGGTTATTGGCATAAAAATCAGCAGTCGACCTCTTCTTTGGTGCCATTACTTTGAACCCTTTTTGGGACGAAATCTGTCTGTTGCACCATTAAATGGTTTTGTCCTTTTGGGGGCAGCTTTGCCACTATATTCACTAATTACCTTTGCCGAATTTTTTGGTTTCGACAACTGTCTTGCAGTAGAGAGTGGTAGAGCCATTAGCGCTTTCCCTTTTCCTTAGTTTTCCGCTTTGTCCTGCCCTTGTTCTCTTCACGCTGAAACTTCTGTGCGACCTTAGGCTCAAAAGCATAAAGAAATTTTTTTTGTTTTTCTGATTTAAATGGCATTTTAAAAAAGTGTATTATCTTTGTTAAGTGAACCCTCTGCATAAGAAGGCTTTCCAAGGCTGCCATCATTTACGGGGTCTGTAATTTGACGGATCACAACCCTGGGCTGAGCAGCTATAATATCTGCGTCAAAATTGATTCCCTCAATATATCTAGGTCCATCAAGGTATTCGCACTCCATTATTTATTTGCTCCTGTTTCTGCTACCTTAACGGTAAGGGGTTTTGTTCTAACTACCTTTACTTTTTCTTGGACTTCTTCCTTTAATTCGATTGCCTCGGTCGCCTCTTGGACTATAGGTAGTTCTATACCGGCTTCTACCCATCCAAAGCTGATAAGTTCGCGAGCCTCAACAGTATGATAAGCCTTGCGTTCAACGCCGTCCTTAGTAAAAACGGTAGGAAGTTTAGATAGATGCATGACAAAAAAGGGTGACCTAAGCCACCCTTATTATTCCAGCCTTTTGGTAAAACCAATCAGCCGAGGTTCTCGACGACATCCAGGAAAGCGCCACCCACGGTGGCGGAACCAGTGCCAGCAGTAATGGTATATTTCACCAGATTGTCTGCATCACACAGAGCGCCACGGACATGAGCGATACCAACACCATTCAGATCCAGGTCACCAGAGCCAAACACCACATCCTTGCCGCCAACGTTAAAAGTAACGGTAGCGTTGCCAGTGATGGTAGTACCTACCAGGATGCATCGAATGGTCTTAATGTGCTTGAGGGTCACACCCAGATCAGCATCGCTGGTGGTAACAGCCAGATTAGCGTCAAGATCAAATTTCTCGCGAGGAAAAACACCAGTAGAGCGACGTGCCATGATAAAAAAAGAAAGAGAGGAAAACCAACGCGCAAAACGTATACCAGCGCTGGTGGTTCTAAGCTATGTTTCCTAAAACAAAAAAAGAGGGGCCGAAGCCCCTCGTTGTTTATGAACCGCTGCTACCCAGTCTAACAAAAAAATTAGGCGGTAGCGTTCACGTTGCACAGGCGAGCAGCCGAACGGCCATTGACCATAGCCAGACCGCAATACCACTCAACACGAATGACCACTTGAGGGGAAGCAGTGGACTCACCCAGGTCACGCACCTGAACGCCGCCGTTTTGGATGCCAGTCAGCAGATCGCCGCCGAAGGTCACCACATAGAGCGATTGATCACCGGGGGTGCCATCCAGAATCGGGGCATTCTTGTGATCACGATCAAGCTCGATAACGGGCAGGCCGGCATACACCATTTGCTGGTAGCCGAACTCGTTGCGGGCAATATCAATCTGGGAAGAGCTACGTGCCTGCTTCGTCAGATGACGACGCAGAGACTTAGACATTACCAGGTACTTGGTACCACCTTGGGCATCCACAGCATCAATGGCCTCATCTAAGGCGGCCAGATCCAGGGCAGCAGCAGTCGCTGCATTACGGATCACCTGGCTGTTGGTCGCATAGGCGGTAGCCGGCAGGCGAGTGGCCAGACCATCAAATTCGCTGGGCGACTCATTTGAAGAGCCGTTGATGAACAGCGATTCCCAGGACAGACGCATTGCGCGGGTCTTGGCCTGCACCTGATAAGCGCGGGACTCGGAACCCTCCAGCTCAAGGATCGCACGGTCAATCTTGATATCGCCACCGAACAGACGGAGGCTCTCAGATTGCTGGCTGACCTCGGCATAGGCTTCACCGTAGCTAGCATTGTAGTTACGGAAACCCACATCACCCAGGGACTCCTCACGCTTCCAGAACAAGCCATTGCCCTGGATTTCACGGAAAGGTAGAACGCTCAGCAGGGAACCAGCGGAGAGCTCAGATATAATAGCAAGCTCTTGGGGATTAGAAGCATGCTTTTTGGCTTCAGATAAACTAAGGCCCATTTTAAAAACTCCTTTTGATGTGAACAAGGAAAGGTGAAACGCTGCTTAGGGCGTCACGCCCCAACATCGGAACACCCTGCCTGCCCAACCATCACGGCCAGCCAAAACCGGGTGCTTTCTATCATATAGTTCCAAAAATAACTATTCTTCCCAATAAAAAAGCCCCTTTTGGGGCTTTGGGGCATCAGCCAAACGCTTTCAGGAAAAGTTCATCTCGGGAAAGGGCCGACAAGTCTTCAACAGGTTGACCGTTTGCGTCTGTGCCACCATAATTAAGGCCGGCCCCAGAACCCTTCACACCTTTAAAGAATGTGCCGTAAACAGGGTGCGATTTGAATTGGGTGACGAACTCTTCAGGTGTAAGTCGCTTACCGGTTTCGTTGTCAAGTATAGGATCGCCTTGACCGTCTAATGGCGTAAGACTGCCATCGGGCTCCTGCCTAAATCTTGTGCTTAACTGATTGGCGAACATATCAAAGAAAGAAATGCCATCGGCCGAATCAGTCCTGCCGCCAGCAGAATTAAAAACCTTTTCAAGAGCATAACGCTTCAAGTATTCACGGTTTTTAGACTCAAGCTCCTTGGCCCGTTGTTCGGCCTCTGCTGCCTGACGGCCATACTTCTCTTCAATCGCTCTGATTGATTCTCCATACCGGGACTCAATTTCTGCTGCCCTAGCAGCATCTGCCTGGAGTTTACGGTATTCTTCAGGATTGAATTCTTTAAACTTTTCTAACTGTTTTTCCTTTTCTTTAATTTGTCTTTCGTAAGTCTTACGAGCCTCCCGTTCAGATTTAAGTGCTTTGAGAAGATTTTGAATATCTTCTTTTTCAGTAACACTCGCTTCCTCTGTTGGACTTTCTTGAACTTGTTGGGCCTCCATCTCGGCTGCCTGGCTTAGTTCTTCGTTCATATAAAAAGAGCAATCACTGCTCTTGGATAATGCTTAGTAGGATACCTATCCGCCCTCACCGGCCTGTTCAGGATCTGCCTCGATTTGTAGAAGAACAAAAGTAATAGAAATACTGGATTGATAGTAACCGCTTCTATTTCTTATTTTGGCGTAAGCGGTTCTTGTGATAGGTACATCATCATTAAATCCATAAATAACTGGCGCAATTCTCCTGTAACTAGTATCCGGCGGTGACAACTCAGCAAAAATACCCTGACCAATTCCAGGATTGACATTTTCCGCCCTATCTAGATCAGCCTCTCTTTCATAGTCGCTAACATATAAAGTTATTGTACAGGGAGCGCTTGCTTTAACCTTAAAAATAGCATAACCAGTAAAAGCTTCAAAATCTTCCGTAGTGATCTCAAGGTTCTCAATCGGACCCGTTTGAAATGTTATCTCAGTTCTAGAGGATAAACTATTAAATGTCTGGGGCGTCCAAGCCTGGGCAGAATCACTATAGGCAAGTACAGACCCATCCGGAATTATTACCGTGGAACTAGGATCATTTACGTCGCTTAAATCGTCTAATTTAAAGGCTCTTACTTCAAACTTTTGATTGGTGGGACTGTATATTAAAGCATCACCGGCAGCAGGCTCACCGATCTCAACATCAGCAAACTGTGTTATTGAGATAAAGTTATCAACATTTCGCCAAGTTCCGCTAGATTCATTGTATTGAATAATCTGATTGTTTGTAACATTATCGAGATCTACATCATTCAACCCTGATAAGCTAAAATTGTTTATTTCAAGACCTTTATTAGTCCAGTTCTGTCCATCATATGTTAAAACATGCTTAGTGACTGGTTCAAATTTAGTAATACCTGGCGTCAATCCATCACCAGTATTAGCATTAACAGCATTGACGGTAAGATTTAAGTTGATTGGAGCCCCTTTAGGATTTAAAGTTATTAGAGGGCCGCTGGCAGTTGCGTTAACTGGAGAATTTGCATTGGCATTGATTTTTCCTGCCATTGTAGTAGCAAGAAAAGCAAGCATTGCCGCATCGAATTCAGCATTCGTATTTGAAATACTATCAATATAATTGACATTTGCTAATGTAACCTTATGTTGATATTCTGTTCCCGTAATCTGTATTTTTACAATATCATTTTGAGCATAAGATCCAGATAATGTAACTCTTGCTTGTTGTATTGTGAGATCAGGATAAGGTGTTAACTCAACATCTGCTAGGTCTGTTACCTCATCAACATAATCTTGGTTTTTCCATGCTTCAAGAAAACTATCATACGCTAAAATTTGTCTATTGGCTAAACTCGATTCATTAATAAGTACATCCGTGAGATTATCAATACCTATCTCAAATTGTTTATTTTTAAATTTTGATATAGTACCAGTTTGTGTCCAGGTAAATCCAGTTGGTAGAGTTGCGGGTTGTTCAACATTAGTTTCTACTGTTTGGTTGTTTGAATTTTTAATAGTGCCAATCGGGATTGGAGTCCATTGTACTATATCGTTTTCCTGAGGATTGGTAATTTTTACATCGCCTAGATCGCGAAATCTATATACAAAAGATTGTTCACCCCATTTGCCTGTTGCCTGATCATAAGCAAGGATTGCATTATCAATTGGCTCGTATTTTATCGCCCCGCTATCAAGCGTCACAGGGAAGCTAGTTATAGTTTGATTGAATGTTATTACTGTTGCAGCAATTGCATTAATAGTTTTTAATCCATTGACGGCCGGCTTGGAAGCAGTAGAAATGTAAACAGTATCACCAGTTCCAAGACCATGAGGTACTGTAGTGGTTATTGTTACTATATTTTCAGCAGCAGCTATGTTTAAAATAGGTATTTGAGCTTCTGATTGAAGTTCAATATCACTTAAATCGCTTAATTTGTTATTATAGCCAATGGGATTGCCACCAACCGTATTGCCGTCGCCTACATAAAGACGCTTAGTATCAGTTGTATAAATAGGTTCGCCAACCAAAGGTACAAAGGTTGACTCATCACGTTGCCCTTCTGTACCCCTGCGGAACTGTAATGCCACGGCGAATCCTAAGTCAAGATAGTATTCCCTTCCTAAATTTCAGCAATAAATGGAGTTATCCAGTCTTCATTCCCATTTTGTACCTCATTGATAATTAATCCGGCTTGTTGACATCTTTGATAAAAATATGAATAAGATGCTTGAACTGTGCCTTGAGTCATGGACCCAGATCTATCAATGAATAAACCTATAATTGTACCTGCTGGTTTAGTTTGCAGGCCACACAGTTCAAACCAATCTGTTATATTACCTTCTGAGCCATGATCTCTTGTGACTGCATATGGTCCGTAACTTGGAATACCCTTTGCGGCTTCAATCATCCTATTCCAAGGATTACCGACCTGATTATGCAGCGATTGACCATAAGTGAGATGACGAATATTTGACCATTCTTTTGCATTAAAAATATTATAGTCTGTTCCAAAAACATTTGCACTTATCGATAATGCAAAAGCCGATGGATTCTCTATCCATTTTTGAGTTGGAGGTTGGCCTAGCCTTGGTACATTTCTTGATTTAACAATAAGTGTCAACCATTTATTTTGATCATGAACTTGCTGTGGGCTGAAATAAGTCTCAAACATATTGGCTGGAATATTTAAAATAGTATCAGTTGTAAAACCAATTGCGGTCATAATTGTATTAGTTACATTTGTTATTGGATTTAAAATTTGAATAGTCACCTCATTATCACTGGCTGCTCTAAGTTTTAGGTTTTGAGTTAAAGTTTCAATTCCGGCAGGTATTCTTATATTATATGAAATAGTAATCTCTTCTGATTCCAAGCTAAGCATCCTTTTAGGTTCACCAAGGTTGTCAAATGCAGGATCGGCAATCCATACTAAATTACCTTTGAAGAAGGGGGTCGCTTCGGTGCTCCACGATGGTACATAACCAGTTAAACCACTCGATGCAACAGCGTTCCATGAATAGGTAAGAGGCAAGGAGCTTTTTTGATTGACACTAATCGGATTATATGTTTCTATATATGGTGCAGCCCCGGGCGTAATAAGTGTATATTGAGTAAGATTATTAGGGTTGGGTATATGCCGCCATTCAATATTAGTACCGAATGCTCCTGAAGGTGGATAAGAAACGCTTGTTTGTGTTCTCCATGTTCGACCATCACGGCTTGTCAGCACTCTATCGCCTGTGCCGCCTGCACCAACAGCCAAAAATTCTTCTCTGTCTGGATTCCAGATTACTGATTGCCATTTACCTTCAGTTGCTACACCATTTACTATTGTCCATGCAATTCCATCCTTGCTTGTTGCAATACTATTTACATTTGATTGAGAGCTGACAGCAACAAGTAATGCTAGTTTTGGTGAGTAAGCAATTGATTTCCACTGTACATATGTATTCGTAGACCTTGCTGTCCAATCAATACCATCAGGACTTGTAATGACATCGACGCCACCGTTGCCATAGGTACCTATCGCGACAAAAAGTCCGATCTCCTTTGCCCAAACAATTGATTTGAACTGGCAATTATTCGTACCCTGAACAGTCCTTTTAGTCCAATTAACACCATCAGGACTTGTCATCACTGGAGTATTTAAGTTGTTGGCTGTATCATGGACTGCAACAAATAAATTCTTTTCAGGCGACCAGCAAATTGCATTCCAATTTAAAGTTGAGCTGTCAGGTATCACCGCATGAGTCCATGTTGCACCATTTGTACTTAGAAGTGCTGAGTAAGGACTCCCGGTATTGGGGGCCAGGGCAACAATCAGTTGCAATTGAGGCGAATAAGCAGCACATGTGATAGGTTTTGTCCACGGCCCACTGCCACCCGGTGCGCCCTGGGGACCCGCACTGAGAGATACCTGACTCCACTCTGTCCCGTAGGAGCTTGTAGCAATAAAGTTATAAGCGCCAGGCCCTTCAACACCACCAAATACTACAAATTTATTTAGGTGTGAGGCCCAAAGAATACTTGTGTTCCTGCCGTTATTTACGTTAGCAGTACCGAAATCTATAGGAACAGAAGTTGTAATACCCGTCCATCCCTTTCCGTTTGGGCTGTACATAAAGTCGTTTAAATAGTTAAGATTGCCGGCAGCTACATATCTTGATAGCACAGGAGACCAAGCCACAGAGGCCCAACTATTATCAGCAGATTCGTAAGCAATATCGACTGGAGCAACTTGACCGCCAACATTGTTCATTTCGCGAATAGCTCCAGTCACAAAACTACCATTATCTTCGTACCTCCACTCATAAGACCACAGTGACCAGAGGCCACCATGATGACCCTTTGGATACCTTATAATGTGTATCTCCTTGTTGTCCGGAATATCAATTGCTCCTGTTTCTTTATAGCTGGTAGTGTTGATGTACCTAACCGCGACAGTACCTGTGCCATTACCTTGCGGAGGAATTGTGGCAACAATTACACCATTCAGGTTAGAACTATTTGTGGGATTTTGTACACCAGCAAGAGATCCATAATCCAATGTTGAATTCGGGAATGGATCTGTGTGTATTTTTTGTTGCTCACTTGGCACTAATATGAAATGTGGTCTAGCAGGGAATTGATCCCTGAAATTATTCCAGGTATCGTAAGGATAATGACCGCCACTCAATAAATTACTTTCATCGCATAAACCAATGCAGACAGCAGACTTACTTCCAACTATCCTCGAAAGACTTGTTGTTGCTGTACCAGCCTCACCAGATTCCCTAGTATTACCAGGAACAACTTGCACTATATCAACTGTTTTGTCATATGTCCATGTCTGTCCCGGCTGGGCCGCAGATTGTTCAACATTACTAGCAATGACATTTCCATTGGCATCTGTAATAGTACCTAATTCTTTTTCACCTGTCTTTTGTGTAGCGGGAGTTAAAGATGCACCACGGCGTTTGACGCAATAACGCGCCCCAAACACATGTTGACTTCCATTTAAAGGTTGTAAATTCATATTAAATGGACCATTCTCACCCAATACTTGATTGATTGGGCTGGCAAATGGAGACCCCACACTGGGTACTACCAGTGAACTAGTATTGGGCACATTTCTGTATTTGATTCGGTCGCCTAAGAGTGCATCCTTACCACCACCAAGGCTCTTGGGTAAATAGAATACAAAATCACTATAATCAGTCTTACGCCAGGTAAAGAAATTAGAAATAAATGCAGCTCCCGTACCTTGGGCATCAAGTGTTGGCCTTGGCAAATTTTCTAAGAATGTATAGCCAGGCGGTTGTGGAGATGAATCAACATGTAAATTGCCATCAAGATTAAATGAAGCTGCACCATTTACAGCATTTACATTCAATCCATCTATAAAATACCCTTGATTACCATAAGGCCTAAATATACCTCGATAACAAACGATACCTGCGGGAGCCGCGCCAGGAACAGTAGAGGCCTGTGTTGCACCAGAACTGTTGCCTTTTGATAAAGCAAAAGCCGACTCCGCTTGGAACTGATACTGAGTTGCCCCTAAATTACATTCTCCTAATCTTTTCTCAATGTTAAAAGTTTGAAATTCACCCACCATTAAATGTTGCAAAGCAGAGTGAACGTTGATATCGTAAAGAATTACGCCGATATCATAATTACCCGCTGAAAGATTTGTCCGATGATTGACCTTACTCTGAATCGTGATATTTACAGGATTAGGAGTATCTCTGATTTGGCTTGGTTCGTTGTACTTGACCAAATTTGCCCCAACATAAATATAATCAGCCTCGTCGCCAGGCTCTCCGAATCTAAAAACAGGATGTGTTTTCCCGCCAAAGCTATCCTTGCCAAGTGTGCATCTTTGCTGGTAAACACCCTCAAATAGTTGTGATTTCACACTGAACGCTGGTATCTCAACAAACATACTTACGAATTCACCATTTACGATTTCAGGAGCTAAAACAGTTCCCGCTGCAGGCGGTGATGCTTCCGAAGTCTCAACCAAACACTCCCAAACTTTATCATTATGAATAACCCTGGATTCCTTCCTGTAAATTGTGCCCGGATCCCATTCATCAAGATTCTCCCTGATTGTAGTAGAGGGCAATTCTTCCAGTAAACCTGTGTAAAGAGAAACAGGATTCTGCCATTCTACTATTCTAAGCCATTGACCAGCCATAAATCTTGAATCATCTGCATCATAGTAATAAACAACCTTAAATGTGTTTTGCCTAAGCACCGTACAGGCACAACGTCTCATATAAGATTGAACAATCAAATGATGATTGCGACTATTATATGTTAAGGCAGAAGCCCTTTGTGTGTAGGTGAAATAATAGTAGCCATAGATATCTGTACTGGCTCTCCAGCCAAACATAATTGGCGGTTTATCTTGGCTAGAAGCCCCGGTTGGATCAAAGGTTTCAATTTCAATGTTAAGCCCACCTCCTGACCCTCCCAATGTTTCAGGCATTAACTCCTTTAAAAGACGCCTTTTTGCCATCATGGCACCAAAAATTTTCTTTACATTGTTGCCAAATTCCTTGTAATGTTTTTTGAATTCCTCTGCCTGTTCTTCTGGATTTGGAATTGGTGATGTTAATTCATCCAGTCCAGGCTCTAAGGCCCCTTCCGGCAACCCACCGCCGCCGCCGCCATCGCCGAGGCCGCCCAGGTCGCCAAGTGCACCCATAAGACCACCAAAATCGCCCAGGCCACCACCACCGCCACCGCCGGCCGGTGGGCCAGAACCCGACGCCTCTAAAACAGCCTTCGGTATGGCAGATTTACCGACCCTCGTGTATTCTTTTTTATTACTTAGCATGCGAGCAACCTTGCCATTTTTTTCCTTAGCAAGCGCATCAACAACTGCCCTGGATATAACACCTCCAGGACCAAGGGCCCGTTCAGCTTCTTCAACGGCCTCCATGAATTCTTCGCGCTCTTCCTTGGTTTCGAAGAAATATGCGTCAAACCCCTCTTCCTGTCCTTCTATTTCTAATTCATCAAGGTTAATCTTTATGCTTTTAAGTTCTGTTCCCTCTTCAAGAGTGAAATCAAAAGTCCCTAGACCCGTAACTCCACCAGCCCACATAGCGTTTGAATACTGAGTTCTGGTTCTTGGTAATTCGCCGCCAATCCCAATGCCGGCAACACGATCTAATGGTGTGGTCCATTTTTGCAGACCGGCATCCCAGCTAAGCATTTGGAAGTTAGCCAATGTGCCATCTTCATCTGCTGTCACTAAAACATCACCTAAATTATCAAGCGAATAATTAAATCTATGTGTATTAAATGTCTCAGGGCTTGATTGCCATTGAACAACAAATGGCAATGGTGCTGGGGGATCATATCTGCTAATTTTATTACCAAACTCAGGCTCTTCGGGACAGAAATAGTAAAATTCTGTAGGGGGTAATATAACGCCCGACGTTCTGAAATCAAGTCTAGCGGTGCCATCAATGCCAGGCGTTCCGGTAATAGTAATTGATGTCCTTTGTAGAATAGAACCAACGGGATCTAAACTGTGAGTGCCATCAGGTACTTCTGAAAAATTAAATGTTTTTCCCAGAAGGCTGGGATCTGATAAATTAAAAACAGTAATCCTCTTATTAGAGACCTGTAGCTGAGGGGCTACCTGAACATCATTGAAAACAAATTTATCACCAACAACCTTCACAGGTATAATTATTTCAGGTGGTTCAGCTTCATTTAAACCACTCAGACTAACAAGCTCTATATCCTTTAAAAATGGCGTGCTTTTTTCAAAAAAGCCAGATGTTGAATTATATTTTATAATATCTTTGTCTGCATAATTAAACAGATTAGCATAATAATCAGTGCCAGTATGATTGTCTATGTACTGATTGCTAAATTCACCAGTAATTTCGTCCTGAAATAAAAGTTGACCCCTTTTGGCAGTGCCGTTAATTTGCACACCAAGCAAGTCACCGATATTCGGCTTATTGGGTAAGGGTTTGGATTCAAAATTTTCAGTAGTATTGTTGTATTCCAATACACTGGTTGCTGTTAAGTTTTCGTCAATATCAATGCCTATTACATCAGATAATGCCTTTGGTAATTGATCCTGAACAATCCATTTATTTGTTGTGGCATCATAAACAATCATGAAGTCGGTTTCAATATTCTGAGCTTCTGTTACATCATCCAAATCAGATGTCAAAATTGAAGGAAGACCGATCCTCCATTTATTTTGCTCGTCATCATAATAGATAAAAGATCCATCTACTAGATCTTCTTCATCCAATTCTGCATCAAGGAAATCCTGAACTGTTATATTTGATACAATATTTACACCACCAACCGTTGTCCCATCACCAATATATAATTTTTTTTCATCAAAAGTGTATACAGGTTCTCCAGCTACAGGCGTGAAGGTAAGACGATCAACCTCTAATACCTTCCGAAACTGTAGTGCCATTCATAAAGCCAATCTCCCATTAGGATACCGCTACTACCTACCGAGAAAACCAAATATTAAATAAGCTTTCTTAGTAGCACTATTATCTCGATCCACCCTCCATTTCGCCCCGGTTACATCAGCCCGATCAGTGTGAGATGGCAACATGTCCCAACGCCAATAATCCTTTACGCGTACCGCCTGTCCATTTTGCCTTAATATTTCCATCAAAGATTCGTAATCCAACGGCTCTCCTTTTTCTCCATTTTGTGGCAAATAAAACAAGAGCTCCTTTGCTGCTGTGTCATATTCATAAAGAAACGATCCCGTCATATATACGACGGCATCTTCGGGATTTTGAAGACTATGATTGCCATCTAATAATTGTTTTGGATTTGTGATTGTTTCATCATACCAGTCAAATTCATAAAAGAAATCAGTTGATACAGTCCTTGTTGATTCATCAATGTTAAGGAGAGGAATGTCCTCATCTCTCGTTGGCGAATCACCAAGTACTTCATGAAACATTGAGTTAGGACTTGTTTCGGTTCTTGCATTATAAATTTTAGATCTCCAGTCCTCTCCAAATGCAAATCGAACCATATCACTCCGTAATTTTCTTTGTTGGAATGTTGAAAGATCTTCAAAATTCCCGACGAATGGTGCATTGTTTACCAAACCCTTTATTGTGTAAGTTATCTTTAGCTGCATATTAGGACCTAGAAAATCATAATTGTTTTTCTTGATTGTAAAATCAGTTAAAACATTTTTTGCATTGCCAAACCTCGTGGCATCAGTAACTGCTGAAAATATAAAATCACTGGCGGTAACTAAAAAAGGATTTGAATAGGTATTTTCCCCTACAACAAGCCTAATTTCTGGTGCGCTAATCTCCTGTAATTCGACCCTGGCAACTCGCCCCTGCCAACCAAGTACGTTACCCTCGTCATCCTGTTCAGGTAAAGGTATTGATACTTCTATTTTGTTGAATATTTGCTCTTGCCCTGTTGCATTAGATTCAAGAATTGGCGGAGGATCCCAAACCTGAATGGGCGCAGGGGTTGTGGACGTGTTGCCTGAGATAGCCTTTGCCGGAGGGGGTGATGGATTTGGGTTTACAAGTGAACTATTAGAGCCAACGTAATTGATTTGAATAATGCCAGTTGCACCTCCACCCCCTGGTTCCGTTATAGTATATTCTGTGAATAATTGTAGAACTGTACCCGGCCCAAAACTTGAATATTCTGATACATTTGGATCAAATATATATTCGCCTGTATTTGAATTTATAACAAGGCCATCAATTTGTTGACCACTTAAATTAAAAGTAAGACTTTGACCTGGAATATACTGGGCTATGTTAGTAACTGGATCTCTTGTAATTGGCGAAGAATCCACATCAACGCCTGTAAGCAATCCCCTTTTTTCTGCCTCACCCTTGACTGCGTTGATTATGACGGGGCCGGGGAACTCTGCGGGATCGTTTGTCCCCTGTATTGTATATGTGATTTTCATTTCCGCTACATTTCTTTCGCCCGCTTGAATTGGAAATTGAGGGTCTTCTACTGTGATCTGGCCCAGAACAATAAGTTCAGGTGGCAGATTGAATGTTGATGGGCTTAGTTTATAGCTAAATTCAATATTGTTTGAACCTGCAGGATTCTGAGCCCTTATGGTAAGCATGTAATAATTAATCCTCAAACTGTCATCCAGGTCCGTCCATGGGGCATACGCCTTAAGTACATAATTCAAAAAGACAGAATCACCTGAATATGAAACAAATTTAGTCGGATCCTGCAGCGCCGCTTCATCTCCGAAAGAGTAGTACTCGTGAAAAGGTATGAGTTCATAAGGTATTATATCGGCGACTGTATTGCTACTATTTGTCAAACCATTTCCCAAAATTGTATTCCATTCAGTAATGTTATCAGGTATGACAAACTGCCCATATTTCATGGGCGGTAAATCATCTAACCATTCTTGATAATCATTAGTAGGTACAAAATCGCTTATATCATCTTCGGGGACACCCCATGAATGAAAATTTATTTTAAATTTTTTTGGTGGATAAACCCCTACAGCCCTTATTATTAGAGCTTGAATTTTGTATGGTCCAAAATGTGTCAATAATGCATTAATTTTATCAGAATTAAAGTTTATTGTCCAAGGGCGCAGGAAGAATTTGTAAGTAAACTGCAGTCCCAAATGATTTCCGATAAAAGTTATTGTATTGGAAAGCGCAGTATTGATTCCAATGAAAACGCCGTCCAAGGGCATAAAGCCAAAATTACCGCCTTGATAATGATCAAGTGCTGCCTGTATAATTGCAAAGTAGGTCCATTCATTGCCCTCGTAGCCATCTGGCAATGATGTATTGTCCGATGGCTCAACAATTGTATCCAATGGTACAAATAAAATCTCAAATTTCTGCTCAAACAACGTCCAAAATATCAAGCCTGCAAGAACGCCACCTCCCAAGGTAATTAATCCAACAATTCCAAGAAATAACGAATAACCTGCAAATGATGGATTTGTCTGCACGCCAGATGCTGTTGTCCAGTCTAATTCTCTTAGGTATTCGTGATAGACGAGCCAGCAGGCGCCTCTAACATCCTCGGTTACAAGCGGTTTGCCAAGGACGGGCTTACGGACCTTCTTGACTCTTCTGAGGTCCTTGGGCTCAGGTGCTGTCGTTTGCTTCTTTTTTTCTTTTATGTTATTCGATTTGTACTCAACCGTAAAAGTTTCGTCTACATAGACCTCTGTGCCAATAGGTATATTTATCGTAGAGGTTGTTTTAACAGGGAATATTTGACCATTCTTCTTGACTGTCGCAATACCCTTTGCATTGTATCCATTCCAGAAAGCTTTACCGGGAATGCCAATCCTTTTGGCTTCAAGATCGGCTTTGATAATCGCCCTAGCGCGGGCCGCTAGGAGTTCCGACCTCCTTAAGATCTCATCAAATAGATTCATTATCGCCAGGAGGCCGACAGGACATTCTTCCCTGCTCTAACGGCAACAGAACTACCAAGCGCAAGACCTGAAAAACCAACTGCGCTTACGTTGTAATCACGACCTTGAACTTCAACAGTTGGCCGATTATTCAATGTATATCCCTTCCAAGTACCACGAAAATTTTTCTGACCAAATCCTGAACCAGTCAAGGCGCTTTCAATCGTATTCAATCGACTGGTTGCTGCAGTTTCATTTAAAAGATCAATTAAAGTGTTACCAGTTTGAATGCTCATTTGTTTTTAAGATTCACTCTAAATGCAAACCTTGCTCTATCGCCAGTATCAATTAAGGTATGAACTAACCCCAGCGAATGTATGGCTACAACATTATACTGGGGCAACGGCTGGGCAAATATTCGTTCAACAAAGAGAATAGTATCAAAATTAATTGGATTTGAGTTTCCATTATGTACCCAAGTTATATATTTTGTAATTGCGCTCGCTCCCAATGGAGCTAGGCTGACATCGGCATTCGTATAAGAAAACTGTAATCTTTCATAGCCTCCAGCAGTGCTTGCAACTTCATACTGAATTAATGTTGAATATGGGGTTACTGCAGAAAAAAGTCGTCCAGCACTATTAAGTAATATAGCCTCAAACGTCCTATCAACAGTTATCTTTTTGATCCTAGAGGTCAATTCGGCCTCAGATATTAAAGCCATTTTGACCGAAATCCTGACCTAGTGTGCCTATTGGCTAACACCTGAAGCCGGCGTAGGCTCTATATAATTTTCTATACTATTGAAATCATATCCTTCTTGGTTTTCATCACCAATTGTGCCATAATCAATATCATAACCAAAGTCAGGCGCTAGATATCCATAATCAAATCCTTCAAAATACTTGCTAACATATTTAACTTGAAATTCAAGGGTAAAATCTAAAGTAAACTCGAAATCAACATCTACAACTGTTTTGGCGAAATACTGAACATTAGGAAGATTTATTGTTGGTATTAATTCAAGGTTCTCGTCAAGTAGTGAGACAATACTTTGCGTTTCGGTATCTAATTCTCCATCTTCGTAGAATGTTGTGATACTAGGAGGAGGTGGAGCAATCCCAACTCTCTCACCTGTGTCAAAATCACCACCATTATACGAATAACCATTCGCTACCGTTACACCAGTGTCAAAATCACCAGCATCTGGCGAAACACCACCATTCGAAACACCGGTATTCAGATTACCTCCATCAATAACATTTATAGTGACATCAGCAACAAGATCAGTTGGATAATAAACCTGCAATAAAGAAATTACAACCCCATCAATATCAAATGCATAATAATCTATTTCTAAAAGTACAGATGTGTCCGGTGTCGTTGTGTCCCAAATTAATAGCCCTGAAATTATATCAGCTTTAGTTATTTCAGTCTCTTTGATAACAATTGGCAGGCCATCAAGTAATAGTTCGCCTGCCGCAGGGGCTGTATGAAAAATTATTGTTTCGCATTTCTCAGGCAATCTCAGCAATGAAGTTGTCAACAAAATTTCACCACTAAGCGGTGCATCAATTTTTTTATATACGTTATAAAGATCTGGTGAAATGACTGTCATGATTAAGACATAATATAGCAATCAAATGAACAGATTGCATTTGTTGAATCAAATGCCCATGTAGCCGAACTTACATAAGCCAACATAGTTTGCTGATTAGCTGTTAGCACTACTGTTATAGGCATAAAAGGATAATAATCAAATACTTCAGCTCTCATTTTTTCAACAATCCTTATCCCCTTATTATCGCTCAATCTTTTAGCCATTGCAACTGCTAAATATTTATTAATATATTCTTCATATATAACCATGTTTGCAGTTGCCACCCTTCTAAATTCATCTGTTATGAATTTACATGATGCTTCTGTGACCATAAGTTCTTCTAATCCTTCGCTAACGGGTTGTCCGGTGATTGCATACTGAACGTCTTCCGGTACAAGATCTTTGAAGGATATAGGCATTGAAATTTCCTCGGCAGCAGGTGTATAGTAACCAGCCCATCCTGCGCCAAGCATAGGTACTACTGGTTTACCCAGAATTGTATATTCACGTTCAACCGTTTCGGTGTTTATATTGCAAGATGCTAATAAGTTTCTTGAATTCACATTCGGATCGTCCGGCTCTGGATCTGTGTCATTCGGATCGCCGTCTCCATCTCGGTCGGGATCCTCCTCATCTGGTATGCCATCGCCATCGATATCAGATGTAGATGATGCAGATTCATTGCGCGGTTCGGCCGGTGCAGCGGTTGAGTTATCAGTTGATATCTTTATGTCAACGGTGTTATTCTCAGGATTTTCGTAATCAAATTTTGTACTTGTCTGTTTTACGACACCATTGTAAAATTCATACACGTCAATGGTTTCTGATTGTAAAAAATCGATTGGCCAATTACACAGATCTTCAAAGCATTCTCCCGTGATGATATGAAGGGGTGGCCCAAATTTATATTTACCAACATCCGATGCAGTCCTTTGGTCATCAATCACGCCGCTGGGCCTGTCTGCACTACTGATCTCACCGGTTCTTTTGATAAAATCAACAGTAAACTTGGACGCTCCCGCCTGAATCGTATTTGTTTCTTTACTCGATAAAATCTCACCACCTTCTCCAAATGTAATAAATCTTTCAGTTATATTTGTCTCACGGTTTTTTCCATAAAAGAAAGACAACCCATTGATTGCAACATTGCGGACCCCGATTGCGTATTCAATTAATTCGTTTGCGCGTGCAAGGCGGGCGGTGAACAAACAATCATAAAATGCAAATGTTTGCTCCATTATATTCTTCTCTTTTTTTGTAAGGCAATTTCTCTGGGCTTCGGTTTTTATCCATATATTATTTTCCTCACAAATTTGAGCGTATTCATTGCATTCCGACATGGCAGCATTTGCTTCTTCAATTGCCAAGTCGTATTCACGAGAAACATTGTCAAGCCATTGACTAATTGAGGCATCGGCAATTCTCCATATGCTCATTGTTTCATATGTTTTTTCATAACTTAACTGTTTACCCGGCCCATTATATTCAGCATACTGGTATTTTTGTATTTCATCAGATATGTAATTTTCTACTGTAGCAAGCTTACCCTTTACTTCATATGCATAAAAAGATTCTGCCTCTTTGAAAAATTCGTCTAGACTAAGTGGCTTCTTGCAAAAATCTGGATTTTTATTCCATTCATTAAGTTCTTCTGTTGCGGCAATGTATTCAGGATTAAGGGCAACGCCACAATTGTATACTTTAGCATCTGTTACTCTTATTTTTTTTCCATAATGAACCTGAAGGCATGTGTCAATATCTGCTATTGTTAATACTTTTGTTTTTAGGTATTGTGTTTCAGAAATTGGTTCATTAGTATTTTCATTTTCGCCGTCATCGTCCTCGTCCTCTTCATCATCTGGTATGCCATCGCCATCGGTATCTTCAACTTCCTCTGGATCTGGCGGTTCATATAAAGGAATTCCCCAGTCCATTTTAATTACTAAACTAGCCGGATCAACTAATGCGGAAGACTCCGATAAACTCTGAATTGATATCGCTGTTGCATTGTCATAGCATGTGAATTTAGAGCTTGAGGAGACAGCCCCAAATCCTTGGGCGCCAAATGACGGAGCACATTGAATTTTTCCATTTTTGTCTTGGTACATGATGTAACCAAGAGATTCAAGAACTCCATTTAGTTCACTCAGATCATAATTTTCAACATTAAATACACTATATGGTTCTGGTATTAGATCGAATAGTTCTTTAATTCTCGGCCTAAAAGATACCTCATATGTACTTGCAAAAAATAATGAACATCCAACCTCAATGTCTACTGTCTGATCTTCGTAGTTAATTGTAGAGTTAATTACATATAATGTTCCCCTGGGATGACGAGAGCTAAAACCGCCTGGCAATGTGCATTGAATAATTATTTCACTCCCAATCGGCAATGGAAATTCCTTCGTAATCAGGGAATTATGAACACCACCAAGTTTTATACTGCCGCTGGTTTTAGCAATTGCAGAAGAAAGTGATGATTCGTCATTGACAGAACCACTAATCATCCAATCCGTATATTCCTTGCCGCCAATCCAAATCCTAGTTGGAGTGGTTGTATTAATGTAAGACATTTATACCTCCACAACGACAAAAGAAGCAATGTAATCCCTATTATTGCCTGAGCTAATTTTTGTCAGTGCAGGTGGTTCCGTAAAAAATACTTCAGCGGATACATTGCCACCAAGCAAATTATCTACAAGATTCACAACGGCCAAATTATCACCTTCGGCGCGTGCAGTATCCCAAGCCTCATACAAAGCAGTTAGTTCGACCCATTGCGAAGCGGAAATGATTGAAGAAACTGACCACATTTTTCTCTGTTTTCTTGCAGGACCGCTGGCATATGCAGTGCCAATTTGCGAGAATTCCAAATTGGCTTGGGCCATGTAAGTACCCGGATATGATGTATCGGTAAAATTGTAAAAACTAACAGTTTTTGTATAACCCGTTAATGTTAAAGTAGCAGTTGTCATCCGAAGATACCTCTCCTGACTCTCATTCTCGCCACGTTTGCCATAATCTTAGAGGCATCCATAACGGGTGATTGGCTTTGTATTGTGACATGATTGGTGATTCTTTCGGTCTTGTTGCCACCCATCATCGCACCCACCTGCTTGATTAGGTTGCCGGAACTTGTCAAGCCACTTGATGCAAAATTGGCTCCATGCCTTGGCTTGGAGGCGGAAGAAACCGCTGAGATCTTGGCATTAATTTTACTATTTTGAATCATTGCTGCGGTTTGATCGGCAGGTATGACAAAACCATCGCTAGGCGCTCTCCATGCAATATTTCTAGAGGCGGGCAATAACTTGGCCTGCCCAAACTTGTTCACAAAAGCCTCACGACCGCCTCCGTCGTTCACAAGATAACTTGTACCAGCCATGACCGGACCGCCATGTGCAAGGGCCCCCAGGCCACCTCCGGGAAGGTTTCCAGCCCGCCTTGCAGCCTCTTCCATCAATGTATTTGTTGATTTAAGATGTTGATTTACTCCTATAATTTGTTTGCCCACATCACTAAAGCCACCCGCAAGAACTTTTGTCTTTTCTGCCACAGCCTGAACCTTTTCAGGAGACTGAGTAATTTGCTTATTCCACTTATCAATACCTTGATTAAATGTCTTGCTTAACTGCTTACCAATCTCAACACCATAATTTTTAGACGCCAAGGCCTCGATGCCTTTAGTGATATTGTTGATTCCTTGTTCTATTGTTTTAGTTAATTTATCCTGTTGCGCTTGTGAATTCCGTGAGATATTCTCAATCTGAGAGATTCCTTGTTTGGCAGCATCTGTACTCTTACTCAAATTGCTACTGACCGCAGATCCAAGTTTGTCAGCACTTGCCGTAGCGGCGTTAAATACCTCATCGACTCTACCCTTAAGGCCCTCAAGAGACTGTACATCAACAATTTGTAAAGGAGGCAAGCCAGCAGCCGCTCTTTGGATGTTCAAGGCTTCTTGTTCTTTTTGTATTTGTGCGTCAAGCCCTATTTGCTGAATTCTGTCAGTGGTTTGATTAAGACCCCTGATATCGTTCAGTAAACGTAATTGATCCTGCAGCGCGGCTATTTCTGCTTGGGACTGAGCAGTTTGGGGTCCACGTTGCAGTGCAGCTATAGCCCGCTTTGTCTCCAATTCCTGCATTGTTATCGCATGTTCTCTTTCTCTTGAAGCAATTTCTTGCTTGACTTTTCCGATTGTATAATTGATAGCGAGTATTTGACCTTCAACTTGCAAAGCAGCCGTATTATCTGCGCCAATTTCAATATTAGCACGTTGAGTTATTGCATCTTTGAGTTTATCTAATGTATCTGAGGTGCTGGATGCAAGATCATCAAGTGCTCCTTTGGCATCGTCAGCACTTTTCTTATAAACATCAGAGAGTGTTTTAGCCGCATCAGCGACCTCTTTGATTTTTGCCTTTTCGGCTTCAAGTAAAGCAGCTTTAGCTTTGGCCGCTTCAGCTTCGGCCGCTGCTTTCTGTTCAATTAATCCTTTCTCTAATTGATACAGCTCTTCTACATCTTTCTCTTCCTTGCCCCTTGCCTGAGATGCTTGTTGAATGGCAGCGTTTATGTTAGATAATTTATCTTGAGCAACTTTAGCGTCGATAGCGGCATTCCTTAAATTAAGATCACCTTCACTGATTAGACCTTGATTATATTCTTGTTGGGCCTGGGTTTGAAGCTGTGTTTGCGCCGTATCAAGTGCTTCATTCTTTTTCTTGAGGGTTTCAGTTACTCCCAGCGCAAGTCCCTTGGCGTCCTCCAATTGTTTATTTTGTGCCTGCTGGGCCTTAGTAGCGTTATCCAGGTTTCTGGCGTAATATTTGAATGTTGCAGATAGATTTAACTGTTCATCTCTTAATCTTTCTAGCTGCTTTTTTCTATCTTCTGACAAATTACCCTCTGCTTCACCTTTGGTAATTAATTCTTGATATCCGGCTGCTGTGTTTTCAAAAGATTTTCCTAGGGCTTCATAAGAGCCAACAAGTTTTTTTGCTGTGGCACCATTTAACTTTTGAGCATTTGTTAGATCACCAAAACCAGTAAGACCGGCTTCACGGGCAACCTTGCCGACTGATTCCAATGATTTTTTAAATCTATCAATATTTTGTAATCTTCCAATTTCAAGGCCAAGTCCCTGAAATTTATCCATCAAGAATCCGATGCCATCTACGAGCGGTCTTAAAAACGGTACTGAATTAATAATAGTATCTAGAAGGCTACCCCAAAAACCTTTAGTTTTTTGAGTCGTAATGCCTAGTTGTCCCAGAGTGCCTTCAAGTTCAGAGATTGATTTACCGGCCGCTCCAGTTGATTCATTAATACCGCCAACAACATTGAAGAATGCCTCACCCGCTGTTGCACCAACAGTCAAGAGTGCTGTGCCTTTGGCAAATTTCAATAAATTGCCTGCTGCACCTGCAAAACCTTTGCCAGCATTACCAGCTCCCGCAGCAAGTGCCTTGGTTGTCCCAAGCGCTTTACTCTCAGTAGCCGCTAAACTTTTAAAATTATTTTGCAGACGAATACTATCTTGACTTTGTTGCAATCCGTATTTCTTCCTTAACTGCGCTGTTCTACCCAATTCTGCAGAAACAGCCTTTTCTCCGGCAACTTGCTTGGCAGCAGCGGCTGCAGCAGTGCTGCCAGCTTTACTTGCGCCTTGGCCAAGCTTACCAAATTTTCCAGGAATTAACTCTAAAACTGAAGAGAGGAAATCAAATGCATTACCGGCATTGCCAGCAGCATCGGCAGCGCCATCCACCACAGCAGCGGCCTGTTGCGCTTGTCTTAATTCCTTCAATTTGGCAATAGCATTATTGATGAAAGAAATATTCAAGGATTGAATAAATTTACCCATACCGTTTGCCGCGTTAAAAAAGGCACCCTTCAAATCCAAAAATAAGATCTGTTTGCCAGCAAGGGCAAACTTTTTCAATCCTTCAGTAGCAAATCCTAATGACCCACTAAAACCACTTAAAACTTTGAGTCCCTTGACTGCAGCATTAAATGCAACAGTGGCAACTTGAGCGCCTTTTATAGAAACAGTTAAAGTTAAGAAAGCTGCAATCAAGGGGCTTGCTAATGTAAGAACCGCAGCAATGGGTTGAGCTAAGAATAATAATATATTAACTAATCCACTAACTGTATCAACGAGAAATTCAGTTGCAGCGGCGATCTGGTTAAACACTGTTGCCAGTAATTGGCCAACCGCAGACTCGGCTATACTTTGGACAAGTTTAGCAAAGGCTTCGCCAGCTCTTAGGAATGCTCTGATCCCAGGCTCAATTGCAACACCAATTTCCTCAAGAGTTTTAGTGTTAATTAAACTAATATTATTCTGTAATTGCTGGATTGTGGAGTTACCAGATGCAACTTTACCCTCCAATATCTCAGCACCAGTTCCCATTCCAAGGAATGCATCCCTAAAAACAGTATCAAGTACTTGACTTTCTTGGACCATATCGTTCAATTGGCCTGTTGTAACACCTAGTGATTTAGCTAAATCATTTCTGAACCCACCATCTAATTCTGAAATTTGTTGATTTAATTCTTCACTTTGCAACTTACCCTTACTGAGCACCTGTGCAAATGCTTCAACCAATCGGCCGCTTTGCTCTGTTGAAAGGCCTAAAATTTGCGTTCTAGCAATTAAGTTTTTGATAAACTTATCAGTGTCCGCAGCAGATGTGCCTATGCTCTGCAAGGCAGGAGTAATTCTTTTGTATGCCTTTTCGACCACTTCCAGAGGAGCACCAAGTTGACCTGCTGTCCTTGATGCAGCTTGAAACTTATCAGCAGCTTCACTGGCACTAAAGCCAATGTTTTGCATTGCCAAATTAAACTGTTCGACCTGCTTTAAACGTTTTACGACCTCATCAATCGAGCCAGTAATCTGACGAAAAACATTAATGATTGCTGTAAAACCTGCTTGTACGGTGGCAATCTTATTTAATACACCAATAAATGTAACTGTTTTTGGTGTAGCAGCTTGAATCTGGTTCCCTAATTGTTGAGCTGACTGAGCTGCTTTTATTTGCTCAGCACTTCCGACCCTTAGTGAATCAGCTAATTTTTGCTGTTCAGCTTGACGCGCTCTTAGATCATTAATGCTGCCCTTCTCAATGCCAGCAGCTTGCCGTTCGGCTGCTTGATTAGCACTGATTGCTTGCGTCAGAATCTGTCTTTGAGCAGAAGATAAATTAAGAACATTTAATTGATCTTGTAAAGCTTTTGTTTCAAGTCTAATTAGTGCAACGCTGCCTTGTTGTATGCCTTGTGCCTCTCTATGTTTACTAGTTAATGCATCAACTTTAATCGCTTGTTCTGTATATTTTGGATTCAACTTACTCATCAGGGCAAGTTTTTGCTTAGCCTCACTGAGTGTTTGACGTATCGCAAATACAGAATCTTTATCGGCCTTTGTTTTATCTTTGATTACCTGCATTAATTTTCTATACGCCTTCTCATCATCTGTTAAAGCTTTCTCTAACTTGCCAAATATGGGTAAGCCATCAACAACTGCTTCAATTCCAAGCCTGGCGGTGGCATTGTTTAGATCAGCGACCTCTCCTCCATATTTTCTTACTAGCTTAATTCTGTCTTCTAATGCGCCCGTGAAATTTTTATTTTCACGTTCAAAGCCTCGTTGATCGGCCTCAGTTCTAAACTTTAGAAGAATTTCCTCAGCCACATTCCGGCAGCACAGGCTAGATTAGTCTGCCAACAAAAAAGGGGCCTTCCGGCCCCAAATGCTGTTGAGATAAGTGATCTCAGGGGTTGACATCAAGAGCAAGCTTGTAAGGACCGTAACCTTGAAGGGTAGCAGACCAGGACACAATCGAACCAGCCTCGATCGACTCGCTGTAACCCTGCAGGGTGCCATAGCCATACACAGCCTCGGCGGTTCCGGTGGGACCAACACGGACAAACTTCACGCGCAGGCTATTGGACACAGTGTTCTGTTCACAAAGACGAAGAACCTGATAACCAGAATCCCGGAAGTCAGCCACACCCTCTAGGCTCACGCTCCAGGACTTGGAGGTCGCGATTGAAGTGTTGAAGCCTTTAGTTTCATCGTCATAGGTAACGATATCCTCAGAAGAGGTATCAGTTTCCAGGGCGGCATTTGTCAGACCATACAGACGGAAGGGCTGATCCTCGCCATCCATATCATACAGAGTGCTTTCAATTGTAAACTTACCAGTTGTACCGCTAAAGGCAACGGTAGCACTAGGAGATACAAGATTCAGACCATCGCCAGCAGCAGCACTGTCAGTCTTGATGAATGCAGTTGTAGCAGAAGTACCAGTCGCCGTAGTGACACCAGTAAACGCAATATCAACCTCATTGGAGGCCAGAGGTAAGATATATACGTCGTAGCCAAAGGCTGCGGAATAGTTTGCCACGGATAAAAATCCGGAATGAATCCGGCCGAAACAACGAAATCGGGGGGATCCACCCCTCTTTTGTAGGTTGCCAAAATGGAAACCTACTTAATTTTTACTTTTACGGTGTAATTGTGATTGTCGCCTCATCAGAGCCTTGCGTCGATACAGCTTCCAATGTGAACTGGGTTGGAGCCGTAACAGCAACTATTGTGCTGCCACTCATTGGCCAATCATATCTGCCGTTGAATCTTACTTCTTGAGTATTTGAGGTGATCCAGGTCACAGTATAATTACTTGTTGTGCCAATTCTTGTATAGTCAAACATTGCTATAACGGGATCTAGTACAACAATTTCAATGCCGCCTTGAGCACTTGAGAAATCATTCTCAGCAGTAATCACATAATTTGTAGTTTCATCAACCGTGAATTGCTGTGAACCAGTCAGGGGAATATTCCCGACCCCATTATTCATAGTTGCCCTTAATGCACTAGTGATAACCCAGTTAATTGTGACCTCTTGTCCAGGCTCGATATAAAGTAAGTCTGCAGTCAAATTAATGGCTGGCTGTGGGCCGTAGATAGCCATTCCATCAATATCAAGAGGCTGCCCTGAGGGAATGGTCACGACCGTCTGAACTCTTGCATTCAATCCCTCAGACGTTCTAACTGTCTGCATTGAAGTTGACCCCCTAAACAGCTCCATGATTCTTTGAGCTGCATTATTGACAATCTCGCCAGTAGCAGGGTCCCAAGCGATAAGAAAAACTTTCCATTCTTTGACCAACACACTGTTATTAGTTAAAAAGTCAATTCTTTTTATATTAGATACATCATGAATAATACATTCTAAGCCAGTGACGCTTTCGATTCCAGGAATGTTGGAGCCTGGCGTTAACAGGCTAATTGCATTTTGAGTCTGTCCATTGGCAAATTTATAAATACCAACGTAAGAAGAAAACTCAATGTCAGCATCAAGAATCCTATAAATGACACCAGGGGTATCTGGGAAAACTTGATTCATTTGATGCCGAAATTCCTGCTTTCTAGGGTGCCATAGGTGGAACCATATATTAGCCAGGGGAATGCTTATGACGATTGGTCGTTTCGTCGTCTACAGCACTCTTGACTGGTAGATGATGAGCCTCTTGAACACGCCCCGGCAACGGGCCTGTGAATATCTTTTTAACCTTGAGGCCATGAACGGTAGAGAAGCCAAGCGACTGTGGAGACAATCGATTCGTGATGCATGGGAAAACAAATGCGCTTATTGTGGGCGAACACCAATCGATACCAAAAGTCTTACCGTAGACCACGTCAAACCTAAAAGCAAAGGGGGTGAAGATTTAACGAACAATTGCGTACCTGCATGCAAAGAATGCAATCATTCCAAAGGAAGCGAGGAATGGACAACATGGTTTCGCCGGCAGGATTTTTACTCAGCCAATTCTGAGATGAACATCAAGGCCTGGCTACAAACTGGTATCATGAAAAGCTCTATCTATGATCAGTGGATAGCTAGCTGATAATTGTTAACTCAACACCTTCATCGGCGACAAATTTGCCTAAAATTTCAGGAATTTCTGTATAAATTTTTGAGCCGCATGGCGAAGTAAGTGTACGGCGCTGTTTAGATGCGCTTTCTTTTGCTATCAACATTCCCCTAACTGTAGCACCTAGATGCATTGGTGCTAGTAGAATTGCATCATCACAAATATAAGCAAGCAGTTTTGGTGGATTACCATCTGCAGCTTCTTTGAGATCCTTGTAAACAAATAAGGTCCAAGGAGGTAATAATCCCTTGCCGGCGAGTGCCATTGCTGCTGAACCATATACACCTGTGGGAATATTTTTGAGATCCCTGGGTTCATACAAAAAGAAATCCTCCATCTTGTATGGCTCTCTTTTCTTTTTGGGATCTCTATTTGAATTCGCAATAATTGAAGCTAGCAGAGATATTGGTGCTTCAACCAAATGCAAATTCTTCATATAGTCCCTTTTCGCAAATTGATATGCATCTAAAACATATTCATATGGAAGATCCCAATATTTATGTATAGAAAATTCAAGGTCCCCCGGATATAAACTTTTTAATTCCCAGTAAATTGATTCAAAATCTATTAGGCGGCCCCATTCGCCTCTTCGGACTTTCCCACAGTTTCTTCAATAGTCTCTTCAGTGGGTGCCTCATCTTCCTTGCTTACCACATCACCAAGCTCTTCTTCACCGTAAAACTCGGAAATAATATTGATCATGTCAGGATGCTGCTCTAACGTATCTTCAACCGTCCATTCGGGATCAACTCTTGATTTGATCATGACTGTAGCCGCCGCAAGAGCTCTGCGTTGCACAGAGTCACCCATCTGTCCGACAATGTCCGCTAGCTCTGCTTGATAATCCTCCTTGATTCTTTCTGCATAAGCATCAATATCGCCACCTTGAATCGCAGCAATGATTGCTTTGTAAGTATCCTCAATAGTATGATTAGTTTTTGATCCAATGCGAGTAGCAAGTGCAACGATTAATGTCACGGCATCGCTGCCTTGCATCACAGAGTCAACAAAACTTTTTTCGCTTACTGTTAAATAACCTCGCTTCTCAATCTCAAAAATCCCGATGGATTCATTGCCCAATTGTACTTTAGAAAAAACTTTCTTGGGCTTGACAACAAAGGGAAGAGATTTCATATGGAAACTGCAGCCCAATAGTATGCCAACCTTAAATGTGTTTCTTAAATTCAGTCAAATAAATTTCGCCAATCGGAAACTTCTGTATGCCATTTTCACCCCTAATTGTTGATTCGATCCATGGGCGTGCTGGATAATAAATTTGTACATCTGCGTTGTATCCTGAATTTATATATCCACCATAATGAACAATTCCTGCATACTCCTCTGCATACAAAATTGAAAGACTTCTTGATGAGCGATTGTAAGTGACTCTTCCTGAATTTTTCAATGCACCAGTATCAATAATATCTCTTGTATCATCGATCCATTGCCATACCTCTGCATCCATTGCAGCATCTAAGGCTTTTTTTAGTTTTAACGCAACCACCTCCATTGCAAGATGGTGAGCTTCTTCTAAATTCTTTGATTTTTTCTCCATAATATTAATTGCTTTCTTTAACTGTTCTACTGTATCAAAAATATCAACCGAAAAGCCGAACGCTATAGTATCCTTGGCAGATTTTAGTTTTGACATTAACCTTAAAGTTTTTTCAAGATCGTTCAGGTTTTTAATGACTTTATCAAAGCCTTTGGCCATTAGTTTAAAACCTCTGCACCCGTGAGCTGAAATTCAACTCCACCAATTGATTCATAGATAATTTGATCAATGCCTTCACCGCCAAACTTACCATTCGATCTCTGAATTGTGGCTTTCATTGGGGCTTGAGTACCAAATCTAAATTTTACTTCCTTTTGCGGTCTTAAAAATGTTTCAGTCCCCGTGATTTGGACAAAAGGCAAACTTTCTAAATCATTAGTCAGAAATGGCGCAGTATTAAGAAGCGTTGTATATTCTAATGCATATCCACGATAGTAGAATTCATCACCGCTAGCGCCCGGCAGCATCTCACCATTTAGTTCTGAGGCTAGTGGAATCTTTCTTGATCCTGATGTAACGCCCGTATATTGAACTCTTTGCATATATGCTCTAACTACTTTATAGGCCGTTTCGTTAACATAAAACCTGCCTTCCTCGTTTCTATGAACTGTATCAGAAGTTGTAATTAGCACATAGGCATTTGCAAATTCTAAAAGCGGACTTGCCATGCCTAATAAAAACCCTAGGCTAGATTGCCGATGGTGGTAGAATAAGCCTATGGCTGAAACATTTTTAATCTCTGATACTCATTTTGGTCACACTAATGTGTGTAAGTTTTGTCGTGACGACGGATCTCCTCTAAGGCCTTGGAATGATGTAGAAGAAATGAATCAAGCCCTGGTTGATAATTGGAATCGAACCGTAACAGAAAAAGATAAGGTCTACATGCTTGGCGATGTTGCCATACCCAGACATTCATTAAAGTGGCTTGCAAAGTTAAATGGTACAAAGATTCTTATTAGAGGCAATCATGATATTTTTAAAATTGGAGATTATTTACCATATTTTAAAGATATCCGTGGCTGTCATTACCTTGACAAAGCCATATTGACTCATATTCCAATTCATCCTGTCAATTTGAAGCGATATAGCGCAAATATTCACGGGCATTTACATTTCCGTCTTGTGCCAGAAGAAAAAACAGGGCTACCTGATCCACGTTACTTTAATGTTTGTGTAGAAAATATCAATTACACACCAATTTCTTGGAATCTTGTCCGCAAACAACTTCAAGATTTTGGTATAATGTAATCGCTCCAAGGCGCTTAAGTGGAAGGTTCACGCCAGGCACATAGCCTGGAAAGCCCGGTTCGAATCCGGGGAGCGCTCCTTAAAATAAAAACGGCCCCGTTCCCGGAGCCGCTTCATTTGGGTCTTTGTGGCCTTTTTGATTTGCCTTAAGCGTGCTGAGGCCTGACGGCTTTTGTCATTACGCCTAGGGCCTTCTGACGGCCTTTCCCATCGTTTTAGAAGTGGCATTACGACTGTTGTGATGTCTGAACTGGACGATAGCCTAGCCCACGGTACACAAGATGCTTGGAAGCGTCGTGATGGATCTTATTCCACCATCGTGCATATTCCTGTTTAGGAATATCAGTGTCATATTTGACACCGCGATACGTTGCAATTGACATGACAGGATCTCCCTAACGAGGTTAAAGAGCGTTCCTTCAGTCGGCGTTTGCGTCGGTTACCCGATGAACGACCCGTTCCGCGTCGGCTTACTTCCGTTCGCTATTCGCAAATAGCGAATGAACGTAATTTATTTTGCCATAAAATCTGTCTCAAGTTGAGTCTCATCAATCTTACTATTGTGATCTTCAATCACAGAATTTGCATATTCAAGAACAATTCTCATAAAATCTTCTGCACTCCAATCGTTGAAAACACTCTCCACGGGATCATCCGGATCCCAAGTAACTTCGAATCCTGTTTCAGTCTCAATAACTTCTAGTGTCATCTCCTGCGATCTCCACAATCAAGATTGATGCATGCCTTGTTATCTTACCACATACTATAAAGGTTAGCTGAACCACGTATGCACTCTATCCCTTACTCTGAGTTGATTGACTCGGTAGCAAAATTTCTTTATATGACTATTGCCCTAACCTGCGGGATTGTAATTGGCTATATGCTAGCCAGAAATGAAGATAAATTTTAACTATACCCACGCGAATTCATAATTATATTTCTCATATACATGATTTGCTAATGATAAGATGCAATGTTGTTGCAGTTCAGCTCGAATCTCACCCTGTTGAACTAGCTTTTGTAATAATTCCCTTAATTCAAAAAAATTAAAATAATTGTACTCGGCGTAATCTGCACTAAACATCCCATTTTTTGATAAATAAAAACGATCAATCGTGTGCTTATTTCTGCGTATTATTATTATGGCTGGTGACTTGATTTTTTCTAATTTAACATGCATCCTCGCACAGGTAACAGGAACCTGGCCTTCATTTTCAAAACGGTAAGTTGGTAAACGACTTAAAATCTCGGCGCCAATCTGTTTGCGCGGATTTTTTAGCTTTTTTGGTGCTTGGGCGGACATTGATTTTTAAAGAATCAAGCTAAATATATGCTGGTATCCCGCTAGGGGCGGGTTTTTTACGCGAACCCAGACACACTCAAGAGATCTTAATTAATTCTTAATACGGTAATCTTGATCAAGGATTCTGACCTCCAACCCAAGTCGTCCAATCCAAAACATTGCATAAAAAATGCTATTTAATCCACCCGCGATTTGAAAATACGGCCCAGATGACCAGTTACTCCATGAAAAAATAAATGTTACAAGGCTGTATTTGCCAACAGTCAGTAGTCGAATGTAGTAATCTTCGCCGAAGTCTTCAATGCGTTGAATTTTTATGATGTTCATATCTACTAATCCTTGTATACCCCATCATTTTACCATCCAGGAAGTGTATTTTGAGTTCCGGCCAGTTCTTCCATTGTCCTTTGAATACCGCTGGATAAACATGTATATACTTTGTCAGTCGACAGGGCTTCACGATACCATGCTTTCCGGTAGGTATCCATTGGAAATTAAACATGGGACTTTTGTAAGAATATTTCGGGTCACCTTCTTTTATCTTCTCAAATTCATGGGTCTTATTATACGTTGTTTCAAATAGCCGGCCGGCAGGATCAAGCCAGTAAAAGCTCATTGTCCCACACATCCAATCATCGATATCCTTTGTCTGACACTCGACATTAGTAAACTCACTACCTAAATCATAGGATGAGTAGAAATAATCAAACATTCCCATTTGACTCACACTCCATTATTTGCTCAAAGGTCTTATCATCATCTAAATTAAAATAAATCAATTTCTCCTCACCAGCATCAATTCTCCTGATAATTTCCTGTAAATGTTCTAGAAACGATTTTGGAATTACATTATCTTCCCCAAGAAGTTGCCAAAACCATTCATAACATTCCTTAAAAGGATCATCGTCCTTTAGTAACTTATAACCATCAAAATTATTAGTCATCAAATCCTTCCATACATTAAATGTAGATCGAACCGTTTGCCAACCAGTTGGTATCGCATGTCCAAATAAATATTCAAACTGGTTCATAACCTTAGTTTGATTCGCTCTTATAGTTTACAGAATTATGCATCTTTTTATGCTTTTTGGATCGTTCTGCTTGCTTTGGCCCACTGAACAATCCATACTTTTCACACATCTCATTCATCAACTCTATATCACGCATATCATTGAAAGCTAGATTACATGCTCCATTAACAATTGAATGTTCGCTGTAACCGAGTACATATAAAAGCTTCTCGAATATACCAAACAGTTGATACGCTGACATATCACTTGGATCAATTTCAATTTGCAACTTATAATCACAAATTGAGTCCTCCAATCCATGAATCCTATTCTCTGTCGTTGTGTAGCTGATCAACAGGTTGTCCTTGCTCATCTCGACCCTCTCCTTAAGTAACACGGTTGTGGGAAGAAAAAGCCACCGGGTTGGCGGTGGCCCGGCTCGTCCCGCAGTACAGTACGCAACCCCTGTTAACTGGCAACCATTAAAATCTTAAATATTTTTAAAAATAAAATGATCCCAAAGAAACCTTGAAACCCTTGTCCTCATACCCTAACCTGAGTGCTCAAAGGAACCGGTTGACTTGTACAGGCAGTTCAATCTGTCTTATTCAAGTCCTACCTTTGCACATCTTTTGATCTTGTGCATTTCTTCTTCGCCCTCATCCCATGAAATCAAGTGATCCAATCACCCTGTCAACCCTTAAGTGGATGCAAACAGGCGAATTATCAGAACACGATAAAACACGCATCATTATGAGACTTATGTCTGCTCCAACTTCTACCTCTATTGAATTGGTTGAGCTCCCTCAACTCCTATACACTCCCTCCGTGGATTATTAATGCCAATCCTTTTTTGTTGCGTTATTCTCTCACCATTCTTCTTCGTCCTCATCCTCATATCGACTCGGTTCCTCAAATAATTCTCTCATCTTTAATTGTAATACCTTCTTTTGTAATTCATTTATATCTTCATCTCTTAATTGCACAGACATCAAAGAGTCTCCTGCATTAACATGATTTAATTCAGGATGTTTTACTTTGGGATTTCTTGAATACCCTAAATAACACTCCTCAATAAAATGCCATTGTACTAATAAACCTACAATAGTGACACCAATCACTATTAAAAATAATACATCCCAATATCCTGTATTATTCAATCCCTACAATGTCTACAGCTACTAATCTCTCCGTTTAAATATTTTGCATACTTTGCATTTGCCTTACGAAATGCCTTACAATTTGTACACCATACATCAATCATCTCTTCTCTATTTACAAAGCCAATGATTTCATTAATCGATTCGGGCATTTCAGGATGCGTTTTCATGATCTATAAAGAGCAGTAACAGCATCTGTTCCTTTAACAGATAAAATTGGACACGCTCCAAATATTTGAACTAATTCCTCCTGACACCTTGCTCTCTCCCTTGTTGCCCCCTCATGTGCTGTCCCACCATTCTCTGTATCCCACTCCAACACATCCGCCTTCCGTAAAACCCTCCCAGCATTAGCCCCAACATTCGCTTCCCTTTGAGCTGTACATGCTGCCTCATACTGCGTTACTAATGTCCTTACTCTATTCACCATTGTAGGACTAGTTAAACCTAGCTGATTGCAACATACTGTCGCTTCATGCAAAGTATACGGTCCAATCCATACCCCAACAGCTATCAATATCCTCTCAACATCACCATTCACCCAACCTAAAGCAGTATTTAATACAGCCACGGTCTTCCTGAATAATCACCCCTAGTATTCCATTTATAACTGCTTCTACTTAAGTCATTGATTAGTTTTCCTATATTATTCCCCCTATATGGTATAATTATATTGTTACTTTCAATTGTTAATATGAACTCACGCAAACAGCGCTCTAATACAGCCATCCTTATTACTACTAATAACTCCCCTCGCGATACATTAATTCGCTCTAATACTGCCTCCCTCGCTAACTCCCTCTCTATCTCTATCTCTGAACTCGGTAGAGCTGCCCTTGAATCCGCTATCGCTAATCCCTCCTCTATCCTCCCCTTTATTCAATCCCGCCGGCGTGGTCCCTCCCCTCAATGAATACTTCCCTCCTCTTGCCACTATCCCTCCTCCTCTCTATTCAAGCTAAATCTCCTATCGCTATAACACAAATCCTTCGCCAAATGGATGCCTCCCTTGGCTTTGATTATTCTAAAAAATTACTCCTGAAAATCTTACCCCTCCTTACACCTCATCAACGTGATTACTTTAAATCCCTCGCTTAATCCATCTGATGACCTCCAATCCTCAATCCCGTAGACTTGATCCTGATCTAAACCCAATCCAAGAACCCTCCCCCTCTTACTCTTGGGTCATTAATCAAATTAATACTCAAATTCGTCATCATGAAATCCGTATCGCTATATCATCCGCTCTACTAGGCCTCCCTATCCTCTCCTATATCCTTATCACCCTTCATCACCTCTCTAACACCTTACCCTGACCTTCTTCACTCCACTCGTCACCCAACAACTCCTCCACTTCTGCTCCCCCCTCTCCCTCGCTTCAACTACATTCACACTCATCATTACATATAACATAATTAAGACTAAAGTTGGAATACAATTGTAAACTCGGTTTTGGATTTTGTGCGCCATTTTGAAAGGGGTCTGTCAGAGGATTAAAGGTGAAAAATCGGGGTGGGGGAGTATCTTTGTACTACCCCACCGATTGTAACATTACTTCATGTCCAGGCCATAGCGGCAGCCGGAACCCTCGGGCCCTGCACACTGCCCACCAGTCTCGGCAACCAGTAGTTCGCAGGCTTCAGCCTGGCCGGCTTCACAGTAGGCGCCCAACGTATCAAGCTTCGACGACTGAATCGCCGGGCTGGCAATGCTGGTGGCGTACAAGATGCCAGCCAGGGCCGCACCACAGGAGAACGCAGAGGCTAAGAAGAATGCTTTCATGGGGCAAGCCCTTCAGTACTCCCACACTATAGGCGGCCACGGGTGGCCTGTCAACATTGTGTCATTATGTAACGAATGGCCAGAACGGCCGCCTATGGGCTATGATTAAGAGGTCAACAAGGGCACGACCCATGAACCACCGCACCATCGTTTCCCAGATCGCAGCCGGGGTCACCGCTGACTGGTTGTGCAATGATCTCACAATGAGCGAGATAAGCCTGCTCGATTGCATCAACCTGGCCAACTGTGCCGCTGAGCGGGCCCGGCAGTATGCGGGCAGCCCTGATGGGCGCTTCGCCAGGGAGTACGAGTCGGCTAAGGCATGGACCTGGGCGGCCAGCCAGTATCTGGTGGCTCTCTAAGTTCTACAACTAGGGCCGCACACGCGGCCCGTTTCTAACACTCAACAACTCAACACACAGACCCATGAAAGCCCAAACCCAGATGCTTGATTTGCTTGATTCCTTACAGGAAGTCCGCGACAACTTCCACTTCTATTACCTAATCAACTGGGGCATTCCCTGGCTGTTAGTTTCTCCCCTTAAAGATCTCCCCCGCTTCGCTAATAAGGTGCTCTACGAGCACAAAGAGCCATCAATTCTGCAAATGTTCAGGCGCCACGGCTTCATCTACACTTTGCAGGAGTTGAACAACGAGGCGAGAATCTATCTCGACTGAATATAACCAACTGCCCCCTAGTGCATCTGTACTAGGGGCTTTTTAGTGTTTGTTTTTCTGTGAAGTTTTGTAACAATAAGCAATCCTGATTGGTCGGCCCTGATTGATTAGTAAAACTTATGATCGTGAGCGATGGTCGAGGCCGCCGGTCACTGT
>Ga0194118_10000291_pt1 | contig 90874 bp, 86 predicted proteins | sample TA2MahsurfametaG_2_FD_148662 | JGI IMG/M metagenome (GOLD analysis project Ga0194118, IMG submission 148662) | Freshwater microbial communities from Lake Tanganyika, Tanzania - TA2015013 Mahale N5 surface | ecosystem: Environmental > Aquatic > Freshwater > Lake | place: Tanzania: Lake... | reverse complement strand
GACGGCCTCCGCCGTCGACGCGTAGGCGAGCAGCGCCTCGGAGCGCCCCCCGAGGAACCGCCAGAGCGGCTCGCCCGCGGCCCGCGCGGCGAGGTCGAAGCAGGCCAGCTCCGCGGTCCAGGGGCGGCCGCGGTGGAGGTCCACGCCGGCGCAGATCGCGTGCACGACGTCGGTGCGGCGCGGGTCGACCCCGACCAGCTTGCGGGCCAGGAGGTCCGCGTCGGGCAGGTCGTCCCCCGCGCCGATCCCCACCGTGCCGTCGTCGGCCGTGACCACCACGACGTCGGCGTCCTGCAGGGTGCGCGGCGTCGGGTCCCAGGCCATGCGGACCGGGTTGCCCCAGATCGTCCGGTAGCGCCGGACCTCGACGGAGGCGATCTTCACGGCGGCAGTGTACGGCGGGCGCTGCGAATCGGCGTTGCGCATCCGTTCAGGACGCGCCAGACTCCGACGGGGAGCCGCGCTGCGCGGCGCCCGCCACCTGCCATGTTCGAGAACCGCATGCCCCGCTACGAGCCCCTCGGCGGGGACGACCTCGAGGCGCTCGACCGCGGCTGGGAGCGGCTCGTCTCCGAGGTCGGGATCCGCTTCGACCATCCGGAGGCGCGGCGGCTCTTGGCGGAGGCCGGGCAGGCGGTCGACGGCGACGTCGTGCGCCTCGACCCGGCGTTCCTGCGCGCGCAGCTCGCGCTCGCGCCGCGCGCGTTCACCCTCGCGGCCCGCAACCCGGAGCGCAGCCTCGAGATCGGCGGCGACGCGATGGTCTTCTGCGCCGCCCAGGGACCGCCCTTCGTGCGCCGCGGCGACGAGCGCCGCGACGGCACCTTCGAGGACTTCCGGCGGCTGGTGATGCTGGTGCAGGCCTCCGGCGTGCTGGACACCCCGGGGCGCAACGTGGTCGAGCCGAACGACCTCCCGCTCGACGTCCGCCATCTCCTGCGCACGCAGGCCATGATCCGCCTGACCGACCTGGTCTGGTCGGGCGAGCCCTCGTCGACGGTCGCCGCCGAGGACTGCATCCGCATGGCCGAGATCGTCTTCGGCGGACGCGAGGCGATCGAGCGCCAGCCGGTCATCTTCGCCAACTGCAACGTCAACTCGCCGCTGAACTTCGACGAGCGCATGCTCGAGGGCATCCTCGCCTACGCCGCGGCCGGGCAGGCCGTGATCATCACCCCGTTCCTGCTGATGGGCGCGATGGCGCCCGTCAGCGTCCCGGCGGCGCTCGTGCAGCAGACCGCCGAGGTCCTCGCGGGCGTCGCGCTCGTGCAGCTGATCCGTCCCGGCACGCCGTGCGTGATGGGGTCGTTCCTCTCGAGCACCGACATGAAGACGGGCTCCCCCGCCTTCGGCGGGCCCGAGTCCGCCTTCGGCCTCTACGCCTCCGGCCAGATCGCGCGCCGCCTCGGCATCCCCTGGCGCTCGGGCGGCGGCACCCTCACCGCGAGCCCCGCCGTCGACTTCCAGGCCGGCTACGAGGCCTTCAACACGCTCGCCTCCGCCTTCCTCGCCGGCGCCAACGTCTGCTGGCAGACCGCCGGCTGGCTCGAGGGCGGCCTCGTCACCTCCTTCGAGAAGTTCGCCGCCGACGTCGAGCTGCTCGACCTGCTCCAGCACCAGTTCACGCCGGTGCGCATCACCGACGAGACGATCGCCTTCGACGCGCACGCCGAGGTCGGACACGCCGGCCACTTCTTCGGCGCCGCGCACACCCTCGAGCGCTTCCGCGACTGCTTCTGGCGGCCGAGCGTGGGCACGACGGACAACTTCGACCGCTGGACCCGGGCCGGGCGGCCCGACCACGCCACGCGCGCATCGGCCCGCGTCGACGAGCTGCTCGAGGCCTACGAGCGGCCGCCCCTCGACGACGCCGTCGAGGCCGAGCTGATCGAGTTCGTCGAGCGGCGCGCCCGGGAACTCGGCGACCCGGTCGAGGCCGGGCTGCTCGACTAGTCGGCGTCCGAGCCCTGGAGGCGCCGCAGCTCGTCGATCGGGATGTGGCAGCGCATCATGTGCCCGGTCTCGACCTCGACGAGCGGCGGCTCGGACGCCTCGCAGGTGCCCTCGATGGCGCGCGGGCAGCGCGTGTGGAAGACGCAGCCCGACGGCACGTCGATCGCGGACGGCACCTCGCCCTCGAGGCGGATGCGCGCGGGCGGGTCGCCGTCGACGCTCGGCACGGCGGAGAGCAGCGCCTCGGTGTACGGGTGGTGCGGCCCCGCGAACACGGTGGCGGCGTCGCCCACCTCCATCAGCCGGCCGAGGTACAGCACGGCGATCCGGTCCGACAGGTAGCGCACGACGCCGAGGTCGTGCGAGATCACGATGTAGGAGGCCTGCTCGTCGCGCTGGAGGTCGGCGAGGAGGTTGAGGATCGCGGCCTGCACGGACACGTCGAGGGCGCTCGTCGGCTCGTCGCAGACGACGATGCGCGGGTCGCCCGCGAAGGCGTTGCCGATCGCGACGCGCTGCTTGAGGCCGCCCGAGAGCTGGCGCGGCTTGAGGTCGAGGTGCCGCGGCGACAGCACGACCTCGTCGCGGATCTTCTCGAGCCGGTCCTCGGCCGCCTGGCCCGTCAGGCCGGCGAGCTTCGAGAGGGCGCGCGACAGGATCGAGCGCACGGTCTTCGAGCGGTTCAGCGCCGAGTCGGGGTTCTGGAAGATGATCTGGATCGCGCGCCGGGCGTCGGCGGGGCGCTGCGTGGTCAGCCCGGCGAGCGTCTCCCTGTCGAGGCGGATCACGCCACCCTGGTCGGCGGCGTGGATGCCGAGGATCGCCTTCGCGAGCGTCGTCTTGCCGGAGCCCGACTCGCCCACGAGCCCGAGCGTCTCGCCGGCCCGCAGCTCGAGGTCGACGCCGACCAGGGCGCGCACCTCGTGCCCGCCCTGCCGGAAGGTCTTCGAGACGTCCTCGAGCTGGAGCACCACGTCGCCCGGCGCGACCTCGCCGACGGCCGCCGTGACCGGAGCCGCCACGAGCTCGCCGACGCGGTCGAGGTGATGGCAGAACACGGTGCGGTCGGGACGCGGGTGCGCGGCGGTCGGCAGCACCGTCCGGCACTCCGCGGTGGCCAGGGTGCAGCGGTCCTCGAAGACGCAGGCGGGCAGCGGCGTGCCGATCAGGGGCAGGGAGCCCGGGATCGTGTCGAGGCGGCGCTCGCTCTTGGCGGCGCCGCGGCGCGGCAGGCAGCGCAGGAGGCCGACGGTGTACGGGTGCTGCGGGTCGTCGAACACCTCGCCGGCGATGCCCTCCTCCACGATGCGGCCCGCGTACATGACGCCGACGCGGTCGCAGGTGCGGCGCACGACGCCGAGGTTGTGGGCGATCAGGAGGATCGCCGCCCCCGTCTCGTCGCGGAGGGTGGCGACGAGGTCGAGCACCTCGGCCTCCACCGTCGCGTCGAGGCCCGTGGTGGGCTCGTCGAGGATCAGGAGCTGCGGGTCGCAGGCCAGCGCCATCGCGATCACGGCGCGCTGCTGCATGCCGCCGGAGAGCTGGTAGGGATAGCGCTCCATCACGCGCTCGGCGTCGGCGATGCGCACGCGGCGCAGCGCCTCGACGGCGCGCTCGCGGGCCTCGTCCTTCGAGGCGCCGAGGACGGCGAACGCCTCCGCGACCTGCCGGCCCACCTTGATCGTGGGGTTGAGCGACTGCCCCGGGTCCTGGTAGACCATCGAGATGCGGCTGGCGCGCAGCTCGCGCAGCGCCTCGTCGCCCATCGCCGTGACGTCGTCGCCGCCGATCAGCGTGCGCCCGCCCGTGATGTGGCCGTTGCCCGGCAGGTAGCGGACCGCGGCGAAGGCCGTCGTCGACTTGCCGCAGCCCGACTCGCCGACGAGGCCGTAGGCCTCGCCCGGCTGGATCTCGAACGAGACGCCGCGCAGGACGGGCCGCAGCACGCCGCGGACGTCGTAGGCGACCTCGAGGTCCTCGACCTTGAGCGCGGCCGTGCGCTGCTCGGTGGCGCTCATCGCTCGTTGACCTCCTGCAGGGCGTCGGCGACCAGGTTGACGGCGATCACGAGGCTGGCGATGGCCAGCGCCGGGAACACCGTCACCCACCAGTAGCCGCCGATGATCAGCGCGTACTCCTCGGACACCATCAGGCCCCAGTCGGGGGTCGGCGGCTGAATGCCGACGCCGAGGAAGGAGAGGAAGGCGATCGTGAAGACCGCGTAGCCGATGCGGACCGTGAACTCGACGACGATCGGGCCGGTGATGTTCGGGAGGATCTCCCGGAACATGATGTAGAGCCCGTTCTCGCCGCGCAGCTTGGCGGCCTGCACGTAGTCGTTCTCGCGCTCGGCGAGGACCGCGGCGCGCACGGTGCGGGCCACGATCGGCGTGAAGAAGATGCCGACGGTGAGGACCACCGTCGTGGTCGACGAGCCGAGCGCCGCCAGCGTGAGCAGCGCGACGAGCGGCACGGGCAGGGCCAGGAAGGCCTCGATGATGCGCCCGAGCCCGTCGTCGAGCCAGCCGCGGTAGTAGCCCATCAGCAGGCCGATCAGCGTGCCGAGGCCGACGCCGATGGTCGCGCAGATCGGGGCGGCGATGAGGACGTCGCGGGCGCCGATGATCACGCGGGAGAGGACGTCGCGGCCGAGCTGGTCGGTGCCGAGGATGTGCGTGCCACCGGGCGGCAGGTGGCCGTCGAAGTCGGTCGCGAACGGGCTGTAGGGGGCGATCACGTCGCCGAAGACCGCGCAGATGATCCAGAAGATCAGGATCGCGCCGCCGATGATCGCCGACGGGTTGCGCACCAGCAGGCGCAGCCTCTCGCGGCGCGCGGAGCGCCGGTCCGCGGCGGCGCCGGCGTCCTTGAGGGGCTCGGGCTCGAGCACGGTCGGGTCGACGGCGCTCATCCGTCCTCCCCGAGGCGCACGCGCGGGTTGAGGATCGAGATCAGGATGTCGGCCAGGAGCGTCGCGATCATGTAGACGATGCCGATCACGAGCACGCCCGCGCTCAGCAGCGGCAGGTCCTTGTCGCGGGCGGCGGTCACGAGCAGGCGGCCGAGGCCGTTGTAGTTGAAGATCAGCTCGACGGCGAGGAGGCCGCCGAACAGGTAGCCGGTCTGCGTGGCGACGACGGAGATCGTCGGCAGGAGCGCGTTGCGCAGGACGTGGCGGCGGATCACGACGCCGCGCTTGAGGCCCTTCATCACCGCGGTGCGCGTGTAGTCGGCCTCGAGCGCGGCGATCACGCCGGCCCGCGCCATGCGCGCGATGTACCCGAAGTAGACGATCACGAGCGCCATGATCGGCATGGCGAGGTAGTAGAGCTGGGTGAGCGGGTCCGCCCCGTCCGGCGGGCGCGCGAGCACCGGGAAGATGCTCAGCGACACGCCGAGCGTGACGATGATGAACGTGGCCGTGACGAACTCGGGCAAGGACGAACCGGCGAGGCTGACCGTCACGATCACGCGGTCGAAGATCGACCCGCGTTTGAGGGCGGCGTAGACGCCGGCGATCACCGCCAGCGGGATCGTCACGAGCAGCGCGAGCAGCGCGAGCTTCGCAGAGGCCCAGAAGGACTCCCCGATCAGGTTGGCCACCGACTCGCGTGAGGCGTACGACTCGCCGAGGTCGCCCCGCGCGTAATCCGCCATGCGGTTCAGGTACTGGGTGTACAGCGGCTGGTCGGTGCCGAGCCGCTGGTTGAGCTCGTCGACCGACTCCTGCGGCGCGAACGGGCCGAGGATCTGGCGACCGACGTCGCCCGGGATCACGTTCGACAGCGCGAACACGATCACGGTCAGGAGCAGCAGGGTGACGAGGCCGAGGGCGATGCGGCGGATCAGGAAGCGGAGCATCGGGTCGGGTCGTCGCGGGTGGGCCGGCGGCAGTCGGGTGCGCCCATGCGTGCGGCGCGCTCTGCGTCGGTGCCCGTCCCTCTCCTCTTCGTCTCGCCGGTGGCCCGGACGGCCACGCAGGCGGAGTTATCCCATATCCGCTTACGGGCGGCAACCCGGCCGCCCAGATGGCGGAACGGCGCGCCCACGAAAAAGGGGCGGCGGGCCGAAGCCCGCCGCCCCCGGTCGTGCGGTTCCCTCGTCGGGGCTAGACCTGGCTGGCCGCCTCGAGGAAGGTGAAGCCCATGGCCGTGTTCGCCACGCCCTGGTACTTGTTGGAGTAGCAGGCCAGGGCGTTGATCGTGTAGGCGATCGCCACCGGGACCTCGTCGTTCAGGTTGGCCTCGATCTTGGCCGCGGCGGCCGTCTGGCCCTCCACGTCCGCGGCCGACTGGAACTCGCCGAACGCCCCCATGAACGCGTCGTTCGCGTACTGCGAGGAGTTCCACACGCCGCCCGTGGCGAGCGCCGCGTTGAGGTACACGCTCGGGGTGCCGCGGTGGCCGTAGTCGACGATGCCGAACTCCGACGCGCCCGAGCACGGCGGATCGGCCGGCTCGGCCGGGCACCAGTACTTGCCGTAGTAGGTGCCATAGTCGGCGCCGACCAGGTTCAGCGTGATGCCGGCCTCGGCGCAGCCCTCCTGGACCAGCTGGGCGAGGCCCGGCATCTCCTGGCCCTCGATGAAGTTGAACTCCGCGGTCAGACCCTCGGCGCCCGCCTCGGCGAGCAGGGCCTTGGCGGCCTCGATGTCCTTGGTGCGCTGCGCCACCGTGCCCGAGTGGTACGGGTAGAGGTCGAAGATGACCTGGTCGTTCGCGACCGTACCGCGCCCGCCGAGGAGCTTCTCGACCATCTTCTCGCGGTCCAACGTCAGCGCGACGGCCTGGCGGACGCGCTTGTCGGCGAACTGGCCCTTGTCGACGCGGAACCAGATCTGGCGGTGCGTCGCCGACTTGAGCTCGACGATGTTGAGGTTCGAGTCGTTGAACAGCACCTCGCCGATGTCGTACGGGAACGCCGGGATGCCGTCGATCTCGCCCGCCGCCATCGCCGCGATCTGCGCCTGCGGATCCTCGATGAAGGTGAACTCGATCGTGTCGAGCGGCGTCATGCCGCCCCACCACGTCTCGTTGCGCGTGTAGGTCGCGTTCTTCTTGACGTCCAGCGTCTCGAGGACCCACGGGCCCGTGCCGACCACGCCCGGCTCGAGGTTGGACTCGACGGTCCAGCCATCCGGCGTGATCAGGGACTGCGTGTTGTCCGACGAGACGAGGTACGGGAAGAGGCCGTTCGGGGCGGCCAGCGTGAAGACGACGGTGGCGTCGTCCGGCGCCGAGGTGCCGCCCTTCTCGAGCACGCCCGACAGGGCGGAGTTGCCGGCCTCGACGAGGTTCTCCATCACGGCCACGACGTGGGCCGAGGTGAACGGCGTGCCGTCGGAGAACGTGACGCCCTCGCGCAGCTTGAACGTCCACTCGCTCGCGTCCGCGTTGGCCGACCACTCGGTCGCCAGCATCGGCTGCAGGGAGAGGTCGGACGCCGAGCGCACCAGGTACTCGAACACCTGCGCGCAGACGTTGTAGGTGACGAGGTCGACCATGGTGATCGGGTTGACGCCCTCCGAGCCCGGGATCGACATGCCCCAGTTCATCGTGCCGCCGGTCGCGGCCGCCGCGGTCGTGGCCTCCAAGACGGCGCCCTCGGCGGTCTCGACGTTCGCGCCGCCGCCCGTGTCGCCGCCGCCCGAGTCCGAGCCGCCGCCGCACGCGGCGACGATCGCGGAGATCGAGGCCAGCGACAGGCCGAGCACGGTGCCGCGCTGGATGAAGTGGCGCCGCGAGATCCTGCCCTTGGCGAAGGATTCCACCAGGTCGAGCTGGAGCGGGTCCGCCTTGCGACGGAACGGGTCCAACTGGTCGAAATCGGTCATGCGAGGTTCCCTCCTCGTGGTCTCAACTGTGCGCCCGCGTATGCGGGACGCTGTACTTGTCGCACATAAGGTAGGCCGAAGTCAAACCCCGGACGACGCCGCTTACCACGATACGGGCGTCACGCAGGGTCAGGTGCCGGGCCCTAGACGGGGCGCGCGTCGGCATCGACGTCCCCGCGGGGGCGCAGCTCGACGTCGATCACGCGGATCCGGGCGCCGTCGACCTCCCGCACGGTGAAGCGGTAGCCGTTGTGGGTCACGACGTCGCCGGGGCGCGCCGGGCGGCCAAGCTCGCCGAACACGAAGCCGCCGACGGAGGTGTAGTCCTCGTCGGGGAGGCCCGCGGCGAAGCGCTCGTTGAAGTCCTCGATCGGGTAGCCGCCCTCGACCCGCACGCGGTCGGGGGCGAGCCGGATCAGGTCGCGGTCGGGCCGGTCGAACTCGTCGTTGATCTCGCCGACGATCTCCTCGAGCAGGTCCTCGAGGGTGGCGATCCCGACCGTGGAGCCGTACTCGTCGACGACGATCGCCATGTGCGTCTTCGTGCGCCGGAAGTCGGCCATCAGCTCGTCGAGCTTCTTCGTCTCGGGCACGATCGGGACGGGCCGGGCGAAGGCGGCGATGTCGGCGGCGTCCGTGCCGTGGACGCGGGCGCCGAAGAGGTGCCGCACGTGCACGACGCCGACCAGCTCGTCGAGCGTGTCCCGGTAGACCGGGTAGCGCGTGTACGGCTCGGCCAGGGCGCGCTCGATCGCCGCGTCCGGGGTCAGCTCGACGGGCAGCCCGACGACGTCGGGGCGCGGCACCATCACCTGCCGGACCTCGGTCTCCGAGAAGTCGAAGACCTTGTGCAGGAGCTGCTGCTCCTCCTCCTCGAGGACGCCCTCCTCGTGGGAGGCCGAGATCAACATCTTCAGCTCCTCCTCCGAGTGGACGAGGCGCATCTCCGACGGCTGCTCGAGGCCGAGCAGCCGGATCAGCGCGTTCGAGAGCCAGCGCAGGAGCCAGATGAAGGGCCAGAAGACCCACATGAAGAGGCTGACGGGGAAGGCCACGGCGAGGGCGACCGTCTCGGCCCGGGACAGGGTCAGGGTCTTCGGCACGATCTCGCCGAGCACCACGTGCAGCGTCGTGATGACCGCAAAGGCGAGCACGACGGCGACCACGGCGCTCGCGCTCTCGCCGAGCGGCCCGAGTCCGCCGAGCACGCGCTCGAAGGCGGCGGAGACGGCGGGCTCGCCGACGGCGCCGAGCGCCAGGGACGAGAACGTGATCGCGACCTGCACCGCGGAGATGAAGCGCGGCGGGTCCTCGATGATCGTGCGCACGCGGCGGGCCCGCGTCGAGCCCTCCTCGACGAGCTCCTCGATGCGCGTCCGGCGCACGGCGACGAAGGCGTACTCCGCGGCCACGAAGAACGCGTTCCAGAGGATGATCAGCGCGATCGCCGCGATCTCGATGATCGTCAGCGTGGTCACGCGGACCTCGTACGTGACCCGGTCAGGGACTCGGGTCGCGGGACGGCGCGCGTGCCGTCCATGTCAGCGGGTCTGCCCACGAATGCGCGGATCGTATCACCGCCGGAGCGCCGATCAGGGCGGATCGCCCGCCAGGATCCGCGCGGCGCGGGGCGCCGCCGGGTCGAGCTCGAGCGCGCGCCGCGCCGCGTCCCGGGCGGCGGCGGCGTCCCCCGCGCCGGCGCAGGCGGCGGCGAGCAGCTCGTGGCCGAGCGCGGAGGCGGGCTCGGCGGCGACGTGCCGCTCGGCGGCGGCCCGCGCCTCGCCCGGCCGGTCGGCGGCGATGAGCGCCTCGGCCAGCACCAGCCGGGTCGCCTCGTCGGCGTCGTCGAGCGCGAGGGCGAGCGCCGCCGCGGTGGCGGCGAGGTCGGGCTGGCCCTCGGCGAGGAGCGCCCGCGCGGCGCCCGCGAGGTGCGCGTGGTCGTCGCCGTGGGCGGCGAGGTCGCGGCGCACGAGGTCGGCGAGGGCGGCGCGGTCGACCTCGACCGGCCCCTCGGGCCCCGCCACCGTGGTCAGCGCGCCGAGCGCGCGCAGGCGGTCGACCACCGCCGGGTCGCCGGGCGCGCCGTCGAGCGCCGCGCGGTAGGCGGCGATCGCCCCGTCGGCGTCGCCGAGGTCCTCCAGAATGCGCCCGCGGTTTCTGTGGTAGAGCGGCACATCCGCGAAGGCCGCGGCGACCCGGTCCAGCTCGGCCAGGGCGGCGGCGGGCTCGCCGGCCTCGCGCAGCGCGACCGCGCGGTTGAGCCGGACCGGCGTGTCCTCGGGGTCGATCGCGAGCACGTCGTCGGCCGCGCCGAGCGCGGCCTCCCAGTCGCGCGCGGCCAGCGCCTGCTCGACCCGCGCCCGCGGCGCCTGCTTGGCCGCGAGGCGGCGCAGGTCGGGCGCGTCCGGGTGCTCGGGGTCGGCCTCGGCGAAGGCCCCGGCCCAGGCCGCGAGCTCGAGCGGGGTCGCCCGCGCCGGGTCGGCGTCCGCCGGCACGGCGACCCGCTCGGGCAGGCCGGCGCGGCGCGCCGCCGCAGGGTCGAGGTCGACGATCAGCCAGTCGGGCACGCCCGGAGGGTAGGCCACCCCGCCCCCTTCCCCTCCGACGGCCGATGCGCTACAGTTCGGCCATCGTCTACGGCAACGGTGTTGGCGTAGAGGCAACGTAAAGGAGAGCGAGACCGCCATGTCCGTCCCCAACTCCACCAAATACCTGATCATCGGCGCCGGCATCCACGGCCTGTCGACCGGGTACCACCTCGCCAAGCAGCTCAAGGCCCGCGGGGCCGGCTCCGGCGCCGACATCACGATCATCGACAAGTCCGGCGTCGCCGCCGGCGCGTCGGGCATCGCCTGCGGCGTCGTCCGCAACAACTACTACCAGCCCGCGATGGCCGAGCTGATGGCCGCCAACGTCGAGGTCTGGGAGTCCGACCCGGACACCTACCACTACCACGAGGTCGGCTACATCGCCCTCGGCCCCGAGGGCCAGGTCGGCGACCTGACCGAGGTCGCCGGGCGCCACGAGGCGATCGGCTACCCCTCCACGCTGATCACCGGCGAGGACGCGGTCCGCGAGCACATGCTGAAGCTCTTCCCCGACTGGCGCGCGCCGGGCCTGCAGGTCGCCCTGCACGAGCACAAGGGCGGCTTCGCCTTCAACGTCGAGTCGATGCAGGGCCTGGCCGGCAAGGCCAAGGCCGAGGGCGTCACGATCGTCGAGGGCATCAAAGTCACCGGCTTCGAGCTGGACGGCACGGGCGCCGTCACGAAGGTCAACACCTCCGGCGGCGACATCGAGTGCGAGCAGGTCATCATCGGCGTCGGCCCGTGGATCCCGCGCGTGTGGGAGATGCTGGACCTCCCCGACAAGCTCGACGTGCGCACCCCCTCGGGCGACGTCCACAAGGACCAGAACATGTGGACGTTCTGGTACCTGCAGGAGGGCGAGATCGCGGTCGACCCGCTCAGCCACGCGACGGCCGACGGCAAGATGCCGCCCGTCCTCCACGTCGACTCGGACGCCCCGCTCTACACGGACGACGGCAAGCTCGTCACCGACGAGCTGTGGGGCAACTACTTCAAGCGCGACCGCCACGGCGTGCAGGGCGGCGCCGCCCCGATCGCGCTGACGACGGACTTCGAGCTGGACCCGTACCCCACCAGCACCGTCGACCCGGCCTTCCCGGACATGTGGTGCGCGAGCCTCTCGCACTGCATGAGCCGCTTCGAGGGCTGCCGGGACCACTACAAGGCGGCCCGCTCGGGCGGCGTCGGCTCGTTCACCGTCGACAACTTCCCGGTGTTCGACTACATGCGCCCGAACGTGTACGTGATCGCGGACTCCAACCACGGCTACAAGATGATCGGCGTGGGCAAGGAGGTCGCGAACGTGGTCCTCGGCGACCACTCGTCCCTGCTCTACCCGTTCCGCTACGAGCGCTTCGCCTCGGGTGACCTGCACCCGGTGTCGAACAGCCCGTACCCCTGGTCGTAGGACGCCAGCGGCCGCCGGTGCCCGCGGGCATCGGCGGCCCCGGCCCTACGGCCGCATGAGCGCCTCGACGCCCGCCCGCCAGATCGGCGCGATCCGGTCGCGGCGCAGCTCCGTCGGCTCGTAGAGGGCCGTCAGCGCGATCCCCTCCTGCAGGGACCAGAAGGCCATCGTCAGGTCCCCGGTCGCCTGTGTGGACGTGACCTGGCCGCGTCGGCGCCCCTCGTCGATCAGCTGCGTCACGCGATGGTTCGCGGCGCGGCTGAACGCGAGGAGCTCGGCGGCGAGCGCGGGACGCGTGAGGCTGAACAGGATGATCTCGATGTAGACGCGCTCGGACCGGTGCAGGTCGTCGGTGACGGGCAGGAAGGTCTCGCCGATCGCCACGAGCTCGGCGACGCAGTCCCAGTCGGGCGGCAGCCGCGCGGGGTCGGCGAGCGGCGAGCGGTCGAACGGCGACGCCTCCCAGGTCTGCAGCGCGACCTCGCGCAGGAGGCCGTCGCGCGTCCCGAAGGCGTGCGTGAAGGGGCGCGTCGAGCAGCCCGCGGCCTGCGCGAGCCGCCGGAACGTGCAGGCCGCGACACCCTCATCGGCGATCACGTCGCGGGCGACGCCGATCAGCCGCGCGCGTCGCTCGGCCGCGCTCTCCGGCCGCTCGGCGGTCCTGCTCGTGCCCCCAGCCATCGTGCGCATACGCTACCGCCGATCAGCCGTCGGCCGCTCCCCGCCGGCGCCGCCTGCGAACCGTAACCAGATGCCCGCCCTCGCCGCCGACCCCGCGACCGCCGACCTCGGCCTCTCGCCGCTCGCCCGGGCCTGGCTCGACGAGGCCTTCCCGGCCGGCCCGACCCCCGCCCAGCGCGCAGGCTGGCCGGCGATCGGCCGCGGCGACAACGTGCTCCTGTGCGCACCGACGGGCTCCGGCAAGACGCTCGCCGCCTTCCTCGTCGGCCTCGACCGGCTGGCGGCGCGGCCCGCGACCGAGGCCGGCACGCGGCTCCTCTACATCTCGCCCCTGAAGGCGCTCAACTACGACATCGAGCGCAACCTGCGCGGGCCCCTCGCCGGCCTGCGCGCCACCGCCGACCGGCTCGGCCTGCCCGTGCCCGAGATCACGGTCGGGGTGCGCACCGGCGATACCCCGGAGAAGGAGCGCGCCCGGCAGGCCCGCACCCCGCCGGACGTCCTGATCACGACCCCCGAGAGCCTCTTCCTCCTGCTCACCTCCCCGACGCGTCGCGAGGCCCTGCGCGCCGTGGAGGCGGTGATCATCGACGAGGTCCACGCCGTCGCGGGCACGAAGCGCGGCAGCCACCTCGCGCTCAGCCTCGAGCGGCTCGAGCACCTGACCGGCCGCCCCGTGCAGCGGATCGCCCTGTCGGCCACCGTCGCCCCGCTCGACGAGGTCGCCCGCTACGGCTCCGGCGACCGCCCCTGCACGATCGTGGACGCGGGCGCGCGCCGCCCGCTCGCGCTCGAGGTCGTCGTGCCCCTCGCCGACATGGCGCGCCCGGAGGGCGAGGCCGAGCCGCCCGACCCGGTCGCCGGCGCCGGCGACTCGGCCGCCACCTCGGTCTGGCCCGCGATCTACCCGCGCCTCCTCGAGCTGATCGAGGCGCACACGACGACCCTGATCTTCGTCAACTACCGGCGCCTCGCCGAGCGCCTCGCGCTGCGCCTCAACGAGCTCGCCGAGCGCGAGGTCGCGCGCTCCCACCACGGCTCGCTCGCGCGGGAGACCCGCCAGGAGGTCGAGGAGCTCCTCAAGGCCGGCGAGCTGCCGTGCCTCGTCGCCACCTCGTCGCTCGAGCTCGGCATCGACATGGGCGCGATCGACCTCGTGATCCAGGTCGAGTCGCCGCGGAGCGTCGCGCGCGGCCTCCAGCGCGTCGGCCGCGCCGGCCACTCCGTCGGCGCCACCAGCCACGGGATGATCTTCCCGAAGCACCGCGGCGACCTCGTCGAGAGCGCCGTCGTCGCGGAGCGCATGCTGGCCGGCGACGTCGAGCCGATCCGGATCCCCGCCAACGCGCTCGACGTGCTCGCCCAGCAGGTCGTGTCGATCTGCTCGGTGGAGGAGTGGTCCGTCGACGACCTCGAGCGCCTGGTCCGCCGTGCCGCGCCCTACCGCGACCTGCCGCGCTCCCAGCTCGAGGGCGTCCTCGACATGCTGTCGGGCCGCTACCCCTCGGACGAGTTCGCGGAGCTCAGGGCCCGCATCACCTGGGACCGCCTGGCCGGCACCGTGACGGGCCGCGAGGGCACCCGCTCCCTGGCCGTCGCGAACGCCGGCACGATCCCCGACCGCGGCCTCTACGGCGTCCACCTCGCGGACGGCTCGGGCCGCGTCGGCGAGCTCGACGAGGAGATGGTCTACGAGGCCCGCGCCGGGCAGGTCTTCCAGCTCGGCGCCTCGTCGTGGCGGATCGAGCGGATCACCCGCGACCGCGTCCTCGTCACCCCCGCCCCGGGCCGGCCCGGCCAGATCCCGTTCTGGCGCGGCGAGGGCGCCGGCCGCACGATCGAGCTCGGCCGCGCGCTGGGCGCCTTCACGCGCGAGATCGGCGGGATGCGCCGCGACGCGGCGCGCCGGCGGCTCGTCGAGCGCCACCGCCTCGACGCGCGGGCCGCCGACAACCTGCTCGCCTACCTGCGCGAGCAGCGCGAGGCCACCGGCGTCCTGCCCAGCGACCGCACCGTCGTCGTGGAGCGCTTCCGCGACGAGATCGGCGACTGGCGGCTCTGCGTCCTGACGCCGTTCGGGGCCCGCGTCCACGCCCCGTGGGCGCTCGCGATCGGCGCGCGGCTGCGCACGGACCACGGCATCGACGCCCAGGCGCTGTGGTCGGACGATGGGATCATCCTGCACATCCCCGACGCCGACGACCCGCCGCCCGCCGACGTCGTGCTGCTCGATCCGGACGAGATCGAGGACCTCGTCGTGCGCGAGCTCGCCGGCAGCGCGCTGTTCGCGGCCCGCTTCCGGGAGAACGCCGGCCGCGCGCTCCTGATCCCGCGCCGACGCCCCGGGCAGCGCACGCCGCTCTGGCAGCAGCGCCTGCGGGCGCAGGCGCTGCAGGGCGTCGCCACCCGCTACCCGGCCTTCCCGATCGTGCTCGAGACGTACCGCGAGTGCCTGCAGGATGTGTTCGACGTGCCGGGCCTGCGCGGGCTGCTCGAGGGCCTGCGCGCCCGCACCCTCGAGGTCGCCGAGGTCGAGACGCCGACCGGCTCGCCGTTCGCCGCCTCGCTGCTGTTCGACTACGTCGCGCAGTACATGTACGAGGGCGACGCGCCGCCCGCCGAGCTGCGGGCCCAGGCGCTGTCCCTCGACCGCGAGCTCCTGCGCGAGCTGCTCGGCCAGGAGGACCTGCGCGAGCTGCTCGACGCCGACGCGATCGCGCAGGTCGCGTCCGACCTCCGCCGCCGCCACGCGGACAGCCCCGACGCCGTGCTCGACCAGCTGCGCCGGCTCGGCGACCTGACGCGCGCCGAGGTCGCCGCCGACGCCGCCCTCGACGAGCTCGTGCGCACCCGCCGCGCCACGCTGCTGCGGGTCGGCGGCGAGGAGCGCGCGATCGCCGCCGAGGACGCGGGCCGCTACCGGGACGCCACCGGCGCCCTGCCCGAGCCGGGCCTGCCCGCCGCCTTCCTCGAGCCCGTGCCCGACGCCCTGCTCGGGCTCGTGCGCCGCTACGCCCGCACCCACGGCCCCTTCGCCGCCGCCGCGGCGGCCGAGCGCCTCGGCGTTCCCGAGCGCCGCGTGCTCGACGAACTCGAGCGGCTCACCGCGGACGGCGCCGTCGTGCAGGGCGGGCTCGTGCCCGGCGGCACGGGCGTCGAGTGGTGCGACGCCGAGGTGCTGCGGCGGATCCGCCGCGCCACCCTCGCCGTCCTGCGCAGCGAGGTCGAGGCGGTGCCGGGTGCCGCGCTCGCCCGCTTCCTCCCCCGCTGGCAGCGCATCGACGAGGGCGGCGGCGCGGCGCTCGAGCGCCTGCGCGACGGCGTCGCCACCCTGCAGGGCCTCGTCCTGCCCGTGGCGATCCTCGAGGCCGACGTGCTGCCGCGGCGGGTGCCCGGCTACCGCCCCGAGCTGCTCGACCAGCTCTCGACGAGCGGCGAGGTCGTCTGGGCCGGCGCCGGCGAGGGCCGCGTCGCCCTGTACGTGCGCGAGGACGCGCCCCTGCTCGGCCCGCCGCCCGCGGGCGTGCCCGCCGAGGGCGACGCCGTCGAGCGGGTGCGGGCGCGGCTCGCCGCGGGCCCCGCCTTCCTCGACGCCCTCGCCGCCGACGTCGCGCTCGACCCCGCCGACCTCGTCGACGCGCTCTGGCGGCTGGTCTGGGCGGGCGAGGCCACCAACGACCGCTACGCCCCCGTGCGCGGCGCCACCCGCCGCGCCGCCCGCGCGCTCCCCGCCGCGCGTCCCGCCGCCGCGGGCGGGCGCCGGCTCTCGCGCCGGCGCGCCGCGCGCCCGTCCGCCGCCGCCGCCGCGGGGCGCTGGTCGTTGAGCGCGCCGCTCTTCGCCGGGGCGTCCGCCGCCGACCGGGCCCGCGCCGCGGCCGAGATCCTGCTCGAGCGCCACGGCGTGGTCACCCGCCCCGCCGTCAGGGCCGAGGGCGCGCCCGGCGGCTTCGCCGGCGCGTACCCGGAGCTGAGCGCCCTCGAGACGGTCGGCGCCGCCCGCCGCGGCTACTTCGTCGAGGGCCTCGGCGGCGCCCAGTTCGCGCTGCCCGGCGCGCTCGAGCGGCTGCGCGAGGCGCGCACGACGGACGAGCCGGAGGCGCTCGTCCTCGCGGCCGCCGACCCGGCCCAGCCCTACGGCGCCGCCCTGCCCTGGCCCACGACCGAGGGCGGGCGCCCGGCCCGCGCGGCCGGCGCACACCTGGTGCTCGTCGACGGCGAGCCGGCGCTCCACGTCGAGCGGGGCGGGCGCACCCTGACCCCGTTCGCCGGGCTCTCCGACGCGACGGCCCGGCTCGCCCTCGAGGCGCTCGCCGACGCCCAGCGGCGCGGGCTCGTGCCGCGCCTGTCGGTCGAGCGGATGGCGGGCGCCCCCGTGCTCGGCGGCCCGTGGGAGCCGCGCCTCGCCGCCGCGGGGTTCCGGGCGGGGCCGCGGCGCATGAGCCTCGGCTAGCCGCCCGCCAGCGGCTAGGCTCACCCCCGACGCGATGGCCGACGACCTGCACGCCCTGCCCGCGACCGACCTGCTCGCCGCCTACCGCGCGGGCGACCTCTCCCCCGTCGACGCGGTCGCCGCCTGCCTCGCCCGCATCGAGGCCCTCGACGGGATCTGCAACGGCTTCTGCGTCGTGTCTGAGACCGCCCTTGACGAGGCGCGCGCCGCCGAGGCGCGCTGGCGGGCCGGGACGCCGCTCGGCCCGCTCGACGGCGTGCCCACCTCGATCAAGGACATCCTGCTGACCCGCGGCTGGCCGACCCTGCGCGGCTCCACGACGGTCGACCCCGCCGGCCCCTGGCCCGACGACGCCCCGGCGGTCGCGCGGCTGCGCGAGGCCGGCGCCGTCCTCGTGGGCAAGACGACGACGCCCGAGTTCGGCTGGAAGGGCATGACCGACAGCCCGCTGACCGGCATCACGCGCAACCCGTGGGACCCGACGCGGACCGCGGGCGGCTCGTCGGGCGGCGCGGCGGTGGCGGCGGCGCTGGGAATGGCGGCCCTCAACGTCGGCACCGACGGCGGCGGCTCGATCCGGATGCCCGCCGGGTTCTCCGGGATCGTCGGCCTCAAGCCCACCTTCGGCGTCGTGCCGGCCTGGCCGCTGTCGGTGTTCGGGACGGTGGCGCACCTCGGCCCGATGACCCGCAGCGCCGCCGACGCCGCGCTGATGCTGGACGTGATGGCCGCCCCCGACCACCGCGACTGGCACGCCGTGCCCGTGCGGGTCGACGCCGCAGCGGGGCTCGAGGGCGGCGTCCGCGGCCTGCGCATCGCCTACTCCGCGACCCTCGGCCACGCCCGGGTCGATCCGGAGGTCGCGGCGCTGGTCGCCCGCGCGGCGGCCGCCTTCGAGGCGCTCGGCGCCCACGTGGAGGCCGTCGACCCCGGCTTCGCCGACCCCGACGAGACGTTCCGGCGGCACTGGTTCCCGTCGGCGGCCTACGCCGTCGGGCAGGTGCCCGAGGAGCGCCGCGCCGCGATGGATCCCGGCCTCCTCGAGATCGCGCGCCAGGGTGCGGCGATGACCCTGCAGGAGCACCTCGCCGCCGTGCAGGCCCGCGGGGCGCTCGGCCTCGCGATGAACCGCTTCCACGAGACCTACGACCTGCTGCTCACGCCGACCCTGCCGATCCCCGCCTTCGCCGCCGACCCGGCCGACCGCCCCGCGGACTTCCCCGCCGACCCGGACTGGCCGCGCTGGACGCCGTTCACGTACCCGTTCAACCTGACCCAGCAGCCGGCGGCCAGCGTGCCCTGCGGGCTGACCGCGGCCGGCCTGCCCGTCGGGCTGCAGATCGTCGGGCCGAAGTTCGCGGACGCCCTCGTCCTGCGCGCCGCGCACGCCTACGAGCGGGCCCACCCCGCGCCGCTGCCGGACCTCCGCGCCTAGCGGGCGCCGCGCGCGGTGCAGCCCGCGAGGTGGTCGTCGACCACCCCGAGCGCCTGCATCGCCGCGTAGGCCGTGGTCGGCCCCACGAAGCGGAAGCCGTGCGCCTTCAGGGCCCGGCTGAGCGCCGCCGACTCCGCCGTCTGCGCCGGCACGTCGGCCATGCTGCGCGGCGCGGGGCCGGGCGTCGCCGGGGCGTGCGACCAGACGAGCTCCGCGAGCGACCCGCCGGCGGCGTGCAGCGCCACGAGCGCGCGGGCGTTGCCGATCGCGGCCTCGATCTTGCTGCGGTGGCGGACGATCCCCGCGTCCGCCAGGAGGCGCGCGACGTCGGCGTCGCCGTAGCGGGCCATCCGCGCGGCGTCGAAGCCGTCGAAGGCGGCCCGGAACGCCTCGCGCTTGCGCAGGATCGTGATCCAGGCGAGGCCCGCCTGGAAGCCCTCGAGGCAGAGCTTCTCGAAGACCCGCGTCTCGTCCGTGACGGGCCGGCCCCACTCCTCGTCGTGGTAGCGCACGTAGAGCGGGTCGTCGCCCGCCCACGGGCAGCGGGGCACGCCGTCCGGGCCGCGCACGGCGGCCCGGACGGTCGGCTCCATCGTGGTCGGCGCCGCGCCTAGGCGGCGGCGACGTCGGCGAGGGCGGCCTTCAGCGCGCCGGCCAGCTCGTCGATGTGCTCCTGCGTGCAGATCAACGGCAGCGAGGTCACGACCATCGGCTTGACGCGGACGTCGGGCCGCACGATCACGCCGTGCTTGCGGACCGCGCCGGCGACGGGCGCCGTGAGGGCGTTGTCGACCAGCTCGAGCGAGTGGTAGAAGCCCCTGCCGCGCGCCTCGACGACGAGGTCGGAGGAGGCCGCGACGTCCTGCATCGCCGCCGCGTACGCGTCCTCGTGCGCCTGCACGTTCGCGATCACGTCGAGCCGCTCCATGATGTCGATGTTCGCGAGCGCCACGGCGCAGGCCAGCGGGTGGCCGCCGAACGTGAAGCCGTGCGCGTACATCGCCTCGGCCTCGATCAGCGGGGCGCCGACCGCCTCCGTGAAGATGACGCCGCCGGCGGGCGCGTAGCCCGAGGTGATGCCCTTCGCGTAGGTGATGATGTCCGCGTTGAAGCTGAGCCGGTCCGACGCGAACCAGGCGCCGACGCGGCCGAAGCCGGTGATCACCTCGTCGCACCAGAGCAGGACGCCGTGGCGGTCGCAGATCTCGCGGATCCTCGCGCCGTAGCCGTCCGCCGGGGGCAGGCCGCCGCCGTTCTGGATCGGCTCGACGACGACGGCCGCGACGGTGTCGGGGCCCTCGGCGAGGATCGCCTGCTCGATCGCGTCCGCGCAGGTCAGTTGGCAGCCGCCCTTGTCGTGGCAGTAGAGGCAGCTGCGCTGGTGCGTGTTCGGCGCGTGGCGCACGTTCGGGTCGAGCGGCTCGAAGGGCGCGCGCGAGAGCGGGATGCCGGTCAAAGACAGGGCACCCATCGTGCAGCCGTGGTACGCGCCGCGGCGGGCGATGATCTTGCGCTTGAGGCCCTGGCCCTTGGCGAGGAAGTGCTGGCGCACCAGCTTCATCGCGGACTCGACCGACTCGGACCCGCCCGACGTGAGGAGGACGCGGGACATCCGGTCCGGGGCGAGGCCGAGGATGCGCTCCGTCAGGGCGAGCGCCGACGGGTGCGTCGCGGCCCAGTTCGGGTAGAAGGAGAGCGTCTCCAGCTGGAGGCGGGCGGCCTCGCCGATCTCGGCGCCGTGCGAGTAGCCGATCTGCGTCGTGAAGAGGCCGGAGACGCCGTCGAGCAGGCGGTTACCGTCCTTGTCGATGGCGTAGGGGCCCTCGCCCGACACGATGACGGGCGGCGACTGGTTCTCGAAGTCGGCCATCTTCGACCAGTTCAGCCACTCGCCCTTGTGGGCGTCGGCGGGCAGATGCTCGAGCGCGGTGATCGGGTTCACGGTCGTTCCTCCTCGTACGTACCGGGAAGTATGGCGCAGATGGGCCGCGGCGGATAGCCTGCGGGGCGATGCCCGAAGGCGACACCCTCGCCGGCGTGGCGCGCCGGCTCCAGCCGCTCGTGGGGCGCGTGCCCGCGATCGCGGCGCCGCAGCCCCGCCACGCGCCCCTGCGCATCCCCGAGCGCCTCGCCGGGCGGGCCGTGGAGGCCGTCGAGGCGCACGGCAAGCACCTCGTGATCCGCTTCGCCGGCGGCCTCGTGCTGCACAGCCACCTGCGCATGTCGGGGCGCTGGGAGATCGGCCCGCCGGGGGGCGCGACGCGTCGCCCGCGCGAGCGCGCGTGGCTGGTCGTGGCCACGGACGAGGTCGAGGGCCTGCTCTTCAACGGGCCCGTGCTGGAGCTCCTGACGCCGGCGCAGGCGCGCCTCCACCCCGCCCTCGGCCGGCTCGGCCCCGACGTCCTCGACGCCGGCTTCGACGCGGGCCGCGCGGTGGCGATCGCGCGCCGCGGGCCCGCCGAGCAGACCGTCGCCGACGTGCTGCTCGACCAGCGCGTCCTCGCCGGCGTCGGCAACGTCTGGAAGTCCGAGGCCCTGTTCGACCGCCGCCTCGACCCGTGGACGCGCGCCGCCGACCTCGACGACGCGGCGCTCGGCGACCTGCTCGGCCGGGCCGCGGCGATGATGCGCGCCCACGTCGCGAGCGGCGCGGCCCGCCGCCCGGTGCGCGTCTACGGGCGGGCCAACCGCCCCTGCCCCGCCTGCGGCACGCGCCTGCGGGCGCGCGCCCAGGGCGACGAGGGTCGGCGCACCTTCTGGTGCCCGGCCTGCCAGCCGCCGCTCAGGCCGGTGCCGCGGCGGGGATCGCCCCCGTCCGCATGAGCACCTGCTCGACCCGGTCGGCCGCGTCGACCGCGGTCAGGGCCGCCGTCTCCATCGACACGAAGTCGCTGACCCAGTCGCCGGCCAAAAACACGCGCCCGCCGAGGCCGCGCTCCAGCGCCTCCTGGGCGCGCCAGCGGCCCGGCGCCGCGAACGGCCCCGCGTGCGCCCACGGCATCACCCACGTCTCCGCGACGTGGCCGCGCGCCTCGGGGTAGAGCCGGTAGAGGTCGGCGAGGTAGAGCGCCGCGATCTCGTCGTGCGGCCGGTCGAGGAGCGGGGTGCCGCGCGAGGCGCCGCCGTAGACCATCAGCACGCTGCCCGTCTTCCGCGTCCCCGTCGCGTACAGCGAGTTCGTGTGGTTGAACAGCATGTTGAACGCGTAGTCGGGGGTCAGCACGGAGTAGATGTCGTCCCACGGCATCGGCTCCGTCTCGTCGGTGCGGATGCTGACCACCACGTGCGGGCCGAAGCGGACGCGGTCGAGCGCGGCCTGCAGGCCCGGCGTCGCGGCCCGCTGGATGACCGGCATCAGGTCGGGCGCGGGCACGGCGCAGATCGCCGTCCGCGCGCGCACCGTCAGCGGGCCCTCCGGCCCCTCCGCCGTCACCGTCACGCCGGCCCCGTCGAAGGCGATGTCGACCGCGCGGGTGCGCAGCCGGATGTGGCCCGCGAGGTCCGCGCCCATCGCCTCGGGCAACAGGCCGGCGCCGCCGCGCATGTTGCGGCCGAGGTCGCCCGAGTCCCAGACGTGCCCGAACAGCGCCGCCATGGCGGACACGGAGATCTCGTGCGGGTCGGCGATCGTGCGGTTGCAGAGCGCCGTGAAGATGCGCTGCGCCTCTGGGTGCAGGGGGCCGAGGAAGTCCGCGAAGGTCTCGTCGCCGCCGTACTGGAGCAGGCGCAGGCGCACGTCGGCGGCCGTCTCCCCCGGGCGCTGCTCGGCGAGCCGCATGTACGCGTCGCCGATCCGCTTCACCTTCAGGCCCGCGCGGGCGAAGGACACGCGCGCGGCGGGCGCGAGCGGGAGCCGCAGGGGCAGGAGCTCGGGGCGCATGTCGCGGTAGACGCGGTCGCCCCAGGCGACGTTCAGCATCGAGCCGGTGATCGGCAGGACGTCGAGGCCGTACTCCGCCACCATCCGCCCGACGGTGGAGTCCGGCGGCGGGAACATGTGCGCGCCGACCGACATCGCGAGCTCGCCGCACGGACGCGACCAGATCCGCCCGCCGACGCGGTCGGAGGCCTCGAGCACGAGCGGGTCGTGGTGGCGCAGACGCTTGGCCGCGGTCATGCCGGCGATCCCGGCCCCGATGATGACGACGTCGCGCTCCTCGACCATCCGCGTACCCTCCGGAAGTAGGATACGGCAGCGCGGGGCCCGCGGTAGGGTGCCCGCATGACGCGCCCCCGCCCGCGCCGGTGAAGGGCTCCGCCACGGAGCGGCAGATCCTCCTCGCCACGCTGCTGGCGACGGGGTCGATCTTCATCGACATCTCGATCGTCAACGTCGTCCTGCCCGACATCCGCGCCGACCTCGGCACGACGCTCGCCGAGGAGCAGTGGATCGTCAACGCCTACCTGGTCACGATGACCGCCTTCGTCCTGCCGTGCGGCGTCCTCGCCGATGTGCACGGCCACCGCCGGCTCCTGCAGATCGGCCTCGCCCTGTTCGCCGTCGCCACGGTCCTCGTCGGGATCGCCCCGGACGCCCTGTTCGAGATCGGCGCGCGCGCCCTGCAGGGCGTCGCCGCGGCGATCATCACGCCCGCCTCGGTGGCGATCCTGCGGACGGCGATCCCGCCGGAGCGCCAAGCCCGCGCCGTCGGCGTGTGGGCGGTCGGCACGAGCCTGTCGGCCGCGCTCGGCCCCGTCATCGGCGGCGTGGTCGGCGGCCTCGTCGGCTGGCGCTGGGCCTTCCTGATCGTCGTGCCGGCGGTCCTCGCGTCCCTGGCCTTCTCGCGCGCGGTTCCCGACACGGCCACGCTCGCGCGGCGCACCGACCTCGTCGGCGGCGCGCTCGCCGCCCTCGCGATCGCCGCGCTCGTGGCGGGGCTGATCGAGTGGCCCGTGCGCGGCCTCACCGACCCGCTCGTCGTCGGGCTGCTCGCCACGGGCCTCGTGCTCGGCGTCGCCTTCGCGGCGCACGAGCGGCGCTTCCCCGACCCGATGCTGCCGGGGCGCGCCGTGCGCGACCGGGCCCTCAACCGCGTCCACGTGTTCACGATCCTGGCCTGGTCGACGCCGATCACCGCGATGCTGCTGATCTCGATCCGGCTGCAGACCGCGGGCGGGCTCGGCCCGACCGCCACGGGCTTCGCGCTCCTGCCGATGAGCCTCGTGATCGCCGTGCTCTCCAAGCGGCTGACCGAGCGCGCCGCTCAGGGCCGGATGCGGCTCTACCTCCGCGCCGGCCCGCTCGTCACGGCCGCCGGGACGCTCGTCGCCCTCGCGATCGACCCCGGGCGGCTGTGGGTCGCGATCGTCGCCACGCTCCTGATGGGCCTCGGGATGGCGCTCCTGGCCGGACCCGTCACCCACGCCGTCCTGCAGCTCTCGCCGCCCGGCGACGAGGGCATGCAGTCGGCGATCAACCTCGCCGCCGCCCGCTTCGGCACGCTCCTGGCCGTCGCCCTGATCGGCATCGCCGCCGCCGTCGGCTGGGCCCTCGCCGGCGGTGGCGCGGTGCCGGCGAACCCGCTCGAAGAGCTCGGCGGCCCCGCCGACGGCGCCTACCGCGCCGCGCTCGCGATGACGGCGCTGTTCGCGCTCGCCGCGGTGCCGTTCGCGTCGGCGGCTACGCGGCGCGCCGCAGCCGCACCCGCGACTGGATGACGTAGGCCGTGGACAGGACCAGCACGATCCCGAACAGCCACGTGTTGACGCGCTCGCCCGCGACGATCATGGCCGGGTCGGTGCGCATCGACTCCCACCACAGCCGCCCGACGCTGTAGAGCGCGAGGTAGGCGGCGAAGATCGTGCCCGCACGCGCGCGGTCCCACAGGCGCGGGATCACGAGCAGCATCAGGACGGCGAACACGCCCAGGTTCCAGAGCGACTCGTAGAGGAAGGTCGGCGCGAACGTGGCGACGTCGGCGTAGCGCTCCGGCCGGTAGCGCGGGTCGATCTCCAGGGCCCACGGCGCGGTGCTCGGCCCGCCGAACAGCTCCTGGTTGAAGTAGTTGCCCCAGCGCCCCAGGGCCTGCGCGAGGATCAGGCCGGGCGCCACGCAGTCGAACACCCCGAGCGCCGGCCTTCCGATCCGGCGCGCCCCGATCCACGCGCCGATCGCGCCGCCGATGATCACGCCCGGCATCCCGAGCCCGCCCTGCTGGATCATCGGGATCTGCCCGAGGTCGTCCGCGAAGCGGTGCCAGTCCGTGATCACGTGGTAGAGGCGCGCGCCGATGATGCCCGCCGGGACGCACCACAGCGCGATCGTGTAGACCCCCTCCGGGTCCCAGCCGCGACGGCGGAACTCGCGCCGCCCGATCCAGATCGCGAGGCCGATCCCGATCGCAATCAACAGGCCGTACCAGCGCAGCCCGAACGGCCCGGCCTGGAAGACGAACGGGCCGGGCGAGGCGGGGATGAAGGCGAGCGGCACGGCCGCAGGGTAGCCGCGCCGGGGCCGCCACGGGGCCCGGAACCCCGTCGCCTAGGCTGCGGTCCATGGCCGAGAAGCGCTACAGCGCAGCCGACATCCGGGTCCTCGAGGGCCTCGAGCCGGTCCGCGTCCGGCCCGGCATGTACGTCGGCGGGACCAATACGCGGGCCCTGCACCACCTGCTCTGGGAGGTCGTCGACAACGCCGTCGACGAGGCCCTCGCGGGGCGCTGCTCGACGGTCCGCGTGGAGCTGACGGACGACGAGGTCGTGACCGTGACGGACGACGGGCGCGGCATCCCCGTCGACCTGCACCCCGAGCAGCAGGTGTCCGCGCTCGAGCTCGTCTTCACGAAGCTGCACGCGGGCGGCAAGTTCGGCGACGGCGGCTACAAAGTGTCGGGCGGCCTGCACGGCGTCGGCGCCTCCGTCACCAACGCGCTCTCGGACTGGCTCGAGGTCGAGGTGCGCCGCGACACGCGCCTGTGGGCGCAGCGCTACCGGCGCGGCGTGCCCGACGGGCCGGTGCGGGACGTGCGGGCGCTCGAGAAGGGCGAGGGCACGGGCACCCGCGTGCGCTTCACGCCGGACCGGACGATCTTCGACAGGAACGCGCACTTCTCCGCCACCACGGTGCAGCAGCGCCTGCGCGAGAAGTCGTTCCTCGTCCGCGGCCTCACGTTCGAGCTGGTCGGGCCGGACGGCGTCGAGCACGTCTACCGCTCGGAGGAGGGCCTCGCCGACTACGTGCGCGAGCTCAACGAGAGCCGCGACCCCGCCCACGCCGGCGTGGTCTCCGTCAGCGGCGAGTCGGGCGGCATCCCGATCGAGATCGCCCTGCAGTGGACGAACGCCGCCGAGGACCGCCTGTACGGGTTCTGCAACGTCGTCAACACCGTCGACGGCGGCACGCACGTCTCGGGCCTCAGGCGCGCGCTGACCCGCGTCCTCAACCAGGCCGCGTACGACGCGGGCCGGCTGAAGAAGGACAAGGGCGAGACGCTCGACGCCAAGGACGTCGCCGACGGCCTCACGGGCGCCGTCTCCGTGATGCTCGAGGACCCCCAGTTCGAGGGCCAGACGAAGGGCCGCCTCAACAACCAGGAGGCGCAGACCGCGGTCGCCGCCTTCGCCGGCCAGGCGCTCGCCGACTGGCTCGCCGACAAGCGCAACGCCGACGACGCCAGGCGCATCCTCGACCGCGTGCTCCTCGCCCGCGACGTGCGGCTCGCGAAGGCCAAGATCTCGAAGAAGCTGCGCAACGCCGCGACCTCGATCATGAGCGACTCGCACCTGCCCGGGAAGCTCGCGGACACGATCGACAACCCGACGATCCCCGCCGTCGAGCGCGAGCTCTTCATCGTCGAGGGCGACTCGGCCGGCGGCAGCGCCAAGCAGGCCCGCGACAACGCCACGCAGGCGATCCTGCCGATCCGGGGCAAGATCCTCAACGTCCTCGGCGCGAAGAACGGCAAGGCCTTCGACAACGCCGAGGTCGACTCGATCCTGGTCGCGCTCGGCGGCCGCAAGGACGTGATCGGCTCCGCGCTCGTGGCCACCCTCGACGAGGACCAGCTGCGCTACGGCAAGGTCGTGATCACGGCCGACGCGGACGCCGACGGCGCCCATATCGCCAACCTCCTGATCACCCTCTTCCACGAGCTCTTCCCCGCGCTCCTGCAGGGCGGTCGCGTGTTCATCGCCCGGCCGCCGCTGTTCCGCGTCGCACTGAAGGACGGCGCCGCCCTCTACGTGCACACGGAGGACGAGCTGAAGGCGGCGCTCACGGCCCACAGGCGCACCGGCGACCACGTGACCCGCTTCAAGGGCCTCGGCGAGATGAACGCCGAGCACCTGCGCGAGACCGTCTTCGACCCCGCCACGCGGCGCCTGCTCCAGGTCTCGATGGAGGACGCCGCCGAGGCCGCCAACACCGTCGAGCTGGTGATGGGCTCGAACCCGGCGCCCCGCCGCGCCTGGCTCGAGGAGTCGGCCGGCGATGCCGAGGTGCTCGTGTGAGCACCCGCCGCCGGGCCAAGGCCGACGACCCCCAGCTCGACCTCGTCGTCGACGACGACGCCGACGAGACGGCCGAGCACCCGGCGCCCGCCGCCGCGCCGCCGCCGCGCGCCCGCCGCACGAAGGCCGCCGCATCCGCGCCCGAGCCGGAGCCGGAGGGCGCGGCGGGCGACACCGACCCGGACGACGCGGACGACGCGGCGGCCGCGGCCGACGGCGCCGACGGAGGCGACGACGGGGACGTGGGCGGCGGGATCGGCCGGCTCGACTGGGACGGCGACTCCGTCGACGCCTCCGACGCCCTGCTCGAGCGCGCGCTCGCGTACGGCATGTACGTCAACCTCGGCCGCGCGCTGCCCGACGTGCGCGACGGCCTCAAGCCCGTGCAGCGGCGCATCGTCCACGCGATGGACGAGCTCGGCGGGCGGGCGGGGCGGCCGTACCAGAAGTCGGCGCTGACGGTGGGCCACGTGATCGGCAACTACCACCCGCACGGCGACAGCGCCGTCTACGACGCGATGGTGCGGATGGCGCAGGACTTCGTGCTCAACGTGCCGCTGATCGACGGTCAGGGCAACTGGGGCAGCGTCGGCCCGAAGGAGTACTCGGACCCGCCCGCCGCCTACCGCTACACGGAGGCCCGCCTGAGCCCCGCGGCGACGGCCTGGCTCGGCGATCTGCGCCCGGAGATCGTGCGCGACTACCGCCCGAACTTCACGGAGAAGAAGGACGAGCCGTGGGTCCTGCCCGTCACCTTCCCGAACCTGCTGGTCAACGGCTCGCGCGGCATCGGCTGGTCGATGGCCTGCGAGATCCCGCCGCACAACCTCGCCGAGGCCTGCGCGGCCGCGATCGCGCTGGCCGAGGACCCCGACGCCCCGCTCGCGAAGCTGATGAAGCACCTGCCCGGCCCGGACTTCCCGACCGGCGGCATCGTCGTCGACCCGGAGGCCCTCGCCGAGGCCTACGAGCGGGGCCAGGGCACCGTGCGGCTGCAGGCCCGCTTCCACACGGAGCAGCTCGCGGGCGGCGTCCAGGCGATCGTGGTCACCGAGCTGCCCTACGGCGTCTCGCCCGACCAGATCGTGGCCGAGGTCGTGAAGGCGGCCCGCGCCGACAAGATCCGCGACGTCACGGAGATGCCGCGCAACCTGACGGACCGCTCCGGCATCCGCGTGCAGGTCCGCTGCAAGCGCGGCGGCTCGATCGACCGCCTGATCGCCGACCTCTTCCGCACCACGTCCCTGCGCATCACGGTCGGCATCAACATGACCGTCCTCGTCGACGGCGCGCCCCGCCAGATCGGGCTGCGCGAGGCGCTCGACCGCTTCGTCGACTTCCGCTTCCAGATCGTAGTCGCCCGCCTCGAGTTCGAGCGCGACGAGCTCCTGCGCGAGCTGCACCGGCTGATCGCGCTGCTCGCGGCCCTCGACGCGATCGACGCGGTGATCAGGATCGTGCGCGGCTCCGAGGACGACGACGACGCCAAGCGCCAGCTGATCGCCAAGCTCAAGGTCGTCCCGCACGGGCAGTCGAAGGCCGTCCCGATCGACGACGAGCAGGCCCAGTGGATCATCGATATGCCGATCAAGCGGCTCGCGCGCCTGAACCGCCTCAAGCTCGAGGAGGAGCGCCGGGCCAAGGGCGAGCGCGTCGACGAGATCGGCCGCATCCTCGAGTCGCACGATGCGCTCAAGCGGATCGTGGTCGGCGAGCTCAGGGAGGCCGCGAAGCTGTCCGGCCCCCGGCGGACCGCGCTCGGCGGGGACGGCCCGGTCGTGGCCGCGGCCGCCGCGTCCGCGCCCGGGCAGCGGGGCGGCGGGCGCCAGGTCGACGTCGTCCAGGGCCCCGCCACCGAGGTCTGGGTCGGGGCGACGCAGGGCGGGCTCGTGGTGGCGCAGTCGCGCGCCTCGGCGCCCACGGCCTACCCCGTCGACGTCAAGCCGGGCGACCGCCCGCTCGGCCTCGTCCACTCCACGACCGACGGCGAGCTCCTCTGCTTCACCGCGGACGCGGAGGTCGCCCGCGTGCGCCTCGCCGAGCTCCCGCTGTCGTCCCGCGCCGTGCGCGGCCACACGCCGATCCAGATGTCGCGCGGGCAGGAGCTCGTCGCGCTCGCGACCGACGACGCGCCCTTCCTCCTCCTCGTCACGGAGCAGGGCGAGGTCAAGCGCTGCCAGCCCGACGTCCTGCCCGGCGCGCACGCCACGCTCGCCGCCGCGATGGCCCTGCCCGACGGCGACCGCCTGGTCGCCGTCGTCCCGCACGACGAGGGCGACGAGATCCTGCTCGCCACGCAGGCCGGCCGCGTCCTGCGCACCCCCGCGAAGCCGATCCGGCCCGTCAAGGGCGCGGCCGCGGGCGGGGTCGCCGGCATGCGCCTCGCCCCCGGCGACCGCATCGTCGCGGCCTGCGCCGTCGGCCCCGGCGACCTCGTCGTCCTGCACGCGAGCGGCCACGGCAAGCGCGTCGACCTCGCCGACGTGCCGGCGAAGGGCCGCGGCGGGGGTGGCGTGCAGCTCGCGAGCCCCGACAAGCCGGCCAAGGAGCCGGCGGGGCCCGTCGCCGCGATCCGCTGCGCCGACGGCCCGACGCAGGCGATCCTGCTGTCCGGGCGGGTCGCCAAGGTGCCCGCCGACCCGGCCGTCAACCGCGCGGCCGTCTCGCGCCCCCTCGTCGAGGTCGTCGTCGGCGACGAGGCCGTCGGCCTAGCCTGACGCCCTAGGCGGGCAGCCAGAGGGCGTCGGAGCCGAGCGGCACGCGCCGCGCCCGCCCGTCGGCGGCGAGCTGCACCAGCTCGGCCTCGACCGCGGCCCGGTCGGGCTCGTCGTTGCGGGCCGCGGCGATCAGCGCCAGCTCGTACGTGGTCAGCCCCCGCGGGAACGCGGGCAGGGCCTCCGCGGGCCCGGCGGGCCCGCGCTGCGGCAGCTGCGGAGCGAGGTTGGCGACGCAGACGTCGTAGGCGGCGAGGGGCTGCCAGCCGGCGGCGACCAGCATCCGGCCATCGAGCTCGAAGGTCAGGCTCGGGGCGGTGTAGCGCTCCTCCCCGTCCGCGTCGGCGGTCTTGCCCTGCGCCGCGGCCGGCGGCAGGATCGTCCGCGACCGGCGCTTGTCGTCCTGATAGGCCGCCTCCACCTCCGGATCGCCGAGGCCGGCCAGGACCGCGTCGTGGTCGATCCCGGGCACGGAGCGCACGATCGGCTCGAGCACGGCGGGCTCGTCGTGCGGGCGCGGGTCCGTGAACCACGAAAAGCGCAGCGCCCGCAGGACGGCGTCGGCCGCCTCGTGGCCCTGTCGGCGCGCGGAGACCACCAGCCGGCAGGCCGGGCCGGTGGCGGCCGGCCGCTCGCGGGGCGCCGTGGAGAACGGCATCCCGAAGCGGTCACGGAACTCGATGTGCCACTGGGTCATCAGCGCGCCGGTGTAGCCGAGGTCGTCGTAGCGCCCGCGGTCCTCCGCGAGGCCGATCAGGCAGGTGCGCCAGACGAGGCCGTCGCCGTAGCGCCACTCGAGCGCGCGCACGAACGGCTCGGCCGAGTAGGCCCAGGGGCAGCCCGGGTCCGTGTAGTGGACGACCTCGAGCGGCATGGCGGCAGCCTACCCGCGCCTACCCTTCCGCCGTGGCGGACCGCCCCTCCGACCGGCGCATCCTGGCCCTCGCGGTGCCCGCCCTCGGCGCGCTCGCCGCAGAGCCCCTGTACCTGCTCGTCGACACGGCGGTCGTGGGGCACCTCGGCAAGGAGGCGCTGGCCGGCCTCGCGGTCGGCGGCGGCCTGCTCGCCAACGCCGTCTGGCTGATGAGCTTCCTGGCCTACGGCACGACCGGGCGCACGGCGCGGCTGTTCGGCGCGGGGCGCCGATCCGACGCCGTCCGCGAGGGCGTGCAGGCGACCTGGCTCGGGGTCATCCTCGGCGTGCTCGTGACGGTGCTGCTGCAGCTGTTCGCGGAGCCGCTCGTCACCCTGATCGCCGGGTCCGGCAACCCCGACACGATCGCGGGCGCGGTCTCGTGGCTGAGGATCGCCAGCCTGGGCGCACCCCTGATCGCGATCACCCTCGCCGGTCAGGGCTGGCTGCGCGGCGTGCAGGAGCTGAAGAAGCCGCTCGCCTACCTGATCGGCGCGAACGCCATCAGCGCGGCCCTCGCGCCGCTCTTCGTCTACGGCCTCGACCTCGGGCTCGAGGGCTCGGCGGTGGCCAACGTCTGCGGCCAGGCGGTGGCCGCCGCGCTGTTCCTGCAGGCGCTCCTGCGCGAGCGGGCGTCCCTGCGCCCCGACCGCGCCGCCATCGTCGACCAGCTCGGCGCCGCCCGCGACCTCGGGCTGCGCACCATCGCGATGGAGTTCACCTTCATCAGCGCGACCGCGGCCGCCTCGCGGATGGGGCCGGAGCAGGTCGCCGCGCACCTGATCGCGATCCAGCTGTGGTTCTTCCTCGCGCTCACGCTCGACGCCTTCGCGATCGCCGCGCAGACCCTGATCGGCGAGCTGCTCGGGGCCGACGAGGTCCAGGCCGCCCGCGCCCTCGCCCGGCGCCTGTGCGAGCTCGGCGCCATCGTCGGCGTCGTCTTCGGGCTCGTGATCCTGGCCGGCTGGAACCTGATTCCCCGCATCTTCACCTCCGACGCCGACGTGGTGCGGGCGACGGGCGCCGCGTGGGGCTGGTTCGCATTGATGCAGCCGTTCGGCGGGGTCGTGTTCGCGGTCGACGGCATCCTGATCGGTGCCGGCGACAACGTCGCGATCCGCAACCGCACCCTGCTGTCGATCGGGCTCGGGTACCTTCCGTGCCTGGTGGGCACCGTCTACTTCGGCTGGGGCCTGACCGGCCTCTGGGTCGGCCTGACGCTCTTCATCCTGCTGCGCTTCGTGCTGCTCGGCGCCCGCACGCTGCGCGGAGGCTGGGCCGTCGGCGGGGCGCGCCTGACGTGAGCGCCATCCGCCCGGGCGCGGCGCTCGCCGTCTGGCTGCGGATCGGCTGCACGTCGTTCGGCGGGCCGGTCGCCCAGATCGACCTCCTGCACCGCGAGGTCGTCGAGCGCCGCGGCTGGCTCGACGAGCGCTCGTTCCTGCACGCGCTCCGGCTCTGCAACGCGCTGCCCGGGCCCGAGGCGCAGCAGCTCGCCTGCTGGCTCGGCTGGCGGGTCGGCGGCCTGCGCGGCGCACTCACCGCGGGCGGCCTCTTCATCCTCCCCGGCCTCGTCCTGATCCTCGCCCTCGCCTGGCTGTACGCGTCGCTCGGCGAGACCGCCTGGATGACCGGCGCGGTGCGCGCGCTCGGCGGTGCCGTGATCGCGCTCGTCCTCGCCGCGGGCCTGAGGATGGGCCGGCGCGTGGTCCGCACCCGCTGGGTGCTCGCACTCGGCGTCGGCGCCGGCGCCGCGATGCTGCTCGGCGCGCCCTTCCCCGTCGTGGTGGTCGCAGGCGCCGCGCTCGGCGTCCTGCTCGGGCGGGTGCGCCCGGCTGCGCTCGTGCCGCTCGAGGACCAGGTCGACCCGGGCGCCCCGCTCGACCCCGCCGAGCGCCGCCGCGTCGTGCGCCGCGCGCTCGTCGGGGGCGCGCTCTGGCTCGGGGGGCTCGGTGCGCTGCTCCTCGTCGGCGGCGTGATCGCGGAGCTCGCGGGCCTCTTCACGGTCGCGGCGCTGGTCACGTTCGGGGGCGCGTACGCGGTCCTGCCGTTCGTGGCCGCGGCCGCCGTCGACCGCTTCGGCTGGCTGACGCCCGAGCAGATGGTGGCCGGCCTCGCCCTCGGCGAGACGACGCCCGGCCCCCTGATCCTGGTCAACGCCTTCGTCGGCTTCATGGCGGGCTGGGCGGCCCTCGGCGGCGCCGCGGGCGGCATCGCCGGCGGGCTGGTGGCCACGGCGGCCACGTTCGCACCGTCGTTCCTCCTGATCGGGGTCGGCGCGCCGCTGGTCGAGCGCGTCCCGCAGCGCGGCCCGGTCGCCGACGCCCTCGCCGCCCTGCAGGGCGTCGTGGCGGGCGCGATCGCGGTGCTCGCGGTGTTCCTGGTCGGCACCGCGCTCCTGCCGACGGGCTCGATCGACCTGCTCGCCGCGGCCGTGGCCGTGGCCGTGTTCGCGCTGCGCCACCTCGGCCTGCCGGTGCCCGCACTGCTCGCCGCGACGGCGCTGATCGGCGCGCTCGTGGGGGTCCTCGACCCCGGCCTCCTGCTCGTCGCCCGCTAGCCCGACCGTGGCATGATGCCGCGCATGACGCACGCGCCCGATCCCCTCTCCGCCCGCCGCCCCCTCTCCGGGTTCGACGGCGTCGACTACTACGCGATCAGCGCCCTCGACGAGGCCGGCATCGACACGGGGCGGCTGCCCTACACGGTGCGCGTGCTGCTCGAGATGCTGCTGCGCCACTCGGAGGGGCCGCACGTCTCCGAGGCCGACATCCGCGCGCTCGGCGCCTGGCCCGCCCCGGCCCCGGCCGGTACCTCGGTACCGTTCATCCCGGCCCGCGTGATCCTGCAGGACTTCACGGGCGTGCCCACCATCGCCGACATGGCGGCGATGCGCGACCAGTACGCCCGCATGGGCGGCGACCCGGGCGCGATCGACCCGCACGTGCCCGTCGACCTCGTGATCGACCACTCGGTCCAGGTCGACGCCTTCGGCACCCGCTTCGCCCTCGAGCGCAACATGGAGCGCGAGTACGAGCGCAACGGCGAGCGCTACCGCTTCTTCCGCTGGGCGCAGGGCGCCTTCGGCTCGCTGCGCGTGGTGCCGCCGGGGATGGGCATCGTGCACCAGGTCAACCTCGAGCACCTCGCCCACGTCGTCGACGTGCGCGAGCACGCGGGCGGCCCGGTCGCCCTGCCGGACACGCTGGTGGGCACCGACTCGCACACGACGATGATCAACGCGCTCGGCGTCCTCGGCTGGGGCGTCGGCGGCATCGAGGCCGAGGCCGCGATGCTCGGCCAGCCCCTGCCGATGCCCGAGCCGACGGTGATCGGTTTCGAGTTCCGGGGGGCGCTGCCGACCGGCGTGACCGCCACCGACCTCGTCCTCACCGTGACCGAGCGGCTGCGCGCCTACGGCGTCGTCGGCCGCTTCGTCGAGTTCACCGGCGACGGCCTCAGCGCGCTCTCGATCCCCGACCGCGCGACCCTCTCGAACATGGCGCCCGAGTTCGGGGCCACGGCCGCAACCTTCCCGGTCGACGCAGAGACGGTCCGCTACCTCGAGGCCACGGGCCGCGAGGAGCACGCGCCCCTCGTCGAGGCCTACAGCCGCGCGCAGGGGCTGTTCCGCGAGGACGGCCAGCCGATCGTCGAGTATTCGGACGTCCTCGTCCTCGACCTGTCGGAGGTCGAGCCGAGCCTCGCCGGCCCGAGCCGCCCGCAGGACCGCGTCGCCCTCGGCGGCGTGCCGGGGAGCTTCCGCACGGCGTTCCCGCGCGACCCCTCCCCCGTCGCACTGCCGATCGACGCGCTCGTCCCCGAGGGGGCGGCGGGCCGCACCGCGACGGCCGCGGACTGCACCGTCGACCACGGCAGCGTCGTGATCGCCGCGATCACGTCCTGCACCAACACCTCGAACCCCTCGGTGATGGTCGCCGCGGGCCTTCTGGCCCGCAACGCGGTCGCGTGCGGCCTCGCGTCGAAGCCGTGGGTCAAGACCAGCCTCGCGCCCGGCTCGCGCGTCGTGACCGACTACCTCGAGCGCGCGGGCCTGCTCGAGCCGCTCGACCGGCTGCGCTTCAACCTGGTGGGCTACGGCTGCACGACCTGCATCGGCAACTCGGGCCCCCTGCCCGACGCGCTCGAGGCGGCGATCTCCGAGCACGAGCTCGCCGTCGGCGCCGTCCTGTCGGGCAACCGCAACTTCGAGGGCCGCGTGCACCCGAAGGTGCGCGCCGCCTACCTCGCCTCACCACCCCTCGTGGTGGCCTACGCGCTCGCCGGCTCGCTCGACGTCGACCTGACGTCGGAGCCCCTCGGCACGGACGCGGACGGCGAGCCCGTCATGCTGGCCGACATCTGGCCGTCCATGGAGGAGGTGCGCGAGGTCGTCGCCGCGACGATCACGCCCGACCTCTACGAGCACGAGTACGGCGCGATCTGGGACGGCGACGAGCGCTGGCGCGCCCTCGACGCCCCGACGGGCGAGACGATGCAGTGGCAGCCCGACTCGACGTACGTCCGCGAGCCCCCGTTCTTCGCGGGCATGCCGGACGCCCCGCACGACCTCGTCGACATCGGCGGGATGCGCGCGCTGGCCGTGCTCGGCGACTCGATCACGACCGACCACATCTCGCCGGCCGGCACGATCCAGCCCGACGGCCCCGCCGGCCGCTGGCTGATCGAGCACGGCGTCGAGCCCCGCGACTTCAACTCGTACGGCGCCCGCCGCGGGAACCACGAGGTGATGGTGCGCGGCACGTTCGCCAATATCCGCCTGCGCAACGAGATGGTGTCCGGCACCGAGGGCGGCTACACGGCCCACCAGCCGGGCGGCGAGGTGATGTCGATCTTCGAGGCGGCCGAGCGCTACCGCGCCGAGGCGACGCCCCTGATCATCCTCGCGGGCCGCGAGTACGGGTCGGGCTCGTCCCGCGACTGGGCCGCCAAGGGCACCATGCTGCTCGGCGTGAAGGTGGTCATCGCGGAGTCGTTCGAGCGCATCCACCGCTCCAACCTCGTCGGGATGGGCGTCCTGCCCCTGGAGTTCCCCGCGGGCGAGGGCCGCGCGTCGCTCGACCTGGACGGCACCGAGGCCTTCCGCGTCGAGGGGCTGGCCGCGCTCGCGCCCGGCGCGACCGTGACCGTCACCGCGACCCGCGCCGACGGCTCGGAGGCCGCGTTCGCGGCGCGCGCCCGCGTCGACACTCCGGTCGAGGTCGAGTACCTGCGCCACGGCGGCATCCTGCCGATGGTGCTGCGCCAGATGGCCTAGCGCCCGAGCACGCGCTCGATCACCAGCGCGACGCCGTCCTCGGCGTTCGTGGCGGTCACCTCGTCGGCGACGGCGAGCACGTCGGCGTGCGCGTTGCCGACCGCGACGCCGCGGCCGGCGAGGCGCAGCATCGGCAGGTCGTTCGGCATGTCGCCGAACGCGATCACCTCCACCGGGTCGATCCCGTGGCGGGCGCAGGCGACGCGCAGGCCGCGCCCCTTGTCGACGCCCCGGGCGGAGATCTCGACGATCCCCCAGCCCGAGTGCGTCACCTCGGCGCGGTCGCCGACGATCCCCTGCACGACCCGCACGAGCTCGTCGTGGGGCAGGTCGTCGTCGCGGACGATCAGCTTGGTGGTGTCGCGGTCCGCGACGAAGGCGCGCACGTCGCCGATCAGGGTCCCGGGCGGCGCCGGCAGGCGCGCCGGGTAGTCGGCGTCGCGCCCGAAGGTGAAGGTCATCTCGCACGCGAAGCGGCAGCCCGGCGCGTCGGCGCGGAGGTGGTCGACGAGCTCCACGGCAAGGGCGCCCGGGATCGGGGCGTGGTCGAGCACGGCGTGCTCGTCGACGTCGTAGAGCAGCGCACCGTTGGCGCAGACCACGACGGCGTGGGCGCCCGTGGCGTCGGGCATCTCGCGCACCCAGCGCGGCGGCCGCCCCGTCACGAGGACGATCTCGATGCCGGCCGCCTGCGCGGCGTCGAGCGCGGCGCGGGTGCGCGCCGAGACGCCGCCGTCGGCGTCGAGCAGCGTGCCGTCGAGGTCCGAGGCGATCAGGCGCGGAAGGCTCATGCTGACAGATTCCCGTCATACGCGCGGGTGGTCATCCGCCGCACGAGCGTGTCACGAACTACCCAGGGCACGACCCGATCGCTTCCTCCCCGCGGCTCTCCGCGGACACCATCCCCTCCTCCCGTACGACGCCGAGGCCCGCGCAAGCGGGCCTCGCGCGTTTCCCTGGTCATTGCAGGAGGAACCCGAGAAAGATGGTGTTGGCGACGAGCAGGACGGCGACGACGATCGTCATGCGCGTGAGGTTGCGCTCCATCACCTGCGTGGCGCCGAACTGCGACTGGCCGATGCCGAACGCGCCCGAGAGCCCCGTGTCCTTGCCGGAGTGGGCGAGCACCAGGATGATCACGAGCACCCCCAGGATCACCTGGAGCGCGACGAAGATGCCCTCGAGCATGCCGCGCAGTGTACCCGCACGCGGGGCCCGCGCCCGCCGGTCCTACGCGAGGCGCACGGCGCCCGCCGCACCGGCCGCGAGGCGCCCCACCACGGGCCCCGGCAGGAGCGCGGGGTCCGCCTCCGCCGGGACGGCCGCGAGCAGGCCACCCGAGGTCTGGGCGTCGCAGCCCAGGAGCGCGAGGTCGGGGTCCGCAGCGGCCGCGTCGAGGTAGGCCGCCGCCTCGCGGTTGCGGCGCGTGCCGCCCGGCACGGCCCCGGCCCGCAGGAGCTCGAGCGCGCCCGGCAGCGCCGGCAGGGCCGCCTGGTCGAGCTCCGCGGCGCAGCCCGACTGCCGGGCCATGGCGTGCAGGTGGCCGACGAGGCCGAAGCCGGTCACGTCGACGACGGCGTGCGGGGCGAGGGGACGCAGGGCGCGGGCCGCGTCGCGGTTGGGCGCGGCCATCGACGCCACGGCCGCGGCGACCACGGCGGCGTCGGCGAGGTCCTTGCGCAGCGCGTTGCAGACGATGCCCGTGCCGAGCGGCTTGGTCAGGCAGAGCAGGTCGCCGGGCCGCCCGCCCGCATTCGTCCAGAGGGCGTCGGGCCGGACGACGCCGGTCACGGCGAGGCCGTAGAGGGGCTCGGGCGCCGTCACCGTGTGGCCGCCGACGATCGCCACCCCGACCGACGCGGCCAGCTCCTGGCCGCCCTGCAGGATCCGCACGGCGACGTCGTGGTCGAGGTCCGCCGGCACGGCGAGGATCGCGAGCGCGAAGCGCGGCTCCCCGCCCATCGCGTAGACGTCGGAGACCGCGTTGGCCGCGGCGATCATGCCGTAGTCGCGCGCGTCGTCGACCGGCGGGCCGAACAGGTCCACGGTCTGCACGAGCAGCGTGCCGTCGTCGAGGCGCACGACGGCGCCGTCGTCCATCGTCGCGCTCGACACGAGCACGGACGGGTCCGCGGGGGCGGTGACGTGACGCAGGACCTGCGCCAGCTCCCCGGCGGGGAGCTTGGAGGCTCAACCGCCGCCCGTCGAGAGCCGGGTCAGCCGCACCTGCTCCGCCATGACCACCCCCTCCCCGCCGTCGTCGATCCGCGCTCACGCTAGCCGAGCGGACGGTCGGCCGCGGGCCCCCGACTGCCGATAAGGTTCAGGCAATGCAGCGACGCACCCTCGGATCCAGCGGCGTCGAGGTCTCGGCGGTCGGCTTCGGCGTCTGGACCCTCGCCACCGGCTGGTGGGGCGAGTACACCGACGACGACGCGGTCGCCCTCCTGCACCACGCCCGCGAACGCGGGATCACACTCTTCGACACGGCCGACACCTACGGCGAGGGCCGCGGCGAGCAACTCCTGCGCAAGGCCTTCGGCGACGACCCGGGCGTCCAGGTCGGCACCAAGTTCGGGTATGACATCTACTCGCCCTGGGACCGCAAGGGCCACAGCGAGCGCCCCCACGACTGGTCGCCCGCCTTCATCCGCTACGCCCTCGAGCAGAGCCTGCAGCGCCTCGGCCGCGACACGATCGACTTCTACCAGCTGCACAACCCGCGCCTCGACGCGCTCCAGGACGACGCCATCTTCGAGCTCCTCGACGAGCTCCTGCAGGCCGGCACGGTGCGCTCCATCGGCGTCGCGCTGGGCCCCGCGATCGGCTGGCGCGACGAGGGGCTGTGGGTGGCGGAGAACCGGCCGATCCACGCGATGCAGGTGATCCACAACGCGCTCGAGCAGCAGCCCGGCCGCGACTTCATCGCCGCGGCCCGCGCGAACGGCGTCTCGATCGTCGCCCGCGTCCCCCACTCGTCGGGGATGCTGGAGGGCCGCTACACGCTCGACACCGTCTTCGCGGAGAACGACCACCGCCGCCACCGGCCGCGCTCCTGGCTCGTCGAGGGCGTCCAGAAGGTCGAGCGGGTGCGCTTCCTCGAGCGCGACGACCGCACCCTCGGCCAGGCCGCAATCCAGTGGCTCCTGCACGAGCCCGAGGTGGCGAGCGTCCTCCCCAACATCTACGACCGGGACCAGATCGACGAGTTCGCCGCGGCCTCCGACGCGCCGCCCCTGACCGACGACGAGTTCCGGGCGGTCGAGGCGCTCTGGGAGGACGGCTTCGGCGTCGAGCCCTACGTCGAGGAGTCCGAGCCCGTCACGGGCGACTAGCCGCGGCTTCGAGCACGTCGAGCAGGCGCCGCGCCTGCACGACGTCCGCATGGCGGTCGGCGACCGCCTGGCCGGCCGGATCGTCCCGCTCGAGCCGCAGCGCGGCCCGCAGCCCCGCGAGGATCGCGTCCTCGTCGGCCGGGTCGACGCGCACGGCGGCCGTCTCCGGCAGCTCGTGGGCGACGGGGGCCGTCCGCGACACCACCAGGGGCACGCCGCAGGCCACGGCCTCGATCGCCCCGAGCCCGTAGCCCTCGGACAGCGCGACCAGCGCCGCCGCGTCGGCCGCCCGCAGGAGGTCCGGGATCCGCTCCGGCGCGACCGCGCCGAGCAGCCGCACGTGGTCGAACCCGCGCAGGCGCTCGGCGAGGGGCCCGTCCCCGGCGATCCACAGCTCGCCCCCGCCCGCCTCGGCGCGCAGCCGCTGGACGGCGCGGGCGAGCCGCTCGGGGTTCTTGCGCTCGATCAGGTTGCCGACCTGCACGACCAGGGGGCGGCTGGGCGCGGGCCCGAAGGCCGTCGCGTCGCCCGCGCCGGGCCGGAAGCGGACCCGGTCGACGCCCGTGTCGACCACGACGGGCTCGACGCCCGGGCAGACCGCCGTCAGGCGGTCGGCGAGGGGCTGCGAGACGGCGATCACGCGCGCCGCGCCCGCCAGCGCACGGCGCGTGGCCAGCCGCAGGGGCCGCGAGCGCTCGAGGTGCCCGACGTCGCCGCCGTGGGCGACGAGCACGTACGACGCACCCGCGACGCGCGCCGCCCGGCGCGCGACCCGGGCGGTGGGCACGAGGTAGTGCCCGAGCACGACGTCCGGGCGCATGCGGTTGGCCACGTGCGCGCCCTCGCGGCGGAGCCCGGCGTACTTGCCGGCCGAGCCGGCCCGGCCCGTGGCCCGGCGCTCGAGACCGACCAGCTCCACCACGCAGCCCGCCTGCTCGAGCGCGGCCGCCTGCCGCGCGACGAAGACGCCGTACTGCGGCGCGTCCGCGGACGGGAGCATGTTCGAGACGATCAGGATGCGGAGCGGTCGCTGCACCCCCTGAGGATGCCCTACCTCGCGGTCGCTAGGCTGCGCAGGCCGCCGGCGTAGCTCAGTTGGCTAGAGCACTCGCCTTGTAAGCGAGAGGTCCTCGGTTCGAGCCCGAGCGCCGGCTTCGTGGCGTGGCCGCGGGACCGGCTCCTCCATGCGGCCGGCCAGCTCCATCAGGAGCAGGACCGGAAGCGGCGCGAGCGGCACGGGGGGCGACGACGGCGAGGAGCGCCCGAGAGGGCGACGGCCACCCCGGCCCAGCCGCGCCCCGTGGCGGGCAGGAGCGTGCGGGGAGCGGACGTCGCCATGGGCCCGCGGTAGCGCCGCCGGCCCGGCCTCCAAGCGATGTCGCCGCGGGATCCATCCGGTGAAGCACGCAGGGACTATCGTCAACAGGGGGTACGTTCGAGGCATGGGCCACCACCTGCACATCGCGCACCGCGGCTACCGCACCGGGCTCGGCGACAACACGCTGGCCCAGATCGCGGACGCGATTCGGCTGGCCTGCGACATGGTCGAGGTGGACGTGCGCCGGCGGCGCGCGGACGGCGAGCTCGTGCTCGCCCACGACCGCGGCGCCAACCGTGCCGCACCGCTCCTGCGCGACGCCCTGAGGCTGTGCCGTCGCGCCGGCGTCCCCCTCAACCTGGACCTCAAGCAGAACGGCATCTCCGACCAGCTCGTGCGCGAGTTGCGCGACGCCGGGATGGCGGAGCAGGTGGTGCTGACCGGCGGCGGCTGGGAGCAGGCGCTCTGGATCCGGCACCTCGAGCCGCGGGTCCGCGTCGGCCTGACGATCCCGCGCCACCACCACGACTGGCTGCGCGCGCTCGGCTGGAGCGCCGAGCGCCTGCGCCGCTGGGCCCTGACGAGCCGCGTCGACCTCCTGATGCGGGCCACGCACGTCGACCTCGTGACGGTCCAGTACCGGCTCGTCACGCCGCGGCTCGTCTCGCAGGTGCACCGGGCCGGCGGCGAGATCTGGTGCTGGACGCCCGACGACCCGGCCGCGATCGCGCACCTCGTGGCGATGGGCGTCGACGGGATCACCACCAACGTGCCCGACCCCGCCCGCAGCGCGGCCACCACGGGCACGCTGGCCCACGCCACCTAGGTGGCCATGGTCACGGCGTAGCCGATGGCCACGGCGACGCCGATCACGAGCACGATCCGCTGCAGGACGCGGGCCGGCACGCGGCTCGCGAGCGTGCCGCCGAGGAAGCCGCCGACCACCGCGCAGACCAGCATCACGGCGGCCGCCGACCAGACGACGTCGCCGAAGAGCACGAACACGCCGGCCGCCACGGCGTTGACGACGAGGCTGGTGACCTGCTTGAGCGCGTTCAGGCGGGTCAGGGTGTCGACGAGGATCACGCCGAGGACCGCCAGCACGATGATCCCGAGCCCGCCGCCGAAGTAGCCGCCGTAGATCGCGGCCAGGAAGACCCCGACCGCGGGTCCGACGAGGTGCTCGGGGGCGCCGTCGGCGGCCAGGGAGATGCGCTCAGCCACCCGCCGCTTGACCGCGTCGCCGAGGGCGAGGACCCCGACGGCGGCGAGGATCAGGACGGGCACCAGCACCTCGAACACCCGCTCGGGCGTGAGCAGGAGGAGCGCCGCGCCGGTGAGGCCGCCGAGCGCCGCGGCCGGCAGCAGCACGCGCAGGCGCCGGTCCTGGCGGTCGAGGTCGGCACGCTGGGCGATGACGCCGCCCAGGTAGCCCGGCACCAGCGCCACCGTGTTGGTGACGTTGGCGCTGACCGGGGGCACGCCCAGCGCGATCAGCATCGGGAACGAGATCAGGGTGCCGCCCCCGGCGACGGCGTTGACGATGCCAGCGGCGAGCGCGGCCAGCCCCGCGAGGGCGAGTTGACCCGGCGTCATGCCAGGAATCTACGCGGTCTGCGAGTGCTCGCGGCCCGAGCGGTGCTGCTCGATCTTGCGCTTGACGCGCTGCAGGGCGTTGTCGACGGCCTTCGGGTCGCAGCCGGCGCGGGCCGCGATCGCCTCGTAGGACTCGCCGGACATGAAGGCGGCGAGCACCTCGGACTCGAGCGGCGACAGCGTGCTGCCGAGCATCTCGACGAGCGAGTCGAGCTCGTCGGTCGAGACGACGCGGGAGGCGGGGTCCAGGGTCGGCGAGCCGGCGATCGCGTCGCCGAGGGTGCAGTCGCCGCCCTCGGGGTCGCTGCCGGCCGGCGTGTGGCTGAAGGAGATGTACCCGTTCAGCGGCTGGTGCTTGTTGCGGGTCGCGCCCTTGATCGCCGTGATGATCTGGCGCGTGATGCAGAGCTCCGCGAAGGAGCGGAACGAGGTCTCACGGTCGACGCGGTAGTCGCGGATCGCCTTGTAGAGGCCGATCAGGCCCTCCTGCTGGAGGTCGTCGGAATCGCCGCCCGCCAGGAAGTAGCTCGAGGCCTTGAGGCGCACGAACGGCTGGTAGCGGCGGATCAGCTGGTCGAGGGCCGCATCGTTGCCGTTGCGGGCCCGCAGGACGAGGGCCAGATCCCCCTGGTCGCGCCGCTGGCGCGCCGCGGGATCGGCGGCGGTGCGGGCGGTGGCTGCTCGGGCGCTCGGCATGGTCCTCTGGTCCCCGTCGGCACCCTCACCTTTAGATAGAGGGTCATGACGGACCTCCGCACCATGCCAGATGCGTCGGGGAAACACAAGGGCAATCGGCAAAATAATAGGCAAAAACCTAATTTGCCTGCAAATCGTTACATTCCATAACTGGCTCTTCCACCCGGAAAATCGCTTTCCCGCGCGGTTTTTCGCGATCGGATAGGCGCTCGACTAACCGGTGGTCCCGACCTGAGCCTGAGGAAGGCCGCTCAGCGCGCGCCGCGCTGGCGCACGGCCTCGAACAGCAGGACGCCCGCCGCGACGGAGACGTTGAGGGAGTCGATCCGCCCCGCGATCGGCAGCGCGACCGCCGCATCGCAGGCCGCGCGCACGCGCGGGCGCAGCCCGGCCCCCTCCGCCCCGAGGACGAACACGCAGCCGTCGGTGTAGTCGGCGTCGGCGTACGGCACCGCGCCGTCGGCGGCGGCGGCGTACGTCCACAGGCCCGGGCGCCGGGCTCGCCCGAGCCAGTCGGCGAGGTTCGGGGCGACGGCGATCGGCAGGTGCTCGACCGCGCCCGCGCTGGCCTTCGCCACCGCCGCCGTCACGACCGCCGAGCCGTGCCGCGGCACGACCAGGCCGGCGGCCCCGGCGCACTCCGCGCTGCGGGCAATCGCACCCAGGTTGTGCGGGTCGGTGACCCCGTCGAGGGCCACGATCAGCGGCGCCGGCCCCTCGAGCAGCTCGTCGGGGTCCGCGTACGGGTAGGGATCGACGCGCGCCACCAGCCCCTGGTGGTCCGTGCTGCGGGCGAAGTTGCCGATCTCCCCCGTGTCGGCGATGCGCACGGGGCAGGGGGCGTCGTCGAGCCACGCAAGCGTCTCGCGCGCCTTGGCCGTGGCCAGCACCTCGCGCACCGCGCGGCGGCCGCGCAGGGCCTCGCGCACGGGCTGGCGCCCGTAGACGAGGTCCTCGCTCACGGGACGGGCGCCAGCTCGGGGCCGTCAGCCAGGTCCTGCACCACCCAGCCGAGGGCGCGCAGCTCGTCGCGGATCGCGTCGGCGCGGGCGAAGTCGCGCGCCGCGCGGGCCACCTCGCGCTCCTCCATCAGCGCCACGGCCGCGGCCGGCGGGCCCTCGGCGCCCGCGGCGAGGCCGGCCAGGCCGAGCACGTCGAGGCACTCGACGAGGAGAGCGCGGGCCCGGGCCGCATCGGCCGGGTCCTGGTCGCCGGCGTCGAAGGCGGCGTTGAGCGTGCGCACGAGGTCGAACAGGGCGGCGAGCCCCTCGGGCGTCGCGAAGTCGTCGTCGAGCGCGGCGCGGAAGCGCGCATCGGCCGCGAGCGCCGCGGTGGCCAACGGCCCGCCGTCCGCCGGGGCCGCATCGCCTGCGGCCCGCGCCGCGCGCCGCAGGGCCTCGCGCAGGCGCTCGTTCGACTTGGCGGCGTCGTCCAGGGAGTCGGGGCTGTAGTCGACGTTGGAGCGGTAGTGGGCCCGCGCGAACAGCGCAAGCAGGGTCTCGGGCTCCATCCGGTCGAGGGCGTCGCGCAGGCGCTCGACGTTGCCGAGGGACTTCGACATCTTGTCCCCGCCGAAGCGGAGCAGGCCGTTGTGGAGCCACGTGCGGGCGAAGGGGCGGCCGGTCAGCGCCTCGGACTGCGCGCGCTCGTTCTCGTGGTGGGGGAACTTGAGGTCGATGCCGCCGCCGTGGATGTCGATCTCCTCGCCGAGCGCGCTCATCGCCATCGCCGAGCACTCGATGTGCCAGCCGGGGCGCCCCGGCCCCCACGGCGAGTCCCAGGCGGCGTCCTCGCCCGGCTTCTGCGCCTTCCAGAGCGCGAAGTCGAGCGGCGCGCGCTTCCTCGCCGTGGTCTCTTCGGGCTGCATCTCGTCGGTCCTCTGCCCGGACAGCGCGCCGTACGAGGCGAAGCCGCCGACGTCGAAGTAGACGTCGCCATCGCTCGCGTAGGCGTGGCCGGAGGCGATCAGGGCCTCCGTCATCGCGACGATCCCGGGCAGGGACTCCGTCACCTTCGGCTCGACGTCCGGGCGGCCGAGGCCCAGGCGCGAGGTGTCGGCGATGTAGCCGGCGGCCTCGCGCGCCGCGAGCTCGCGGCTGTCGACCCCCTCGGCCTGCGCGGCGGCGTAGATCTTGTCGTTGATGTCGGTCAGGTTCGAGACGACGCGCACCTCCCAGCCCTGCCGGCGCAGGTGGCGGGCGAGGGTCAGCGCGACCACGAACGGCCGCGCGTTGCCGACGTGCACGGGCCCGTAGACGGTCGGGCCGCAGACGTAGAGGCCGAGCCGGCCCGGCTGGAGCGGCTCGACGTCGTGGACGCCGCGGCGCAGGGAGTCGTAGAGGCGGAGGGTCATGGCTGGTCGAGGACGGCGCGGGCCCGGGCGAGGGCCGTCTCGCGCGGCAGCGCCGCGAGCACGAACGGTAGCGGGATGCCGCTGTCCGCCGCGGTCAGGACGCGCCGCAGCGGGCGCTTCCCGCAGCCGAGCGCGTCGATCAGGGCGGCCGCCGCCTCGGCCCCCAGCGGGTCCGGTGCCGCGGGCAGGGCCGCGACCAGCGCCTCCGCGGCCGCGCGGTCCGCCGGGGAGGGCTCCGCGAGGGGCGGCGCGTCGAGGATGCCGCGCACCAGGTCGGCGGCGGCGGCGAGGGTCGGGGCGTCGGTCAGGCCCGGCGCGAGGGCGCGGACGGCCGCGGCGTCGGCCGCGGGGCCGAGCCGAGCCGTGACCCGCGCCGCGCGCTCGGCGTGGTCGAGCCGTGCGAGGTGGTCGCGGCCGAGGCTCGCGAGGAGGTCCGGGTCGAGGCGCGTCGTGCCGTGGCCGAGGCGGGCCGGGTCGAAGGCGCGGGCCAGAGCGTCGGCGTCGGAGGCGGGCAGGGCGGTCAGCGGCGGCGAGGCCGAGCGCGCGAGCCAGTCGACCACGGCCTCGGGCAGGGCGCCGGCGGCGCGCAGCGCGCCGATCCCGGCCGCGCCCGACGACGACGACAGCTTGGCGCCGTCCGCGCCGACGACGATCGGGAGGTGCGCAAACGCCGGCGCGGCAAAGCCGCCCGCGGCCGCCAGCACGAGCTGGACGGCGGTGTTGGCGATGTGGTCCTCGCCGCGCAGGACGTGGGTGATCGCGAGATCGCGGTCGTCGCAGGCCGTCGCGAGGTGGAAGGTCGGGCGGCCGTCGGCGCGCACGAGCACCGTGCGCCCGATCGCGCCGGCCGGCAGGCGGATCGGGCCGCGGCTGAGGTCGTCGATGACGACGTCGCGCTCGACCGCGGGCAGCACGACGGCCCCGTCGTCGAGCTGTGCGGCGGCGCCGTCCGCGACCAGCTGCGCGGCCAGCGCGCGGTGCGCTTCGGCCCGCTCGGACTGCCGCAACGGGCCCTCGTCGACGGCGATGCCGAGCCAGGCGAGGGCGTCGGCGATCGCGGCCTCGGCGCCGGGCGCCGTCTCCCCCGCGTCCGTGTCGTCGATCCGCAGCACGAACGCGCCGCCGTCGCGTCGGCGCAGGAGGTCGTTGGCGACGGCGACCATCGCCCCGCCCACGTGCAGGTCGCCGGAGGGCGCGGGGGCGAAGCGGACGCGGACCTTCACGGCGTGAGGATGGCAGGGGTCACAGGCGGTAGACGGCGATCGGGTACTCGGCGAGGCGCGCGTCGCTCGTCATCAGCGTGAGGTCGCGCCGCAGGGCCTGGGCGGCGATGCCGCGGTCGAAGGGGTCGGCGTGGATGCGGGGCAGGTCCTGACTCGCGATGGCGTCGCGCGCGTCGAAGGGCAGCGGGCGGAACCCGGCCACCTCGAGGCTGTCGACGAACCCCGGCGGAAAGCTGACGCGTCCCTGCGCGGCCTTGCCGACCGCCTCCAGCAGGGACAGCGCGCTGACGAACGCCTCGCGCTCGACGATCGCCCGCTCGATCGTGGAGCGGGCGCGGCCGTCGAGGCGGGCGTCGTCGTCCAGCCACCACCAGGCGGCCTGGGTGTCAAGCAGGAGCGCCATCGTCCTGCGGCGGGAACATCCAGTCCTCGTCGGCCAGCCACGCCTCCTCGAGCTCCGGATCGGGGTCCCACGCGTCCTCGGCCGCCCACATCTTTCCCTTCAGGAGCCCGGGGCCCGGCCACGTCCGCGGGGTGGGCATCGGCACGATCCGCGCGATCGGCGTCCCGCCGCGCGCGATCACGATCTCCTCGCCGGCCTCGACCCGCTGCAGCAGGCGCGAGAGGTGCGTCTTGGCCTCGTGCACGTTGACCACGTCGTCCATCGTGCCACGCATCTTAGTCCACTTAGTCAACTACGCCGCGCGGCCGCGCGCGGGATGCGCGCGCACTAGCCTCCGGGGGTGCCGCTCTCGCCCGCCGAGCTCGCCGATCGCGTCCTCGCGTGGTACGCCGTGGAAGGCCGCGACCTGCCCTGGCGGCGCACCCGCGACCCGTACGCGATCCTCGTCTCGGAGGTGATGCTCCAGCAGACGCAGGTCGAGCGCGTGATCGGGCGCTGGACGGACTGGCTCGCGCGCTGGCCCACGGCCCGGGACGTCGCCGACGCGCCCGTCGCCGAGGTGATCTCCGCGTGGCAGGGCCTCGGCTACAACCGCCGCGCCGTCAACCTCCATCGGGCCTGCCGGGTCCTGGCCGACGAGGGCGTCCCCGACGACATCGCCGGCTGGCGGCGCCTGCCCGGGGTCGGGCCATACACGGCGGCCGCGGTCTGCGCGATCTGCTTCGACCACGACGTCATCCCCGAGGACGTCAACGTGCGCCGCATCGTCGACCGCGCGCTCGGCGGCGGCGCGCTCGTGCCGCCGCCCGGCCGTGCCCACGACCTGACCCAGGGCCTCTTCGACCTCGGCGCCACCGTCTGCCTGGCGCGCATCCCCCGCTGCGAGCGCTGCCCGCTCGCCGACGGCTGCCCCGGCCGCGGCCTGCGCTACGCGCCCGAGCGCCGGCAGGCGCCCTTCGAGGGCTCCCGCCGGCAGGCCCGCGGCCGCCTGCTCGACCGCCTGCGCGAGGGCCCGGTGCCCCTCGCCGAGGCCGACCCCGAGATCGCGGGGGCGCTCGTCCGCGACGGGCTCGCCGCGGAGCGGGACGGGATGCTGGCCCTGCCGGGCTGAGCGGACCCCGGACGGGCGCTGCGGGGCTGTACGCTTGGGGCGGCAGGCGGCCACCCGGGCCGCCCGCCCTCCCCACGCGAAGAGCAGCCTGACCCCATGAGCACCACGGTCCTGATCCTGATCATCGGCGCGGTCTTCCTGATCGTGCTCGTGTGGCTCGTCCTCACCTACAACGGCCTCGTGCGCCTGCGCAACGAGGCCCAGCAGGGCGAGTCCTCGATCGACATCCAGCTCAAGCGCCGCGCCGACCTGATCCCCAACCTCGTCGAGGCCGTCAAGGGCTACGCCGCGCACGAGCAGGAGGCCTTCGAGCGCGTCACCGCGGCCCGCGCCCACGCCCTCGAGGCGCGCTCCCTCGGCGACAAGGCCGCCGCCGACGGGGAGACGCGCTCCGCGCTCGGCGGCCTCCTCGCCGTCGCCGAGGCCTACCCCCAGCTGCGCGCCGTCGAGTCGTTCACGCAGCTGCAGGCCGAGCTCTCCGACACCGAGGACAAGATCGCCGCCGCGCGGCGGTACTACAACAACGTCGTCCAGCGCTACAACACGAAGCAGCAGTCCTTCCCGGCCAGCGCGATCGCCGGGACGTTCGGATTCTTGCCGCGCGAGTTCTACCGCATCGAGGACGACGCCCAGCGTGACCCGGTCAAGGTCGAGATCGGCGGATGACCCTCCAGGAGCAGATCCGCTCGGCGCGCCTGCGCACCGTCCTGGTGCTGGTGCTGTTCATCCTGCTCGTGGCGCTCGTCGTGGCCGCGGTCTACGTCTTCTTCGGCCAGGGCTTCGGCCTGATCATGGCCCTCGTCGCCGTCGGGTACGGGATCTTCGCCTACGTCGCCGCGGGGTCGATCGTGGCCTCGGCGAGCGGCGCCCGCCCCGTCTCCAAGGAGGAGGCCCCGGAGCTCTACCGCACCGTCGAGAACGCCGCGATCGCCGCCGGCCTCGCGAAGACCCCCGACATCTTCATCATCGACGACCAGGCGCCCAACGCCTTCGCGGCCGGCCGCACCCCCGAGAAGGCCTACGTGGCCGCCACCACGGGCATCCTCGCGCTGCTCGACCGCCGCGAGCTCGAGGGCGTGATGGCCCACGAGATCGCCCACGTCCGCAACCGCGACGTGCGCCTGATGACCCTCGCCGCCGTGATGGTCGGCGTGATCTCGATGATCGCCGACATGCTGCTCTGGGCCACCGTCTTCGGCGGCGGCCGCAACTCGAACAACCAGAACCCGATCGGCGCGATCATCGCGATCGCCGCGATCATCCTCGCCCCGATCGGCGGCGCGCTCCTGCAGATGGCCCTGTCGCGCCGGCGCGAGTACCTGGCCGACGCCACCGCCGCCGAGCTGACCGGCGACCCCGAGGGCCTCGCCCGCGCGCTCTACAAGCTCGCCGTCGACAGGCACCCCCTGCAGCACGTCAACCGCGCCACCGCGCACCTCTGGATCGAGTCGCCGCTGCGCGATCACCACGGGCTGCGCTCCTCCATCGGCGGCCTCTTCGACACCCATCCCCCGCTGCAGGAGCGGATCGACCGGCTGCAGGAGATGGGCGGCTTCCAGCTTCCGCCGATCCCGGCCGGCGGCGCGGAGGCCTAGCGCTCGATCAGGACCACGCCCTGCGCGGCGATGCCCTCGCCGCGCCCCGTGAAGCCGAGCCCGTCCGTGCCCGTGGCGCGGATCGACACGCGGTCGGCCGTGGCCCCCATCGCGTCCGCGCAGGCGGTGCGCATCGCCTCGACGTGCGGCGCGAGCCGCGGCGCCACGCAGACCACCATGCAGTCGGCATTGACGAGCCGCCAGCCCTGCTCGTCGATCGCGGCGGCGGCGCGGCGCAGGAGGTCGATTGAGGCCGCCCCCTCCCACTCCGGCGTGTTCGGGAACATCCGGCCGATGTCGCCGATCCCGGCGGCGCCGAGCAGCGCGTCCGTCAGCACGTGGCAGACCACGTCCGCGTCGGAGTGCCCCTCGAGGCCGAGCTCGTGCTCGATCGCGACTCCGCCGAGGACGAGCGGGCGGCCCGCGACGAGCCGGTGGGCGTCCACCGCCGTGCCGACGCGCAGGTCAGCCAAGCGGCACCGCCCGGCGGTCGCGGCCCGAGAACTCCATCACCTCGGAGTATCCCGCCTCGGCGGCCGCGCGCCGCGCCTGGTCGAAGGCGAAGCCGACGTTCTCGGGCTCGTGGGCGTCGGACGACAGCACCACGGGCACCCCGCGGGCGCACAGGCGCGCCAGGAGGCCGGGGCCCGGGTAGATCTCCCGGGCGGCCTTGCGCAGCCCGGCGGTCGAGATCTCCGCGCAGCAGCCGGCCTCGGCGAGCGCATCGGCGATGTCGTCGTAGGCCTGCTCGAGGACGGCCGGCGCGGGCAGGGGCCCGAACGACTTCGGCAGGTCGGCGTGCGTCATCACGTCGAACTGCCCGCTCAGCGCGGCCCGCGCGTAGCGGTCGACGTAGCCACGCCAGAGCGCGTCCGGCTCGATCACGTCGAAGGCCGAGTAGAGGTCGTAGTCGACCGCGCCCTCGTGGACCCAGTGGATCGAGCCGAGGATCACATCCCAGGGGCGGCCGGCGAGGGCGTCGACGAGGACGTCCTGGTGCTCGGGCAGCCAGTCGCACTCGATGCCGATCCGCAGCGGGAACCCGATCTCCTTGGCCTCCGCGAGGGCCTCCCAGTAGGCGTCGATGTCCCACTCGGCCTGGCCCTGCCAGTAGGGGTGCTGCCAGGCCGGCTTGGCGACCCGGAAGCGGTAGACGTGCTCCGTCACGCAGACGGCGTCGAGGCCGCGGTCCATGGCGGCGGCGACGTGCGCGGTGATCGTCTCGACCGACAGCACCGCCTCGTCGAGGGCGTCGTCGTCGGGCGCGAGGTGCGTGTGGTGGTCAACCATCGAGGCGCAGCTCCAGTGCGCGCTCGAGGTCGGCGCGGGTCGTGACCTTGAGGCAGCGCGGGTCGCCCGGGACGACGCGGACGTCGCCGCCCGCGCGCTCCACGAGGCTCGCGCAGTCGGTCCCGCTCGACCGGTCGGGCGCGGCGAGGGCGCGGCGGAGCACGTCCGCCCGGAAGCCCTGCGGCGTCTGCACGGCGCGCAGCTCCGCGCGGGGCAGGGTCTCCGCGATCCGCCCCGCCGCGTCGACGCGCTTGACGGTGTCGGCGACCTCCAGCCCCGGCACGACCCCGTCGGGGCCGTCGACGAAGCCAGCGAGGACGCGGTCGACGAGGTCCGCAGGCAGGTTGGGGCGGGCGGCGTCGTGCACGAGGATCAGCGCCGCCTCGGCGGGCACCTCGGCCACCCCCAGCGCCACGGAGTCCGAGCGGGACGGGCCGCCGGCGACCGCCACGGCGACCTTGCCGGCGCCGATCTCGTCGCACATGAACGTCGCGCGCTCCTCCCAGCCCTCCGGCACGACCAGCACGATGCCGTCGACCGCCGGGTGCTCGTCGAGGGCCGCCACCGACGCCGCCACCAGCGGATCCTCGCCGAACGCCACGAAGGCCTTGGGCTGCTCCGCGCCCAGGCGCTCACCGGACCCGGCCGCGACGACGACCGCCCAGACGGCGACCGCGTCACCCATCTGCGCCTAGGCGGAGCGGGCGGCGCGCGCCTCGGCGCGGGCCGCCGCGAGGTCGGCGAGCAGCTTGTCGAGGTGCTCGTTCGTCTCGTCCTCGTCCTTGTCGAGCACCCAGCGGAGCTCGGACGAGAGGATGCGCTTCGCCTGCGCGAGCAGCTGGCGCTCGCCCGACGAGAGCGGGCGCTCGGAGTCGCGCAGGGAGAGGTCGCGGATGACCTCCGCGATCTCCCTGACGTCGCCGGAGCGGATCTTGTCCTTGTTCATCCGGAAGCGCCGGCTCCACGAGCCGGTGTCCTCCGTGACGTCCTCGGCGAGGACGGCGAGCACCGCGTTGGCGCCCTTCTGGTCCATCACGCGCCGGAGCCCGAGCTCATCGACGCGGTTGACGGGGATGCGCACGACGAGGTCGTCGGACAGGATCCTGATCGTCAGGTACTCGACCTCCTCACCCAGCACCGTGCGCTTCTCGATCCCGTCGATGACGCCAGCTCCGTGCTGGGGATAGACGATCCGGTCTCCGACCTTGAACACTCGGCGCTCCTCCCGTGCGTGGACCGGAAGGATAACCGGTCTCGGCATCGAATGGCGGAGGTTTGGCGTCAGCCGCGCAGGTGGCGGTCCTGCAGGCGCCGCAGCCCCTGCTGCACCTCGCCCGCCCGGGCCGGCGGGAGGCCGTCGACGGCCTGGAGTTCGCGCAGCGTGGCGCGCATCAGGGCCGCGTACGTCGGGAACGCCGCCACGACGCAGTCCGCCTCGTCGTCCGTCAGGGCCGGGATGCGGGCCAGCGCGCGGTAGCCGCCCGGCCGCGGGTCGGGCTCCGCGCCGTCGGCGAAGCCCATCGCCCGGCGCACGCAGGCGAGGTCGACGAGCTCCGAGTAGCGCAGGGCCGCGAGCCGGTCGAGGACCTCCTGCGGCCCGCCGGTGGCGTCGTCGGAGCGGTAGTCGCGGATGATCGCGAGCCGCTCCTCCACCACACCCTCCGCGAGCTCGGCGAGCTGCATCGCCACGAGCCGCCCGTCGAGGCCGAGCTCGGCCACGTTGCGCGCGATCTCGTCGATCATCCGCGCGGCCATCTCGGCCCGCTGGAGCACGTTGAGGACGTCGTCGATCGCGACCTCGCCGCGCAGCTCCTGGATCGTGAGGTCGTCGGCGCCGCGCTCGAGCTGCTCGCGGTGCCCCTGGAGGGTCGCGAGGCCCTGCGTCGCCTTGGTCAGGAGCTCAGGGATCGCGTCAAGCTGGTAGCGCGACCCGCCCGTGTAGACGTTGACCGTGTCGCGCTCCTGCGAGATCGCCACCACGATCGCCGCGGTCTGGCGCGCGACGCGCTCGGCCGTGCGGTGGCGGGTGCCGGTCTCGGACGTCGGCAGCTCGGCGTCCGGCATCAACTGCACGTTGGCGCGCAGGATGCGGTCGAGCCCGCGGTCGACGACGATCGCGCCGTCCATCTTCGCGACCTCGTAGACCATCGCCGCCGAGAAGGGGATGTCGAGCTCGAGGCCGCCCGAGCAGAGCGGCGCAATCTCGTCGGGCTCGACGATCACGAGCAGGGCGCCGAGGCGGCCCTTGATGATGTCGTCGATGCCGAGGCGCAGCTCCGTGCCGGGAGCGAGCAGCTCGAGGGCCTCGATCAGGCGGGGGTTGCGGCGGGGATCGAGCATGACCGGACGGGTATGGTAGCCGCGTGGCGAGGACCGGGCCCCTGTTGATCGTCGACGGCGATGCGCTCGCGCACCGCGCGTGGTTCGCGCTCGGCCACGTCACGGGCCGCGACGGCCGGCCGGTCGGCCTCCTGCAGGGGACGATCCAGATGCTGGTCGGGGCCTGGGACGCCTTCGGGCCGCGCGCCCTCGCGGTGGCGGTCGACAGCCGCGAGCGCTCCGAGCGGCACGCGCTCGTGCCCGTCTACCAGGCGCAGCGCGACGGCGAGCCCGACGACGCCCTGATCGAGCAGCTCGACGCCCTCCCCGCCCTCGTGCGCGCCTTCGGGTTCCCCGCGGTCTGCGTGCCGCCGTGGGAGGCCGACGACGTCTGCGCGACGCTCGCGACGCTCGAGGAGGCGGCGCGCGGGACGGCGCTCGTCCTGACCCACGACCGCGACGCCTACCAGCTGGCCTCGGCCCGCACCACGATCGTGCGGCCGGTGTCGGGCGTCAGCGAGGTCGAGCACGTCGACCCGGCGGGCGTCGAGGAGCGCTACGGCGTGCGTCCCGACCAGGTGCCCGACCTGATCGCGCTGCGCGGCGACCCCTCCGACAACATCCCGGGCGCGCGCGGCATCGGCGCCAAGACCGCCGCCGAGCTGCTCGTCCGCTACGGCGACCTCGAGGGCGTGATCGCCCACGCCGGCGAGCTGACGCCCGCCCGCTCCCGCGCCGTCCTCGACGCCGCCGACGACCTGCGCCGGTACCGGCGGATCGCCGTCATGCGCCGCGACCTGCCCGTCGAGCGCCCGGCGAGCGCCGAGCCGGACTGGGCGGCCGGGGCCGAGGCCTGCGACGAGGCCGGCATGGGCCGGCTCGCAGTGCGGATCGCGGCCCGCGCCGGCTGAGCGCCGCTAGCCGGTCGGGTCGGCACCGAGGGCGAGGGCCAGCGCCTCCCCCACGGACCCCGCGCTGCGCGCGACGATGCCGGGGACGGCGGGCGCGCCGGGCGGCACGATCGCCTGCCCGATGCCGAGCCGGGCGGCCTCCTGCAGGCGCCGCTCGACCTGCGCGACGGGGCGCAGCCGGCCGGTCAGGCCGATCTCGCCGATCGCCACCACCGGCCCCGTCGGCGTCCCCCGCGCCGCCGAGGTAACGGCGAGCGCGACGGCCAGGTCGACGGCCGGATCGTCGACGCGCACGCCGCCGACCACGTTGGCGAAGACGTCGGCCGAGCCGAGCGCGAGCCCGGCGTGCCGCGAGAGGACGGCGAGGAGCATGGCCAGGCGGTTGCGGTCGATGCCGTTCGCGAGCCGCCGCGGCTGGGGCAGCTCGGACGGCGAGACCAGCGCCTGCACCTCGAGGAGCAGGGGGCGCGAGCCCTCGAGCGTGCAGGCCACCACCGACCCCGTGGCCCCGAGCTCGTCGCGGCCGAGCAGCGCCGAGGGGTCCTCGACGGCCTCGAGGCCGCGTCCCGTCATCGTGAACACGCCGAGCTCCGAGGTCGCGCCGAAGCGGTTCTTGGCGGCGCGCAGGACGCGCAGCTCGCCGCCGCGGTCACCCTCGAAGAGCAGCACGCAGTCGACGAGGTGCTCGAGCACCTTCGGGCCGGCGACGGCGCCGTCCTTCGTGACGTGCCCGACGAGGATCACGGCGACGCCGTGCTCCTTGGCCACGCGCAGGAGGCCACCCGCGGCCTCGCGCACCTGCGCGACCGAGCCCGGTGCGGAGCCGAGGTCGGCCGTCCAGAGGGTCTGGACGGAGTCGACGACGCAGACCGCCGGCCGCTCGTGGGCGATCGTGGCGCAGACGGCGTCGAGGTCGGTCTCGGGGACGATGCGGATCCGGCCCGCGCCGCCGATCCGCTCGGCGCGCAGGCGCACCTGCGCGGCCGACTCCTCCCCGGTCACGAGCAGGGCGGAGCGGTGCTCGGCGATGGCGGCCAGGGCCATGGTCAGGAGCGTCGACTTGCCGACGCCGGGCTCGCCGCCGAGGAGGACGAGCGACCCGGGCACGATGCCGCCGCCGAGCACCCGGTCGAGCTCGCCGATCCCGGTCGGGATCCGCTCGGCCTCGTCGGCGTCGACGTCGGCGAGGGCCACCACCGGCACCGGCGGCACGGCCTCGCGGCCCCGCGGCGACAGGGTCGCCCGCTCCTCCTGCACCGACCCCCAGGCGTCGCAGGCCGGGCAGCGGCCCTCCCACTTGGGCAGGGTCTCGCCGCAGGCGGTGCACGAGTAGCGGGTGGCGGTGCGCGCCATGGTGGTCAGGCTAGTTGCGGGGTCGGCGGCGACGGCACGCGGATCCGTCGCGGACCCGGGCACGGTGCTTACGCCGTGCCTGCGAGCCCGCACACCAACGCGCGGGACACGTCCTCTCCGGCTGATGGGTTCGCCGCATGGAACCGACCGACACCTCCCCCGACCAGCCGGTGATCAGCCGCGGCGGCGTCATCCTGGGCGCCGCCGGCCTCGCCGGAGCCGCCGCGCTCGCCGCCGTCCCCGGTGCCGCCCGGGCCGCCAGCGACCCGCCCGCCGTGCCGGGCCTCCTGCACGCCGAGCCCGACGTCGCCGTGCAGCGCCACCACCCGCACTACCACCGCTCGAACTTCGACCGCGCGAACGCCATCGTGACCCTCGCGAACGGCGAGCAGTCCATGACCTGGCGCGTCGTCGACGTGCAGCACCTGCGCCACGCCGAGGGCGCCCGGCGCGGCTCGAAGGACTGGGCCGGCGGCTTCTCGATCCTGCTGCAGCGGACGAAGGGCGCCAAACTCGGCCACGGCGTCTTCACGGCCACGGCCAACGGCAAGACGTTCCCGCTGGCGATCTCGGAGGTCGCCCCGGACGTCTACCAGGCGATCGTCAACCGCTTCACGCCGGTGGGGTCGTAGGCGATGGGCACCGACGACTACATGGCCTCGATCGGCCTCACGGCCGGATCCTACGCGCCGCTGCACACCGCGCTCTGTCAGGGCCAGCTGATGTACGTCAGCCAGAACACCGCGCTCTTCTCCCTGCTCAACGTGACGTACGGCGGCAACGGCACGAGCACCTTCGCCCTGCCGAACCTCGCCGGGTCGACCGTGGTCGGTACCGGCCCCCAGCCCGGCATCGGCACAAACTGGCAGCTGGGACAGGTCCAGACCCCGCTCACGCCGCTCGCCTGGCCCGGGGGCAACCCGGCGGCCACACCGGCCGGCGGCTCGCCGACGCTCCCCATCGCCACCGGCCCGGCGGGACTCGCCCTGCACTGGGCGATCACCCTGATCGGGTACTTCCCGCCGAACCCCAACAGCTGACCGTGGAGAACGATCCCTACATCGGCTCGGTCGGGCTGACCGCCGCGATCTACGCCCCGCGCGAGACGGCGCTCTGCTACGGCCAGCTGGTCCCGATCGGCCAGAACATGGCGCTGTTCTCGCTGATGGCGACGACCTTCGGCGGCGACGGGATCCAGACCTTCGGCCTCCCCGACCTGCGGGGCACGGCACCCGTCGGGACCGGCTCCGCCCCGAGCGGGGCCGAGTACGAGGTGGGCGAGCAGTTCACGGCCCTGACGAAGCTGGCCTGGCCGCAGGGCTGGCCCGAGCGGTCGTCGGCCGACCGGCCCGCGACGGTGCCAACCGCCTCCGGGCCCAGCGGCGTCGCGCTCAGTTGGGCGATCGCCCTGTACGGCCTGTTCCCGCCGAACCCGAACTGGTGAGGCGGCCGCCGGCGAGCGGCGACTAGCGCGCGCTCGCCGGCGGCCGCAACACCGCGGCGAGCCACGAGACGAGGAACAGCCCCGCGAGGCCGACGGCGACCGCGGGGCCGGCGGCCAGGCCCGTGTGGTAGGAGACGACGAGCCCGGCTGCGCCCACGACCGCGCCGATCAGCGGGGCGGCGGCGAGCAGCGGTCCGACCGAGCGCACCCATGGGCGCAGGATCGCCGCGGGCCCGATCAGGAGCGCGGTCCCGAGCAGCGCTCCGAGCACCGGCAGCGCCGCCGTCAGGGCCAGCGCGGCGCCGACCAGGATCCCGAGGTCGACGAGGCCGACGCGCACGCCGGCCGCGAGCGCCCACGAGCGGTCGAAGAGCGCCACGGCGGCGCTGCGCCAGCCGGCGGCGACGGCGACCGTCAGCGCCACCGCCGCGACCGCGAGCGGAGCGATCTCGCCCGCCGCGACCGTCAGGACATCCCCGAACAGCACGGCGAGCGCCCGCTGCGGCGGCGCGGTCAGCGCCAGCAGGATCACCCCACCGGCCAGCGCGACCGCGAAGACGAGCGCGACGGCGACGTCCTCACGCTCCCCACGCGCGCGCAGGAGCAGCGCGACCGCGACCGCCGCGGCCAGCGCGCCGGCCGCGGCGCCGACGCCGGCGGCGAGGCCGAGGGCCACGGCCGCGGCCGCGCCGGGGACGAGCGCGTGCCCGAGCGACTCCCCCGCGTACGCGAGCCGACGCAGGGACACGAGCGCGCCGACCGGCCCGCAGACGAGCGCGACCAGGAGGACCGCCACGAGCGCGCGCTGCATGAACGCGAACTCCCAGGGCTCGACGAGCGCGCTCATCCGCCCTGGCGGCCGTGCCCGTGGTCGTGGTCGTGGCAGTGGTCGTCCGCCACGGCGACGGCGTCATCGTCGAGCATCAGGAGGCGGCCGCCGTACGCGGACCGCAGCCGATCGGCGGCCAGCGCCTCGGCGGGCGGGCCGAAGGCGTGCGCGCGCCCGGCGAGCAGGAGCACGCGGTCCGCCCGCTGCGTCGCGAACGCGAGGTCGTGGGTGGCCAGGAGCACCCCCACCCCGCGTGCGCGCTCGGCGTCGATCGCCTCCAGCATGGCGGCCTCGGACGGCGCGTCGACGGCGGAGAAGGGCTCGTCCAGGAACAGGATCGGCGCGCGGCCGGCGAGCGCGCGCGCCATCAGCACGCGCTGGCGCTGACCGCCGGAGAGCGTGCCGTACGGGCGCTCGGCGGCATCGGCGAGGCCGACCTCGGCGAGGGCGGCGTGGGCCGCCTCGCGCGCCCGCCGGGGCACGCGCCAGAACGGCCTCGGCGGGGCCGCGCCCTGCAGCGCGACGCCGATCGCGGTGATCGGGAAGTCGGGGTCGACGGGCCCGTGCTGTGGCACGTGCGCGCACGGGCCGGCGACCTCAAGGCGCCCCGTGCTCGGCAGCAGGCCGAGCAGCGCCAGCAGGAGCGTCGACTTGCCGCCGCCGTTCGGCCCCACCACGGCCACGAGCTCACCGGGGCCGAGGTCGAACGAGACGCCGTCGATCGCGCGTGCGCCGCCGCGGTCGACGGCGAGTCCCTCGGCGCTGATCAGGCGATCGGCGCTGCTCAACCCCGGAGGCCTTCGGCGATGAGGAGCACGTTGCCCCGCATCATGCCGACGTAGGTCCCCGTCTCGGAGCCCTCCGGGCCGAGCGTATCGGCGTAGAGGCCGTCCACGAGCCGCGCGCCCGTCTCGTCCGCGAGCGTCGCCGCGACCTGCGGATCGGCCGTGCTCTCGGAGAACACCGCCGGCACCCCGCGCTCGCGGATCAGCGCGACGAGCTCGGCGAGCGACTGCGCATCCGCACTGGCCGCCCCGGAGGTCGAGGGGATCGCCGCCCCGACGACCTCGAGGCCGTAGCGATCGGCGAGGTACGCGAAGGCGTCGTGGTCGGTGACGAGCAGCCGCCGGTCGGCCGGGACCGCGTCGACCGCGGCGGCGAGCTCGGCGTCCAGCGCCTCGAGCTCCGCGTCGTACGCCGCGGCCCGCTCGACGAACGCGTCGGCGCGCGCCGGGTCGGCCGCTGCGAGCGCAGCGGCAATGGCGTCCACGGCCAGCGCGGCCCGGGTCGGGTCGTGCCAGTAGTGCGGATCGATATCGCCGTGGTCGTGGGCGTCCTCGGCCTTCTCGTCGTCATGCCCGTGGTCGTCGTCATGCCCGTGGTCGTCGTCATGGCCGTGGTCGTGCTCGTCGGCCGGCGCGGCCTCCGCCGGTGCGAGCAGCCGATCCTCGGGCGCGAGCTCGACGAGCTCCACGCCGCCGCCGGCGCCCTCGACGAGCTGGTCCGCCCACTCGTCCAGACCGGCCCCGCTCGAGAAGACCACGGCGGCGTCCGCAATCGCCCGCGCCGCCTCGGGCGTGGGCTCGAAGTCGTGCACCTCGATTCCGGCGGGCACGATCGTGGTCACGTCGACGTCGTCACCGCCGACCGCGCGGACCCAGTCCGCGACGATCGGGGTCGTGGCCACGACGCGCAGCGGCTCGGCCGCGGCCTCGGTCTCGGCCGCCGTCGAGGCTGCCGTCGAGGCTGTCGTCGACGCAGCCGTCTCCGCCGCGGACGGGGCGTCGGTGGTCGTCGCGGCGGTCCCGCCGCAGGCCGCGATGACGAGCACGAGGGCGCTGGCGGCCGCGACGGCGACCGGCCGCAGGCCGCCGCGGCGCAGGCGCGCGGCCAGCTCGGCGAGCGGCCAGAGCAGGGCGGCGACGGCGACGACCGTGGCGCCCGGCGGGATCGACCAGCGATCGGCGAGCAGGACTCCGGCCACGCCGGCGACGAGCGCGAGGAGGGCGGCGAGGGCCATCGCGGTCGGCACGCGAACGGCGAGGCGGAGGGCCGCCGCGGCCGGCAGGACCACGAGGGCGCTCGCGAGGACCGCTCCGACGGCCTCGACGGCCACCACGACCACGCAGGCGATCGCGGCGCCGAGCACGAGGTCGTGGCGCGGGACGGGCAGGCCCGCGGCGCGTGCCCCCTCGGGGTCGAAGGCGGCGAAGGCGAAGACACGGGCGAAGCCGACGAGGACGACGCCGACCAGGGCGAGCACGAGCGCGCTGCGCACGAGGTCGCCGTCGGTGATGCCGAGCAGCGACCCGAACAGCAGGCCGTCGATGCGGGCCCCGCTGCCGCCGACGCCCGCGGAGACGAGCAGGGCGCCGAGGCCGAGCGCGCCGGCGAGCAGCACGCCGGTGACGGTGCTCGCGTCGCCGCGCCGGCGGTCCGCCCCGATCAGGAGGGCCAGCAACGCGAGGGCGACGCCGGCGGCGAGGCCGCCGAGCAGCACCGGCAGGCCGACGGCGAGGGCGAGGACGGTCCCGGGCAGCGCCCCGACGCCGATCGCGTGCGCCGTGAAGGCCTGTCGCCGCAGGACCGCGAGGACGCCGACCGCGCCGGCGACGGGTGCGATCAGGGCGATCTCGAGCAGGGCGCGCACCAGGTACGGGGGCAGCGTAGGATCGGCCATGGCGGGCAACCTAGCACATTCTGATAACTGTTCTCATTCCCATCGTGGTCGGGGCGCGGTATCCTGCGGCCGATGGCGGCGCACACCCACCACGCCCACGGCGACCCCGCGGCGTGGACGGACCACGCCGCGCGCACACTGGCCGAGCACGGGACGCGCAGCGGCGGGGCCCGCCGCGCCGTCGTCGCGACCCTCGCCGACCAGGACTGCTGCGCGAGCGCCCAGGAGATCCACGAGCGGCTGCGCGCCGCCGGCCGGCCCGTCGGCATCGCCTCGGTCTACCGCTCCCTCGACCTCCTGCACGGCCTCGGCCTCGTCACCCGCGTGGAGACCGGCGACGGCGTCGCCCGCTACGAGCCGGCCCTGCCCGGCGGCGAGCACCACCACCACCTCGTTTGCGTCCGCTGTGGCGGCGTCGAGGCCTTCGAGGACGACGCGCTCGAGCGTGCGATCCACGCCGTGGGCGACCGCGTCGACTTCGATGTGACCGCACACGACGTGGCCCTGCGCGGCCGCTGCCGCGCCTGCCGCGCCGCCTAGCTACTCGACGGCGCCGGCGAGGTCCGCCGGGGGCGCGTCGGGCGTCGGCGGGACGATCTCCATCGAGACCTCCTCGTCGCCCTCCTTGCGGTCGACGAGGATCGTCGAGCCGGGCTGGAGCTGCTGCGCGAGCACGAAGTCGGCGAGCGGGTCCTCGAGGATGCGCTGGATCGCGCGGCGCAGCGGCCGGGCGCCCATCGCCGGGTCGTAGCCCTCCTGGACGAGCAGCTCCTTGGCCGACTCGGTCAGCTCGATCGCGACCTCGTGCTGGTCGAGCTGCTCGCGCAGGCGCTGCAGCATGAAGTCGACGATCGACAGGATCTGCTCGCGCGAGAGCTTGTGGAAGACGATGACCTCGTCGATGCGGTTGAGCAGCTCCGGGCGGAAGACGCGCTTCAGCTCGCCCATGATCTTGCCCTTCATGTCCTCGTAGGACTGGCCGCCCTCGTCCTCGGCCTGCGAGAAGCCGAACGACTGGTTCTTCGCGATTGTCGCGGCCCCGATGTTCGAGGTCATGATCACGATGGTGTTGCGGAAGTCGACCTTGCGGCCCTGCGAGTCCGTCAGCTTGCCCTCCTCCAGGACCTGCAGGAGGATGTTGAAGACGTCCGGGTGGGCCTTCTCGATCTCGTCGAGCAGGACCACCGAGTACGGCTTGCGGCGCACGGCCTCCGTCAGCTGGCCGCCCTCGTCATAGCCGATGTAGCCCGGGGGCGAGCCCACGAGCCGCGACACGGAGTGCTTCTCCATGTACTCGGACATGTCGACCTGGATCATCGCGCCCTCGTCGCCGAACAGGAACTCGGCGAGGGTGCGGGCCAACTCGGTCTTGCCGACGCCGGACGGTCCCAGGAAGATGAACGAGCCCGACGGGCGCTTCGGGTCCTTGATGCCGGCGCGGGCACGGCGGATCGCGCGGCTGACCGCGGCGATCGCGACGTCCTGGCCGATCACGCGCTTGTGGAGCTCCTCCTCCATGCGGATCAGCTTCTGCGACTCGGCCTCCGTCAGCTTGAAGACCGGGATGCCCGTCCACATCGAGACGATGTCGGCGATCTCCTCCTCGCCGATCGACGGCTGCTCCTCGGAGCCCTCGCCCTGGATCCAGCTCTCCTCGGCCTCGCGCTTCTCGTTCGCGAGCTTGCGCTCCTGGTCGCGGAGGTTCGCGGCGGCCTCGAAGTCCTGGTTCTCGATCGCCGCCTCCTTCTCCTTGCGGACCCGCTCGATCTCGTCCTCGAGCTCGCGCTGGGCGGGCGGGGCGGCCATCGTCTTGATGCGCATGCGCGACGCGGCCTCGTCGATCAGGTCGATCGCCTTGTCCGGCAGGTGGCGGTCCTGGATGTAGCGACTCGACAGCTCGGCCGCGGCCTCCAGGGCCTCGTCGGTGATGCGGATGCGGTGGTGCGCCTCGTAGCGGTCGCGCAGGCCCCGCAGGATCTGCACGGAGTCCTCCACCGTCGGCTCCTCGACACGCACCTGCTGGAAGCGGCGCTCCAGCGCGGAGTCGCGCTCGAGGTACTTGCGGTACTCGTCGAGCGTGGTCGCGCCGACGGTCTGCAGCTCGCCGCGGGCCAGGGCCGGCTTGAGGATCGAGGCCGCGTCGATCGCGCCCTCCGCGGCGCCCGCGCCGACGAGGTTGTGGATCTCGTCGATGAACAGGATGATGTCGCCGCGCTGCGAGATCTCCTTCATGACCTTCTTGAGGCGCTCCTCGAACTCGCCGCGGTACTTCGAGCCGGCGACGAGGGCCGCCAGGTCGAGGGTGTAGATCTGCTTGTTCTTCAGCAGCTCCGGCACCTGCCCCGACGAGATGCGCTGGGCGAGGCCCTCGACGACGGCCGTCTTGCCGACGCCCGGCTCGCCGATCAGGACCGGGTTGTTCTTCATCCGGCGGACGAGGATCTGCATCATCCGCTCGATCTCGGTCTGGCGGCCGACGACGGGGTCGAGCTTGCCCTCGCTGGCCAGCTTCGTCAGGTTGCGTCCGAACTGGTCGAGCAGCTTCGACGACTTCTTGCTCTCGGCCGTGCCCGCGCCCGCGCCGGCGGCGGGGGTGCCGCCCGACTGGGTGCGCCGGCCCGGGCCGGACAGCATGCGGATGATCTCGTTGCGGATCTTCTCGGCGTCGGCGTCGAAGTCGAGCAGGATGCGGGCGGCGACGCCCTCGTTCTCGCGCACGAGGCCGAGCAGGATGTGCTCGGTGCCGATGTAGTTGTGGCCGAGCGACAGCGCCTCGCGCAGCGCCAGCTCGAGCACCTTCTTGGCGCGCGGCGTGAACGGGATCTGGCCGGTCGTGACCTCCTCGCCCTGACCGACGATGCGCGCGACGTTGGCGCGCACGTCCTCCACGGTGATGTCGAGCGAGTCAAGGACGCGGGCCGCCAGGCCCTCCTCCTCGCGCAGGAGGCCGAGCAGGATGTGCTCGGTCCCGATGTAGTTGTGCTTCAGGGCCCGCGCCTCGTCCTGGGCGAGGACGACGACTTGGCGGGCGCGCTCGGTGAATCGCTCGAACATGGTGCGGCGTACCTCCTGCTCTGCCTCTTCGCAAAGCCCCGGCCACCGGATTCCACGACCGGCCGGGCTGGACTTCCACACTACCAGAGGGATCCGCGCCGTCCCGCGGTCCGGCGCGCCGGCCCCGGCGGCGGTCTCGCAGGGTGGATGGTCAGTTGCGCATGGCGGGGAACAGCACGACCTCGCGGATCGTGTCCTGCCCCGTCAGGAGCATCGCCAGGCGGTCGACGCCGAGGCCGACGCCGCCCGTCGGCGGGAGGCCGTACTCGAGCGCCGTCACGAAGTCGTCGTCGACCGGGTGGGCCTCCTCGTCGCCCGCGCGGCCCATCGCGGCCTGCTCCTCGAAGCGGGCGCGCTGGTCGTCGGGGTCGTTCAGCTCGGAGAAGCCGTTCGCGATCTCCATCCCGCCGCAGAACGCCTCGAAGCGCTCCACCACGCCGTCCGCGTCCGGCTTGCGGCGCGCGAGCGGCGACAGCTCGACGGGGTAGTCGACGAGGAACGCGGGCGCGACCAGCTCGGGCTCGACGCAGTGCGACACGAGGTGATCGACGAGCTGCGCCCACGTGCGGTCCTGCGCCGCGTCGACGCCGCGCTCCCGCATCAGGGCCCGCAGGGGCTCGGGGTCGCGCCCGAGCGCGATCGGGTCGACCCCGACGCGCTCGGCGATCGCCTCGCCGAGGACGAGCCGCGGCCAGGGCGGCGCGAGGTCGACGACCCGGCCCTTGACCTCGACCTTGGTGGTGCCGAGCACGGCCTGCGCGGCGTCGGCGACGATCCGCTCGGTGCGCTCCATCACGTCCGCGCAATCGGCGTACGCCTCGTAGAACTCGAGCATCGTGAACTCGGGGTTGTGCTTCGGCGAGACGCCCTCGTTGCGGAAGTCCTTGCCGAGCTCGTAGACCCGCTCGAGCCCGCCGACCACGAGCCGCTTCAGGTACAGCTCCGTGGCGACGCGCAGGTACAGGTCGCGGTCGAGCTGGTTGTGGTGCGTCGTGAAGGGGCGCGCGTTCGCGCCGCCGTAGAGCGGCTGCAGGACCGGCGTCTCGACCTCGACGAAGCCCGCGTCGTCGAGCGAGCGGCGGATGCTGGCGACCATGCGGGCGCGGGCCCGGAAGCGCTCGCGCGCGTCGGGGTCCGTCATCAGGTCGAGGTAGCGCTGGCGGTGGCGGACCTCGACGTCCTGCAGGCCGTGGTGGCGGTCCGGGAAGGGCAGCCGGCAGGGGGCGAGCAGCTGCCAGCCCGCGACCTGCAGGCTGAGCTCGCCGCGCTTCGTGCGCAGCACCGTCCCCTCGACGCCCACGAGGTCCCCGATCGAGACCTCGCGGACGCGCCCGTAGGCCTCCTCGCCGAGCCGCTCGAGCTCCGCGAGGAGCTGCACGCGCCCGGACTCGTCCTCGAGGTCGAGGAAGGTCACGCCGCCCTGGCCGCGGCGGCCGAGCACGCGGCCGGCGAGCCGCCAGGCCCGCGTCCCCGCCTGCTCGGGCGCGAGCCCATCCTCGGCCGCGCGCAGCGCGGCGATCGCCTCCCGCTCGCCGAACCGGTGCGGCAGGGACCGGTAGTCCACGGGATCCTCAGGCGCGCGAGATCGAGACGATCTCGTACTTGACGGCGCCCTTGGGCGTCTGCACCTCGACCTTGTCGCCCTTCTTGCCGCCGAGGACGGCGCGGCCGATCGGGGACTCGTTCGAGAGGCGGTCGTTGTCGGGATCGGCCTCGGCGGAGCCGACGAGCTTGAACTTGCGCTCCTTGCCGCGCGGCCCTTTGACGGTGACGGTGCTGCCGATCGCGACCTCGCCGCGGGGCTGGTCGCCCTTCTCGACGATGACGGCGTCGCGCAGCTGCTCCTCGAGCTCGGCGATCTCGTCCTCGAGCAGCGCCTGCTCGTTCTTGGCGTCGTCGTACTCCGAGTTCTCGGAGATGTCCCCGAACTCGCGCGCCTCCTTGATGCGCTCGGCGACCTCGCGACGGCGCTCCGTCGTGAGGTGGTCGAGGCGCTCCTTCAGCTCGCGATAGCCCTCGGCGGTGAGTACGACTTCCTTGGCCACGGTCCCTCCGGCGGTCTTGGCGGGCGCCCGGGGGCGCCTCCTTCGGTCCCGCATTGTACGCACCGCTCGGCGGACGGCGAGCCGGTCTCCGATACCCTGACCGCATGGCCGTCGACGTGCGCAGCCTGACCGATGCCTGGGCGATCGGCGACGTGGAGATCCCGGGCCGCGTCGTCCTGGCCCCGATGGCCGGCGTCTCCGTGCAGGCCTTCCGCCGCCAGGGGCGCCGCCACGGCGCGGGCCTCGTCTGCTCGGAGATGGTCTCCGCCTGCGGCCTCGGCCACGGCAACGAGCGCACGAAGGACTACCTGCGGATCGCCGCCGACGAGCGCCCCCTGGCCGTGCAGATCTTCGGGTCGGACCCGGGCCAGATGGCGGAGGCGGCGCGCATGTGCGTCGCCGCCGGCGCCGACATCGTCGACATCAACATGGGCTGCCCGGTGCGCAAGGTCACGAAGACGGGCGCCGGCGCGACGCTCACCGAGGGCGGCGCGGAGCGCGGCGCCCGCATCGTCGAGGCCGTCGCGAACGCGGTCGACGTGCCCGTCACCGTCAAGATGCGCCGCGGCGTCGAGAACGGCTCGCGCGACTTCGCGGTGGCCGGCCCCCGCTTCGAGGCCGCGGGCGCCCGCGCCCTCACCCTGCACCCGCGCAGCGCCAAGCAGATGTACACGGGCACGGCCGACCACGCCCTCACCGCCGAGCTCGTGACGCTCGTCTCCGTGCCCGTGATCGCCTCCGGCGACATCGACTCCCGCGAGCGCGCCCGCGTCGTGCTCGAGACGACGGGCTGCGCCGCCGTGATGATCGGGCGCGGCGCCCAGGGCAACCCGTGGCTGCTCCAGTCGCTGCGCGAGGACCGCGACGTCACCCCCACCAACGAGCAGGTCGTCGCGGAGCACATCCGCTTCGTGCGCGAGACCGTCCGTGAGCTCGGCGAGCCGCGCGCCGTCCACTTCCTGCGCAAGTTCCACGCCTGGTACCTGCGCCGCGGCCGCTTCCCGCGCACGCTGCGCCAGGAGCTCTCGACGCTCCAGACCACCGTCGAGGTCGAGGCCGCCCTGCTCGCCGCCGCGCCCGGCGCGGCGCCCCTGATCCGGCAGATGGAGGCGGACATCGCCGCCCTCGACGCGCTCGGCGACGACGCCGAGCTGGACCTGCCGATCTCGCTCTACGGGGGCGGCTGAGCCGCCGCCGGTGCGCCGTCCCGGCTAGGCGACGGCGTCGAGGTTGAGGCGCACGTAGTCCGCCTCGAAGGGCTCCGGCAGGCCCGCCAGCACCTGGTCCACGAACGGCCCGCGCCGGTCCTCGGGCAGGTGCTCGAGCCAGGCGGTCAGGATCACCGAGCCGAGGAAGACGGGCGGCTCCGGCGGGTGCACGGGCGCCGCCTGCAGCCACGCCCGCGCCGCGGCGAAGCCGGCGCCGCGCAGGAGCGCCTCGGTCCCCGGCGCGTCCGCGAAGCGATGCGGGTCGACGAAGCCCGTCAGGTGCGGCGCGTAGGCGGGCTCGGCGGCCACCGCCGCGGCGCGGGCCAGCACGCGCCCGAGGTTGCCCCTCCCGCCGCACTGCGCGACGAGCTGGCCGCCGGGCCTGAGCGCCGCGTGCAGGCGCGCGAACAGCCCCGCGTGGTCCTTGATCCAGTGGAAGGTCGCCGTGGAGAGGACGGCGTCGACCGTGCGCCCGCCGAGGTCGAGCGCGAGCAGGTCCGCCTCCAGGAACTCGACGCGGTCGTCGCCGGTGAGGCGCTCGCGCGCCGCCTCGAGCATCGACGCCGACCCGTCGACCGCGATCACGCGGCCCCGGGGCAGCCGCTCGAGCAGCATCTCCGTCACGCGCCCCGACCCGCAGCCCGCGTCGCAGACCGTCTCGTCGCCCGCCAGGTCGAGCCGCTCGAGCACGGCCCGCCCCCACTCCGCCTGCGGGGTGCCGACCCGGTCGTAGGTGCGCCCGTCCCAGGCGCGGCTCATGCGGCGCCCGCCCGCTCGTGGATCAGGCGCAGCCCGACGAGGGTCAGCTGCGGGTCCACGGCGGTGACCGTCGCGCAGTGCTCGGCGAGCAGGACGGCGAGGCCGCCCGTCGCGACCACCGGGCAGTCCGGCGCGTCGAGCTCGGCGCGCAGCCGGCCGACGATCCCGTCGACGAGCCCCGCGAAGCCGTAGACCGCACCCGACTGCAGGGAGTCGACGGTGGCGGTGCCGATCGCGCTCGGCGGGGCGACCAGCTCGACCTTGCCGAGCCGCGCCGCGCGCGCGAAGAGCGCCTCCATCGACACCTCGAGCCCCGGCGCGATCGCACCGCCGACGAAGGCGCCGTCCGCGGCGACCACGTCGAAGTTGGTGGCGGTGCCGAAGTCGACGACGATCGCGGGCGCCCCGTGGAGCGCCGCCGCGGCGGCCGCGTTCGCGATCCGGTCGGGGCCGACCTCGCGCGGGTTCTGGACGCGCACCGCGACCCCCGTCCTGACGCCCGGCTCGATCACCACGGGCGCCGTGCCGGCGACGCGCTGGAGCACCTCCTCCCAGGCGCCCTGCACCGGCGGCACCGTGGTCGACAGGCAGCCGCTCGAGATCGCGTCCGGCCGGATCTGGCGGGCGGCGAGCAGGCCGCGCAGCACGACCTCGAGCTCGTCGGTCGTGCGGTAGCGGGTGGCGATCCGCCACTCCGCGCTCAGGTTCTCGCCGTCGAACAGGCCGATCACACTCGACGTGTTGCCGACGTCGACGGCCAGCAGCATGCGGCTAGTCCTCGGGAGGCGCGGTGAAGTCCGGCGGCACCGACGTCAGCACGTCGTCCTCCGGCTTCAGCTCCTCGACCGTCACGTCCTGGGTGGTGTGCACCTCGGCGCGCGGGATGATGCGGCTCGGGCGGTTCTTGTCCCAGACCCAGACGTCCTCCATCTTGAGGTGGAAGAGCGGGTACGAGGGCTGGTGCTCGATCTTCATCTCGAGCTTGTTGCAGAGGTACGTCGCCTCCTGCGTGAGCACGCAGTAGCGGAACAGCCCGAAGACGGTGGCGTACTCGCGCTTGAGCGTGAGCTCGAGCTCGGCGTCGTACTCCTCAAGATCCTCAAGATGCGACATCCGGTGGTCCCCCTCGGCGGCGGTCAGGCCGGATCGTAGACGACGGACGGCGGTCCGAGCCGCGCCACCCCGTCCGCGGGGAGGTCCCGCAGGAGGTCGGCGTAGGCCTCCCCGTCGGGGTCCTTGGCGCGGGGCGCGACCTCCACCAGGGGCGCGAGCGCGAAGCGCCGCTCATGGAGGCGCGGGTGCGGCACCGCGAGCCCGGGCGCCGCGATCCGGCGGTCGTCCCACCAGAGCAGGTCGAGGTCGAGCGTGCGCGGCCCCCAGCGCTCGTCGCGCACGCGCCCGGCGTCCGCCTCGAGCGCCTGCAGGACGGCGAGGAGCGCGAGCGGGTCGAGCCCGCAGGCGAGGAGCGCGGCGGCGTTGAGGTAGTCGTCCTGCGCGGGCCCACCGACGGGTGCGGTCCGGTAGAGGGACGAGACGGCCATCACGCGCACCCCGTCCGTGGCGTCGAGCGCGGCGAGCGCCGCCCGGAAGGCGGCGGCCACGTCGCCCTGGTTGCCGCCCAGCCCGATCGCGCAGGGGGCGCCGATCACGCGTCGCGCTCGACCGTGACGACGACGTCGCCGAACGGCACGCCGAGCGGCGCCTGCGGCTTGTGCACCGCGATCCGCACGCGCTCGACGGGGAAGGCGCCGAGCAGGTCGCACGCGACGAGGTCGGCGAGGTGCTCGAGCAGGTCGACGGGGTCGCCGCCGACGATGCCCGCGACGCGCTTGGCCACGGCGCCGTAGTCGACGGCGTCCGCGAGGTCGTCGGTGTCGCAGCCGCGGTCGGAGACGGGCGTGAGCTCGACGTCGACTCGGAACGTCTGCCCCTGCGCGCGCTCCTCCGGCAGGACGCCGTGGTGCGCGAACACCTCGATCCCCTCGATCCGGATGGCGAGCCGGCGGCTCATGCGGGCATCGTGCCCGAGCCGGCGACGGCCTGCAGCACGCGCAGGGCGTCCATGTGCGGCTGCACGTCGTGGACCCGCAGCATCCACGCGCCGCGCCCGAGCGCCGCGACCCCCGCGACGACGGAGGCCGTCGTGCGGTCGCGCTCGGGGTCGCCGATCAGGGCGCCGAGGAAGCGCTTGCGCGACAGCCCGACGACGAGCGGGCAGCCCGCCGTGCGGGCCAGCTCATCGCCCGCGGCGATCAGCGCCAGGTTGTGGTCGACGGTCTTGCCGAAGCCGATGCCGGGGTCGACGCAGACCCGGGCCGGGTCGATGCCGCGGGCCACGGCCGCCTCGACCCGCTCGCGCAGGAACGCCCCCACCTCGCGGACGACGTCGTCGTAGCGCGGGTCGTCCTGCATCGTGCGGGGCTCGCCCAGCATGTGCATCAGGCAGAGGTCGGCTCCGGCGTCGCGGGCCACGTCGAGGATGCGGGGGTCGGCGCGCCCCGCGGTGACGTCATTGACCATCGTCGCGCCGGCCGCGAGGGCGGCCTCGGCGACGACCGCCTTCGACGTGTCGATCGAGATCGGCACGTCGCTCGCCGCGCGGATCCCCCGCACGACGGCGACGACGCGGTCGAGCTCCTCGGCCGCGTCGACCCCCTCCGACCCCGGCCGCGTCGACTCGCCGCCGACGTCGACGATCGCGGCGCCCTCCGCGGCGAGGCGCAGCCCGTGGGCGACCGCGACCGCGGGGTCGCGGTGGAGCCCGCCGTCCGAGAAGGAGTCGGGCGTGACGTTGACGATGCCCATCAGGGCGGGCCCGGGGATGCGCGCGTCGAGCGGCTGCACGCCCGCAAGCGTAGGCGGCGACGGGGCCGGGTGGCGGTCGAGCCGCCCCGCGGCGGCGAGGAGGGCCGCGCTGATCGGCATCGGCGCCGAGACGGCGGTCGACGAGCTGAAGTGCATCGCCCCCTCACGCAGCTGCACCGCGATCGGCCCGGCGGCGATGATCGCGATCATCAGCGCCGCGGGCAGGGGCCGGCGGCGGCCGAGCAGGGCCAGGGGCACGAGCGGCACGAACGTGGCGATCGCCACCACGGGGCCGTTCGTGAACTCCCAGGACGAGAGCACGCGGGAACGCGAGCGGGAACAGCGCGACGAGGACGCCGATGCCCACGCAGGCCCAGAGCAGGCGCCAGCCGAGCGCGGGCCGCCGCAGCTCGACCGCGGTCAGGATCCCGAGCGGCACGAGCCACGCGGCGACCATCGCGTAGCCGACGGGCCGGCCCGGGTCCTCCGTGGCGTAGCCGCCGGCCAACAGCGTGGCCACGACCGCGAACAGGACCGCCCACGCGAGCGCGGCGATGCGCAGGACCCGGGCGTGATCCGCCGTGCGCGGCCGGGCTCCATGCCCCCATCGCACGGGGGGAGCCCGGAGCGCCCCGCGGGGTTTCCCGCGGGCACGCGAGGTAGCGGCGGTAGGACTCGAACCTACGACACGCGGATTATGATTCCGCTGCTCTAACCAACTGAGCTACGCCGCCGGGCGGACCGGATCCTACCCGAATCCGGCGGGCCCGCGACGCGGCGGGGCCGGGGCCTCAGCCCTCGCGGCAGCGGGCCGCGAAGAGCGACCGCGAGGCGGCCGGCTGGACGGCCTGCTCGCCGAGGAACTCGCCGAGCACGCGGCGGTTGCCGGACCCGTCGGGGATCAGCACGTCCTGGCCGTCGAGCGCGGTCGGCGTGCCGCCGAGGTTGCAGCGCAGCCGCCGCGAGGCGCGCTGGTCGACCCAGGCCAGCTGGCCGATCTCGCCGAGCGACAGGTCGGTCGCGAACGCGCCGCCGAGGGCCCCGGCCACGGTCCGCAGGCGGAGGATGCCGCCCGGGCTGGTCAGCCGCTCGCGCAGCGCGCGGATCACGGCCTGCTGGCGCTGGCCGCGCGAGACGTCGGAGTCGGACGGGTCGAGGGCGTTCCGGCGCACGCGCGCGTAGGCGAGCGCCTCCTCGCCGTCGAGCGTGATCCGCCCCGCGGGGAACCTGTGCATCTCGCCCTCGAAGACCGAGCGGATCGGCTTGGGGTTGTCGACCTCGATCCCGCCGACCGCGTCGACGAGGCCGACGAGGCCGTCGAAGTCGAGCACGATCACGTGGTCGACCTCGAGCCCGGTGTAGTCCTGCACGGTGCGCAGGGCGAGCGGCGCCCCGCCGGACGCGTAGGCCGCGTTGATCTTCTCCTCGCCGTAGCCCGGCACCGACACGCGCAGGTCGCGCGGGATCGACAGCGTCGCGACCAGCGAGTCGCCCGGGTCGAAGCGGATCACCTGCAGGGTGTCCGAGTTGGCGTTCTCGTCGACGCCGATCACGAGCACGCTGGTCGGCACGGCGAGGATCGAGCCGTCGGGCGCGGCGAGGGCGGCCGGGGCGCGCGGGTCGAGCCGCTCGTTGGCCTGCGATACGGAGCTGCGCACGGCCAACAGGCCGAGGACGAGCCAGAGCCCCACGAGCAGCGCCACGAGCGCGACGCCGAGCTTGATCCAGAAGCGCAGCCCGCGCGGGGCGCGCCGGCTCGGGGTCCAGCCCTCCGGCCGGCGGCGGCCGAAGCGGCCGAGCCGGCCGAGGCGGGGCGGCTCGATCGGGGGCGGCGCGTCGGCGGCCGGCAGTTCGATCGCGCCGCGCCGCTCGGGCGCGGCGACGGCCTGCGCCGCCGCGGGCTCGCGCTCGGGCTCGGGGCGCACGCGACCGCCCTTGTAGGTCCTGTAGGGGCGATCCGCCATCGAACACAGCGTATTCCCGTTCGGGCGCGCGTACCCTGCTCCCATGGCCGGCCGCCTGACCGTCTGCCCCACCCCGATCGGCAACCTCGGCGACCTCACGCCGCGCGTGCGCGACGCCCTCGCCGCCTGCGACCTGGTGGCCTGCGAGGACACGCGCCGCACGGGCGCGCTCCTGCACGGCCTCGGGATCGACGTGCCGATGGCCGTGGTCGAGGCCCACCGCGAGGAGCGGGCCGTGCCGGGCCTCGTCGAACGGCTCCGGGGCGGCGCGCACGTGTGCCTCGCGACGGACGCGGGGATGCCCCTCGTCTCGGACCCGGGCGCCCTGCTCGTGCGCGCCGCGCTCGCGGCCGGCGTCGCGGTCGAGGTGCTGCCCGGGCCCGACGCGGTCACCACGGCGCTCGTCGCCTCGGGCCTGCCCGCCGACCGCTTCGCGTTCCTCGGCTTCCTCCCCCGCGGCACAGCTGCGCTGGCGCGCGTCCTCGACGAGGCGGACGGGTGGGGCGCGACGCTGGTCGCCTTCGAGTCGCCCAAGCGCCTGCCGGCCACCCTGGCCCTGGTCGCCGCGCGCGCCCCCGAGCGCCCCGTCGCGGTCTGCCGCGAGCTGACCAAGCTGCACGAGGAGGTCGCCCGCGGCACCGCGGCCGAGCTCGCCGTGCGCTTCGCGGCCCCGCCGAAGGGCGAGGTGGCGCTCGTGCTCGGCGCCGTCCCCGCTCCCGCGGCGGCCGACGCCGACGTCGAGGCGGCGCTCGCCGAGCTGCGCGAGCACGGGCTCGGCGCGAAGGACGCCGCGCGGCTGGTCGCGCTCCTCACCGGCCGCTCGGCGCGCGACCTGTACCGCCCCTAGCGGCGGGCCGGCCCGGCCATGGCGGATACCCTTCGGACGTGGCCTCCGCCTACCTGACGACGCCGATCTACTACGTCAACGCGCAGCCGCACCTCGGCCACGCGTACACGACGATCGCCGCCGACACGTACGCGCGGCACATGCGCCAGCGCGGCGAGGACGTCTTCTTCCTGACCGGCACGGACGAGCACGGCGACAAGAACGCGCGCGTGGCCGCCGAGCGCGGGCTGACCCCGCAGGCCCTCGTCGACGAGAACTCGGCGGCGTTCCGGCGCATGACGGAGGACGTCCTGGCCACGCCCGACTTCTTCATCCGCACCACGGACGCGGGGCACGTCGCCTACGTGCAGGCGTTCCTGCAGACCCTGAAGGACAACGGCCACGTCTACGAGGGCGTCTACGAGGGCCTCTACTGCACGGGCTGCGAGGCCTTCTACAAGGAGGAGGACCTCGTCGACGGGCTCTGCCCCGACCACGGGACGCAGCCGGAGTGGCTGCGGGAGTCGAACTGGTTCTTCCGGCTGAGCGCCTTCCAGGCCCGCCTGCTCGCCCACTTCGACGCCAACCCGGGCTTCGTCAGCCCCACCTCGCGCTTCAACGAGGCGCGCGCCTTCGTGGCCGGCGGCCTCGAGGACGTGTCCCTGTCGAGGGCCTCGATCGACTGGGGCGTTCCGCTCCCGTGGGCGCCCGAGCAGACCTGCTACGTCTGGTTCGACGCGCTCCTCAACTACCGCTCAGCGATGAGCTACGCGCGCCCCGGCGAGGACCTCGCGCCCCGCTACTGGCCGCCGCGCTGGCAGCTCCTCGCGAAGGACATCCTCAAGTTCCACGCGGTGATCTGGCCGGCGATGCTGATGGGCGCCGAGATGGACCTGCCCGAGCGGCTGATGATCCACGGCTACCTGACGGTGCGCGACGCGAAGATGTCGAAGTCGGTCGGCAACGTGCTCGACCCCTTCGCCGTGATCGACGCGTACGGGGTCGACGCCCTGCGCTACTACCTGCTGCGCGACGTCCGCTTCGGCGGCGACGGCGGGATCTCGTACGACACCGTCCACGAGCGCTACCACGCGGAGCTCGCCAACGACCTCGGCAACCTCGTCAGCCGCGTCGCCGCGATGATCGCGAAGTACGTCGACGGCCGCGTGCCGGACGCGGCCTGCGACGCGGACGTCGCCGCCGCCGTGGAGACGGCGCGCGAGGCCGTCGGCCGCCACACGGAAGAGCTGGAGCTGACGGAGGCGCTGGAGGCGGCCTGGGAGGTCGTGCGGCTCCTCAACCGCTTCGTGGAGGAGCGCGCGCCCTGGGCCCTGGCCAAGGACCCGGCGCGGGCCGACGAACTGGCCGGCGTCCTCTACACGCTCGCCGACGGCACCCGCGCCTGCGCGGTCATGCTCGCCGCGTTTTTGCCCGCCTCGGCGCCGCGCATCCTCGCCGCGCTCGGCGCCGCCCCGGACCTCGGCTGGTCCGAGGCCGCCGCGGGCCGGCTGCCCGCGGGCGCGGCCGTGCCCGGCACGGAGCCGCTCTTCCCCCGGGTGGAGGAGCCGCTCGGGGGCGCGGCGTCCTGATCGACTGCCACACCCACCTGACGAGCTGCGCCGACCCGGCGCTCGAGGTCATGGCCCGCGCCCGCGCGGCCGGCGTCCAGGAGGTCGTCGCGATCGGCTCCAGCGCGGCGGAGCTGGCCGCCGTCGCGCCGCTCCTCGACGAGCCCGGCGTCTGGACCACCGCCGGCCTGCACCCGAACTCGGCCGACGACTGGTCGGACGCGGTCGAGGCCCTCGTCCGTGCGCGCGCGGCGCACCCGCGCTGCGTCGCGATCGGCGAGACCGGCCTCGACGCCTTTCGCGACCGCGCCCCGTGGGCGCGCCAGGTCGAGGCCTTCCGGGCCCAGCTGGCGATCGCCCGCGAGCTCGACATGACGGTGGTGATCCACTGCCGCGACGCCGACGAGGACTGCTTCCGGCTGCTCGCCGACGAGGGCCCCGCGCGGGTGATCCTGCACTGCTTCTCCGTGCCGCAGCGGCTCGACGAGGCGATCGCGAACGGCTGGTGGTGCTCCTTCGCGGGTAACGCCACCTACCCGAAGGCCCACGACCTCCTGCACGCCGCGGCGCGCTGCCCGGCCGACCGGATCCTGCTCGAGACCGACGCCCCGTACCTGACGCCCGTGCCGCACCGCGGCGAGTCGAACGAGCCCGCGTTCGTGCTGCACACGCTGGACGCGGTGGCCCGGGTGCGCGGCCAGGAGCCCGCCGAGCTCGCCGCGCAGGTGCGCGCGAACGCCGGACGGGCCTACGCTCTGCCCGTATGAGCGAGCGCTACGGGCAGCACTTCCTGACCGATCCGAACCTCGCGCGCCTGGCGATCGACCGCGCGGGCGTGGCGGCCGACGACGTCGTGCTCGAGATCGGGCCCGGCCGCGGCGTCCTCACCGCCGAGCTCGTGCGGGCGGCCGCCGCCGTGCAGGCGGTCGAGATCGACCGCCGGCTCGAGCCGGCGCTGGCCCCGCTCGCAGCCGCCCACCCCGCTCTCCGGATCACCTGGGCCGACGCCATGCAGGCCGACCTCGCCGCCCTCGACCCCGCCCCGACCGCCATGGTCGCCAACCTGCCGTACAACGTCGCGACGCCGCTGATCCTGCGCTCCATCGCGGAGCTGCCCGGCGTCGACCGCTGGTGCGTGATGGTGCAGCGCGAGATCGCCGACCGCCTCTTCGCCGAGCCGTCGACGCCCGCCTACGGCGCCGTCAGCGTGCTCGTACGGCTGGCCTGCGCGCGCACCGACCTGCACCCCGTCGGCCGCCACGTGTTCGACCCGCCCCCGCGCGTCGACTCGGCGCTCGTGGCCTACCGGCGGCGCCCCGAGTGGGCCGCCCTCGCGCCCGACTGGCCGCGGCTCGTCGCGCTCGTGCACGCCGGCTTCCGCCACCGCCGCAAGACGCTCGCCAACGGGCTCCAGCTGGCCGGGGTGGCGACCCGCGCGCAGGCCGAGGCGGTGCTCGGGCGGCTCGGCCACGACGCTCGGATCCGCGCCGAGGCGATCGAGCCCGCGGGCTGGCCGCCGCTGCTCGCCGCCCTCGCGGAGCCGGTGGCGGCGTGAGCCCGGACGGCGGTATCGTGCGCGCCTGCGCGAAGGTCAACCTCGTGCTGCGCGTCGGGGCGCCGCGCCCCGACGGCTACCACGAGCTCGTCACCCTGATCGGGCGGATCGACCTCGCCGACGTGCTGCTGGTCGGGCCCGCCGCGCGCACCCACGTCGACTGCCCGGGCCTGCCCGGCGGCGACACCCTCGTGACGCGCGCCCTGACGGGGCTGTGCGCGGCCGCCGGACACGCGGGCGGCTTCCACGTCCACATCGACAAGCGCATCCCGCACGGCGCCGGCCTCGGCGGCGGCAGCGCCGACGCCGCCGCGGCGCTCCTCGCCGCCAACGCGCTCCTGCCCGCGCCGCTCCCGGACGCGGAGCTCGCCCGCATCGGGGCCGGGGTCGGCTCCGACGTGCCCGCCCTCCTCCACGACGCCGCGACGATCGCGCGTGGGCGCGGCGACCGCGTCGAGGTCCTCGGCGCGCTGCCGCGCGCGCACCTCGTGCTCGCCCACCCCGGCCGCCCCCTCGCGACCCGCGACGTCTACCGGCGGCACGTCCCCGACGACCGCCCGCTGCCGGCCGCGATCGCGCTGCCGACCACCCTCGACGAGCTCGTGGCGCTGCTCGAGAACGACCTGCAGGCGCCCGCCGAGGCGCTCGCGCCCGCCTGCCGGGCCCTGCGTGAGGGCATGATGGGGGCCGGCGCGCTCGCAGCGATAGTCTCCGGCTCGGGCTCCGCGGTGTTCGGGGTCTTCGCCACGAGGCAGGAAGCGGAACGCGCGGCGGGAATGCTCCCGGACGCGGCATGGACGACCACGGCGACACTGGGCGCGGCGAGCGGCGGATAGAGGTCGACCCTGACGACGTCCGGGTCGTCTCGATGCGCTCGTTCTCCTACACGGCCCCGCCGCCCACGGGCGGCGCGCCCGTGCCGTGGCTGCGCCGCCACCGCGCGAAGCTCGCCCTCGGCCTCGCCGTCGTCGAGCTGCTCGCACTCGGCCTCGCCCCCGGCGACCTCCTGCGCTCCTGGATCGCCCTGCTCGCCGTCGCGATCGCCGCCGTCTTCATCCACGTGGTGGCGAGCCGCTGGCTGCCGTACGCGGTGCGCCAGGTGACGTGGGCGATCGCGCTCGCCCAGGCGCTCGTGGCGCTGTTCCCGGTGTTCCTGGGCGTGGGCCTCGTGATCGTCGCGATCCTGCTCGTGTTCGCCGTCCTCGCCGGGCTCGTGCTGCTCCTGGGGGACCGCCGATGAGCCCGCGCCGCCTCGCCCTCGCCGCCGGCCTCGCGGCGCTGCTCGCGCTGCCCGCCCCCGCCCTCGCCGACCGGCCCGGCCAGCGGCTGCCGCTCGAGGGCCGCGTGGTCGTGCTCGACCCGGGCCACAACGGCGGCAACTGGACGCACCCCGAGCGGATCGCCCACGAGGTCTGGGCCGGCACGCTCGCGAAGCCCTGCGACACCTTCGGGACGCGCACGGCGAACGACTACCGCGAGGCCGAGCACAACTGGGACGTCGCGCTGCGGGTGCGCACGATCCTGCGCCGCCAGGGCGCGCGCGTGGTGCTGACGCGGCGCTCGAACAGCGGCGTCGGCCCGTGCATCACGGAGCGCGCGGCGATCGGCAACCGCGTCCGCGCCGACGCCGCCGTCTCGATCCACGCCGACGGCGCCGACGCCGACGAGCTGCGCGGCTTTCACGTGATCGTGCCGCGCCACGTGCAGGGTCAGACGGCGCGCATGGTCAGCCGCTCCCACGCCCTCGGCGTCGCGATCCGCAACGCCCTGCGCGACCACGGCCCCACCCCGGTCTCCAACTACCAGGGCGAGAACGGCATCGTCGCCCGCGACGACCTCGGCGGCCTCAACCTGTCGACGGTGCCAAAGGTCTTCACGGAGATCGGCAACATGCGCTCCCGCCACGACGCGCCGATCATCGAGTCCGAGGCTGGCCGCCAGCAGGAGGCCGAGGCGATCGCGCTCGGCCTGGTCCGCTTCCTGACCGGCCGGCGTGCCTAGCCGCCCCAGCCGTGGCCGCTAGGCTCCGTCTGCCCTGGGGCGTGGCCAAGCGGCAAGGCAGCGGGTTTTGGTCCCGCGATCGCAGGTTCGAATCCTGCCGCCCCAGCCTCGCCTAGCGGCGCACGAAGTGGTCGACGTACGACTCCTTACCCGGCGCGGACGGGAACTGCCCCTCCTCGAGGTAGCGCCGGTGGCAGCGCTGAAGCGCGGCGGGGTCGAGCCGCACGCCGAGGCCCGGGCCCTCGGGCAGGCGCACGACGCCGTCGCGGGGCACGAAGGGTCCGCCCTCGATGACGTCGTCGGCGTACCAGCGGAAGAGGGTCTGGGCGGGGTCGTCGATCCAGGGCAGGGCCGCGGACAGCTGGAGGTAGGCCGCGCTACCCACCCCGGTCTCGCCCGAGTGGAAGCGGAAGCCCGCCCCCTCCCGCTCGCAGCGGCGCACGATCTCCACCACGGCGCGCAGCCCGCCCGGGTCGTTGAGGTTGGTCACGAAGACGTCCGGCACGCCGAGCTGGCGCCGGCGCTCGAAGTCGATCACGTGCGTCGAGATCGGGCGGTCGGTGACGTCCCGGATCGCCGCGAACTCCTCGTAGGTCTCGCAGGGGTCCTCCCAGGCGTCGATCCCGTGCTCCTCGAACCGGGGGATCAGCCGGCGCGCGGTCTCCGGGTACCAGGAGCCGTTGACGTCGAGGCGCAGCGGGAGGTCGCCGATGGCGGCCCGGATCAGCCGCACCATCTCGAGCTCCTCCTCGGGGTCGATCGTGCCGACCTTGCCCTCGAAGATGCGGCTGCCGTACTCGGCGAGACACGCGGCACAGGCGGCGGCGACCTCCGCCGGCGTCGACTCGCCCGGATGGTCCGGGCCGGAGTAGCGCAGCGAGAAGTACTCGGTCAGCGCGATCTCCGTGCGCACGGGTCCGCCCAGGAGCTCCGCGATGGACGCGCCCTCCTGCTGCCCGCGCAGGTCCCAGAGCGCCGTCTCGATCCCGCCGAAGGCCCGCTGGAGCCCGACCTTGTCGGCCCACGGGCTGTAGTGGTAGCCGGGCACGCAGCGGTGCTGGGCGGTCACGAGGTCGCGGATGTCGAGGCCGACGAGGCGCGCGCCGAGCGCCTCCACGTCGGCCGCGCGGTCGCCGTCGGCGACCTCCCCGAGGCCGACCTCGCCCGTGTCGGCCTCGACCTCGACGATCGTCTTGGTGACGCTGGCGAGCGAGCCGTAGCCGAACCGGTAGGGCGCGACGAACGGCACGTTGACGGGAGTGGCGCGGACGTGGGCGATGCGCATGCGGGAAGTATCGCAGCCCGCCCCGACCTCGACCCGCGCCCTATACCTAGGTTGTTCCTATGGAAAAGGGCGCTATCCTCCGCCCCGTGCCGCGCATCGTCCTCCTCGTCCTCGCCCTCGCCGCGCTGCCCCTCAGCGCCTGTGGCGAGACCGCGGACGAGCCGCTGGTCTACGCCGCCTCGTCCTTGCAGGAGGTCCTGCCCACCCTGGACGCGGCCGACGGGGTCGCCTTCTCGTTCGCGGGCTCCGACAGCCTCGCCCGGCAGATCCGCGAGGGCGCCCCGGCCGACGCGCTGGTGGCCGCCAGCCCGCACTACCCCGACGAGCTCGCGGCCGACGGCCTCTGCGCCGCGCCCGTCGCCTTCGCCACCAACACGCTCGCCCTGATCGTGCCGGCCACGGGCGGCCGCGTCGCCGCCCTCGACGACCTCCTGCGGGGCCCGGCGCTGCGCCTGGCCATCGGCGGTCCCGAGGTGCCGGTCGGCACGTACGCCCGCACGGCCCTGGACGCCGCGGGCGCCGCCGCCGCGCTCGAGCGCAACCGGGTCTCCGCCGAGCCGGACGCCGCCTCGATCGTGGCGAAGGTCGCGCTCGGCTCGGCCGACGCGGGGATCGCGTACATCACCGACGCCGGCGCCTCCGACGACGTGCGCGCGATCCCCCTGCCCGCGGCGGCGCAGCCGACGGTGGTCTACGCGGCCTGCGCGGTGATCCGCGACGGGGAGCCCGCGCCGGCCGGCACGGCCTTCGTCCGTGCGCTCCTCGGCGCCGACGCCCAGGCCCGCCTGCGGGCGGCGGGCTTCGGGGGCGCGCCGTGAGCGGGCGCCTCTTCGCCCTGGCGATCGGCGCCGCCGCCGCCCTCGCCCTCGCCTTCCTCGCCGTGCCGCTCGTCGCTCTCGTCACCCGCGTCCCGCCGGCCGAGCTGCCCGCGCTCCTCACGAGCCCCGCCGCGCTCGACGCGATCGCGGTGACCGTGCGCACCAACCTGATCGCGAACGTGCTGATCCTCGGCGTCGGGACGCCCGCGGCCTACGCCCTGGCCCGGGCCCGCGGCCGCGGCCGCGACGCGCTGATGACGCTCGTCGAGCTGCCGCTCGTCCTGCCGCCGGCGGTGGCCGGCATCGCGCTCCTGGCCGCCTTCGGCGCCGGCGGCGTCGTGGGCGGCTGGCTGGCCGGCCACGGGGTCGCGCTGCCCTTCACCGAGGCCGCCGTCGTCCTCTCCGTCACCTTCGTCGCCGCGCCCTTCTACCTGCGCGCCGCCGTCGCCGCCTTCCGCGCCGTCGAGACCGATCAGCTCGACGCGGCCCGCGACCTCGGGGCCTCCGAGGCGCAGGTCCTCGCGCAGATCGCCCTGCCCCTCGCCCTCGACGGGCTGCGCAGCGGCTGGTCCCTCGCCTTCGCCCGCGGCCTCGGCGAGTTCGGGGCCACGCTGCTCTTCGCCGGTAGCGTCGCGTCCGTCACCCAGACGCTGCCCCTCGCCGTGTACGCCGAGCTCGCCGTCGACCTCGACGCGGCGATCGCGCTCGGCATCCTGCTCCTGGCCCTCAGCGCCGTCGTCCTCGCCGTCGCCAAGCTGCCCGCCGCGTGGGCGCCCGCGCAGCGCTCCATGCCCGGAGCCGGCTGGTAGCCTCGCGCCGTGGGCGAGCAGATCCGCATCGGGCAGGCCGCGGCGATCCTCGGCGTCAGCGTCGACACCCTGCGCCGCTGGGAGCGGGACGGTCGCGTCGCCTTCGCGCGCTCCGAGGGCGGCCAGCGCACGATCGACGCCGGGCAGCTGCGGGCGCTCCTCGCCGACCGCGCCCCCCGGACCGGCGTCTCGGCCCGCAACCAGCTCGAGGGCACGGTGGTCAGCGTCGAGACGGACGGCCTGATGGGCCGCGTCGAGCTCGCCTGCGGACCCTACCGCGTCGTCTCGATCATCACCGCGGAGGCCGTCGGGGAGCTCGGCCTCGAGCCAGGCGACACCGCCACCGCGGTCGTCAAGGCCACGAGCGTCGAGGTGCGCCGCTAGCCCGTCCGGGGGCGGCGCAGGGCGATCCAGGTCGGGTCGCTGCGGAAGTCGAAGAGCAGCGACTCGTCGAGCACGGGCGCCGCCCGCCCGAGCGCGCCGTCGGGCAGGACGATCCGGTGCAGGCGCAGCGAGTCGTAGTGGAGCGGCGAGCGGTCCACGGCCGTCCGGTGCAGGCCCTCCGCGCCGAGGTGCTCGCGGGACGCCCGATCGGCGAACACCACCAGGTTGCCCCACTGGCTCGTGCCGTCCCCCTGCGGGAACTCGACGTTGTAGTAGGCCAGCAGGCCGGGGTAGCGCTCGAGGTGCTCCAGCATCTCCGCCTCCACGGCGTTGAGCGGCTCGTGGTCGACGTCGAGCGCCTGCCCGAAGAACCCGACCCCGACCGCCGGGCGCGCCGCCGCGAGCGCCGCCCAGTCCGGCACGACCAGCCAGTGGCGCGCGCCGTGCGGGTCCGTCCAGCGCCCGTCCCGGCCGCCGTCCGTCGCGTGGGCCGCGAGGATCGCCTGCAGGCGCTCCAGCATGGCGACGTCGGCGTCGGCGTGGATGGGGTCCGTGAAGGGGCGGTCCGGATCCCCCGTGCCCGGCGCGAGCTCGGTCGTCGGGGTCGCCATGCGGCCGATTCTACCAACTGGCGATAGTCTCCCGCCCGTGGACGATGCCGCTCACGCGACCGCCCGGGCCCTGCTCGACCTGCGCCGCGCGCATGCGGACGCGGTGCTGCCCGCCGACCTCGTGCCGGCCGACCTCGACGCGGCCTACGCCGCGCACGTCGCCCTGCTCGACCTGCTCTCCGCCGACGGCGGCGGGCCGCGCATCGGCTGGAAGGTCGGGTTCACGAACCAGACGGCGCAGGAGCGCAACGGCGCCACGGAGCCCGTCTTCGCGGGCCTGCTCGGCCAGCACGCCTACGCGGGCGAGGCCGAGATCCCGAGCCCGCGCGGGACGGGCCTCGGCGTCGAGCCGGAGATCGCGCTGCGCCTCGCCGCCCCGCTCGCCGGCCCCGTCTCGCAGCGCGAGGCCGCCGCCGCCGTCGAGGCCGTGGCGATCGCGATGGAGGTCGTCGAGCAGCGCGGCGCGCCCGACCTCGCGACGAACATCGCCGACGGCATCCTGCAGTTCGGCTGCGTGCTCGGCGAGTGGCACCCCGACTGCGACCCGCTGGCCCTCGACCAGGCGCTGGTGCGGCTGCAGGTCGACGGCGAGACCAACGGCTTCATGCCCGCCTCCGAGGTGCTCGGCCACCCGCTCGCCGCGCTGGCCTGGCTGAGCGCCGCCGCCGACCGCCGGGGCGTCGAGTTGCGCCCCGGCGACGTGATCCTGACCGGCGCGATCTGTCCGGCCCAGCACCTCGACCCGGGCCAGATGGCCGAGGTCGCGGCCGAGGGCCTCGGCGACATCCGCCTCTGGGTCGACTAGAGCAGCGGCTCGACGGCGCCCGCCGCCCAGGCGCGGGCGAGGCTGCGGTCGGCCCACTCGGCCCGCTCCTCGGCGAACGCCGTGAACGGCCCATCCCAGGCCGCCGCGGCGCGCCGGCAGGCATCGGGGAGGGCGATCGGCGCCGCCACCCCGGCCCGGGCCACGAGCCCGGTCAGGGGCCGCCAGGCCCCCATCGGCTGGCGCTCCACGAGGTGGCGCAGGGGCCGCGACCCGCGCCCGCCGAGGATCGCGCAGTCGGCGATCCCGAGGCCGGCGTCGACGAGGCCCCGGGCGGCCGCGCCGGCCCGCTCCGCCAGCCGCGCCTCCGCGAGCACGAGCGTGCCCTTGGGTGCGAGCGCCGCGGCGATCTGCGCGATGCCCTCCGTCGTCTCCGCGTCACCCGCCCGGAACTGCTCGAGCAGCCCCGACAGGACCAGCACCACCGGGTAGCGCTCGCCCGTGCGGGCCAGGTCGCCGTAGGCCCCGACGCGCAGCTCGAGGTCCGCGGCGCCCGCCGCGGCCTGCCGCGCGCGGCCCGCGCTGATCGCGCCCTCGGCGAGGTCGATCCCGACGAAGCGGCGGTCCGGGTGGCGCGACGACAGCCACGCCTCGAGGTAGCCGGCGTTGCTGCCGCAGGAGAGCACATCGCCCGCCGGCAGGACACACAGGAGCGCGTCCGCCCAGACCCCGAGCGTGAGCACCTCGACCCAGACGCGCGACAGGTCGACGGCGATCAGGTCCCGCCAGCCGCCCGCCGCGAGCGCGGCGGCCACCGCGCCCTCGCCCTCGGGGATCGGGCGGTCGTAGCGGCGCCGGATCGCCTCGCGCCAGACGGGGTCCTCGCCCCCGCTCTCGGCCTCGCGCTCGAAGCGCAGCCGGTCGCCGCGCAGCGCGCGCAGCAGCACCGGGTCGAGGTCGGACTCGGCGGCCAGGGGGCGCGCGCCCCAGACGTCGGCCAGGTACCCGGCGAACGCGTCGACGGCCGCCGACTCCACCACGGGCCGCCTCATCGCCCGCACTCCCGCAGGCGCGCGCGCTCCGCCTCGAGCCGGGCGGCCAGCGCAGGGTCGCCCGCCGATCGCTCGAGCACGGCGGCCGCGAGGCGCACGGCGTCGTCGGGCGGCGGCGCCGCCGCGTCGAGCACGGCGCGCACCGCGCCCTCGAGCGAGGCCGAGCCCGCCGCGGCGAGCAGCGCCTCGACGAGCGGCCCGAGGCGCGGCGGCACGCGGTCGCCCTGCGGCCGTGGCCGGCGCGGCTCGACGGCCCCCCGCTCGCGCAGGATGCGGCTGATCTGGACCTGGACGCTGCCGACCGACTTGAGCCCGTGGCGGTCCGCGAACTCCTGCGCGAATTCGCTCCACGGCCGCGTGTCGGTCTCCGGGCGCGCGTCGATCGCGGCGCGCAGGAGGGCCGCGGTGGACGTGCGGGGCTTGGCGGGCGGGTCGGCCACGGGGCAATGATCCCATGCCGGGACGCGCGGCGGCGCGGCGACCCGGACCTGCGCTACGGGGTGCGCGGCCGGAGCAGCGCCTCGGCCGTGTGGATCAGCCGGTCGACGAGCTCGGAGCCGCTCGCGTCCGAGTCGAGCGCGTAGATCCGCAGCGCGATCCCGTCGAACAGCGCGCCGAGCACGTCGGCGACGTCCTCGGCCGGGGCGACGGGATCGAACACGCCCACCGCCTCGCCCTCGCGCACCACCTCGGCGATCGCGGAGACCCAGCGCAGGTTCGAGCGCCGGCCCGAGCCGCGCAGCTCGGGGTCGCGCAGGGCCGCGCCAAGGAAGTCGAGCCACATCCGCCACGAGTCGACGCGCTCGCCGAGCCGCGTGCCGAGGTAGACCAGCAGCACCTGCAGGCGCTCCCACGGGTCGGCCTGGCCCGTCCGCAGCACCTCCACCTGGGCGTCCGTCTCGTCGATCCACGTCTGCAGCGCCTCGAGCAGCATCCGCCGGCGCGTCCCGAAGTGGTGCTGAAGCGTCCCGACGGCCACCCCCGCCTCGTCGGCGACGTCCTGGAAGCGCGTGTCTGCGTAGCCGCGGCGCGCGATCACGCGGACCACGGCGGCGAGCAGCTCGACCCGGCGCTCCGTGCCGACGGGGGTGGCGCCGCGGGTGGACATAGGCGCAGGGTCGGGTCGCCGGCCGCCGGTGTCAAGCGCCCGGGTGGACCACAGGGTGGTCCGAATCACCTCACCGGCTTGCAATTTCAGCCTCCGCATCAATAATACGTCTGTACGGGTGGGAGACGAGGGGGAGGTCCGTGGACGGCCATATCGTTCTCAGCGCGGTGACCAAGGCCTTCGGCGATAACGTCGTCGTCGACGACATCGACCTGTCGATCGCCGAGGGGGAGTTCTTCTCCATGCTCGGCCCGTCCGGCTGCGGCAAGACCACGACGCTGCGCATGATCGCGGGCTTTGAGGTCCCCACGCTCGGCACTGTCACCCTCCAGGGCACCGACGTCACCACCGTTCCGCCCGCGAAGCGCAACGTCAACATGGTCTTCCAGGCCTACGCGCTGTTCCCCCACATGACCGTGCAGGAGAACGTCGAGTTCGGCCTCAAGATCAAGAAGGTCGGGCGCGACGAGGTCAAGTCGCGCGCCGCGGAGGCAATCCGCTCCGTGCAGCTCGAGGGCTTCGAGAAGCGCAAGCCCGCGCAGCTCTCCGGCGGCCAGCAGCAGCGCGTCGCGCTGGCCCGCGCCCTCGTCAACCGCCCCGCCGCCCTGCTCCTCGACGAGCCGCTCGGCGCCCTCGACCTCAAGCTGCGCAAGGAGATGCAGCTCGAACTCAAGGAGATCCAGGTCCGCACCGGCACCACCTTCGTCTACGTCACCCACGACCAGGAGGAGGCGCTGACGATGTCCGACCGCATCGCAGTCATGAACAACGGCATCGTCGAGCAGTGCGCCGGCCCCCGCGAGATCTACGAGCACCCCGCGACAGCCTTCGTGGCCGGCTTCATCGGCACGTCGAACCTCGTCAACATGCGCGTCGACCGCAACGCGGGCGGCTGCGCCCTGATGGACGTCTCGGAGGGCCAGCGCATCGCGGCCCTCAGCGACCAGGGCTCCGGGAGCCTCCAGATCACGGTGCGCCCGGAGAAGATCCACCTCTCGCCCGAGGGCCTCGGCGACAACGCCTCCTCGGTCGGTGGCCGCATCGCGGACGTCGTCTACCTCGGCTCGATGACCCAGCTGATCGTCGACCTACCCACCGGCGACAGGCTGACCGTCCACCGCCTCAATGACGAGGCGGCCGTCGCCGACCCCCGGGTCGGCGACACCATTACGCTGCATTGGGCAGCGCAGAACAGTTTCGTGATCGCGGTGGGAGCCGCGGGCGCGAACGGAGGATCCGCCACGGCGCACGGTGCGCCGGGCGATAACAGCGAGAGGGAGGACCCGAATGCGTGAGCACATGGACCGGAAGGGCTTCTTGGCCCTGTCCGGCGCGACCGGCCTCGCGGCGTTCCTCGCCGCGTGCGGCGGTTCGTCGTCGTCGGACAGCGGCTCGGAGAGCGTCAACGAGGCACAGGCCGAGGGCGTCGAGGCCGAGGAGGCCGCCGCCGCCGTCGCCTTCGACCCCGCCACGGAGCCGGGCGGCCCGATCGAGATCTTCACCTGGGCCGGCTACGACAACGACCCCGAGGCGGGCGCGCCGTGGATGTGGAGCCAGTACGAGGAGGGCCCGTACGGGACCGAGTCGCCGCTGAAGTTCACGTTCCTCGAGGACGACGGCCAGGCCCTGGCGAAGGTGGCCTCGGGCTACAGCCCCGACATCACGCACCCCTGCATCGCCTACACGGTGCAGTGGAAGGAGGCGGGCCTGATCCAGCCGCTCGACCTCAACCTGCTGCCCGACTATGACGGCATCCCGGCGGCGATCAACGCCGGCGCCATCATCGAAGGCCAGCCGTACCTGCTGCCGTTCGACGTCGGCTTCTCGTGCCTGACCTACGACGCCGACGCGATCAGCTTCGACAACTACGGCGGCGAGGAGACCTGGCAGGTCCTGCTCGACGAGGCCTACAAGGGCAAGATGGCGCTGTTCTCCGATGACGTGGCCCTTATCAAGATCGGCCATCTGATCAACGGCAGCCAGGCCGGCGTGGCCCCGACCGACCCGAATGTCCTGACGACGGAGCAGATCGCCGCCGCTAAGGAGACGGCGCTCAAGGTCAAGCCGAACCTGCGCAACTACTGGACGTCGCAGACCGACACGGTCAACGACTTCCTCAACGGCAACCTGCTCGCCACCTACACGTGGCCGGACGGCTACTGGAAGATCAAGAACGACGAGAAGATGAAGGACCGCAACATCAAGTACATGCAGCCCAAGGAGGGCCGCCTGGCCTGGGTCTGCGGCATGGTGCTGAGCTCGTCCACCAAGCAGCCGGGCCGCGCCACCATGGCGATGGCGGCGTCGAACACGCCGCAGGCGGGCGCCGACCTGACGGACGTATTCCAGTACGCGTCCGCCCAGCAGAAGGGCGTCATGGACCTGATCCAGGACAAGGCCCTGATCTCGGCGTTCGACATCGACAAGCCGGAGGCCTGGGAGCCGCCGAACGCGTGGTTCGAGGCGCCGCTGCCGAACTACAAGGAGTACATCACGGCCGGCCAGGAGGTCAAGGCCGCCTAGCCGGAGGGGTTCCGGGGGAGGGTCGCCGCGGCGGCCCTCCCCCGACCCACCCGCCCGCCGCGCCATGGCCACGGTCGCCGACAAGCCCCGGCTCCCCGAGAAGCGGAGCCGTCGCGAGCGCCGCAACGACGGCGGCTCGGCGCTGTCCACGTACGGCCTGCTCGCGCCGACCCTGCTCGTCCTCGCGGCGTTCTTCCTGCTGCCGCTCTACTACATCTTCCTGTTCTCGGTGGCCCTGAAGCGGTTCTCGCCCACGGAGGCGCTCGCCGCCCTCAACGGCGAGCTGAACGGCTTCTCCGGCGAGCTCTGGGGCAATCTCGTCTCGTGGAACGTCGACGTGGCCGTGCTCGGCCTCGACTTCGCGATCCCCGCCGTCCTGATCGGCGTCGTCCTGATCGTGCTGCTGGTCCTGACGGTGGCCGGCGGGCGGCTCTCGGAGCGCCACGGCACGTGGATCGTCGGGATCGCCTTCGCGCTGCTCCTGATGCCCTTCCTGACGATCCCGGCGGGCAACTCGCTGCTCCGGATCATGCAGTTCACGAGCGAGGGCATCCAGCTCAACCTCTTCTTCAAGTCGGTGACGATGGCGATGACCTCGTCCGTGATCGCGGTGATCGTCGCGATCCCCGTCGCCTACTTCCTCGCCTTCTGCGTCCAGAGGTCGAAGTACACGTGGCTGTTGATCGTGATCGCGCCGTTTCTCACCTCGTACCTCCTGCGCGTCTTCGCCTGGAAGGTGATCCTCGGCGACCAGGGCCTGATCAACTCGGGCCTGATGACCATCGGGATCATCGACGAGCCCCTGACCTTCCTGATCTACAGCCAGTTCACGGTGATGGTGGTGCTCACGTACGCGTGGGTGCCCTTCATCTGCCTGCCGATCTTCCTCGCCTTCGAGACGATCGACCGGCGCCTGCTCGAGGCCTCGATGGACCTCGGCGCAACGCGCTGGCAGGCCTTCCGCAAAATCACCCTGCCGATCGCCGCCCCCGGCGTCGTCGCCGCCTTCCTGTTCGTCTTCATCCCGTCGATCGGGGAGTACGTCACCCCCACCCTCGTCGGCGGCGTCGACGGCACGATGTTCGGCCAGAACCTCGCTAGCCAGTTCGTCGGCGGCAGCTTCAACTGGCAGTACGGCTCCGCGATGGCCCTCTTCCTCATGGGTGTCGTCCTGATCCTCGTGTTCGCCACCTCGCGCTTCCTGCGCGCCGGCGGGGGCGGACTCTAGATGGGGGCGCGCGACTCCTCCACGTTCGTCCTGATCTCGCCGATCGGCAAGCGCGTCCTGCTCGTGTTCTTCGCAGTCTTCCTGGTTTTCCTGTACCTGCCCACGATCCTGCTCGTGATCTTCTCGTTCAACGATTCGACGGTGGCCGCCTTCCCGCTCGATGGCTTCACGCTGCGCTGGTACGAGCTGTCTTGGCAGACGGGCGAGATCCGCCAGTCGTTGTCGGCCAGTCTTAAGGTCGCCGTGGCATCCGCCGCCATCGCCACGCTCCTGGCCCTGCTCGGCTCCTACCCGCTGGCTCGACGCAACGTTCGCTTCCGGCCGCTGATGTCAGCGCTCCTGCTCGTGCCGCTGGTCGTCCCCACGGTGGTCGTTGCCGTTTCGCTCCTGACCATGTTCCAGCGCGGCGCGATCCCGATCGGCCTCGGCCTGCCCAGCATCATGATCGGCCACGTGATCATCGCGCTGCCCTTCGCGGTCCTGATCCTCCTGCCTCGCATCGCGTCGATCGACCGCCGCCTCGAGGAGGCCGCCTCGGACCTCGGCGCCAATGGCTTGCAGACCTTCCGCTTCGTGCTCTTGCCGCTGATCTTCCCGTCGATCATCTCGGCGTTCATGATCGCCTTCGTCTTCTCGATCGACGAGGTCGTGATCGCGTCGTTCCTCAGCTCCGAGCAGCCGACCTACCCGGTGTACCTGTACTCGGGCCTGAAGTTCCCCGAGAAGACGCAGGCCCTGATCCCGGTCGCCACGATCATGATCCTGATCAGCTTCCTGCTCGCGTTCGGGGCCGAGGCGATCCGGCGCTACGGCGAACGCAAGCTCGAGGGCCGCTGACCGTGCGCCTCGCGATCGCCGTGCTTGCCGCAGTGGTCGTGCTGGGCGGGTCCGCGGTGGCCGTCGCCTCGTCGGCCACCAACGAGGACGGGCAGCGCCGCGCTCGCGCGATCGCCGTGCTCGGCGAGACCACGGGCGTCGACTGCGACTGCACGGCCGGCATCCGGGCCAAGGAGCGGATCGAGAACGGACTCGCAGACGGCGAGCCGGGCGCGCTAGGCTCGTGATTCCGTTTTTCTTCTGGACCACGAACGATGGGCAGAGTTCGCCTCAACCGAAGGGATTCACATGAGACACCTTGACCGTAAGGGCTTCCTGGCCCTCTCCGGCACCACGGGCCTCGCGGCCTTCATGGCCGCCTGCGGCGGCTCGTCGTCGTCCGACGGCGGCGGCGATGCGGACGGCGGGGGCGCCGCCGACGCGGGCAGTACCGCGGCCGCGGTGCCCGCGCTCGACCCGGCCTCGGAACCGGGTGGCCCCATCGAGATCTTCACCTGGGCCGGGTACGACAACGACCCGAAGGCGGGCGCGCCGTGGATGTGGAGCCAGTACGAGGAGGGACCGTACGGAACCGAATCACCGCTGAAGTTCACGTTCCTCGAGGACGACACGCAGGCGCTCGCCAAGGTCGCGTCGGGGTACTCGCCCGACATCGTCCACCCCTGCGTGATGTGGGTGCCGCAGTGGAAGGAGGGCGGCCTGATCCAGCCGCTCGACCTCTCGCTGCTGCCCGACTACGAGGGCGTCCCCGCGGCAATCCGCGCCGGCGGCGAGATCGACGGCCAATCCTGGTTCGTACCGTTCGACGTTGGCTTCTCGACCCTGACCTACGACGCCGACGCGATCAATTTCGATGAGGTCGGCGGCGAGGAGACCTGGCAGATCCTGCTCGACTCGCGCTACGCCGGCAAGATGTCGATGTTCAGCGACCCGACATCCATCATCGGCGTGTCGCACATGATGAACGAGGGCGCCGTCGACCCGAACGTCCTGACCACGGAGCAGATCGCCGCCGCTAAGGAGACGGCGCTGAAGTGGAAGCCGAACCTGCGCAACTACTGGACGTCGCAGACCGATACGATCAACGACTTCGTCAACGGGAACCTGCTCGCGACCTACACCTGGCCTGACGGCTACTGGCGGATCAAGAACCATCCGAAGATGAAGGACCGTAACATCAAGTTCATGCAGCCCAAGGAGGGCCGCCTGGCCTGGGTCTGCGGAATGGTGCTGGGCTCCGCCACGAAGCAGCCGGGCCGTGCCACCATGGCGATCGCGGCGGCGAACACGCCGCAGGCGGGCGCCTCCCTGACCGACATTTACCAGTACTCGTCGGCGCAGCAGGCCGGCGTGATGGATCTGATTCAGGACAAGGCGCTGATCTCGGCGTTCGAGATCGACAACCCGTCCGCCTGGGAGCCGCCTAAGGCGTGGTTCGAGCATGCGATTCCGAACTACCGCGAGGTGATCGCCGCCGGCGAGGAGGTCAAGGCCTCCTAGCCGACCGCACGGGG
>Ga0194118_10000289_pt1 | contig 92022 bp, 77 predicted proteins | sample TA2MahsurfametaG_2_FD_148662 | JGI IMG/M metagenome (GOLD analysis project Ga0194118, IMG submission 148662) | Freshwater microbial communities from Lake Tanganyika, Tanzania - TA2015013 Mahale N5 surface | ecosystem: Environmental > Aquatic > Freshwater > Lake | place: Tanzania: Lake... | reverse complement strand
CTTCCGATGCCATCATCCCTCATCGACCCGTCCATCCGTCTTGTTTTCCGCGATTCCCCCATGAAACCGATCTCGATCTTCGATGCGTTCGCCTTTAGTGGCCGTGTGGTGGTGTTGGGCCTAGCCGTGTCGGCGGTGGCGGCGGGCGTGCCGGAGGCCGTGGCCCAGGCGGCTTCGGTGCGACAGTCGCCGGCCTTGCGGGAGGGGGCGCCGCAGAAGGCGGGGGTGTCGCCCGAGCGACTGGCCCGGATCGATGCCGTCTGCGAGCAGGCCGTCCGTGAAGGGCGCATTCCCGGCGCGGTGGCGCTGGTGGCCCGCGATGGCAAGGTGGTCTACCACAAGGCCTTCGGCATGGCCGACAACGAGGCGGGCCGGACCCTCAAACGCGACGACATCTTCCGCATCGCGTCGCAGACCAAGGCCATCACCTCGACCGCGGTGATGATGCTCTGGGAGGAGGGGCGGTTCCGGCTCGATGATCCGGTGTCGAACTGGATCCCGGAGTTCAAGAAGCCCCAGGTGCTCAAGACCTACAACGAGGCCGACGGCACCTGGACCGGCGAGCCCGCCAAGCGCGAGATGACCATTCGGGATTTGCTCACCCACACCTCGGGCCTCGGGTACGGCGTCATCGACGGCGACGCCCGCTTCAAGAAGCTCTACGCCAAGGCCGGCGTGGTGGACCTCTTCACCACGGAGCCCGTGACCATCCGCGAGAGCGTGCTGCGCCTGGCCAAGCTGCCGCTGCACCATCACCCGGGCGAGAAGTTCACCTACAGCGAGGGGCTCGACGTGCTGGGCTATTTCATCGAGGTGGTCTCTGGGATGCCCTTCGATGTGTTCCTGCAGAAGCGACTCTTCGGGCCGCTGGGCATGAAGGACACAGGCTTCTACCTGCCGCCCGAGAAGGCGGGTCGACTGGTGGCCGTCCAGAAACCCGAGGGCGGCAAGTGGGTCCGCTACCCGGTGACCTTCTACGATCCGAACTACCCGATCACCGGCGCGAAGTCGTTCTTCTCGGGCGGTGCCGGCCTGTGCAGCACGGCACTCGATTACGCGACCTTCCTGCAGATGTACCTCAATGGCGGCAAGCTGGGCGGTAAGCGGTTCCTCAGCCGCACGACCATCGATATGATCATGCGCGAGCAGGTGGCCAAGAACCTCTTCGGCGGCGGCGACAAGCACCATGGCCTGGCCTTCGGCGTGGTCACCGAGCAGGGACAGACCCGGGGTGGCGAGGGCAGCGCAGGCACCTTCGACTGGGGCGGGTATTTCAACACGCAATACTTCGCCGACCCCAAGGAGCGGATCCTCGGTGTGCTCATGAAGCAAACCCAGGGCGGTGACGACAACACCGGTTGGAAGTTCCGCCAATTGGTCGGCCAGACCATCGATGATTGAGCCCCGGCCGCGCTCGGTCATGAGCCGGAATCCGCGAAGGCTCCGAGCCCTGATCGCCTGCTGGGCGATCGGTGGGCTGGTGTTTTCGAGGGTTTCGAGTGCCGAGGTGCCGGCGGCTGCCTTGAGTGGGTTCGAGTTCGCTTCGGTGCCGGGAAGTCCACCGGTGATGGTCACCGCCAGCAACCGGCCGGTCGCCTTCCGCGCCGTGACCGGGAAGACCGCGCCGCCGGGCTTGGTGCCGATCTTCGCTGTCGAGACCCACGGTCGCGTCGAGTTGCGCCGGATCCCGGGCAAGGGGCAGGAGAGTTTCAGCGACCCCGTCTTTTTCGCTTGGCCGCCACGCCCCGAGTCCGATGCCGCCCAGGTCGCGGGGCGATGGGAGGCGTTGGCAGTCCGTGAGGATCGGTCGCGTCACCGCTTCGCCCTCGAATTGGCGGTGGACGGCTCGAACGTGTCGGCACGTTTCGATCCCGACACCGATTACCGTTTCGCCCACCTGACCGAGGGGCGGTGGCAGCGCGGCCGCCTCGAGTTGCACGTCGTCTACCTCAACGACCGGTACCGCCTGTCGGTCGAGCGACGGAAGGATCGGTGGATGGGCTCGTGGAGGTTGGAAGACGACTCGGCTTCCGGCCCATTGGAACTGTGGCGGGAGACCCCGGCAAACCAGGCTCCGCCCCGACGGGGCACCATCGCCCTGCACGAGTGCCAAAACCCCGGAAGCCCCGAACGCATCTACCGGTTGGCCGGCGAGCCGTTGCCTCCAGGCTGGCAGCGCGCGCCCCGGCCCCTGTGCGAGGTGTGGAAACCCCACGGCGAAATCCGGTCCTCCCGCTGAAGGGGGCCTGGGCGATGGTCCTGGGGACCAGAGTCCTCAGGACCGTGAATCTCACTCCACGATCAGGTCGCCGCGCATGAGGCGCCAGTGGCCGGGGAAGGTGCACAGGAAGGGATAGCGGCCCGGGGTCTTCGGGGCGGTGAAGTTCAACTCGGCGCGGCCTTGGGGGCTCACCAGTGGCGTGGCGTGGAGCACCTTGGGCGACACGGGCAGGTAACCCTTGGCCATGCCCTGCGGGTCGGCGGCCAGACGGTCGGCCAGCGCCCCGATCTCGTCGGCCGACCCGGCGGCCACGATCACCAGGTTGTGCGTCATGAGGTCGGGGTTCTCGAAGACCAGACGCACCGGGGAGCCGGCGGTCACGCGCAGTTCGCGGGGCACGAAGCGCAGGCCGGCCGCCGCCTGCACCCGCAGCAGCGGGCCGGAACTGCGTTCGACCGCGTCCCAGGCCTGCGCCAGTCGGACCAAAGCCTCGGGGTCGTCGGCCCGTTGGATGTGCGTCAGCGGCGCCCCGAGCGCATCGCACAGGAACACGCCGGGAGGACGCCCGCCCAGATTGCGGAAGGCCACCTCGATGCGGTTGACGCCCGGCTGCAGGTCGAGCTGGACCTGCTGCTCGCTGCTCCACTGCGAATCGTGGGAGAGCCGCTGCACACCGTTGACGGTGATGTCCAAGAAGCCGTGCTTCACCGACAGCGTCGCCGGTTGTGCGACGTCGCTGCGGAGGAAGGTCCGGTAGAGGCCGGCTCCGGTGCGGGAACCGTCGGGCGACTCGGCATCCCAGGCGCGCGGTTCGGAAGATCCCTGCGCCCCGAGCCATTGCCAGTGCCGCAGCCGGGTGCCGGGGGCGATCTCCAGCACCGGTACGCTGCGACCACGGGCCGGACGGGTGCCGTGGCGGAGGTCGGCGACCATGCGCATCACGTCGGCATGGGGCTCCACCTGCGGGAGGCTCCCGAGGGCGCGCTCCACCTCGGGCATCGTCGGGCGCAGGTGGGCCACCGCGTCCACCGCCTCCATCTGCACCCGGGGGTGCGGGTCGGCGGCGGCCGTCTGCAGCACGTCGGTCACTCCCACGAGCCGGTCGGCCTGCTGGCGCGTCAGGCGCACGGCGGCGGCCCGGTGCAGGGGCGATTCGGCCATGCGCAGGGAGTCGAGCCACGTGGGGCGGACTTCGCCGAAACTATCGGCCACGAATACGGCCTCCAGCAGGGCCTGGGCGTCGGTTGCATGCGCGGCCGCCCAGCGGTCCAGCGCCTTGAGGGCGGCGGGGCCACGGCGGCACAGCTCCAGGCGGGCGTGCTTGCGGACCAGGTCCTGCCGGTGGGTGAGCAAGTCCAGCAGGGCGGGGATCCGGGCTCCCTCGATCTTCGGCCACTGGCGGACCACCGGCCGCGCGGTGTGGACGATGCGCCAGATGCGCCCCTTGTCATGGTTCCAGCGCACGTCGCGCATCGGGTGCTGGGCGTGGCCGATGATGGCGCTGCTGAAGTCCGAGACGTACAAGGCGCCGTCCATGCCGAACTCCACGTCTACCGGTCGGAAGGCCGCGTTCTTGGAGGAGACCAGGTCGAGCCGTTCGCCGCCCCGGACCATGCCCTGGCTGAAGTCGAACCGGGTGAGGGACACCACGTAAGGCCCGATGCAGGCGGCCGACGCCATGCCCTGCTGGTACTCTTCGGGGAAGTTCGGGCTCGAGACGCTGGCTGCGGCGCTGCCCTTGCCGTAGCCCACGGTCTGCGCATGGGCGAAGGGGTGGTAGATGCCCAGCGGGGTCCAGGTCAGCGGCAGTCCGTCGAGGACCAATCCATCGCCGTACATCTGGAAGACGTTGCCGGTGCGGTCGAAGGTCACCTTCCACGGGTTCGGCGTGATGCTCTGCCATTCCGGATCGATGCGGCCGGTGCGGGGGTTGCGTCGGTAGGTGGTGGAGTCGACGCCGCGCACCGGGCCGAACGGCGTCTCGAACTGGGAGCGGTGGAAGACGCCGTCGCTGAACCAGACCGCGCCGGTGGGGTCGGTGGCCATCATGCCGCCGTGATGCGAGTCGGTGAGGTCGAGCCCGCGGAGCCACTCGGTCTTCCGGTCGGCACGGCCGTCGCCATCGGTGTCCTGCAGCAGCCAGTGCCGGGATTGCTCCGAGACCAGCACCCCGTCGGCCGTGAAGGCCACGCCATCCAGCGCATCGAACCCGGAGGCGAAGACGGTGAGCGTGTCGGCCTGACCGTCGCGGTCGGTGTCTTCAAGCACCACGAGCTGATCCTCGCGGGGTTGGCCCGGCAGCGTGTGCGGGAAGCTGGGCATGGTGACCACCCAGAGGCGACCCCGGGCGTCGAAGGCGAGTTGCACCGGTGCGCGCAGCGCGGGGAATCGCTCCTCCGAGGCGAAGAGGTTCACGGCGTAACCGCTGGCGACCTGGAATCCCGCCTGCATCTCGGCAGGCGATTTCACGATGCCCACGCTGTGGGTCGATCCGCCCGAAGGCGGCACGGGCGGCGGAGCCAGGGCGATGAAGGGCGCGTCGGCGAAGCGGGCCACCGGGCTGGTGGCGATCTGCTGCACCAGGGCGTCGGCCTTCTCGATGCGTTCCAGGTAGAGGGGGATCTCCGCCTCCCGCTCCTCGGCCCGCTTGCGCTGGCCGTAGTACAGGATGCCGTTCTTCGGCCGGACGACCTCGGCCACGAACTCGGCCAGTTGCGACGAGGCGGCCGCGACCTCCTTCAGGCGGGCGGGGCCGACCGTGGCCAGCGCCGGGCCACCGACGATCGCCTCGGCGACGACCCGGGCGATGAGGCGGTTCCCGGCGTCGTTCAGGTGCAGCCCGTCGGTGGTCAGTGGCGCCCGGGCCCGCGCGAAGGCCTCCCGGCTCGGGTTGAACACGTCCACGAACCGCGCCCGGTGGGTGGTTGCGGCCTCGCGGAGGGCCTGGGAATACAGGGCGAGGTCGGTATTCCGATCCGCGGCCTTGGGCCCGGGATGGCCAGCCTCCACCGCGGTGGGCGATAGCACCACGAGTCGCGCGTCGGGGTGCAATCGCTCCAGTTGGCCGAGCAGCACCTCCAGGTGCGAGCGGAACTCCGGCAGGCCCTTCGGGCCGGCGAAGGCCTCGTTCATCCCGTAGCCGATCACCACCACGCGCGCAGGCCACAGGGCCAGCAGGGACTTCATGTGGTCGGCGTAGCCCTCGGCCCGAAGACGGTGCCCGACCTCGTCTCCGGTCCAGGCGACGCTGCGGAAATGCACCGGCCGGTTCGTGTCGGCCAGATGGATCCAGGCCTGCAACTCGCCGTGCTCGAGCAGGCGTTCGACCAGCGAATTGCCGTGGAAGACCAGCGTGTCGTCGCGGCCCAGTGCGAGGGGGGCCGCTTGGCCGGGAGTTGGCGACGTCTGGGCGGGCGAGCCTTGGCCGAAGGCGGAGCCGCCGGTGACGCAAGGCGCGAGCAGGAGGGCGAGCAGGCGAACCAGCGGCCTCGCGCGGCGCAGGGGCAGGGGGCGGTGGAACCGGTGCATGGAATTGTCGCAAGGGTCGGGTTTCAGGTCCGGCCGGCAAGCCTCGAGCGAGGCCTGCGATCGTGGGCGCTGGATCCATCCGGGATCCACGCCGATGGGGGCGCGGCCCGGAGTCCACCGCCTGTCGGCGTTCGATCCGGCCGATCGCCTCGGATGGGTTGGGGATGTCCCGTGGGATGTCCCGGGAATGCCCGCGTTCTCCCGAAGTCGGATCAGAACGTCTCGAGCGTGTCGCCGACGCGCAGGGTGGTGCCGGCCCCGCGGCTGAGGATCAGGTTGTGACCGAAGAGTGGCGAATCGAAGCGTGGGTCCATGCGGTAGCGGGCGAGGGTGCGCAAGGGCTCCGGGCCGCGACGGGTGGTCGCCTGGTCGGTCGTGGTCATCACGCAGCGGATGCAGGGTTTCACCCGGGCGAACTCGACGGCCCCGGAGCGGAGGGTGGTGCCCTGGTCCTCGGAGCCCACGCCCCCGCCGGCGATGACGAGGTTCGGTCGGAACCGGTCCATCCGGAGATCCGAGCCTCCGCCGATGCGGTGGTTGAGGTCGGCCAAGGATTCCTCGGAGGCCACCAGGAACGGGTAGCCGTCGCTGAAGTAGTTCTCGGCCTCCCGGGACCCGGTCCATTCCCTGGAACTCAGGCGGCGCCGCGTGGGATCCCAGCGGACCAATCGCACGCGCTGTTCGAGGAACTCGCTGAACCAGGCCGCCGCCCGGTCTCCCTCGTCGAGGGCCTGGGTCGCGTGCCGCCAGACGGTGACCGGGATCGTGGGCTCGAACGGACTGCCGGGTGCTCGAAACCGGGGAATCGTGAGCGGTTCCAGCCCGGGGGCGCGCAGTTCCAGCGCCTCGGCGGTCAGGGTGGTCTCGATGAGGGCCATCCGCGGGGTCTGCCGCTGGGTGATGAATCGGCCGGCCTCATCGACCACCATCCACTCCCGGTCATGGGCCAACCCGTGCGGAGTCACCAGGGCTTCGGTCAGCGCGATGCCCCGCGCGGATTTCACCGGGTACACCACCAAGCCCGTCAGGCGAACCGTCTGCGACATGGCCGGATCGTCCGGCGTCTCCGCAGCGTTGGCAACCGATACGGCCGGCGAGCAGCCTGTCCCCGGGGCCCCCCATCCCCCGTGCGTGTGGGTCGCCGATGGCTCGACGCCTGCAGGATGGATACCGACGGGCCAGACTCCGCCGGCGCCGTAGGGTTTTCCAGGAGGGGATACGGCGGACTTTGGCATTCCTCGCGCCCGGCATGCGGGCTTTACTCGGGGGCATGTTGTTGACGCCGTCGGAACTGGACAGCCTGACGCGCCTGATCCACCGCTCACCCCACACCCTGCTCGGGCTGCACCCGCTGGGCGATGGGACCGGTCTGGTGGGCCGGGCGCTGATCCTGGGGGCGGTGGCCGTCCAGGTGGTCCCGGTCCACGACCGTTCGCAGCCGACCTTCGACTTGTTGCGGTTGGATTCGTCCGACGTCTTCGAAGGGGTCCAACGATCGACCTCCCAGGTCTATGCCTACGACCTGCGAGTCCAGTGGGCCGACGGGTCCGTGTCGCAGGGGCGCGATCCCTATTCGTTCTGGCCCACCGTGTCGGACAACGACCTCCACCTCTTCGGCGAAGGCAATCACCTGAGGCTGTACGAGGCCCTGGGTGCGCGGGTGCTCATCCTGGACGGTGTCGCCGGAGTGGCCTTCTCCGTCTGGGCCCCGAGTGCGCGCAGGATGTCGGTGGTGGGCGATTTCAACGGATGGGACGGCCGTCGCCATGCCATGCGGCAACTCGGTTCCAGTGGCGTCTGGGAGATCTTCATCCCCGGGGTGCGCGAGGGGGCCTTGTACCAGTTCGAGATGGTCGATGCGCAGGGGGGGCTCAAGGTCAACACCGACCCGATGGGGTCGGCCTTCGAGTTGCCCCCGCAGCGGGCGGCCGTGGTCTGCGACACCGGCCGGTTTGCCTGGACCGACGGGGCCTGGATGGAACGCCGCCGGCAGCGGGATCCCTTGCGATCGCCCATGAGCATCTACGAGCTGCATGGCGGCTCGTGGAAGAAGAAGTCCGCCAGCGAATCCCTGGGCTACCGGGAGCTGGCCGGGCCGCTCATCGAGTATCTGCGCACCACCGGGTTCACCCATGTCGAACTCATGCCGGTGGCCGAGCATGCCTTCTATCCGAGCTGGGGGTATCAGGTCACCGGCTTCTACGCGCCGACCCGCCGCTACGGCACGCCGGAGGACCTCCAACACCTCATCAACGCCCTGCACACGGCGGGCTTCGGCGTGATCATCGACTGGGTTCCGGCGCACTTCCCCAAGGACGCCTGGGCCCTGGCCCGCTTCGATGGCACGGCCCTCTACGAGCATGAGGACCCGCGCCAGGGCGAGCATCAGGACTGGGGCACGCTGATCTTCAACTTCGGCCGTCACGAGGTGTCCAACTTCCTCATCGCCAACGCCCTGAGCTGGTGCGAGCGCTACCATGTCGACGGCCTGCGCGTGGACGCCGTGGCGTCGATGCTCTACCTCGACTATTCGCGGAAGGAGGGCCAGTGGATCCCCAACCGGTACGGGGGTCGCGAGAACCTCGAGGCCGTGGAGTTCCTCCGTCGCTTCAACCACCACGTGGGCGTCCAGTTCCCCGGCGTGGTCACCGTCGCCGAGGAGAGCACCTCGTGGCCGATGGTGTCCCGACCGCCGTGGATCGGGGGGCTTGGCTTCACCCTCAAGTGGAACATGGGGTGGATGCACGACACGCTGGGCTATTTCGGCCGGGACCCCATCCACCGGCGCTACCACCAGAACGAGCTCACCTTCGCCATGCTCTACCACGGGCATGAGAACTTCGTGTTGCCGCTCTCGCACGACGAGGTGGTGCACGGCAAGGGGTCGCTGCGCCGGCGCATGCCCGGCGACGATTGGCAGGCCTTCGCCAACCTGCGCACGCTGCTCGGCTACCAGTGGTTCTTCCCGGGCAAGAAGCTGCTCTTCATGGGGTGCGAGCTGGGACAGTCCTCGGAGTGGAATGTCAACGCCGAGGTGGATTGGGGGCTCCTCGCCAAGGGGCCCTACCACGCCGGGGTGCAACGGTGGGTGTGCGATCTCAACGCCGTGTACCGGGCCGAGCCCGCCTTGTGGCGGGGCGACTACGAGGAGGGGGCCTTCCGGTGGATCGACACCGGCGACCATGCCAACAGCGTGTTGAGCTTCGTGCGAACCGACCGGGAGACCGGGGGGTGCCTGCTGGTGATCCTCAACCTGACCCCGACCCTTCATCAGGCCTACCGGATCGGCCTTCCCAGGCCGGGGCGGTGGATCGAGGTGCTCAATTCCGATGCGGCGATCTACGGCGGCGGCAACCAGGGCAACGCCGGGGGCGTGGTCTCCGAGCCGGTCTCCTGCCATGGACTGCCGCAGTCGGCGGGGTTCGTGTTGCCGCCCCTGGGCGTCAGTGCCTTCCGGCCTGCCAGGGCGGGCGGCTCCGGCGGGACGCTCGGCGGTTGATCGTTGCCGGATTCATTGGAACGCTGCGGTCGTCCGATCGCCCCATGGCCCTCGTTTCCCAAAGCACCCTCGACCAGATCCGCGCCGCCAACGACATCGTCGACGTGATCGGCGCGCATGTGCCGCTCAAGCGCAACGGCGCGAACTTCGTGTGCCTGTGCCCGTTCCACAAAGAGAAGTCCCCGAGCTTCAATGTGAACCCGTCTCGGCAGATCTTCCGGTGCTTCGGCTGCGGGAAGGGCGGCGACGTGTTCACCTTCGTCAAGGAGTACGAGAACCTCGACTTCATGGATGCGGTGCGCCGCCTGGCCGAGCGGGCGCGGATCCCGCTGGAGATGGACAACGACCCAGCCGCCCGGGACCAGCGTTCCATCAAGGACCATCTGCTCAAGCTCCACGAGGCCATCACCCAGCGCTGGCAGCAGTGCCTGGCGGGCGAGGCCGCCGGCCAGGTGGCCCGCGAGTACCTGGAGCGCCGGGGAGTCCCGCCCGAGGCCGTGCGCGAGTTCCGCATCGGGGCCGCCCCGGAGGCCTGGGACGACACGGTGAACTGGGCGAAATCCAAGGGGTTCGCGCCCGAGTTGTGCGAGACGGCCGGGCTCATCCTGCGCCGGGAGTCGGGTGGCTGGTACGACCGCTTCCGAGGGCGGTTGATGTTCCCCATCTGCGACGAGCAGGGGCGGGTCATCGCCTTCAGCGGGCGGGTGCTCCAGGGCGACGAGAACCAGGCCAAATACGTCAACTCACCAGAGACGCCCATCTTCAGCAAGGGCCGAGTGCTCTTCGCCCTCGACAAGGCCAAGCGCCCGATCCTCGACGCCGGCAAGGCCATCCTCGCCGAGGGGCAGCTCGACACCATCGCCTGCCATGCGGCCGGGGTCCGCAACGTCGTGGCTCCGCAGGGCACGGCCTTCACGGCCGACCAGGCCCGGGTGCTCAAGCGTTATGTCGACGAGGTGGTGCTCTGCTTCGACGGCGACAAGGCCGGCCGCAACGCCGTGATCCGCGCCCTGGACCCGCTCCTGGCGTCGGGTCTGGCCATCCGCGTCGCCAGCATCCCACCGCCCGACGATCCGGACTCGTGGATCCGGGCCCATGGGGCCGACTCCTTCCGCACGTTGCTCGACCGGGCCCAGGGATTCTTCGATTACCACCTTCAGAACCTCTGTGCGGCCAACGACACGGGCTCCGACCGCGGCCGGCTGCTGGTGCTGCGTTCGATGGCCGAGGCCGTCCACAAGACCGGCAATGCCGTGCTGGTCGACACCTACGCGCAGCGGACGGCCCAGCGGCTGGGCGTGGACGTGCAGGCGGTACGCGCCGAGTTCCGCAAACAGGCGGCCGGGGCGCGGGGTCGGCCGACGCCCGCGGGCGCCGGGCAGGAGGATCCGGCCGAACCGGGCCTCGAGGCGGAGGTCGAGCGTCCCGGTCCCAACGAACTGTGGCTGCTCAAGTACGTGTTCCTGTCGTCGGAACTGCGCGACTTCGCCACCGCCCATCTGGACCCGGACTGGGTTCCCACGCCGGTGGTGCAGCGCGTGCTCGCCGTGCATTTCCAGACCGCCGGGGATGTGGCCGGCCTGCTGGGGCGCTTCGAGGAGGATCCGGTCGCGCAATCGGTGATCACCGAGGCGGCCACCGAGCAGCGGGAAATCCCGGAGCCCGAGCGTCAATTGGCCGACGTGATCCGGCGCCTGCGCGATGCCTGGCTGGAGCGCCAGATCGCCCTGGGCAACGGCCGCTTGGCCGACCCCGCCCTCGAGGACGACGAGCGCCTGGGACTCCTCTCGGAGTTGCAGGCCCTGCGCCAGCGCAAGCGTGCGCCCTTGCAGCCCATCGCCTGAGCCTGAGCCTGAGCCTGAGCCCCAGAGTCGTCCCGAATCTCGGTTTGACACACCCTGCCCCAACGGCTTCCATGACCACCGTAGTCGGCGCGTTCGTCTATCGGCTAGGACACGGCCCTCTCAAGGCTGAAAGACGGGTTCGATTCCCGTACGCGCTACCATCCCCCCCGCCGTCGATCCCTCCGCTCCTCCTGTTTCCTTCGTCTCCGTCCGTGACCGGGAGCCTCAAGCCAGGCCATGCCGGGTCGGTCGGGTCCGTCGGGAGGGATGGTCCCGTTGGCGGGCGTCAGGGCAGTTGGCGGATCCGCAGGTTGCGGAACTCGACGGGGGAACCCTCGGACTCCAGGCACAGGAAACCGCTGGCGGGCGAACAGCCGGTGCCGCCGGAGACCTCCTCGCCGTTTACCCACAGGCGCACCTCGCCGTTGATGGCGCGCACGTAGTAGTGGTTCCACTCGCCCACGCCGCGGCTGAGGTTCTTGCGCGGGAAGCTGCGCATGCTGTTCGGGGCGACCGGGGGGAAGGGCGTCATCCGGGCCGGCCCGGTGGGGAACACGTCGCCGTGGGTGGTGAACCAGTCGGCCTTCTTCTTGTGGTCACGCTCGTACTGCTCGGTGTAGCCGTGGTCCAGCACCTGCACCTCGATGCCGTCGGGCAGGCGTCCCCGGCCCGCTTCGAGATTCTTGATGGAGGCCTCGCTGGCCCACAGGAAGATGCCCGAGTTGCCTCCCGACTTGAGATGCCGCCACTCGGCGACCAGCTCGAGGTTGGTGAACGACTGCCTCGAGCGGATGACGCCCACGGGTTGTCCGGTGCAATGCACCCCGTTCGTGTGCCAGGTGAAGGTGTTGGTGGGGCAATTGACGCCCGTGAAATCGGTCTCGCCCAAGGACCGCCATCCCAGGCCCGTGCCGTCGATCATCGCCTTGGGGGGCTGGGGAGCGATCGTCGTCGTCGTCGGCTCGGCCGCCGACAGGGCGGCGGGGAGTTGCAGGGCCAGAAGCAACAGGGCGCACCGGGACCGTCGGGAAATCATGGGGTCAGGATGCGCTCCGGGGCCCATCGTGGGCCATCCAAAACGGCGCATGGTGCCTCAGGGCAAGACTCACCATCCCGCTTGGGATGGTTCGGCCGCACGCGGGTCAGGGGACTCCGACGGTCCGCGACACCGCGACGGTCCGGGCGGTCCGGGCAGTCCGGGCGCCGTCCGCGGCCAAGGATCCCTGGTCTGCGCCCAGAGATCGCCGGACCACCGTTTCGCCCACCGGCTCCCGGAGCCTGGAGCGGGAGCCGGGAAACGTCTCCGGAACGGGGTGTGTCACGTTGACCCGTGTGTCGTGACAGGCTGACCCCAACGGCTCGAAGCGACTCCAAACGGCAAAGATACGGGTGGAAAATAACGATAATGCTCCGTGGGTTTTGCGGCGTCCTCTCTGGCATTGCTCCAGCAGAGGGAGGCTACGAGCCCGCAACGGCTCCAAGAATCAAACCACCAGCAACCCAAGTCTCGATCATGAACCTCCTGACGACTCCTCGTTCGACCCTTCGCCCTGTTTCGCCGCTCTCGCCGCTCTTCGGGCGGGATCTGGAGCGGTTCTTCGCCGGATCCCCCGACCTCGCCCAGGCCTACTGCCCGGATCTGGATGTGCACGAAGATGCCGACACGGTCACGGTGACCGTGGATTTGCCGGGAGTGGCCCGCGAGGATGTCCAGGCGACCTTCCACGATGGCGTGTTGACGATCACCGGCCAGCGAAAGGCTGAAACCCGGGGCGGGAACCTCCAGGCCGCCTATCGCGAGCGTGCCCTCGGGCGCTTCGAGCGCCGGGTGACCCTCGAGAGCCCGATCCGCGCCGACCAGGTGAAGGCGGCCCACAAGGACGGGGTCTTGACCGTGACGCTTCCCAAGGTGGAAGAGGTCCGGCCCCGCACCATCGAAATCACTACGGCCTGAGCGGATCTCCCGCCGGGGATCGGAGGTGTCCGTTCCCTGGCGCGCCTGCCGATCGACCTGGGTCGCCCGCACGGGTGGCCCCGGTTCCGTTTCGGGATCCCCATGGTTCGGCGGCCAAGGGGCCGCGCCGGTCGACCGGCAAGGTCGCCCCACGCCGGGTCCGCGGTTCACGGAGGCCCCGGGGAGATCGGGGAGATCGTGTTGCCCGGGCTGGGTGGCAGATTTTGCGCGTCCGCCTCGGTCCGAGAATCTGTTGCGCCATTTGGCAAATGGATGAGAGGTTTTCATCGATCTGAGATGCGCATGAAAAAAATCGAATCCATCATCAAACCCTTCCGCCTTGAGGATGTGAAGGCTGCCCTCCAGACGGCCGGTTTGGTCGGCATGACGGTCTCCGAGGTGAAGGGGTTTGGCCGGCAGAGAGGGCATACCGAGATCTACCGCGGTTCCGAATACACGGTCGATTTCCTTCCCAAGCTGAAGATCGAACTGGTGGTGGCCGATGCGATGGCCCAACCGGCGGTCGATGCCATCGTCCAAGGGGCCAAGACCGGCAAGATCGGCGACGGCAAGATCTTCGTCTCCTCGGTCGAGGAAGTCATCCGGATCCGAACCGGGGAGTACGGCGAGCAGGCCGTCTGATTGCCGGTCCCGTCTCCGCCTTCCTGGCCGCCACGGTCAGACCGGCAACGGCCAGGTGAAGGTGGATTTGAGCGGGATGGTCCGCCCCGTCGCCGACGCCGCACGCGCCGCGGTGATGATCTCCAGCACGTGCAGGGCGTGCTCCGGCGTCGCCAGGAGTTCCCTGCCGGTGGCCAGGCATTCCGCCGCGAGCGCCGCCCCCTGCTGCCACAGGTACCCGCCCGGGTCGGTGCTCTCCCGCACCAGCGCCGGCCGGTCGGGCGTGGCCCACTCGACGGCCTGTGGCGCCCAATCGTAGCCGACGAGTCCCAGGTAGCCCCGCGTCCCGGTGATCTGGATGGTGTGCCGCTTCTCCCCGCTGCCGTCGTGACCATGCGGGTTGAAGTAGTTGAAGCCCGACTGGACGTGGGAGATCAGGCCTTGCCCGTGGTCCAGCAGCAGCATCGCATTGTCCTCCTCGGTGACCCGGATGGTGCCCTTCTCGTGGATGGCCCGATCCGGCGTGACGATGCTGAGCATCGCCGTGACCCGTCGGACCGGTCCCAGCAGCCCGGTCAGGCTGGTGAGGTTGTAGACCGCCAGGTCCGGCAGGCTTCCGCCCCCCTTCTCGTAGAAGAACGATGACCAGTCCGGCCCCTCGTGCCCGTAGAAGGCGTGGGCCGCGGCCAGCCGCCCAAGCTCGCCGGAGGCGATCTTGCGGGCCATGAAGGCGAATTGCGGACTCTGGACCGTGATGGGCGCGCCCCAGAGGCGCAGCTTCCGGGGGCGTGCCATCCGAAGCAGGTCCTGGCCCGCGGCGAGGCTGTTGGCGATGGGCTTCTCGCTCCAGACATGCTTGCCGGCCTGCAGGGCGCGGCGATTGACGGCCTCGTGGGCCTGCATGTCGGTCAGGTCGATCAGGAACTCGAAGGGCGCCCCGGCCAACAAGGCCTCGATGTGGGGATGGTGGTGGGGCACGCCGTAGGCCTCGGCCTGCTTCCGGGCCCGCTCCGGGCGGATGTCGCAGACGCTCACCAGCTCCACGAACGGGCAGCGCTTGAGCACTGGCAGGTATTGGTTGGACACGCTGCCGCAGCCGATCACGGCGGTTCGGATGCGTCTCGGGGCGGCCCCGGCGGCGGACAAGGCCGGGGCGGCTGCCCCCAGGGCCACGGCACCGGCGGTCAGCAGGGCCGTCTGGGTGAACTCGCGTCGCGAGAGGCTGGCCTGGGAGGGGGGGGTCTTCACGGAGATTTCGTTATCGGTACCGCCTTGGCGGTGATCCCGCAAGACGGGATGCCGGACGGGTTTCCGAGGCGGCGGCCCAGAGGGGCTCCGGAGGAAGGCCTCTCCTGACGCGGGAGGATTGGGCTCAGCGGGCCCGGGCTCAGCGGCCCTTGACCGGCTGGTTTCCGGCCTTCTCCCAGGCGGTGATGCCGCCGGCGAGATTGACCACCTTCCCGAACTTCAGGCCGTCCATCTGGCCACAGGCCTTGGCGCTGCGGCCGCCCACGGCGCAATGCACGAGGTAGGTCTTGGACTTGTCCAGGCCGGCCACCGTCTCGGCGAACTTGCCGCCGCGGATATCGAGGTTGATCGCGCCGGGCATGTGGCCCTCGGCGAATTCCTCGGCGGTCCGCACGTCCAGCACCACCACGTTCGGGTCCTTGCGGAGCTTCTCCCATTCGGCGACATCGACGTTTCTGAACCGCTTCGCGGAGGGCGCCTCGTTGCCGCCCTGGGGCGCCGGTTTGTCCGCCGCTGCGACGTTCAGGGACAGGCTGGCCAGGAGGGCCGAGAGGATGCCGAGGAGTTTCTTCATGGCAGGGATCGATTGCGCGTTGGCTGATGGTGGGACGTCGGTCGGCACCTGGGTCTTGAACCCGTGCTTCGGATCGTCGCCCGGGCTCGATTCGATTGCCCGGCTGGATCTCAGGAAAGCTTCCAGCCGGGGCGGTACTCGTGGTGGATCCAGCGGTCGGCCTCGGGCACGCCGCGGGCGCGCAACCGCAGCGCATCCCACTCGATGACCTTGCCGGTCCGGAACGCGAGGTTGCCGAGTTGGCCGATTTCCGTCAGGTGGCAGCCGTAGGTCAGCGGGGAGTCGGTCTTGCCGACGCCCTTGCAGGCGGCGATCCACTCCTCGTGGTGGCCGATCGAATCCGGGATGGAGCGCGCCGGCGGCGTGGCCCCCCGGAAGGTCTCCTCGGGCAGGAGCAGGTGGCGCCCGTAATCGGCCAGGAGCATGCCCTTGTCGCCGACGAAGAGCGTGCCGCCGCCCCACTTGCCAAGGTCGGGCGTCCCGGGCACCTGCGGACGCTTGGCCCCGCTGTACCAGTGCATGCGCACCGCGGGAGCGTCGCCGCGGGCCGGGAAGTCGTAGTGCACGATCATCCACGGCGGCGCGCAGTGGGCGTCGGGAGCGGGTCCTTCGGCCTGGATGCGCGTGGGCAGGGGCAGATTGAGGGCCCACACGCCCAGGTCCATGTGGTGGCAGCAGAAATCCGACAGGGTGCCGCCGCCGAAATGCCACCAGCGACGCCAGTTGAAGTGCACCCACTCCGAGCTGTAGGGCATGGGCTTCACCGGGCCCAGCCACAGGTCGTAGTCGATGTTGGCCGGCACGGGCTGCGGCCCGGGCAGGGGCTTGGTGTCCCAGACCGATCCCGTCCAGTGGTGCACCTCGCGCACCGGCCCGATGACGCCGGAGCGGATGCGCTCGACCACCCGGCGGTAGTTGGCGCCCGAATGGATCTGGTTGCCGGTCTGGGTCACCCGGCCGGAACGGGTGACCTTCGCGGCCAGAGCCCGGGCCTCGGAGATGGTGTGGGTGACGGGCTTCTCGCAGTAGAGGTTGCGCCCCGAGGCCAGGACCGCCGTGGCGATCACGGCATGGCTGTGGTCCGGGGTGCTCACCACGATGCCGTCCAGGTCGTTGCGGTCGAGCAGGCGACGGTAGTCGGCGTACCGGGCGGCGCCCGGGTGCTTGGCCGCGGCCGCGCCCAGGCGATCCGAATCGATGTCGCAGAGTGCCACGATGTTCTGGCTCGACACCCCGGCCAGGTTCTCGCCGCCGCGTCCGGCCACGCCGATGATCCCCAGGTTGAGCCTCTCGCTCGGGGAGACCCGGCGCGACACCCGGGGGGCGTGGCAGCCGGCTGCGGCGGCGGCCCCGGCGATGGCGGCGGCGTGGAGGAACTGGCGTCGGTTCAGGGACATGGCGTGGGGGCTTTCTAGAGGGGGGAGGGTGGGGCTTGGGCCATCGATGGCCCGAGCTGTCGAGGCGTGCGATGGTCAGGGTTGGGGCACCGGGAAGCTGGTCCAGCAGCGCTCCATCTCCTCCTTGGAGGGCACCTTCAGCGGACGGACGATGCGGAAGCCCAGGAACTGCGCGTCGGTGAGGTACCACTTGGACTTGGGCAGCTGCGGATCGCGCATCTTCCAGCTCGCGTCGCTGGCACGCCGGACCGCGCTGCGCAGCGCCTCGGGATCCTCGTCCCAGGAGCCGCCGCGGGCCACGTGCGGGTATTCCGACGCCCCCGGGGTGTAGGGCACGTCACCCACCTTGGAGTAGTCGGCCACGTAGGCGTCGAGCACCCACTCGGCCACGTTGCCGTGCATGTCGTGAAGACCCCACGGATTGGGCTTCTTCTTGCCCACCTGCTGGTACTTCTCGCCCGAGTTGGCGAAGTGCCATGCATGGTCGCCCAGCTTGGAATCGTCGTCACCGAAGGAATACCTGGTGGTGGTGCCGGCGCGGCAGGCGTACTCCCACTCGGCCTCGGTGGCCAGGCGGTAGAAGTGACCGGTCTTGGCGGTGAGCCACTTGCAGTACTTCACGGCCGCGTAGTGGGTCATGGAGATGGCGGGGAAGTTCTCCTTGCCCATGCCGAAGCTCATCTCGACATAGGGCGTCGTCGGCCGGGACACGGCGTCGGACTCCTTGCCGATGTAGGGGTTCACGCCCGGCTTGGCGTTGGCCGGCAGCAGTTCGGACATCGAGAGCCAGAGCTCGCGGTCCATCCGCTCGGTCGGCACGTTGGTGCCCTTCTCCAGCGAGGGGAACTGGAAGAGTTCGTACTCGTTCCAGGTGACCTCGGTCTTGCCCATCCAGAAGGGTTCGATCTTCACCGTGCGCTGAGGGCCTTCGTCATCCTTGCGCTTGGCCTCGCCGGCCGGGCTGCCCATGAGGAACTCGCCGGCCGGGATCGGCAGCATCTCGAACTTCACGTCGGAGCCGGAGATCGAGTCGCTGTAGGCCTTCATGGCGGCCGCGTCGGTCTCCCTGGAGACCTCGAGCACCCGGGCGTGGATCGCCGCGAGCATCGCGTCGTTGTCGCGGGTCAGCAGCGAGGCGGCCTCCTTCTGGCTCAGCGTGACCCCGTCGGGCCACTCGGCGCCCTGGTCGATCCAGTCGCGGATGAGATCGGTCTTGGCCTTGGCCAGCGGGCCGCCCTTGTTGGCCGGGGGCATCAGGTCGTCATGGTCGGCCGGGAGGATGGTGGTGGTGTACACCGTGGAGGCCTCGGCGTCGCCGGGGACCACCGTTTTGGAGGCGAAGAACTCGGCCTTGGAATCCATGCGCAGGTCGCCCTTGGCGTGGCCTTCCTTGTGGCAGGCGACGCAGTGCACCTCGAAGATCGGCTTCACCTCCTTGACGAAGTCGACCTTCTGCTTCTGCGACAGCTTGATCGACTCGGGCCAGGCCGCGCCCTCCTGGATCCAGGCCTTGAGCGTCTCCTGCTGACGGCTGTTGAGCCGTTCGCCCTTGGGCGGCATCAGGTCGTCGTGCCCGTCGGGCAGCGTCGTCGTGGTGTACAGCTTGCTCTTGGCCGGGTCGCCCGGGACCAGGGCGGTGCCGCTCTCGCCTCCCTTGATCGCATCGGCGCGCGTCACCATCACCAGGTCCCCCTTGGGTTTCTCGGTGCCGTGGCATTTGAGGCAGTAGACCTCGAGGATGGGGCGGACCTGCTTCTTGAAGTCGACCGGGTCGGCGGCTTGGAGCAGCAGCCCGGCGGACAGGGTCAGGGCGGTCGTGGTGAGGGCGACGATTCGATTCATGGACAGTTGTCGGGTCGGAGGATACCGCCGGGTCGGTCGGCCGTGTCAAATGCCCTGACGGCGGTGCCGGGCCCGCGCTTCAAGGCTTCGGAAGCGGTCCGGGAGGTCCGCTGGTGTGGTGGCGTCGACGGCGTTGGCCCAGAGATGGAGCCGGAGGAAGGCTCAGTTGCCGCCGCCGATATTCGGGTTGAGCCACGGCGAGCCTCCCCAGTACCAGCGGGAGCTCTTGAGCAGCTCGACATGGCCTTCGCCGAAGGCCACCACGCTCTTGCCGGAGTGCCTCAGTTGCGGACCGCCCCAGTTGGGATCATCGGAGGTGACACAACCGCTGCACGGCGCGTCGTTGACCGGGTCATGCAGGACCCAGGCGCCGGCCTTCTCGGGGGTCTTCTCGGTCACGCACTTCAGTGGGTCTCTGGCATCTGCCGAGCGGGGCTTGGTGCCGCCATCGGTGATCACCACGGTCGCCGCCGGCGAGACCATGCCGGAGTCCTTGACCGGCGGGTAGTCCTTCACGTCCCAGGCGTTGGGCCAGTCGCAGCCACCCGCCTTGAAGTTCATCTGGTAGTTCGAGATCATGCGATCGGTCTGGTCCGAGGCATAGATCGCCCAGGCCTTCTTGAACCCCGGGGTCTTCGTCGGGCAGATGACGATGTTCGTGGTCTGCAGGTAGGGCTTGAGGAAGTTGAACCAGAGGCGCCGGTTCACGTTGTCGCCCCGGACCCAGAAGGTCGGCGTGAAGAATCCCTGGTTGTCGGACGCGTAGAGCGCCTCCGAGATCATCACCTGGCGCAGGTTGCTCGAGCAGTTCGAGGACTTGGCCTTCTCCTTGGCCTTCGAGAGGGCCGGCAGGAGCATTCCGGCCAGGATGGCGATGATGGCGATGACCACCAGCAGCTCGATCAGCGTGAAGCCTGCGGCGACGGCGGAGGACCTCCGGGGATTCATGAACCAACGGTGTAATCGGAAACCCCGGACTTGTCTGCACCGAAGATGCGGATGGGTGTTTTTGCGATGCCCGGACTTGATTCCCGGCCCGCGAACCCGCATTTCCGAGGGGGTTGATCACGTTTCTCAAAGGCAATCTGGTCGAGGCGCTGCCCACCCAGGTGGTCGTCGACGTCCACGGGGTGGGCTACGAGGTTCTCGTGCCGTTGTCCTCGTATGACCGGCTTCCGGCCGTCGGCTCCGAGGTGCGCCTGCTCACCCACCTGGCCATCCGCGAGGACGCGCACCTGCTGTACGGCTTCCTGACGGCCGCCGAGCGGGACCTCTTCCGCCTGCTCATCCACACGGTCAGCGGCATCGGGCCGAAGATCGCCCTCGGCGTGCTCAGCGGCATGAGCATCGCCGCCTTCCGCAGCGCCGTGGCGGCGGGGGATGTCAAGGCCCTGTCGGCGGTGCAGGGCGTCGGCCGCAAGACCGCCGAGCGGATCGTGGTCGAATTGCGGGACAAGCTCGGGGGCTTCGGGGGCGGTGCGGGCATGGCCGCGCCGATCCCGGCCGGCCCGCCGGTGTCCGGCGCCGCGGGGGCGGACACCCGAGGGGCCGACGCGGTGGCCGCCCTGATGGCTCTCGGCGTGAAGCCGTCGGAGGCGCACGACGCGGCGCGTGCAGCCCTGGCGATGCTGGGGGCCGAGGCCACTGCGGAGCAGTTGATCCGGGCCTGCTTGCGCCGCAGCGCCCAGGGACCCGGATGAAGCCCGCCCCACGCTCCCCGAGCCCGGCGGCCGGTGTCGTGTCGTCGGTGGTGATCCCGGAGTCCGCCCGGTGGCATGGCCGTCTGGCCGCGCGGGCGATCTTCGTGCTGGCCCGGGCGCTGGCCGCCAGCCTGCGTTGGCGCTGGACCGACCATTCGTTCTTCAACGACACGGCCACCGAGCAGCGGGCGATCTTCGCCATCTGGCACAACCGGCTGGCCCTTTCACTGATCCTCTACCGTCGCCACGTTGCCCGGTGCGGCAGCCGCCGCCGCCTGGCGGCCCTGGTCAGCGCCAGCCGCGACGGGGGCCTGCTGGCCCGGGTGCTGGAGCACTTCGGGGTGGTCGGCATCCGGGGGTCCTCCAGCCGGCGCGGCGCCCCGGCCGTCCGCGAGCTGGTCTCGGCCGCGTCGGGGGGCTGCGATCTGGCCGTCACGCCCGACGGCCCGAGAGGGCCCCGTTACGAGCCCCATCCCGGCGTCATCGCGCTGGCCCAGTTGACCGGCCTGCCCATCGTGCCGGTGTCGTTCCGACTGGGATGGAGATGGACGTTGCGCAGCTGGGACCGGTTCCAGATCCCGGTTCCGTTCAGCCGCTGCGAGGTGGTCTTCGGCGAGCCCCTTTGGGTGCCCCGGGAGGCGGACGAGGCGGCCCGGGAGGCCGGCCGGGTCGAGCTCCGGAACCGCCTGATGGCCATCACCCGCGACTGACACCCAAAGCCTGCAGCCGTTTGAGGGGAGAGGTGGGATGCCGCGGCGCGGCCGTCTCCGGGAGAGCCGTTCCGGCCGTGGGATCAGCGGCGCCCGAGCCGTTTCTTGGTCTCCGCCTGGAGGGTGTCCACCTCACCCTTCACCTCCGTGCGGTTCTTGGAGTCCATGCGGTCGATGAAGAGCACGCCGTTGAGGTGATCCACCTCGTGCTGGATCGCCCGTGCCAGCAGCCCGCCGGCCTTGAACTCGAAGGTCTCGTTGCGGTCGTTCAGTGCCTGGACCTCCACCTCGGCCGGTCGGCAGACCTCGCCGTAGATCTCGGGGAAGCTCAGGCAGCCCTCGGGACCGCCGACCGGGTCGCCCACCGGACGGATCCCCGGGTTGATGAGCACCAGGGGCATGAAGGCGTCGACGTCGGCGGGTTGACCCGAGATCCAGAGTTGGCTGGGACGGTCCTTCACCCCGCGGACGTCGATGACGGCCAACTGCAGGGCCAGCCCCACCTGCTGCGCCGCCAGCCCGATGCCGTGGGACTCGTACATGGTGTCGAACATGCCGGCGATCGTCCCGCGCAGGGCCTCGTCGACGGTGTCGACTCGCGCCCCGCGTTGCCGGAGGATGGGATCCCCATAATGGACCACGGTGAACTTCATCGCCGCGAGGGTGGCCCAAAGGCCTTCCCGTGACCAGTCCGGCGGCCAGGGACTAGGCCCCTCGACTGATGGGCGACCCCAGGACCGACACGGGGCATTCCGGCCCCGGCGGGCAGCCCTTCCTGGCGGAGAACCTGTCCCGAAACGGTGAATCGGTTGTCGCGTTCACAGGCTTGACTCGAACGGTCCGCCGGGTAGGGTGCGCGGCTCCGTTGGCATTGACGCCGGCGGTCCCACAGCGATGAAACGCCAGTATCAACCGTCAAAGATCCGCCGCCAGCGCCAGCACGGGTTCCGCGCCCGCACGGCGACCAAGAGCGGTCGCGCCATCCTCAACAACCGCCGCCGGGTGGGCCGCAAGCGCCTGACCCCGGTGTGAGGCCCAACGGGCCGGAGCGTCCTTCCACCGAACGTGTACCGGTGCTCCGCCCCCTGCCGCGATGAACCAGCCGCCGCGGCTCCGATTCTCCCGACGGAGGCTCAGCATCGCCCGGTCCTCCGAGTTCGCCCGCCTGAAGGAGGAGGGCCGGCGTGAGATCTCCGGGACGCTCATCCTCAACTGGCTTCCCGCCGAACGGTTGCGACTCGGGGTCGTGACCGGCCGAAAGATCGGTTCTGCCGTGGTCCGTTCCCGGGCCCGGCGACTGCTGCGCGAGGTGTTCCGCCAGCATCAGCACGAGGTCCTCGCGCCGGTGTCCATGGTCCTGGTGGCCCGGCAGTCGATCGCCTCCGGGGGGTTGGAGGCGGTCCGGAAAGACTACCTTCGTGCCCTCTCCAGGGCCCGGCTGCGCGCCTCCGACCGGAGCCCCGACCGCATGGCCACCTCTGGGCCTCCCGGTGGATTCACGGTCCCGGGGCCCCGGTCGGCCGAAAGGCCTGCCGCCGTCGCTCCCGCCCCCACCGGGTCCCTCGCCAACCCATCCCTCCGGACCCCATCGGACGCCCCGTGAACCCCCTGCAACATCTCCTCCTCGCCCTGCTCCGGGTCTACCGTTGGGTGGGTTCCCCGATGAAGCGGTTCCTCCTCGGTCCCGGGTCGGGTTGCCGGTTCGTGCCGACCTGCTCGGTCTACGCCCAGGAGGCCATCGGCAGGCACGGCGCGGGTCGCGGCTCGATCCTCTCCCTCGGTCGGTTGTGCCGTTGCCACCCCTGGGGCGGATGCGGCGAGGACCCCGTTCCCCCGTCCCCGTCGTCCCCGGGCCCGGGTCCGTCCGCGCAGGCTCCGTTGCCGGGCGTCGCCTCGGCGCGCATCCGGCCGGTGGCCTGTCCGTGAAACCCTCCATCCACGCCTTCCCTCCCTCTTCCCCCAGACCATGGACCGCAAAGGTATCGCACTGATCGTCGCCTGCATCGCCGGCATGATCGGCCTCAAGTACGTGGCCGACGTCATCTGGCCCACGCCGACCGGTGCCCGGCCCCTGCCGACGGCGCCGGCCGCCTCCACCAACGCCGCGGCCTCGCGGGTCAACGCCCCTCCCGCCAGTTCCGCCCAGCCGGCGCCGGCCCTGCCTGCCGGCCCGGTCGCCATGCCCGCCCTCAGCGCGGCCGAGGAGACCCTGTTCCTCGAGAACGACCTGCTCCGCATCACCTTCACCTCCCGAGGAGGAGGCGCCCGCCTGATGGAGCTCAAGCGGCATCCGGCCTCGGTCGACTGCAGCGACAGTTCCGCCCGAGGGGTGCCCTCGGCGTTGAACCGGTTCGCCGCCCTGCCCGCCCTCACCCTTGGGGCCGGCCCCCTGACCGGTGACGGCCTCTTCCAATTGAGCCGCTCCGGCCCGGGCATCCGCGCCGAGAAGGCGCTGACCAACGGCCTCCGGGTCTCCCAGGAATGGAGTCTCTCCAACGGGTACTTCTTCGAGACGGTGGTAACGGTCGAGAACCGCGGGACCGCCCCGGTGAGCGTCCCCGCCCACGACTACGTGGTCGGAGCCGCCACGCCGATGGACCGCCATGACATGGCCGAGGTGCAGGGGGCGTACTGGTTCGACGGCGAGAAGGCCGAGCAGATCAACCGGGCCTGGTTCGCCAATGCCACGCTGGGATGTTCGAGCATCAGCACCCCGCGCTCGGAGTTCACCGGCGGCTCGAGCAACCTCGTCTGGGCCGCCGTCCACAACCAGTTCTTCTCGCTCATCGTCCAGCCCGCACGTTCCCCGGCCGGTTTACGGGTCGTCGACATGCCGCTTCCGAAGCCCACGCGGCCGGAGTTGGATGCCGACGGCCGGCTCAATCCCGACCCGCATGCCTACCACACGGCCCTGACCTACCCGGCCGAGATCCTGGGCCCGGGCCAGTCGACGACCCGCCGGTACACGGTCTACGCCGGCCCCAAGGAGTACCGCCAGCTCAAGACCAGCGACAAGCAGCTGGATCTGGTCATGGACTTCACCGGGATCACCGGGTTCTGCGCCAAGGCCCTGCTGCTGCTGCTCAATGCCGTCCATTCGCTGATCCCCTCCTACGGTGCGTCCATCGTGGTGCTCACCATCCTCATCAAGCTGGCGTTCTGGCCGCTGACCAACGCCAGCACGCGCTCCATGAAGCGCATGGCAGCCCTGCAGCCGCAGATGAACGCCATCCGGGAGAAGTACAAGAACGACCCGGCCAAGATGAACCAGAAGACCATGGAGTTCATGAAGGAGCACCGGCTCAACCCCATGGCGGGGTGTTTGCCCCTCCTTCTGACCTTCCCCGTGTTCATCGGGTTCTTCTTCATGCTGCGGACGGCCATCGAGCTGCGGGGCGAGAGCTTCCTGTGGTGCTGCGACCTCTCGCGCCCCGACAGCGTCTACGTCGTGCCCGGCCTGGGCTTCTTCCCGCTCCTGGGCATCCAGGGCATCGGCCTGCCCCTCAACATCATGCCGCTGCTGTACCTGGCGACGGCCTGGTGGCAGTCGACCCTGACGCCGATGTCGCCCCAGATGGACCCGGTGCAGCAGAAGATGCTCAAGTACATGCCCGTGTTCTTCGGGGTGCTCTTCTACAACTACTCGGCCGGCCTGACGCTGTACTGGACGACCCAGAATCTGATGACCATCCTTCAGACCAAGATCACCAAGGCGAGCGAGGGTCCCGGGACCGGTGCCGCAGGCACTGTCGTCGCGCCCGTCCAGCCCGGACGCCGCAAGGGATCCGCCTGATTTCCCATGAGTGCCAAAGACACCCTCTGCCAGATGCTCAAGACCCTCGGGTTCGAGGCCACGGTCACCGAGCAGGACTACGAGGACATGCTCCTCCTGGACATCCAGACCAACGAACCCAACCGGCTCATCGGCCGGCAGGGCCAGACGCTGGGGGAGATCCAGTACCTGCTCAATCGGATCCTCCACAAGGGCGACGACTCGGTGCCGAGGGTGATGCTCGACGTCGGAGGCTACCGGCGCGAGGCTCGCGAGCAGTTGGCCAAACGGGCCCTTGAACTGGCCGACAAGGTGCGCCGCTATGGCGACATCATGGAGATGGAGCCGATGAACGCCTACGACCGGCGCATCGTCCACCAGGCCCTCAAGTCGGATCCCGACATCGAGACCCACAGCGTGGAGGTTGATGGCAGCGAGAAAAAGGTGATCCTGCTGCGGCCCCGCCGCAACGCCGCTCCGTCCACGGCCACCTGACGGCCGGCCAGCCAAGGGTCCGCCGGGGCGGGGGCGGACGATCGGTCGACGGTGTCCCGTCCTGTCCCTCACCTTGACTCCGGGCCGTCCTGCGTCGATATCTGCCCGACAACCATGGTGTGCCAGTTCTGCAAGTCGAAGGAGGCGACGGTCCACGTGACCGAGATCGCCGACAACAAGGTCAAGAAGGTCGACGCCTGCGCCGTCTGCGCGAAGGAGAAGAACTACAACGACCCCGCCGCCTTCGCCATCGCCGACCATCTGCTCGGCCTGGGCGCGGCCCAGAAGATGGAGGAGGCCTCCGAGGCCGTGGGGGCCCTCTCCTGCGACCAGTGCGGGTACACGCAGGCCGACTTCAAGAAAAGCGGCCGGCTCGGGTGCGCCCGCTGCTACGACATCTTCTCCGAGGGTCTCGATTCGGTGCTCAAGACGATGCACAAGGACACCCGACACCGGGGCAAGGTGCCCGTGTCCGTCAAGCGCGCCGCCTCCGGGGTCCAGCGCCTCCAGCGCCTCAACCGCGACCTGCAGAAGGCTGTCGCCCAGGAGGATTTCGAGACCGCGGCGCGCCTTCGCGACGAGATTAAGGCCTTCAAGGCCTCCGAATAGAGGCACCCCAACCGAGGCCCCCAAACCGAGGCCCCTCAACAGGCCGCCATTCGCCCCCGTGAGCATCCTTGAATTCCTCATCCCCGCCTCCGAGGCCTGCCTCCGCGGCGGGCCCAACGACCGCATCGTGCTCTCGAGCCGGGTGCGGCTGGCGCGCAACCTCACCAACGTACCGTTCCCGAGCCATTCCAAGAAGGCCGACCGCCTCCGGGCCTTCGAGACCCTCATGCCGGCCGTCAAGTCGCTCCCGCAGCTCGGCGGCGACATCTTTTACGAGTCGATGGACCGCCTGCCGGCACTCGACAAGCAGCTCCTGGTGGAGCGGCACCTCATCAGCCGGGAGCACGCCGCCAAGAACGCTGGCAGCGGCATCGTGCTCAACCGCCAGGAGGATCTCTGCGTGATGGTCAACGAGGAGGATCACCTGCGCATGCAGGCCCTCCGGCCGGGCCTCCAGCTCCGGCAGGCCTGGACGGCGATCGACGCCGTCGACTCCGCCCTGCAGGAGCGGGTGGAGTTCGCCTTCGCCGAGCGCTACGGCTTCCTGACGGCCTGCCCGACCAACCTCGGCACGGGCATCCGCGTCAGCGCCATGCTCCATCTGCCGGGCCTGGTGCTGGCCGAGCAGATCAACCAGATCATCCAGGCCGTCAACAAGCTGGGCCTGGCCGTGCGCGGCCTCTACGGCGAGGGCACCGAGGCCCTGGGCAACGTCTTCCAGGTGTCCAACCAGATGACCCTTGGCGAGCCCGAGGGCGAGATCGTCGAGCGGATCAACAAGGTGCTCCTGCAGATCATCGAGCACGAGGAGAATGCCCGCCTCTCCCAGATGGAGAAGAAGCCGGCTGTGCTCCTCAACCACATCGGCCGCGCCTACGGAGTGCTCTCCAACAGCTGGAGCATCTCCTCCAAGGAGGCGATGAACCTCGTCAGTTTCCTGAGGCTTGGCGTCGACCTGGGTGTCTTCGGCCCCACGCCGAAGTCGCTGACCGACGAACTGTTCCTCCGAAGCCAGCCGGCCCATCTGCAACTGGCCCACCCGCTGCGCGAGAAGCTCGGCTCCGACGAACGCGACCTGTTCCGGGCCCAGATGCTCCGCGAGCGCACGGCGATCATTCCCAAGCCCGATCCCCAGGCCCTGTTGGGCCGGCGCGACAAAGAGTCGCCCGAATAGCCCAGTCTGAGCCGTGGGACGAGACCATTGGCCTCGTCGTCGAATCGTTCGCCCCGGTCGCATCGGCTCGACCGGGCGCATCGCCGTCACTGCTGACCCGTTGAGGATGGCGGGCTGGTCAACAGCCTGGTCAACAGCCAAGGGCCCGAGCCGGGGCCTTCACCGAGATTCGGTGGGGGCACCCCGGGGTCCAATGCGCCGTGGCTCCATCGATCAGGAAACCGATCCTGGGCCGATCACTCCGGCAATCGGATGCCCAGCTTCTGGGCGGCCTGCATCACGTCCTTGTCGCCCCGGCCCGACAGGTTGACCACGATCACCTGGTCCTTGCCCAGGGTCGGCGCCCGCTGGATGGCCCCGGCGACCGCATGCGCGCTTTCCAAGGCCGGGATGATGCCCTCGAGCTTGGCCAGCCGCAGGAAGGCGTCCAGGGCCTCGGTGTCGGTCGCGTAGCCGTACTCCACGCGGTTGCGGTCCTTGAGCCAGGCGTGTTCCGGGCCGACCGCCGCATAGTCGAGGCCGGCGCTGACGCTGTGGGTGAGCTGGATCTGCCCGAACTCGTCCTGGAGGATGTAGCTGCGGGTGCCTTGGAGCACGCCCAGCGAGCCTCCTTGGAAGCGGGCGGCGTGCTTCTCCGGCGCGATGCCCTCGCCGCCGGCCTCCACGCCCAGCATCTTGACCGACGGGTCGTTGAGGAACGGATAGAACAGCCCGATGGCGTTCGAGCCGCCGCCCACGCAGGCGATGAGCAGGTCCGGGAGGCGCTTCTCGCGCTCGAGGATCTGGGCCCGCGCCTCGTCGCCGATCACGCGGTGGAAGTTGCGCACCATGACGGGGTAGGGGTGGGCCCCGTAGGCCGTGCCGAGGATGTAGTGGGTCGAGCGCACGTTGGTGACCCAGTCGCGCATGGCCTCGTTCACCGCCTCCTTGAGGGTCTGCTGGCCGGCCTTCACGGGCACCACCTCGGCCCCGAGCATCTTCATGCGGTAGACGTTGAGTTCCTGCCGCTTGCAGTCGACCGCGCCCATGTAGATCACGCACTTCATGCCGAACATGGCCGACACCGTGGCCGTGGCGACGCCGTGCTGGCCGGCACCGGTCTCGGCGATGATGCGGGTCTTGCCCATCCGCCGTGCCAGCAGCACCTGGCCCATGGCGTTGTTGATCTTGTGGGCGCCGGTGTGCAGCAGGTCCTCGCGCTTGAGGTAGATGCGCGCCCCGCCGAGCGAGCGGGTCAGGCGCTCGGCGAAGTACAGCGGGGTGGGCCGGCCGACGAACTCGCGCAGGTAGTAGTCCAGCTCGCGCTGGAACTCCGGGTCCTGCTGCGCCCGCCAGTACTCGTCCTCGAGCTGCTGAAGCGGGTGGACGAGGGTCTCGGGCACATAGCGCCCGCCGAACGGCCCGAAGTGGCCGGTGGTGTCGGGCATGGACGGCGAGGCGAAGTCGATGTCGGAGGTCATGGTCGGTCGTTTCCGGAAAGGGTGGGCCCTCGTGGGGCCGGCCGTCATCGGTCGTGGCGGCGCGGCGGCGCCAGCGAGGTCAGCGGCAGGGAGGGGTGGTTCTGGGCGAAGTAGCCGAGCGACCACTCGCTGGGGAAGAGGATCACCGGGTTCGAGTCCAGGTCGAAGGCGAATCGGGCGCCGGTGGGCAGCGCGATGGCGTCCAGCGACTCCGGCGCGGTCCCGGCCGGCAGCCATCGCACGGCGGTGAAGGGCGCGCTCTCGCGGCGGGTCTCGGCGTTGTACTCGGTCTCCAGGCGGTATTGCAGCACCTCGAACTGCAGCGGGCCGACCGCCGCCAGAAGGGGCACCCGGCTGGCCGTGTCCTTGAGGTGGAAGGCCTGCGCCACGCCCTCGAGCAGCAACTGGTCGAGTCCCTGGCGGAACTGCTTGAACTTCGCCGTGTTCGGGTTGTGGAAGTATTCGAAGACCTCGGGCGTGAAGCGCGGGATCTCGTCGAACCGGATCGCCGGGTCGGTGCTGAGGGTGTCGCCGATGCCGAAGCCGTCGTGGCCCACCAGCCCGATGATGTCCCCGGGATAGGCCTCGTCCACGGTCTCCCGCTCGTTGCCGAAGAGCTTGTGCGAGGAACTCAGGCGGACCTTCCGGCCCGACTGGACGTGGAACACGGTCATGTCGCGCTCGAACCTGCCGCTCACGATGCGTACGAAGGCGATCCGGTCGCGGTGCTTCGGATCCATGTTGGCCTGGATCTTGAAGATGAAGCCCGAGAACTGCAGATGTTCCGGGGTGATGAGACGACCGTCGTTCACGTGTGTGCGGAGAGTGGCCCCGCCCGCCCCGCCTGACAATTGCGGGCTTTCAGCCCGGCCCGATCGGGAGGCCCGGCCTCCCGGGCTGTCGCGCCCCGGGGCAACCGGCCGGCAAGCTTCCGGTGCGCCGAGGTCAGGGGTAGCGCCTCGAGTTCGGCCGGCCCGGCCCATAGCCAGGTGCCGGTCGACCCGTCGGTCACTCCTCCGGGGGGGTGGTCCAGTCGGGCCAGCAGCACCCGCTGGGTGATCCGGTAGCGCGTGATGGCGTGGCGCAGGTCGGGTAGCGCCTCCCAGGCTCCCGGTTGGACGCCCAGATGGCGGCTGAGCACCGGCCCGGGCGCCTCGTCGGCGCCGGTTTCCCAGCTGGGGAACTCCCAGAACCCGCGGTTCACGCCGGGCTCCTCGCGGAGCCTCAGCAGGAAGCGCCCCCCGTGCTCCAGGACGCCCGTCGCGAAATATCTCGGCGTGGGGGGCACCCTCGGCGGCAGCTGGGGAAAGCGCCCGGGTTCCCCGAGGCGGCGGGCCCGGCATCCCGACGAGACCGGGCAGGCCGCGCAGTCCGGGTTCTTCCCCGGGGTGCACACCGTCGCCCCGAGTTCCATGAGGGCCTGGTTCAGGCGCGAACACCGGGCCTGGCCCAGTCCATCGCTCCGGTGGGCGGTCCTGACCAGGCGGCCGCCCAGGTCCCACAGGTGGCGGTTCACGATCCTCGACTTCGGGTCGCCCTCGATGGCGAAAAGCCGGGTGAGCACCCGCATGACGTTGCCGTCGAGCAGGGGCTCGGGCAGGTCGAATGCGATCGAGGCGATGGCTCCGGCGGTGTAGGGCCCGATGCCGGGCAGGGCCCGCAGTGCGGACACCTCGCTCGGGAAGACCCCGCCCAGCTCGGTGACCATGCGACGGGCGGCGTCCTGGAGGTTTCGGGCCCTCGAATAGTATCCGAGCCCCTCCCACAATTTCAGCACCTCGTCGGTCGGGGCGGCGGCCAGCGCATGCACTCCCGGGAGCCGCTCCATCCAGCGGGTCCAGTAGGCGATCACCGTCTGCACCTGGGTCTGCTGGAGCATCACCTCGGACACCCAGATGGCGTAGGGATCGCGTGTCCGCCGCCAGGGCAGGTCGCGGGCGTTCCGGTCGAACCAGTCGACAAGGCTCCGGACCGTGCCGACCAGGTCTCCTGCGTCAATCGTGCCGTCCGAATCCGCCGGTCCCAAGGCCATTCCGGGCGAGGCTCGCAGGCTGCAGGCCCGGGTTCCAGCACGGGTTGTCGGCGCGCTGGCCCTCCGGCGCTGCCGGACCGTTGGCAGGCGGCGGGCCCAGCGGGGCAGGCGGCTCAATTCAGGCTCGACAGCGCACCGGTCCACCGGATCACGGTGGAACATGACCTGTCACACCGCGACCCTGACCCCGGAGCAGTCCGGGCGCCTCGAGGAGCACCTGCGTTCCGGCGGATACCGGCTGCGCGAGGTCCCGCACGCCTGTGTCAGCGGCGTGAAGCCCGACCTCAACGTGACGCTCTACCGGAGCGGCAAGATGGTCGCGCAGGGCAAGGGCACCCGGGAGTTCGTGGAGTTCGTCCTGGAACCGGAGATCCTTGGCGCGGCCCGGATCGGCTATGAGGCGGTCCTCGACCCGAGCCTGATGGAGCCCCGAATCGGCGTGGACGAGTCGGGCAAGGGCGACTTTTTCGGACCCCTCTGCGCCGCCGCCGTCTACGTCAACGCCACGGTGCTCGAAGCCTGGAAGTCGGCCGGTATCCGCGATTCGAAGACCGTCGGCAGCGATGCGGCGATCGCCCGGCTCGATGCCGTGATCCGTGGCACTCCGGGATGCCAGGTGAGCGTGATCGCCATCGGCAACGAGGCCTACAACCGGCTCCACGAACGTCACGGCTCGGTCAACACGGTGCTGGCCTGGGGCCATGCCCGCGCCATCGAGAACCTGCTCGAGCGCGGCCCCCTGTTGGACCCGCCGCCGGTCCGCGCCGTCAGCGACCAGTTCGCCTCGAGCAAGACCACCGTGGAGCGCGCGCTCCTGCCCCTGGGACGGAGCCTGCCCCTCGTCCAGCGGCATCGGGCCGAGGAGGACATCGCCGTCGCGGCCGCGTCGATCGTCGCCCGGCACGAGTGCCTCGAGCGCCTCGGGCGCCTCGGGAAGGAGTTCGGCATGACGTTGCCACGCGGTGCCTCGGCCGCCGTCGAGCAGGCTGCCCGCGCCCTCGTCGCCAGCCACGGCGCAGGGGTCCTGCCGCGGGTCGCCAAGATGCATTTCCGCACGCGCCACCGTGTGCTGGGCGAGCCGGAACCCCCGTCGACTCCGTGGCACCCCGGCGGCCGGAAAGGCCCGTGAGACCGGGGCAGCCGCCGGGTCTCCAAGGGGCGTCCGGAAAAAACTTTCAGAAAAGTATTGAAGGTCCGGCTCGAAAGCATAAACTCTGTCCCCCGTTTCTCACCTCCCGGTGAAAGACGAACCGCTCCGCCGAAAACCGAGTCGCCCGACGCGACAGGGAGTGATGGCGAGGCACACGAGGACATGCGTCCCGTGCAATGGAGTTTTTGCAGTGAAAACGTTTAGACCGCTTACGCCGTCCACACGGTATCTGACCGTGCAGGACTATTCGGACATCACGAAAGTGGGTCCGGAGAAGTCCTTGGTTTACACCAGGAAGAAGACAGGGGGCCGCAACAACTACGGCCGGGTGACCGTCCGTGCCCGCGGCGGCGGCCACAAGCAGAAGGTCCGCACCGTGGACTTCCGGCGCAACAAGATCGGCATCGAGGCCCAGGTCATCGCCGTCGAGTACGATCCGATCCGCAGCGCCCGCCTGGCCCTGCTGGAGTACGCCGACAAGGAGCGCCGCTACATTGTATGCCCCGACGGCCTGACCGTCGGCGCCACGGTGATGAGCGGCCCGAGCGCGCCGCCCAGCGTCGGCAACGCGCTGCCGCTCTCCAAGATCCCGGTGGGCATCGCCATCCACAACATCGAGATCATCCCGGGCAAGGGCGCCCAACTCGTCCGCTCGGCCGGTTCGTCGGCCACCCTGATGTCCCGCGACGCCGGCTACGCGCAGCTTCGCCTGCCCTCCGGCGAGATCCGCAAGTTCCACGAGGACTGCATGGTCACCGTCGGCTCGGTCGGCAACGCCCAGTTCGAGAACATCGTCCTCGGCAAGGCCGGCCGCGCGATCCACCGGGGCGTCCGCCCGCTCACCCGCGGCATGGCCCGCAACCCGGTCGACCACCCCAACGGTGGCGGCCAGGGCAAATCCAAGGGCGGTGGCGGTCGCCAGCACCTGGCCTCGCCGTGGGGCGTGCTCGCCAAGGGCTTCCGCACCCGCAAGAAGTTCAAACTCTCCAACCGGTTCATCGTGGTTCGTCGCGACGGCCGCCCAATGAAGCAAAAGTAAGCTGCTATGGCCCGTTCCCTCAAAAAAGGTCCGTTCATCGACGGCCATCTGCTCGCCAAGGTCGAGAAGGCCCAGGCCGTCAAGTCCAAGGCCCCCATCAAGACCTGGTCGCGCCGCTCGACCATCACGCCCGAGTTCGTGGGCCTCACGGTGAGCGTCCACAACGGCCGCGCCTTCAGCCCCGTCTTCGTGACCGAGAACATGGTGGGACACAAGCTGGGCGAGTTCGCCTTCACCCGGACCTTCAAGAAGCATGGCGCCCACACCGCCAAGGCCGAAGCCAAGTAGCCGCTAGTTCGAGCCACAAGCCACAAGCCACAAGCCTCAGGTCCCTCACCAAGGAAACGAAGCCATGGAAGTCCAGGCCATTCTAAAAAATTTCAGGATGTCACCGCAGAAGGTCCGCGAGGTCGTCCGCCAGGTCCAGGGCCTGCGCGCCGTCGATGCGCTCGCCGTGCTCAAGGTGGTGCCGCGCAAGTCGGCCCGGGCGGTCGCCAAGACCCTCGCGTCGGCCATCGCCAACGCCGAGAACAACCACGGCCTCAAGCCGGAGTCCCTCGTCGTGCACCGGGCCTACGCCCAGACCGCGGGAAGCATCAAGCGCTTCATCCCCAAGGCCCGCGGTTCGGCAGGGCCGATCCTCAAGCGGAGCAGCCACATCAAGATTATCCTCACCGACAACGAATAACATGGGCCAGAAAACCAATCCTATCGGTCTGCGTGTTCCCGTGAACCGCGAGTGGCGTTCCAAGTGGTACGCCAACAAGAAAGACTTCGGTGGTCTGCTCGTCGAGGACATCGCCATCCGGACGGTCCTCAAGAAGAAGCTGGGCTCGGCCGCGATCCCCAAGATCCACATCGAGCGCGCCGCCAACCGTTGCCGTGTCACCATCTTCACCGCCCGCCCCGGCGTCGTCATCGGCCGCAAGGGTTCCGAGATCGACAAGCTCAAGGAGGAACTCTCCAAGCTCACCGGCAAGGACGTCTACGTCGACATCCAGGAGGTCAAGAACGAGAAGGCCGACGCCCAGCTCGTGGCCGAGAACATCGTCGTCCAGCTCGAGCGCCGCATCGGGTTCCGCCGCGCCATGAAGAAGGCCGTCCAGGAAGCCCGCATGATGGAGGGTGTCGAGGGCATCAAGATCCGCTGCGCCGGCCGTCTGGGTGGCGCCGAGATCGCCCGTGTCGAGAAGTACCATGAGGGGCGTGTGCCGCTGCACACCCTCCGGGCCAACATCGACTACGGGTTCGCCGAGGCGAGCACCATGTACGGCAAGCTGGGGGTCAAGTGCTGGATCTGCAAGGGTGAGATGAAGAAGGCCGACCGTCCGGACCAGCGCCGGGGTGAGGGCCGTCGTCCCGACGAGGCAAGGCCCGAGGCCCTGCCGGTCAAGTGAGGCGGGTCCGCCGCGGCAGAGACCGTCAACCAACCACCAATTTTCTAGGAGACAGCTTATGGCAATGATGCCGGCAAGGGTAAAGTATCGCAAAATGCAGCGTGGCAGCCGCACCGGGCTGGCGTCCCGCGGCAACACCGTCGCCTTCGGCGAGTACGGGCTCCAGTCGCTCGAGCGCTGCTGGATGGACACCAAGCAGATCGAGGCGGCCCGCGTGGCGATCACCCGTTACATGAAGCGGCGCGGCAAGGTGTGGATCCGCATCTTCCCCGACAAGTCCTTCACCAAGAAGCCCCTGGAGGTCCGGATGGGCACGGGCAAGGGCGGTGTCGAGTCCTGGGTGGCGGTCATCCGCCCGGCCAGCGTGCTCTTCGAGGTGGATGGCGTGCCCGAGGCCATCGCCCGCGAGGCCATGCGCCTGGCGTCGACCAAGCTGCCGATTTCCACCAAGTTCATTTCACGCCACAAGAGGGGTTGAGGACGACCATGGCAAAAACCAATTTCAAAGACATGACGGCCGCCGAGATCGGCGCCAAGTGCCGCGACCTGCGGCAGGAGTTGTTCAACCTCCGCCTCCAGCAGGCCACCGCTCGGCTTGAGAAGCCCCACCGGATCCGGGACATCCGTCGCGAGGTCGCGCGCGGCGAGACCCAGATCAGCGAACTGAACCGAGTCCCGAAGAAATCCTGATTCATTTCCTTATCCGTATGTCACAGACATCCACAGAACGCGGACACCGGAAGGAGCGCATCGGCGAGGTCGTCTCCAACAAGATGGAGAAGACCATCGTCGTGAAGGTGGAGCGCCGCTTTCGCCATCCGCAGTACCGCAAGGTCGTCACGAGCTTCAAGAAGCTCTACGCCCACGACGAGACCAAGCGGGCCCAAGTGGGCGATCTGGTCCGCATCCAGGAGACACGCCCGCTCTCCAAGCTCAAGGCCTGGCGACTGGTCGATGTGCTCAACCCGGACGGGTCCGTCAAAAACTAGCCGAGCCATTTTTCCATGATCCAAATTCGTTCGAGCCTGGATGTCGCTGACAACACCGGTGCGAAGGTCGCCTGGGCGATCGGCGTGCTGGGCAGCAACCAGCCCTATGCCCACGTCGGGGACGTGATCAAGGTCCACATCAAGGAGGCCGCCCCGGACGGCACGGTGAAGAAGGGCGAGGTCCAGAACGCCGTCATCGTCCGCACCCGCCATCCCGTGCGCCGCAGCGACGGCTCCTACGTCCGCTTCGACCGCAACGCGGTGGTCATCATCGACAAGGAGAACAACCCCCGGGGCACCCGCATCTTCGGACCGGTGGCCCGCGAGCTGCGCGAGAAGCGCTTCATGAAGATCATCTCGCTCGCCCCCGAGGTGATCTGAGCCCGAAAAGCCCAAGATGCTCCAGAGCTCAAACGCCGAACCGCCCAAACGCCGAACCGCCAATTTTCCTCCCCACGAGAAGAACCGCCATGGCCACCAAATTTCACGTCAAGAAGGGTGACGACGTCGTCGTCATCACCGGCTCCGCCAAGGGCCGCCGGGGCAAGGTCGCCGAGGTCGTGACCTCGCGTCAGGCCGTCATCCTCGAGGGCACCGACGAGCGCTCCAAGGAACAGGACGATCGCCGACGCCTCGTCAAGCCGATGCTCCACTACGTCCGCAAGAACCAGCAGAACCCCAACGGGTCGCTGCTCTGGCTCGAGTCTCCGATCCACGTCTCCAACGTGATGAAGGCCGAGAAGTACGACGCCCGCAAGGCCAACCAGCGCTGAGTCCCATGAAACCCCGTCTTTACACGAAGTACATCGAGGAGGTCCGACCCGCCCTGACCCAGAAGCGTGGCTACACGAACGTCCACCAGGTCCCGAAGATCGAGAAGATCGTGATCAACATGGGCGTGAGCGCCTCCCTGGAAAAGGGTGCCCTCGAGGACGCCGTCAAGGAGATGCAGATGATCACGGGCCGCAAGGCGATCGTGACCATCTCCCGCAAGAGCATCGCCAACTTCAAGCTCCGCAAGGGCCAGTCCGTCGGCTGCAAGGTGACCCTGCGCCGCGAGGTGATGTACGAGTTCTTCGATCGCCTCGTGACCGCCGCCCTCCCGCGCATCCGTGACTTCCGTGGCGTCGGTTCCCGGCAGTTCGACGGCCGCGGCACCTATTCGCTCGGCATCCCCGACCAGACGATCTTCCCCGAGATCGAGTTGGACAAGATCAAGCGGCAGCAGGGCATGGACATCACCATCGTGACCTCCGCCCCGACCAACGAGGAGGCCTACGACCTCCTCAAGATGATGGGCATGCCGTTCTCCAAATAACCCACCCCTCCTATGGCCAAGAAATCCTGGCTCGCCCGGAACAAGAAGAAGCTTGAGACCGTCAAGAAGTACGCCTCGTTGCGTGCCGAACTGAAGGCCAAGGGCGATTACGCGGCCCTTTCCAAGCTTCCGAAGAACGCCAGCCCTGTCCGCGTCGTCAACCGCTGCTGGGTCAGCGGCCGCCGGCACGGCTTCATCCGCAAGTACGGGGTGTCGCGCCTTTCGTTCCGCGAGGCGGCCCTCCAGGGTCTGATCCCGGGCGTCACGAAGTCCAGCTGGTAATGGCGCCCCAAGACGTCCTCCCGCTGACGACCCACCCAACGGCGATCCAGACCCACCGATCCCACACCATTCCATGAATTCCGATCCAGTTTCCGATCTGCTGACGCGCATCCGCAACGCCGGCATGGCCTTGCACCCGTCGGTGTCCATCCCGCATTCGCGCTTCAAGGAGGCGATCGCCCGAGTCCTGAAGGACGAGGGTTATGTCGCGGATGTCGCCGTCGAGGGCGACAAGCTCAAGACCCTGAAGGTCGGCCTCAAGTACCAGGGCCGGAAGGCGGTCATCCAGGGCCTGAAGCAGGTCAGCACGCCGGGTCTGCGCCGCTATGTCGCCGGTTCCGAGGCTCCGCGCGTCCTGGGTGGCCTTGGCCTCTCCATCCTGTCGACCCCCAAGGGGGTCATGACCGGTTCCCAAGCCCGTCGCCAGAATGTCGGCGGCGAGGTGGTCTGCTACGTCTGGTAAGGATTCCCCGTTATGTCACGCATTGGAAAAAATCCGGTGGCCATCCCGGCCAAGGTCAAGGTTTCGGTCAGCGGTGACCGGGTGATGGTTGAGGGTCCCAAGGGGAGCCTTGGCCTGTCCCTGCCCCGGTTCACCCAGGCCAAGGTCGCCGGCACCACGGTCTGCGTCGCCCGCACCGCCGAGACGGCTGAGGCCAGGGCCATGCACGGCCTGGCCCGGGCGCTGGTCAACAACATGGTCAAGGGCGTCTCCGAGGGCTTCCAGAAGAAGCTCGAGATCCAGGGCGTCGGCTTCAAGGCTGCCCTACAGGGCCAGGTGGTCAACCTCGCCCTCGGCTACAGCCACCCGATCAACTACCCGGTGCCCGCCGGCATCAAGGTCGTGGTCGAGGAGGGCACCAAGCTCACCATCGACGGCGCCGACAAGGAGTTGGTCGGCCGGGTCGCCTCGGAGATCCGGAGCTTCTATCCGCCGGAACCCTACAAGGGCAAAGGGGTCCGCTACGCCGGCGAAAAAGTTGTCCGCAAGGAAGGCAAGACGGTGCAATAGTGGTCTCGTTGATCGCTTTCCCGACCGCCGATCCGTCCATTGTCCAGTCCATTGGTTTTTCGTCCATCTTGCTAGAATGAGAACAGAGCACAAACACCGCTTGGCCCAGTTGCGCCACTGGCGGGTGCGGAAGACCGTAACCGGTACGGCCGCGCGTCCCCGCATGAGCGTCAAGTTCACCGGTCAGCACATCTACGTCCAGTTCATCGACGATGTCGTCGGGCAGACCCTGGCCGCCGTGGGCACCCGCGACAAGGCCGCTCCGACCGAGACGAAGGGCGCCAATGCCGCCAATGCGATCGTCACCGGCAAGCGGGCCGCCGCCGCCGCCCGCGAGAAGGGCATCGAGGCCGTGGTCTTCGACCGTGGTGGTGCCCGCTACCACGGCAAGGTCAAGGCGCTGGCCGACGCGGCGCGCGAAGGCGGCCTCAAATTTTGAACCGAAGGAATCCTGTGTCAGAACAAAAAGACATCTCCGCGGCGCCGGCAGCGCCTGCCCCCGCGACGTCCAGCGGCACCCAATCGTTCGGCGGTGACCGCCCTCACCGGGGCGGTGGCGAAGGCGGGCGCGGCCGTGGGCCCCGTCGCGGCCCCCGTGACCAGCGCGACTCCGACGAGCCGAAGGACGGACTGATCGAGAAGGTCGTCCACATCAACCGCTCGTCCAAGGTCGTCAAGGGCGGCCGTCGGTTCTCCTTCAGCGCACTGATTGTCGTCGGCGACAAGCAGGGCAAGGTCGGCATGGGCATGGGCAAAGGCGCCGAGGTCAGCGAAGCCATCAAGAAGGGCGGCGAGAACGCCAAGTCCCGCATCTCGGTGGTCTCTCTGGCCACGAACACCATTCCCCATGAGGTGTACTCCGAGTTCGGCGGCGCCAAGGTGCTCCTGCGTCCGGCCAGCCCCGGCACCGGGCTCATCTGCGGCAAGACCGTCCGCGCCGTCGTCGAGTCGGCCGGCGTGAAGGATGTCCTTTCCAAGTCGCTGGGCTCCAAGAACGCCTCGAACGTCGCCAAGGCGACCCTGAACGCACTCATGAGCCTCCGCACCCGCGAGCAGATCCTCAAGGCCCGTGGCCTCGAGTCCCGCCTCGCCGCGACGACCAAGACCGCCTGAACCTATGAGACTGCACGATCTGAAACCCCGTCCGGGAGCCAAGCACCGCACGAAGCGGCTTGGACAAGGTGAATCCAGCGGCCGGGGCAAGACCTCCGGACGCGGTGGCAAGGGCCAGAGCGCCCGGTCCGGCAGCTCGATCCGCATCGGATTCGAGGGTGGACAGATGCCGCTCATCCGCCGCATCCCCAAGCGTGGCTTCAACAACACCCGCTTCAAGGTGTCGTATCACCCGGTCAACCTGTCGGACCTGAACGCTTTCGAGGCGGGTTCGGTGGTCGATGAGGCGGCCCTTCGCAAGGCCGGCTTGGCCAACGGGGCGTCCGACGGCATCAAGATCCTAGCCCGAGGGGAGCTTTCCCGGAAACTGGTCGTCCGAGCCGAGGCGTTCAGCGCCGCGGCCCGCACGGCGATCGAGGCACAGGGGGGTACGGCCGAGGTGGTCGCGAAGGACAAGGCGGCCTCCGCCTGATCCGGGCGAGTCCGCGTCGCCAGCCCTCCCGACCCGCATCCGGCAACCCCCGAAACCAGCAGTCCATGATCGGCCAACTGTTCACCACCTTCGCGAACTGCCTGAAGATCCCCGAGCTTCGCTCGCGGATCCTCTTCACGGCGCTCGTCCTGGCCGTCGCGCGCGTCATCGCGTTGACCCCGGTCCCGGGTCTGGATGGTTCCAAGCTGGCCGCCTACTTCGCCGAGGCCGCCAAGACCAATGGGGGCGGCGGAATCTTCGGCCTCTACTCGATGTTCACGGGCGGCGCCTTGGAGCAGTGCGCCGTGGGCGCCCTGGGCATCATGCCCTACATCAGCGCCACGATCTTCATCCAATTGCTCACGGCCGTGGTGGCTCCCTTGGGCAAGTTGGCCCGCGAAGAGGGGGGGCGCGCCAAGTTGGTCGCCTATGGTCGGTACCTCACCGTGATGCTCTGCCTTGGGCATGGTCTCATCGTCGCCCTCGGCTGGGAAAATCCTGAGAAGGCCTTCCAAGGATTCTCCGGCTCGCTGGTGACGGCCGAGAACCTCTGGCTGTACCGGATCCAGACCGTGCTGATCCTCACCACGGGCACTCTGTTCCTGATGTGGCTCGGGGAGCAGATCACCGAGCGGGGCATCGGCAACGGCGTCTCCCTCCTCATCACGGTCGGCATCCTCGCCCGTCTCCCCACTGCCGGGAAGTCCCTCGTCTCGATGTTCCAGCAGGAGAACTCCAAGTTCATCCACCTGGTGCTGTTGCTGCTGGTGCTGGCTGTCGTGGTCGCCGGCGTCGTGCTCATCACCCAGGGACAGCGCAAGATCACCGTGCAATACGCCCAACGGGCGGTCGGCCGCAAGATCATGTCCGGCGGCACCTCGTTCATGCCCCTCCGGGTCAATTACGCCGGCGTGATGCCGGTGATCTTCGCCCAGGCGATCCTGATGTTCCCGGGGATGATCTTCGAGAAACTGGCGGCGATCCTGCCTGCCGGCTTCGGCAAGCAGGTGTCCATCTACATCGCCAGCCACCTGGGTCGACAGGGCTTCACCTACCTGTTCCTGTATGGCCTGATGATCCTGTTCTTCTCGTACTTCTGGGTCGCCACCCAGTTCAACGAACTCCAGGTGGCCGACGATCTCAAGAAGCACGGAGGCTACATCCCGGGCGTGCGGCCCGGAACCGCCACGAGCGATTTCCTGCACAACACGATGAGCCGCATCACCCTGGCAGGCGCCGTGTTCCTCGTGGTGATCGCCATCATCCCGACGGTGATGAGCACCCAGTTGAAGATCGACCCCTTGGTCGCACAGTTTTTCGGAGGCACCTCGCTCTTGATCACCGTGGGTGTCCTTCTGGACACCATGCGGCAGATGGAGTCCTACCTCCTGATGAGGCACTACGACGGCTTCCTGAAGAAGGGGAAGGTCCGCGGCAGGGCTTGAGATTTTTGTTCTTTGTCAGTTTCGGTCACAGAATAGGCCACGGAATAGGCCACGGAATAGGCTGATCCCGGCATCTTCCGGGGTTCGCTGGGGAGGCGGTTGGAGCAATCCGAACGATCCGGTCCCCGGGGAATCCACGGGAGGGTCAAGACACCTGCGCCAAAACGTCAGCGCCAAAACGCCAACGACACCACCGACCATGGGTAGACCCACCATCAAGACCGCCGAGGAGATCCGCTGCATGCGGGCCGCCGGACGGATCGCCAGCCAAGTGCTGCGCCGAGCCGCCGAGGCCGCCATGCCGGGGATGACCACGCGCGAGCTGGATGCGAAGGTTGGCGGGTTCATCGCGTCCCACGGGGCCGTCAGTGCCTTCCTCGGGTATCGTGGATTTCCGGGCCAGTGTTGCCTCTCGGTCAACGAGGCGGTCATCCACGGCATCGGGGATTCCCGGAGGCTCCAGTTTGGCGACCTGCTTAAGATCGATGTCGGCGTGCGTCACCAAGGGTTCATCGGCGACGTGGCGATGACGGTCATGGTCGGAGGCGGCTCCACGGAGTTCCAGAAGTTGCTGGATACGACCGTCCAGGCGTTGTATGAAGGAATTTCAGTGGCACGTCCCGGTTCGCGGGTCATGGACATTGGTCGGGCCGTGGAGAGGTGCGTGTCGGGCGGCGGTTACGGGGTGGTGCGGGAGTTCTGCGGTCACGGCGTGGGCAGGAATGTCCACGAGGAACCACAGGTGCCCAACTACGTCGATCCGAAGGCGGTCACCCGGCTCAAGAGCGGGATGACGATCGCCATCGAGCCGATGGTCACCCTCGGGAGCCCGGCGGTGGAGATCCTCGGCGACGGTTGGACGGTGGTCACGCGGGATCGTCGGGTGTCGGCGCACTTTGAGCACACGGTGTTGATCACCGATTCTGGACCGGAGATTTTGACAAGGGACGAGGAGAGTCGGTTGTATTGACGGGTTTAGGATTTCGAAAATGAAAGTCAGAGCTTCAGTAAAGAAACTTTGCGAGAACTGCAAGATGGTCAAACGCAAGGGCGTGATCCGCGTGATCTGCTCGAATGCGCGCCATAAACAGCGGCAAGGCTGATCATAGGAAACGAATTATGCCACGAATCTTGGGAGTCGACATTCCTGCGGACAAGCGCATCGACATCGCGCTCCGCTACATCTACGGAATCGGTCCGGTCAATGCGCTGGAGATCCTCGAGCGCGCCAACATCGATCCGTCGATCCGCGCGAAGTCCCTCAACGAGAGCCAGCTCTCGCTGATCGTGAACGCGATCCAGGAGGGCAAGTACGTGACCGAGGGCGACCTGCGCCGCGAAGTCGGCATGAACCTCAAGCGCCTTCAGGCGATCAAGTCCTACCGTGGCCAGCGCCACAGCCGCAGCCTCCCGGTGCGCGGTCAGCGCACCCAGACCAATTCCCGCACCCGCAAGGGACCCCGCAAGACGGTGGGTGTCCAACGCAGCCCGGCCGCCAAGGCCTAAACCACCGCCAAGGCACCACTCCACCGCTCAATCATTATGGCAGAAGAGACCAAGGCCAAGAAGGCCCCCAAGTCCGAGGCTGGCGACGCGCCGGCCACCGAGCAGGCCGCCCCCAAGGCCGAAGCGAAGTCCGAATCCAAGACGTCCCCCAAGCCCAAGAAGGCTCCGGCCGACGGCCAAGGCGCGGCGGCGGCGACAGCGGCGGCTCCCGCCCCCGCATCGTCCTCCACGGCACCGCTTGCCGCCGCGGCGGCACCCACCGCGGCCGACCTGCTTGGCGATGATCCCAACGCCAAGAAGATCATCCGTGCCAAGGGCGCCAAGAACATCGCCGTGGGCGTCGCCCACGTGATGGCGACCTTCAACAACACCCAGGTCACCATCACCGACATGCAGGGCAACCTGATCGGCTGGAGCACCGCCGGTCGCGTCGGTTTCAAAGGTTCGCGCAAGAGCACCGCCTTCGCCGCCCAACAGGCCGCCCAGGACGCCGCCCGTCAGGCGATGTCGCACGGCATGCGCGAGGTCGAGGTCCGCGTGAACGGTCCCGGTTCCGGCCGCGAGTCGGCCATCCGTGCCCTGCAGGCGATCGGGCTCGAGATCAGCGTCATCAAGGACGTGACCCCGGTCCCCCACAATGGCTGCCGCCCCAGGAAGAAGCGGCGCGTGTAGTCCCACTCAACCAACACTCTCCGACACATGGCTCGTTACACTGGTCCCCGCGTCCGCATCAGCCGCCGGCTGGGCACTCCGATCTTCGGTTCCTCCAAGTACCTGGAGCGCCGACCCTATCCCCCGGGCACCCATGGCCCGAAGTCCCGTCGCAAGCACAGCGACTACGCCATCGGCCTGATGGAGAAGCAGAAGCTCCGTTTCCTCTACGGCTTGCAGGAGCGTCAGTTCCGCAACGTGTACGAGCGTGCCCTGCGCATGCGCGGCGTCACCGGCGAGAAGATGCTCCAGATCCTGGAGACGCGCCTTGACAACCTCGTCTACCACGCCGGCTTCGCCCTGACCCGCCCGGCGGCCCGTCAGCTGGTGAGCCACGGCCACGTGAAGGTCAACGGCCGGAAGGTCAGCATCCCGAGCTTCGCGGTGAAGGTGAACGATGTGATCCAGATCAAGGACCACGCCACCTCCAAGACCATCGCCCAGAAGAACATCGAGGGGTCCACCAGCCGGGTCGTGCCCGACTGGATCCGTCTCGATCGCGAGGCCCTGTCGGCGTCCCTCCTGAGGGTGCCCTCGAGGGATGAGATCCAGCCTGTCGCCAACGAGCAGGCGGTCGTCGAATTTTACTCCCGCTGAACGGTTGGCCGCCGAACCGGCCAGACAACGCAATTATACGGAAGCCCACCCTTGCGGGAGTCGTGCCGGGCGGGCTTCAGATTAAAATTGCACCCCTAAACCATGCCTGTACGCCTAGGACGTTTCGAGATGCCCAAGCGGTTGACCAAGGACGAGTCGACCGCATCGGACACTTACGCCAAGTTCATCGCCGAGCCCTTCGAGACCGGTTACGGTCATACGATCGGCAATTCCATCCGCCGCGTGCTCCTCTCCTCGCTGGAGGGTGCCGCCATCACCTCCGTCAAGATCGACGGGGCGATGCACGAGTTCACGACCGTCGACGGGGCGGTCGAGGACGTGACCGACATCGTGCTCAACCTCAAGCAGATCAAGTTCAAGGCCCATTCGCGTGAGCCGCAGACGCTGCTGCTCTCGGTCAACCGCGAGGGGCCGGTCACCGCCGGCGACATCACCCTCAACCAGAACATCGAGGTGGTGAATCCGGGGCAGGTGATCTGCACGCTGGACCGCAAGAAGAAGCTGGAGATGGAGCTCGAGGTCCGCGTGGGCCGCGGGTTCTGCCCCGGTGACGAGAACAAGAAGGCCGACCAGCCGATCGGCGTGATCGCGATCGACTCGCTGTTCTCGCCCGTCACCCGCGTCCGGTATGGCGTGGAGGCGGCCCGTGTCGGCCAGCGCACCGACTACGACAAGCTCATCATCGAGATCTGGACCGACGGTCGCATCTCCCCGGACGACGCCCTCACCCAGGCCTCGGCGATCCTGCAGCACCACTTGGACGTCTTCGTCGGGTACGACAAGAACGCGGTGGAGTTTGAGGTGGAGGTCAAGCCCCAGGACGACGAGAAGGCCAAGCTCAAGAAGCTGCTCAACATGAGCGTCAACGAGATCGAGCTCAGCGTCCGGGCGGCCAACTGCCTCAACAACGCCAACATCACGACCGTGGGACAGCTGGCCATGAAGAGCGAGCAGGAGATGCTCAAGTACCGCAACTTCGGAAAGAAGTCCCTCAACGAGATCAAGGAGAAGCTCACCGGCCTCAACCTGACGCTCGGCATGAACATCGACCCGGCCCTCCTGGAAGCGCCGGTGGAAACCAAGAATCCCTAATCCGACTGAATTATGCGCCACCTCAAGCGCAACAAGAAATTGGGCCGCAAAGGCGACCACCGCAACGCCATGCTGGCCAACCTGGTGAGCTCCCTCATCAAGCACAAGCGGGTCACCACCACCCTGGCCAAGGCCAAGGCGGCGCGTCCCGTGGCCGAGAAGCTCCTGACCTTGGGCAAGCTGGCCAATCAGGCGCTCGCCGAGGCCAACTCGACCTCCGACGCCGCCGGCAAGGCCAAGGCCGCCGCGGCCAACGTGCACCATCGCCGCCTGGTGGCAGCCCGCCTGCGCCAGCAGCCCCGCAGCCATTTCCGTGGCACCCCGACGGTCAAGGGCAAGGAGTTGCGCGAGGCCTGGAAGCAGGAGCACGACGTGGTCCACATCCTGTGCGACACCATCGCCCCGGCGTTCAAGGGGCGCACCGGGGGCTACACCCGCATCCTCCGCCTGGGCCAGCGCCAGGGAGATGCCGGCCAGTTGGCCATCCTTGAGTGGGTCGACTTCGCGCCGGTGTCCGAGACCCCGGCCCCGGCTGATCCGGCCGCCTCGTCCAACTCCTGATCGACGGGTCGACCCTTCCAGGCCACGCCTGCGGAATCCCCCGGTCCGTCCATCGTTTCGTCATCAGGTCCGTCTTGGGACCCATGATCCATCCAGCCGCCCGAAAGGGCGGCTTTTTTCTTCGGAGGTTTCGCTGTCCCGTCCCGTTCCTGCCCCGCGGCATGGTCCTGCGGCTTCGCTCGGGCCCTTGGGGGCAAAACCGCAGGTGCGGCGGCGTGGCCCACCGGTCCGCACGGGATCGGCCGGGGGGAATGCCGAGGAAATCAACCGGGAGCGGATGAAGGAGGGTGGACGAAGGGCCGTAAAACGGGCGGAGGGGAGTGGACGATCCGGGAGGGATGGTCGGGACGACAGGATTTGAACCTGCGACGTCTTGGTCCCAAACCAAGTGCTCTACCGGGCTGAGCTACGTCCCGAACCGGTCTCCATCCTTCGCTTTTGGTCCGGCCTCAGGCAAGCTTTTCGAAGTCGTGGCGATCTCGCTCCTGCCCCAGGCCCTGCTTCCCGGATGAAACTCCTCGTCTTCGCGCATGTGCCGCCACCCCACCATGGGCAGAGCCAGATGGTGAAACTGATGGTGGAAGGCTTCGCGGCGGATCCGTCGCTGGGCATCGAGGTGCTCCACGTCGATGCGCGATTCTCGGCGGGCCTTTCGGACATCGGTGCGGTGCGGGGGGGCAAGATCCGGGCCCTGGCGGGATTCTGCCGCCAGGCGCTCCGCCTGTCGCGGGAGCATGGGTGCCGCAGCCTCTACTACGTCCCGTCGCCGCCCAAACGCTCCTCGCTCTACCGGGATTTTCTCGTGATGGCCCTGATCCGTTGGCGTTTCGAGCGGGTCATCCTCCACTGGCATGCGGTCGGCCTCGGGGCCTGGTTGCAGTCGGAGGCCTGGCCGTGGGAGCGCTGGATGACGCGGGCCTGCCTGGGACGGGCCTCGCGGGCCATCGTGCTGGCCCGGAGCAACCGCGCCGACGCGGAGGTGCTCCGGCCACGGTCCGTCGTCGTGGTGGGCAACGGCATCCCCGATCCCTGTCCGGACTACTGGAGCCACCTTGGGCCCCGGCGTTCAGGGGCGCCGCAGGGTCCGGTCCTCCGGGTGCTTTTCATGGCGCATTGCACCCGCGACAAGGGCGTGTTCGGCGCGATCGACGCCGTGGTCGCAGCCAACCGAATCCTCGGTCCGGGTCCCCGCTTCCGGCTGACCGTCGCCGGGAGTTTCCTGTCGGCGGCCGAGGAGGATGAGTTCCGCGCGCACGCGGCCCGGCCCGACATCGCCGGGGACCTCGAGATCGCCGGTTTCGTCTCGGGAGCCGAGAAGGACCGCCTGCTCCGGGAATCCGACATCTTCCTCTTCCCGACCTACTTCGCCAACGAGGGGCAACCGCTGAACCTCATCGAGGCGATGGCCTACGGACTACCCTGCGTGACGACCCGTTGGCGCTCGATCCCTGAATATTTTCCGCCGGACTATCCCGGATTGTGCGTGCCGCGCGATGTCCCGGCGTTGGCGGCGGCCCTGCATGCCGTGGCGGGGAAGATCGACGGCAACGACCTGAGGCGGGCCTTCGAGCAGAGGTTCACCGTCGCGGCCCACCTGAAGTCGCTTGCCGCGGTCATCGCCGCCCCATGAAGGAACTCCGGAGCGGAGGTTCGGCCGCAGGGTCTGGCGGGTCTCGAGGGGATCCGGATGGACCGACCGGCCGGTGAGGCCCGGGAGACCGGCTGTCCCGGAATTGAAAACGCCGCCCGGGTGGGGGCGGCGTTCCTTGGGATGCGGCCTCTTGCCGCATTGGGGTGGGGTCACGTCGCGTCGGCATGAAGGGCGGCGGCATGGAGAGCAGAAACGCGGCCCCAGTCGACCACGTTCCAGACGGCCTTGAGGTAGGCGGCCCGGAGATTCTGGTACTTGAGGTAGTACGCATGCTCCCAGACATCGACGCCGAGGATCGGCGTGCCCTCGCACCCGGCGATCGCCTTGCCCATCAGCGGGTTGTCCTGGTTGGCGGTGGAGACGATCTCCAGCTTGCCGCCGTTGACCACGAGCCAGGCCCAGCCCGACCCGAAACGGCCGATGCCGGCGGCCTCGAACTTCGCCTGGAAGTCGGCGTAGGAACCGAAGGCCGCAATGATCGCCGCGCCCAGGTCGCCCGTCGGCGTGCCACCCTTGCCGGGCCCGAGCAGGTTCCAGAAGAAGGTGTGGTTCCAGTGGCCACCGCCGTTGTTGCGCACCGGACCGCGGATGGCGTCGGGCACGCCGGCGAGGTTGCCGATGAGGGCCTCGATCGAAAGCGCCTCGACCGGGGTTCCGGCGATGGCCTTGTTGAGGTTGTCCACGTAGGCCTTGTGGTGGCGGCCGTGGTGGATCTCCATGGTAAGCGCGTCGATGTGGGGCTCGAGGGCGTCCTTGGGGTAGGGCAGGGGGGCGAGTTCGTGGGCCATAACGGTGTTGGGCGATGAGTGCCGTCCGGTCACCGGTCAGGCCGGGGTCCGGAGGACCATTGACGGTAGCAAGGTTCGACGGGCGCGCAAGCCGGTCCGGGCACCCGCCACGGACGCCAGGAAAAAATCCCGCTGGCCTGCCCTTCCGTGCGACCGATACGTTGACGGGCGCAACGCGTTGCACGAATGAGCAATCCCACTGGAGACATCGGCCTGATCGGCCTGGCGGTCATGGGCCAGAACCTGATCCTCAACATGAACGACCACGGCTTCACCGTCGTGACCTACAACCGCACGACCTCCAAGGTGGACGAGTTCCTGGCTGGCGAGGCCAAGGGCACCAGGATCCTGGGGGCGCATTCGATCCTCGATCTGGTGTCGAAGCTCAAGACGCCGCGTCGCATCATGATGCTGGTCAAGGCCGGGCAGGCGGTCGACGACTTCATCGACCAACTGATCCCCCACCTGTCCCCCGGCGACATCCTCATCGACGGCGGCAACTCCCTGTACGGCGACACCGAACGGCGGGTGAAGTACTGCGAAAACAAGGGGCTGCTCTTCATCGGCACCGGCGTGTCCGGAGGCGAGGAGGGGGCCCGGCGTGGTCCGAGCATCATGCCCGGCGGGTCGTCCAAGGCCTGGCCGGCGGTGAAGGACATCTTCCAGGGCGTCTCCGCCAAGGTGGACGGCGGGGCCCCGTGTTGCGACTGGGTCGGCGACGGCGGATCCGGCCACTACGTGAAGATGGTCCACAACGGCATCGAGTACGGCGACATGCAGCTCATCTGCGAGGCCTACAACATCCTCAGGAACGGACTGGGCCTCACGGCCGACGAGATGCACCGGGTCTTCGCCGACTGGAACCAGGGCGAGCTGGACAGTTTCCTCGTCGAGATCACCCGCGACATCCTCGCCTTCAAGGACACCGACGGGTCCCCGCTGGTGGACAAGATCCTCGACACGGCCGGCCAGAAGGGCACCGGCAAGTGGACGGTCATCGATTCAGCCAACCTGGCCCAGCCGGTCACGCTCATCGCCGAGGCGGTCTTCAGCCGGTGCGTCAGCGCCATGAAGGAGGAGCGTGTGAAGGCTGCCCGCAAGCTGAAGGGCCCGAAGCCGCTGCTCGGCGCCGCCAAGAAGCCGGCAGCCCGGGACGCCTTCATCGCCGACATCCGGAGCGCCCTCTACGCCTCGAAGATCGTGAGCTACGCGCAGGGCTACATGCTCATGCGCGCCGCGGCGGCCGAGTACGGCTGGAAGCTCAACTACGGCGGCATCGCCCTGATGTGGCGCGGTGGTTGCATCATCCGCTCCCGGTTCCTCGGCCGGATCAAGGAGGCCTACGACAAGAACCCCAAGCTGGCCAACCTGCTGCTCGACGACTACTTCCGCGCCGAGATCAAGAAGTGCCAGAAGGGCTGGCGAAACGTGGTCGCCTCGGCCGCCAAGAAGGGCATTCCGGTACCCGCCTTCAGCACGGCGCTGGCCTTCTACGACCAGTACCGTTCGGCGACGTTGCCGGCCAACCTGCTCCAGGCGCAGCGCGACTACTTCGGGGCCCATACCTACGAGCGGGTGGACAAGCCGCGGGGCCAGTTCTTCCACACCAACTGGACGGGCCGTGGCGGCAGCGTAAGCTCCAGCATCTACAACGCCTGAGCCGAATGGCCGGGGGACGACCGCACCGATCGACGTGAACAACGAACCCTCGCCGGAGGCCGAGAGGGCGCTGAAGAAGTTCTTCGGCATCTTCATCACCACCCTGTTCCTCTACGTGAGCGTGTATGGCGGTTGCGAGGCCTACCGGGTGCGCAACGGCGCCTGGCATCTCACCTTCGACAAGCAGGCCGACGGCACGCCGGTCCTCCGGATCGACCACCCGCGCCTGCTGGCCGGAGGCCCGGTGTCGATCGCCTTCCCCGGCGAGCAGGCGCCCCGCGTCACCAACGCGCCGATCACCTACGTCTACAGCCGCCCGGACACCAATTCCACGCCCTTCGGCCCGATGTACTTCATCGACACCACCCAACTGCCCGGGACGGTGTCCCTAGGAGCCTTCGGTCATGTCGTCGAGATGATCCCGCGCACGCTGTTCGTGGATTTCCGGGAGGTTCCCTGGACCCCGGGGACCAACCTCGTGCTGATGGCGGCGGACAAACCCTCGCCGGAGCGCCTAAAGGCCCGCGATCAGCGCTGGAAGGGGCGTTGACTCCCCCCACCGCCCGCGTCCGGTGGCCGGGGTCCGGGCTTTCCATGCTTCCCTGCCGGGTCCTTTGGCGGCAGCGTCGGACCCATGATTCCCGTCCGCATCGTCCGCCGGATCAGGTCGGCCGTCCTCGCTGCCGCGCTCCTCGGCTGGATGAGCCCGGCGACCTCGGCCGAGGCCCCGTTCAAGCCCCTCTTCAACGGCCGCAACCTGGATGGCTGGGTGAATGTCAACTGCGCCCCGGCGACCTTCACGGTCCGTGAGGGATTGATCCATTGCGACGGGATCCCGACCGGGGCGCTGCGCACGGAGCGCCAGTACGAGAACTTCGTCCTCGAACTGGAATGGCGGCACCTGAAGCCCGGAGGCAATGCCGGGGTCTTCATCTGGTCGGGACCGATGCCGGCCCTGGGACAGCCCTTCCTGCGTGCCATCGAGGTGCAGGTGCTCGACCACGGGTACGGCAAGTCGGACTGGTTCACGACCCACGGCGACATCTTCCCGATCCACGGCTCGACCATGAAACCCTTCGCGCCCAACCGTGGGGACCGCAGCTTCCCGAAGGAGTCCCGGAGCCTCGGTTCCCCGGACTGGAACCACTACCGCATTGTTGCCACCAACGGGGTGATCCGGCTTTCGGTCAATGGTGCCGAGGTCTCCGGCGGCACGGCCTGCAACTGGCGGCGCGGGTACATCGCCCTGGAATCCGAGGGCGGTGTCGTCGACTGGCGCAACCTGCGCCTTCAGGAATTGCCGACCGCCGGGGTCCCGGCCTCGGAGTCCGCGCCGGAGGCCCAGCCCTGGAGGAGCCTCTACGATGGACGGACCCTGCGCGGATGGAAGGTCCCGGCGCGGGCAGACGTCTGGAAAGCCGCCGACTGGACGCTCCGCGGCCAGGCCGGTGACGCCGGAGGGGACTCCGTGCTCTGGTCGGAGTCGTCCTTCCGGGGCGGGGAACTGATCCTCGACTGGCGTTGGGACGGCAAGTCGGCCGACCGGGTCCCCCCGGTGGTCTTCCGGGCCCGGGGTCGTGGGACGATGCTCCGGTTGCCGGAACTCCCGGCGGTCCGTGCCGACGGCTGGAACCGCCTGCGGGTGCGCCGTTCGGGAACCGGGCTGAAGGTCTCGGTGAATGACTCGGTCGACGGGGTGTTGGTGCCGGTCCCGCGCGGCGCGTTGGAATTCGGTTTCCTGCCCGCCCCGGTGCCGGTGCAGATCTCCAGCATCTTCCGGAAGTAGGCGCCAGCCGGTGCCAAGCGGGCGAAGGCCTTGCTCCGGCATCGGTTGCCGGATCAACGGAAGCAGATGCGGCCCACGGCGTCGTCGAAGCCCTGCGCGCCGGCGATGATCTTGATCTCGACGCGCATGAAGTAGACGGGCAGGTCGCGGCGGTCGAGCTTGGGGAAGCGAACCGCATCCTTCTGGGTGGTCACCAGCATGTCGGCCCGCCGTTTCTTGCCTCGGTTCACGGCGTCGAGCACCTCCTGCTGGGTGAAGCGGTGGTGGTCGGCGTAGCGGCGCGCCAGGACGATCTCGGCGCCGAGCTCGGCGAGCTTCGACTCGAAGCTCTCGGGCTGCGCGATCCCGCTCAGGCTGGCCACGCGCCGGCCCTGCAGCAGGTCGAGCCCGCGACGCTCGCCCGTGAAGACGTCCTCGAAGTAGAGCGGGTGGTGGACGCACTCGATGATCCCGGCCCTCGGGTTCAGCCGCGCGATGCCCTCGCGCAGGGCCTCCGTCCTGCCGTTGCTCTTGGTCAGGAAGATCACGCTCGCCCTGGCCAGATGGGAGGGCGGCTCGCGCAGGGTGCCGCGCGGCAGCAGGTGCTCGTTGCCGAAGGGTTGCTGGCAGTCGATCAGGACCACGTCGGTGCGCCGGCCCGCGAGTCTCCAGTACTGGAAGCCGTCGTCGAGCAGCAGCGTGTCGCAGCCGAAGTGCTCGACGGCGTAGCGCCCGGCCTTGACCCGGTCCTTGTCGACGAGCACGACCACGTCCCGGAGGTTCGAGGCCAGCATGTAGGGCTCGTCGCCGGCCGTCTCGGAGTCGAGCAGCAGCGACTGGCCGTCGGACACCACCCGGGGCGGCGTGGTGTCCTCGCGCAGCAGCAGCTTGTCGAGGAGTCGCTCGGACACCGGCCTCGGCTTCGAGCGGTAGCCGCGGGACAGGATCGCCACCTTGCGCCCCGCATCCTGTAGCGCCCGGGCGAACTTCTCGACCACCGGTGTCTTGCCGGTGCCTCCCACGGTGAGGTTGCCGACGGCGATCACCTGCACCCCGAGGGTCGCGTCGCGCAGGATGCGGAGGCTGTAGAGCAGGCGCCTGAGCTTCACGATGCCGGCGAAGACATGCGACAAGAGGGCCAGCAGGCCTCGGATCATCGACGCCTTGCGCCCCGGCAGATCCTCAAGAATCACCGCCAACAGGTAGGTTTCCGCCTCCTCCGTGAATTTCTGCCAACGCTCGCGCACCGGGCGTCGACGATGCCACCGGGCTGGTCCTTCGGGAAGATTTCCGTGCGGGGCGATGGAATCGGGTTGTCAAGAGCGGGCGATCGGGATTATTTGAAACGAAATTTCCTGGCAAGAACCGACCATGAACCGCTCGAACAGACTTCCCGGACACCAGATGCCTGGCCGGGGTGCCGACCGGTGTCCGGCGCCCCGGGGTTTCCGCCGACCCCCCCCTTCGACTTTCAACGTGCCGGTGTCCCTCGGAGCCGTCCTCGGCCCCGTGGGCGCGCCGTCGCGTTGGACCTAACAACACAACAACAATAAACTCAGAGTGAAACCAACCCAATCCAACTCCCCGTCCCGCGCCTGCGCCCTCGCTGCGGTCAAAGCCCCCGCCAAGAAGGCCGCCCCGGCCAAGAAGGCCGCCCCGGCCAAGAAGGCGGCCCCCGCCAAGAAGGCCGCCCCGGCCAAGAAGGCGGCCCCCGCCAAGAAGGCCGCCCCGGCCAAGAAGGCCGCTCCTGCCAAGAAGTAACGTTTCGGTCGTCGATCCGGCGGTTTTGCTTGCCAAATCCGCCGGATCTCGTGCTTCCGGGCACCCTGTGAACAACGTGGGGACAATGCCCAAAAACTTGTTCTAGCGGTACCGGGTGCTTTGTCCTAGAAGCCTCGCCCGCCGGCGAACAAAACGCGGCGGACCGAAGAACAAACCAAGCCAACACACGATGCATGCCTTCCTTGCGGAACCCCGGAAAACCTCGTCTTTCGGGCTTTTCATCGGATCCTTGGCCGTTGTTGGCGTCGACCGTGGGCTCGGGTCGGGGTTTCATTCCCCCGCCAAAGAGGCCCAATCACTCGGTGCCTGTTCGGTGCGTTGACCGGATGCGGTGAATAAGACCCAAATCCGAGACCCTTCCAGACCCTTCGAGGCCCCTTTCCAAGATTTCATGTCCGATCAACCTCAAGCCCTGTGGCAGGCGGCGCAGCAGACCCTCCGGGGCATGCTCAAGACCGAGTTGTACAACCTTTGGTTCGCGCCCGTGACCGCCCGGTGTCTGGACGGTGACATCCTCATCCTCGAGGTGGCCGACGAGTTCTGCGAGTTCTGGTTGAAGGACAACTACCTCGACGTGCTCCGCTCGGTGATCAGCCGCGCGGCGATACGTCCCATCGAGGTGCAGTTCGCCATCCGGGTGGCCGATCCGGCCGCCGCATCCGCTGCCTCAGCCGACGCGCCGGCCGACCGGATGGCGGTGGCGCCCGAGCCCGTTCCGGTCGCGAGGACCCGTCCGGCGGACCGCGCGGGCGATGGCCGCTCCGGCGAGACGCAGCGCAAGGCGGAGGGGATCTTCAATCCCAACAACTCCTTCGAGACCTTCGTGGTCGGTGCCAACAACCACCACGCGCATGCGGCGTGCATGGGCGTGGCCCAGAAGCCGGGCCACACCTACAACCCGCTGTTCCTCTTCGGCGGGGTGGGGCTCGGCAAGACCCACCTTCTCCAGGCCATCGGGCACCATGTGATGGCCCACAAGAAGAACGCCCGGATCGGCTACCTGTCCTGCGAGCGGTTCACCAACGAGTTCATCGAGGCCCTGCAGAACAGCCAGATCACCAAGTTCCGCAAGAAGCACCGCGAGTTGGACGTGCTGCTGATCGACGACATCCAGTTCCTCCAGGGCAAGGAGCGCATTCAGGAGGAGTTCTTCCACACCTTCAACGCCCTCCATGACGCTCACAAGCAGATCGTCCTGACCTGCGACCGGCCCGCCAACGAGATCCAGGGCCTCGAGCAGCGCCTCATCTCACGCTTCGAGTGGGGCATGACCGCCGACCTCAAGGCGCCGGATGTCGAGACGCGTCTGGCCATCCTCAACAAGAAGGCGGCGGCCCTGAGCGTGAGCCTTCCCGAGCAGGTCATCCTCTTCCTGGCCAACCGCATCCGGACGAACATCCGTCGGCTCGAGGGCGCCCTCGTCCGCGTGGCGGCCTATGCGCAGATCTCCGGCAAGGCGCTCGACCTCGAGACGGTCGAGACGCTGCTGCGCGAGATCCTCCAGGAGGAGGGCAAGGTGGCGATCTCGGTCGGCGAGATCCAGAAGCGGGTCGCCGACTACTTCGACATCCGCCTGGCCGACATGACCAGCAAGCGGCGTCCGGAGAACATCGCCTTCCCGCGCCAGATCGCCATGTACTTGGCCCGCCAACTCACCGAACACTCGCTCAGTGCGATCGGCGAATCCTTCGGCGGCCGCGACCACGGCACCGTGCTCCACGCCTGCCGCCAGGTGCGCGACCGCATGGAGGTCGAGGCCAAGGTCCGCCAGGACGTCGGCTACCTCGAGAAGCAGTTGACCCGCTGAGGCCTCGTGCGGCCGCCGCCGCAGGCCTGCCGGAGTTCTCGGCTGGAATCCGGCCGACGATCCGACGAGTGTCGGGACGTGGCCTCCTGCGGTTCCCCATCGACGTTCCTGTCGGCCCTGTCCGGATTCCTGTTGGCGGGATTCCCGCTGCCGGGGCTCCTGCCCGGGCTCGCCGGGGCGGCGTCGGGGGCCGCCGCACCGGCCGGCTTCGACCTGCTGGGGGCGCGCACGACCGGCATCGCCTTCACCAACCGGGTTCCCGATTCCCGCTACCTGACCAACCAGATCCCGCTCAACGGTTCCGGGGTCGCCCTCGGGGATGTGGACGGTGACGGACGTCCCGAGGTGTTCCTGGCCGGGTATGCCGGGGGTGGTGCTCTCTATCGCAACCTCGGCAACTGTACCTTCGAACGGGTGACGGAAAAGGCCTTCGGCGCGGGCGTGCTTTCCGCCCTGGAGGGCACGGGCTCGGTGCTGGCCGATGTTGACGGCGACGGCGACCTGGACCTGCTGCTCAACACCCTGGGGCAAGGGACCCGCCTCTTCCTGGGCGACGGGGCCGGCCGGTTCACGGCCGGGGCGGTGCTCAACCCGCGCCGGGCGGGCTCGAGCCTGTCGCTGGCCGATGCCGACGGCGACGGCGACCTCGACCTCTACGTGGCCAACTACCGGACGGCCACCGTGCGCGACGATCCCAAGGCCAAGTACTCGATCCTCGAGGAGAACGGCCGGCAGCGCGTCGTGGCCTACAACGGTCGATCCATCGACGAGCCCGACCTGGTCGGCCGCTTCACCATGACCCCGGCCGGACCGCGCGAGAACGGGGAGGTCGACGTCCTCTATCTCAACGATGGCAAGGGCGGATTCACGGAGGTGTCGTGGACCGGCGGCGCCTTCCTGGCCGCGTCCGGGCGTCCGATCGATTCGGCCCCGCAGGACTGGGGCCTGAGCGTGCTCTTCCGCGACCTCACCGGGGACGGCCGTCCCGACCTGTACGTCTGCAATGATTTCCACTCCGAGGACCGTTTCTGGATCAACGACACGCCCCCGGGCGGACCGCTGCGGTTCCGGGCCGCGCCGGCCTACGCCCTGCGCCACACCAGCGCGTTCTCGATGGGCGTCGACGCCGCAGACATCGACCGCGACGGCGTGGACGACTTCCTGGTGCTGGACATGCTCAGCCGCGACCACCGCCGCCGGAACTTCCAGATGGATGGCCTGCCGCCGGGGTTCTACCATCCGGGCACCTGGGACGACCGTCCGCAGTTCTCCCACAACACGCTCTTCCTGGGGCGGGGCGATGGCACTTTCGCCGAGATCGGCCGACTGGCGGGCCTCAGCGCCAGCGAATGGTCGTGGACCCCCGTCTTCCTCGACGTGGACCTCGACGGCTACGAGGACCTGCTGGTCTCCAACGGCCACGAGATGGACATGATGGACGTCGATGTGGCGGCCCGGGCCGAGGCCCTGAAGGCGGGCCGGGCGATGGGCCAGCGCGAGATGCTCGAGATGCGCCGGATGTTCGCCCGCCTCGACACGCCCAACGCCGCCTTCCGCAACCGGGGCGACCTGACCTTCGAAGACGTGACCGTGGCCTGGGGCTTCGACGCGCCCGGCGTGGAGCATGGCATGGCCGCCGGCGACCTCGATGGCGACGGCGACCTGGACCTGGTGCTCAACACGCTGAACGGCCCTGCCAAGGTGTACCGGAACCGGGGGACGGCCGCCCGCCTGGCGGTCCGCCTGCGCGGCCCGGCGGGCAACACCCGGGGCATCGGGGCGCGGATCCGGGTGGTCGTGCCGGGATTGCCCGTCCAGACTCAGGAGATGATGTCCGGAGGCCGGTATCTCTCGGGCGACGAGGCCCTCCGCTGCTTCGCCCTGGGGTCCGCCGGCGCGGCCGAGGTGACGGTGACCTGGCGCGATGGCCGGGTGACCCGCCGGACCGGCGTGGGGCCCGGCGTGGTGGAGATTCATGCGGAGGGTCCGGTCGAATCGGCGCCGACCGCCCCGGCCGCCGCCGTGGTCCCGGCGACACCCCCCCGGTTCGAAGCCCTGACCGACCGCCTGGCCCACGTCCACATCGACACGCCCTTCGACGAGTTCGCCCGCCAGCCCCTCAAGCCCTTCGACCTCGCCCAGGCCGGTCCGGGCGTGAGCTGGGCCGATGTCAACGGGGACGGCCGCGACGACCTGCTGGTGTCGGCGGGCCAGGGGGGGACCCTGGGGGTCTTCACCAACGATGCCCGCGGGGGCTTCGCGGCCCTGGCGTTGCCGGCGCTCCTCAAGCCGGCGGCGCGGGACCTGTCCACCGTGCTGGTCCTGCGGGGGATGATCCTCGCCGGCATCAGCAACGCCGAGGACGGCGCCACCAACGGAGGTGCGCTGCGGGTGGTCGATCCGGCCGGCGGCGCCAGCGGTGAGGTCCTGAGCGGCCGGGCCTGCCCCGTGGGCTCCATGGCGGCGGCCGATGTCGATGGCGACGGGGAACTCGAGATCTTCGTCGGCGTCCGCGAGGTCCCCGGTCGCTACCCCGAGCCTGCGGGTTCGCTCCTGGTGCGCAACCGCGGTGGCCGCCTGGGCATCGATGGACGCTTCGAGGCGCTGGGCCTCGTGCAGGGTGCGGTGTTCACCGACCTCGACGACGATTCCCGGCCCGACCTGGCGGTGTCCACCTCGTGGGGCCCGATCCGGCTCTTCCGCAACCGTTCGGGCCGGCTCGAACCCTGGGATCCGCCGCTGAGGGGCCGGGGCCTGCCGGCGGGTGTCGAGCGGTTGTCGCAATGGACCGGTCTCTGGCTGGGACTGACGGCCGGCGACTTCGACGGCGACGGGCGCATGGACCTGGCCGCCGGGAACTGGGGGCGCAACCACTTCCTCGGTGCCGACGCCCGCTGGCGGCCGCTGCGCATCCGCCACGGCGATCTCTTGGGCGACGGGATGTGGGACGTTCTCGAGAGCTATGTCGGCCCCGACGGGCGCGACTGGCCGGTGCGCCGGCGTCCGGCCTTGGCGGGGTTGGTCCCGGAGGCGGCCCGGCGCTTTCCCGATGCCGGTTCCTTTGGCAAGGCCGCGATGGCCGACCTCTTCGGTCCGGCGCTGGACGCCCTGCCAATCGTGTCGGCCCTCAACCTCGATGCCGGGGTGCTGCTCCACCGTGGGGATCATTTCGAATGGCGGCCCTTTCCGGTCAGGGCCCAGGTGGCCCCGTCCTACGGGTTGGCGGTCGCCGACTTCGACGGGGATGGCAGCGAGGATGTCTTCCTCACCCAGAACCACTTCGGCGTCCACCCCGACGATGCCCGTTACGACGCGGGCCGTGGACTGCTGCTGCTTGGCTCGGGCCGCGGCGACTTCCGGGCGGACGAGCACTCGGGCGTCGTGGCCTGGGGCGAGCAACGCGGCGTGGCGGTCGCCGACTTCGATGCCGACGGGCGCACCGACCTGGCCCTCGGGCAGAACAGCGGGCCGACCCTGCTCTTCGCCAACCGCTCGGCCCGCCCCGGGCTGCGGGTCCGGCTGGTCGGACCCGCCGGCAACCCCTCGGGCATTGGGGCCTCGCTGCGGTGGATCGCCTCGGGCACGACGGGGCCACGCCGCGAGGTACGCCTGGGGGGCGGGTACTGCAGCGTCGACAGCCCGGTGACCGTCCTGGCCTCGGGCCGTGCCGCCGGCGAGGTCGAGGTGCGGTGGCCGGGCAGCCCGGTGCGCCGCGTGCCCGTGGCGGCCGGGTTGGCCGAGATCACCGTCCCGGTCCCGGGACGACCGACGCCATGAGGCTCCGATCCATCCATGCGTCGGCCCCGCAAGCCGCCTCGACGCTCCTGCGGATGCTGCTCCTGATCCTCCTTCCGGGAGTGGGCGGCGGGCTGGTCCCCGGGTCCCTCCCGGTCGCCGCCCAAGGGTCGCCAGCCGTCGGGCCGTGGACCCCCGCTGCCCCGCCGGGCCTTCGGCGTCTCACGCCGGTGCCCCGGCCTGCCGCCCCCCAGGCCCCGGGTTTCACCCGGTTGCCGTCCGCCGGCCTGAGCATCGACTTCACCAACCGGCTCTCCGAGGCCCGGGCGGTGACCAACCGCAACCTGGCCTCGGGGTCCGGGGTCGCCCTGGCCGACGTCGATGGCGACGGCCGGGTCGACGTGTTCCTCTGCGGGCTCGACTCGCCGAATGCGCTCTACCGCAACTTGGGCGACTGGCGTTTCACCAACGTGACCGACCGGGTCCTGCCCGGGGTGTCGTGGCTCAACCCGTCCTCGGCCTCCAACGACTCGACCGGCGCGGCCTTCGCCGACGTCGACGGCGACGGCGATCCCGACCTGCTGGTCAACCAGCTCGGGGGCGGCACCCGGCTGTGGCGGAACGACGGGTCCGGCCGATTCCTCGAGGCCACCGACGAGGCGGGCCTTCGGTCCCGTTCCGGCGCGATGTCCCTGGCCCTGGCCGACGTGGATGGCGACGGCGACCTCGACCTCTACGTGGCGAACTTCCGCCCGACCACCATCCTCGACCAGCCGAACACCCGCTACCAGTTGCGCCAGACCGACGACGCCACCGTCGTGGTGGCGGTCAACGGCCGAGCGGTGACCGCTCCCGACCTCACCAACCGCTTCGAGATCCGGCCGACCGGGGAGGTCGTCGAGATGGGTGAGGCCGACGTGCTCTGGCTCAATGATGGCCGGGGCCGGTTCGCGGCCGTGTCGTGGACCGCGGGGGCCTTCCGAGACGCCTCGGGCAAGGGCTTGACGGCGCCACCCCGCGACTGGGGCCTGGCGGTCCGCTTCCAGGACCTCACGGGCGACGGGCGGCCCGACCTCTACGTCTGCAACGACCTGCACACGCCGGACCGCATTTGGATCAACGACACGGGGCCCGACCGCGTCGTCCGCTTTCGGGAATTGTCCCCGGCGGCGCTCCGCAGCAATCCCACCTTCTCGATGGGGGTCGATTTCGGGGATTTTGACCGGAACGGCCACGTGGACCTCTTCGCCGTGGACATGTTCAGCCGCAACCGCGCCTGGCGGCATACCCAGACGGCCGGGATGGCTCCAACCCTCCGGATGCCGGGCCGGGCGACCGATCGGGCGCAGGTCCAGCGCAACGTGCTCCAGCTCGGCCGCGGGGATGGCACCTGGGCCGAGGTTGCCTGGCAGGCCGGTGTCGAGGCCAGCGAGTGGTCCTGGGGACCGCTGGTGCTGGATGTCGACCTCGACGGGTTCGAGGACCTGCTGGTGCCCAACGGACAGTGGCGCGACTTCCAGGACGGCGACGGCGCCCGCCGCATCGCCGAGGCTCAGCGACGCGGCGCGCTGAAGACCCCCGCCGAGATCGCCGCGGTGGTGGGTTCCTTCCCTAGGCTGGCCACCTCCAACGCGGCCTTCCGCAACCGGGGCGACGCCACCTTCGAGGACGTCTCGGCCGCCTGGGGGTTCACCCTCGACTCCATCTCGCAGGGCGCGGCCCTCGCCGACCTCGACGGCGACGGCGACCTCGACGTCGTGATGAACGACCTCATGGACGCCCCGGCCTTCCTCCGGAACAACACCCCGGCGGGCCGGGTCCTGGTCCGCTTGCGTGGCCTCGCCCCCAACCCGGGCGGCATTGGCGCGTCGGTGACCGTGACGGCGGCCGGCCTGCCCGACCAGACCCAGGAGATCTTCGCCGGCGGCCGCTACCTCGGGGGCGACGATGCGGTGCGGACCTTCGCCACTGGGCGTGCGGCCACGGTGGCGGTCCGGGTACGCTGGCCCTCGGGTCGGGTCGCGCGGTGGGCCGATCTTCCGGCCGGTTCGGTCGTCGAGCTGTGGGAGGACGCCGCCGGGGCCGTCCCGGGATCACCGCCGCCGACGCCCCAGCCCGTCCGGTGGTTCGAGGACCGGACCGCCAACCTGGCCCATCGCCACGAGGACGAGCCCTTCGACGACTTCGGCCGCCAGCCGGCCCTGCCGCACCGCTTGTCGCAGACGGGGCCCAGCCTGGGCTGGACCGACCTCAATGGCGACGGGCAGCCCGACCTGGTCGTCGGCGCGGGGCGTGGGGGGAGGCCTGGCATCCGGGTTCAGAACACCCACGGGGGCTTCGAGGCCCGCGAAACCCCGCCCTTCCATCGCCCCACCAGCCGGGACCTGACCTCCCTCCTGCCGATCCAAGGCATCCTGCTGGCGGGGGTCTCGAACTACGAGGATGGCCTGACCAACGGCGGTGCGCTGCGGATGTACGACCCGGCCGGCGGTCGCAGCGGAGAGATCCTCGTCGGGGCGGCCTTCGCGGTCGGACCCCTTGCCGCGGCAGATGTCGATGGCGACGGATCGCTGGAGGTCTTCGTCGGCGGTCGGTCGGTCCCGGGACGGTATCCCGAGCCGGCCGCCTCACTGCTCCTGCACAACCAGGGAGGTCGGCTCGCCCCGGCGGCCCGGTGGGAGGCCCTCGGGCTGGTGACCGGGGCCGTGTTCACCGACCTCGACGGCGACGGGCGCCCGGACCTGGTCGTGGCGCGCGAGTGGGCACCGCCCCGGTTCTTCCGCAACGAGGCGGGCCGGTTGGTCGAGTGGAACCTGCCCATCGAGGGCGTGCCGGGCGCCTTGTCCGGGCTCTGGAATGCCGTGGCGGCCGGCGATTTCGACGAGGATGGCCGCATGGACCTGGTCCTGGGCAACTGGGGGCGCAACACCCGCTGGAAGGCCTCGGCCGAGGCTCCCCGTCGGCTGTGGTACGGGGACTTCGGCTCCGGCCAGGGATTCGACCTGGCCGAGAGCTGGTTCGATCCCGTGGCACGTGCCGACCGGCCGGAGCGCGAGATGGGCCTCTGGGCGGCGCTCTTCCCGGCGATCCGGGAACGGGTCGACTCCCTGGCAGCCTTCTCCAAGGCCACGCTGCCGTCGCTCCTGGGGGAGGCGCTTGCCGGGGCCCGCTCGGTCTCGGTCGACACCCTCGACTCGGTGCTGCTGCTCAACCGGGGCGATCGCCTCGTGGCCAAGCCTTTGCCGGCGGTGGCCCAGCGCGCCCCGGTGTCGTCCATGTGCGTGGCCGACCTCGACGGCGACGGGCATGAGGACCTCTTCCTCTCGCAGAACCTGTCCACGTCCCACCCGTTCGCCGAGCGTCTCGACTCGGGCCGGGGACTCTGGCTGCGGGGCGACGGCCGGGGGGGCTTCGTGGCGGAGGAGACCTGTGGGGTGGATGTCCCCGGCGACGGCCGGGGCGTGGCCGCTGCCGATTACGACCGCGATGGCCGGGTGGATCTGGCGATCGCCCAGAACGGGGCCGAGACCACCCTCTGGCGCAACCTCCGGGCGACCCCGGGCATCCGGGTGCGCCTGACGGGCGCCCCGGGCAATCCACAGGCCGTCGGGGCCCGCGTCCGCTGGCGGTCGGCCGAGGTCCGCGGTCCCTGGCGCGAGATCCGACTCGGGTCGGGCGACGGTTCCTGCGACGACCCGGTCCCGGTGCTGGCCGCCGGGCTCCGCACGATCGATGCGGTGGAGATCCGCTGGCCCGGAGGGACCACGTCGACGGTGCCGGTGGCCGGTGGCCAGCGGGAGGTCCAGGCCGCGCTGCCGCCCCGCTGACCGGAGCCCGGGCTGCGGCGGCATGACCCATCGGCCCCAGGACCAAAGGGGTCCCGGGGTGGTCCGTGTCGCAAGGGGCGTCCTTCCCGCGTGAATCCAGGGGCATCCCGGGTTGCCTTTGGCGGGGAAGCGGGTTCAATTCCAGCGACACCTCGATCCCGTGCGCTTCCGCAACCTCAACGCCCCGCGTTTCCTGTGCCACCTCGGGCCCCGGTTGGCCCCGGTGCTGGCGCTGTGGGTGGTGTGCCTCCGTGCGGCCCCGGCGGCGGACGCGCGGTTGGGGCGTGAGGCGGTGACCCTGCTGCGGGACGAGTGCTTCTCCTGCCATGGCGAGGCCCGGCAGAAGGGCGGACTCTCGCTCCTGACCCGGGATCATGTGCTCCGGGGCGGGGACGAGGGCCCGGTGGTCCAGGAGGGGCGCCCGAAGGAGAGCCGGTTGCTGGCGTCGGTGCTGCCCGGGGCCGAACCCCACATGCCGCCGCGCAAGCAGTTGAGCCCGGGCCAGATCCGGACGCTCCGGCAGTGGATCCAGCGGGGATTGCCCTGGGATGCCCGGGCCGTGACCGACGAGCCCGAACCCCGCCCCGTCTCCATGGAGGCGCCGGCCCCGTCGTTTGGCCCGGTGGGGGCGCTGGCCGTAGATCCCGCCGGACGCCGCCTCGCCGTCGCGCGTGCCGGCCGGGTCGAGGTGTTCGACCTCCGGGAACCGGGCTTTCCCAGGCTGGCCGCCTCGCCCGACGTCTCGCTGGCCCCGGTCGAGTCGCTGGCCTGGAGCCGGGATGGCCGATGGCTCGCCTCCGGGTCGTTCCGCCGGGTCAGCCTTCGCGATCCCTCCACGCTCGCGGTCGACCGGGAGGTGACCGAAGGGCTCACGGGCCGGATCCTCAGCGTCGAATTCTCCGCCGACGGTTCCCGGTTGGCCCTCGGCGACGGAGGGCCTGGGCTTCCCGGGCGCATCCGCCTGATGGATGTCGCCGCCGGCCGGATCCTCCGATCGTGGAAAGCCCATGCGGACAGCGTCTTCGACCTGGAGTTCAGCCGCGACGGGACCCGGCTGCTCTCGGCCGGCGGTGATGCGCTGGTGAAGGTGTGGGACCCGTCGCGGGATGAGCCGCTGGCGGTGCTCGAGGGCCACGCCGCCGCGGTGGTCGCCGCCGCCTTCAACACCAACGCCACCCAGGTGGTGAGCGGCGGCATCGACCGTCAGCTCAAGGTCTGGGACATCGCCACGCGCGAGAAGATCGTGACCCTGGGCGACTCGCTCTCGGCCATCACCGCGGTGGCCTGGCCCGGGGACAGTTCGTCGGTGTGGGCGGCCACCGAGCGCGGCGCCATCGACCGGTACTCGCAGCTCAAGGCACACACCGGCGAGCAGAGTTCCGCGACGGGCGAGCATCGGCGGATCGCAGACCTGGCGCCGACGGTCGTGGCCTTGGCCGTCGCGCCCGGGGGCGGCCCGGAGGACGGTCGCGTGGCCGCCGCCGACTTCGACGGTCGGGTCCGGGTCTGGGACGGGCAGGGCAAGGCGTTGGGCGAGCTCGGGGCCCTGCCGGCGGTCGATCCCCGGGCGCAAGCCCCGGCCCCGCCGGCCCCGCCGGCACCTGCGAGGCCGAAGGGCCAGGGACGGGGAGAGTCCGGCCCGCCGAGCTTCGTGCGTGATGTCCTGCCCGTCCTGCACCAGGCCGGCTGCGCCTCGGGCGGCTGCCACTCCAAGCCCGAGGGCCAGGGCGGCTTCAAACTCTCGGTCTTCGCCTACGATCCGGCCGCCGATCACGCCGAGATCGTGCGGGATGCCCGGGGTCGCCGGGTCTTCCCGGCAGCGCCGGAGGAGAGCCTCCTGCTGCTCAAGCCGCTCGGGCTCGTCCCCCATGAAGGCGGGCAGCGCTTCGCCCCGGGATCTCCCGCCCACCGCCTGCTGGCCCGCTGGATCCGCGCCGGCATGCCGTATGTGTTGACCAATGAGCCGGCATTGAAATCCATCGCGGTCTCCCCGGCCGAGGGCACCTACCGCAAGGGGGCTCGCCAGCGGCTGACGGTGGAGGCCAGGTATTCCGACGGCAGCGCGCGGGAGGTCACGGCGCTGGCCGCCTACGAATCGAGCGACAAGGAACTGGCCCGGGTGGACGAGTCGGGACGCGTCGCCATCGGCCGGCTGACGGGGCAGGGCGTGGTGGTCGCCCGTTACCTGGGGTTGGTCGCGGCCTCGGCGCTGACGGTGCCGGCCGACCGGGTGCACCCGGCCCGCGTGTATGCCGCCATCCCCACCAACAACTTCATCGACGCCCTGGCGCTGGCCCAGTTCCGCCGCCTGGGCCTGCTGCCCTCGGAGCTGTGCACCGACGCCGAGTTCCTGCGCCGGGCCAAGCTCGACGCCGTGGGCCTCCTGCCCACCCCAGAGGAGGTGCGTGCCTTCCTGGCCGATCCGTCCCCGGACAAGCGCCGGCGGTTCATCGACCAGGTCCTGGAGCACCCTGCCTATGCCGACTACTGGGCCAACCAGTGGGCCGACCTGCTGCGGCCCAACCCCGACCGGGTGGGGGTCAAGAGCGTGTTCCTGCTGGACCAGTGGCTGCGCGAGCAGTTCCGCGCCAACCGTCCCTACGACCAGTTCGTACGCGACCTGCTCCTGGCCGAGGGTTCCAACCACCGGTCGGGTCCGGCGGTCGTGTACCGCGACCGAAGGGACCCGCCGGAACTGACGACCCAGTTCAGCCAGTTGTTCCTGGGCACCCGGCTGGAATGCGCCAAGTGCCACCACCATCCCAACGAGAAATGGGGCCAGGACGACTTCTACCAGCTGGCCGCCTACTTCGGCCCGGTGCGGCAGAAGGGGGCGGGCCTTTCACCGCCCATTTCCGCGGGCACCGAGACGTTCTTCTTCGCGCCGGGCGGCACGGTGAAGCATCCCGTCAGCGGGGCCGTGATGACGCCCCGGCCGCCCGAGGGCCCGGAGTTGCCGGCCGGCAACGCGACCGACCCCCGGCGTCACCTGGCCGACTGGCTCACCCTTCCGGACAATCCGTTCTTCGCCCGGGCCGCCGTGAACCGCGTGTGGGGGCGGCTCTTCGGGCGCGGCCTGGTCCATCCGGTCGACGATTTCCGCAGCTCGAACCCGTGCGCGAACCCGGCCCTGCTCGACGCCCTGGCCGCCGATTTCGCAAGCCACGGCCACGACTTCAAGCACCTGCTCCGCACCGTGATGGGTTCGCGGCTCTACCAGCTCAGCTCCCGGCCCAACGAGACCAACCTGGGCGACACCCGGCAGTTCTCCCGGTCCTACCGGCGCCGACTGCCGGCCGAGGTGCTGGTCGATGCGGTGGGTGATGCCACCGGGGTGCCCGAGACCTTCTCGGCCGTCCCGGCCGGCGGGCGGGCGATGCAGACCTGGAGCTACAAGATCCCGTCGCACTTCCTCGACGCGTTCGGTCGCCCCAACTCGAGCAGCGACTGCCCCTGCGAGCGCGACGCCCAGCTCAGCGTGGTGCAGAGCCTGCACCTGATGAACTCCAAGGCCCTCCAGGCCAAGCTGGCCGATCCGAAGGGTCGGCTCCGCCGCCTTGCCGCCGGCGACCTTGAAGAGCCTTCGCTGGTCGACGAACTCTACCTGCTGCTGCTGGGCCGACCGCCGGCCGATGCGGAACGGAAGGCGGCCTTGGGCGCCTTCTCGAAGCCCGAGGCCACGCGGGAGACCGCCCTGGAGGACCTCTTCTGGGCGCTCTTGAACACGCCGGAATTCGTGCTGAACCACTGACATGAACCCGAACCTCGGAAACTGCGCCGGCATGCCCCGCCGGGATTTCATCCAACTGGGCCTCGGAGGGCTCCTGGGGGCCGGCTTCGGCGACCTGCTCCGGCTCGAGGCCGCGTCGGCGACCGCCGTCCGGCCCGGCCCCGGGCGGGCGACCCCGGGGGCGGCCGGTTCCCCCGGCGGCAAGCCGGTCAACTGCATCCTCATCTGGCTCGATGGCGGACCCTCCCACTACGAGACCTTCGATCCCAAGCCCGGGGCGCCCTCGGACATCCGGGGCAGCTTCTCCGACATCGCCACGTCGGTCCCGGGCATCCGCTTCAGCGAGGCCGTGCCCGAGTTGGCCAAGGTGGCCGACCGCGCCACGGTGATCCGCTCGGTCTGCCACAAGGATCCGAACCACGGGGGCGGCAACCACTACCTGATGACCGGATCACCCACGCCGGTGCCCGTCGCCTGCGGGGCGTTCGTGACCTTCCATCCGTCCTTCGGGTCGGTGGTCTCGTGGCATCGCGGGCAGCGGCAGGGCCTCCCGCCCTACGTGTCCATGCCCTCGGTGACCCGCAGCGGTGGCCCGAACTTCCTGGGCGGCAAGCACTCGCCCTTCGTGATCGACGGCCAGCCCAACTCGGCCGACTTCAAGGTGCGCGACGTGGTGCTGCCCGCCGACATCAGCGAGGGACGGGCGGCCCATCGCCGCCAGCTCCGTAAGGCCCTCGACACCATGGCCCGCCATGCGGACCGGCTGGCCGAGGACCCTGCCGTGGCGTTCGACCAGTACCTCCAGCAAAGCGTCGACCTGGTGCTCTCGAGCCAGGCCCAGGCCGCCTTCGACCTGTCGCGCGAGGATTCCAAGGTGCGCGAGGAGTACGGCCGCAACGACTTCGGCCAGCGCCTGCTCATGGCCCGTCGGCTCGTGGAGGTGGGGGTGTCGTGGGTGACCGTCAACTCCGGTGGATGGGACCACCACACCAAGCTCTTCGAGGCCTACAAGGGCGACTCGGTGCGCAACATGGACCGCGGCGTCGCGGCCCTGATCCGCGACCTGGACCGGCGCGGCCTGCTCGACTCCACGCTGGTGGTGCTGCTCGGGGAGTTCGGTCGCACCCCCAAGGTCAACAAGGACGTGGGCCGGGACCACTGGCCCCATGCGATGTCCATCCTCATGGCCGGCGGCGGGTGTCCCCGAGGTGCGGTGGTCGGGGCCACCGACGCCAAGGGTTACGCGGCGTCGGAGGCGGTGTACCGGCCGGAGGACTTCGCGGCGTCGATCTACTGGAAGCTGGGGATCGATCCGAACCAGATCCTCCACACCAACACCGGCCGGCCGGTCCAGCTGGTCAACAACGGGCGGCGCATCCGCGAGATCTTCGCCGCGTGAGGCCGCCTGGCATGAGTCGCCGGCAGGGTTCGCCCGGGGGACCGGTCCCGTCCGCCGTGATGCGGGGCATGGTCCGCACGCGGGTCTCCGCCCTGGCGCCCGCCCTGGCCTGGGTCTGCCTCGGGTTCCTGAGCCCGGGGCTGCGTGCGGCGGTGCCGGTGCTCGACCACGTCTTTCCGGCGGCGATGCAGGTCGGCACCACGCAGTCGGTCACCCTCGTGGGCAAGTTCGATCCGTGGCCCGTGAAGGTCGACCTCGACATCCCCGGGGTGGGCTGGGAGGCCACCACCAACAGCGGGGTCATCACCATCCGGGTGGCCGCCTCCGCGCCCGTCGGCGCGTACGCGATCCGCGCGGTTTCCCCCGAGGGGGCCAGCGCGCCGCGTTTCCTGATCCTGTCGCCCAATCCGCAGCGCGCCGAGGTCGAGCCCAACGACTCGGCCGCCATGGCCCAACCCCTGACCGGCCTCCCGGCCGAGGTGAACGGGCGCCTGGAGAAGAATGGCGACGTGGACAGCTATGCCATCGACCTCCGTGCCGGCCAGACCCTCGTGGCCCGCCTCGAGGCCTACACCCTCCAGTCGCCGCTGGATCCGGTGCTGCGGTTGCTCGATGCCCGGGGCGTCCAGGTGGCGTGGAACCACGACGAGGTGCGGTCGCTCGACCCGCTGTTGGTCCACCGGGTCGAATCCACCGGGCCCCACGTGCTCCAACTCTTCGGCTTCGCCTACCCGGCCGACTCGGACCTCCGGTTCAGCGGCAGCCCCAAGGGGGTGTACCGGTTGCATGCGACCACCGACCCGGTGCCGCGCCACGCCTGGCCCCTGGGGATCCGTCGATCGGTGGACACCAAGGTGGGATGGGCCGACTGGGGCCCGGGGCCGATTTCCGCCGAGACGGTTGCGATCCCCGCCGTGTCGATCCGGGCCGGCGACGAGATCCATGCGGTGCTCCCCCCGGGACGCCGGGACCGGATCGAGGTGCCGGTGGGGGAGGGCCCGGAGGGGGTGGAGTCCGAGCCGAACGACACGGCCGCGTCGGCCGCCCGGCTGGAGATCCCCTCTGCGGTCTCCGGCGACCTGGACCGGGCCGGCGACGAGGATCGGTACCGCGTCGCCGCCCGCAAGGGCGAGGCCCTGCGCCTGGAGATCCGGGCCTCCGCCCTGGGCTTTCCGTTGGACGCGTGGCTGCGCATCGAGGACGCCGCCGGCAAGGAACTGGCCCGGAACGACGACGCCGGCGGGGCCGATCCGGTCCTGGACTGGACCCCGCCCGAGACCGCCGAGGTGATTCTCGTGGTGGGCAACCTGCTCCAGCGGGGCGGCCGCGACCAGCGCTACCGGCTTTCCGTGGCGCGTCCCCGGCCGGCATGGAGCGCCACGGTGCCCGAGGCGTCTGTGGTCCTGACCCCGGGCCTGACCAACGACTGGAAGGTGGCGATCGAACGGCGGCACGGATCGGCCGAACGCCTGCGGGTCTCGGTGGCCGGGATCCCGGCGGGAGTCCGGGTCGATCCGGTCGAGGTTCCCGAAAAGGCGACCGAGGCGATCCTCCGATGGGTCGCCGCCACCAACGCCCCGGCATTCTCCGGGCCGTTCCACGTGGAGGTCGCCGCCCCCGACCGGGTCGAGCAGGCGAGGTTCCCGCTGGTGAGCGCCGGCGAGAACAATGGCGTGCCGCAGGGCTTCCGCCGGCTGGTGCTCGAGTCGGTCCGGCGTCTGTGGATCACGGTCGCCGTCCCGCCCGCCCCGGCTCCTGCGGCCACCGCGAAGAAGTGACGCCGCAGGTCGTGGGGCCAGCCAGAGACCGCCTGGGCTCCGGATTCCGGTCCCCCCCGTTTCCGGGATGGGGCCCAAAACTTCCTTGACGGCGTTTGAGTCTTTGGCTTGCGAATCCCGCCCCACCGATGGTACAACCTATCTATATGGCAGCCATCGGGCGGTTCCAAAAGGGCGAGGAGATCTTCCACGCCAAGGTCGTCGACGGGGAGATCTTCAAGCTTCAGGGCGATGTCTTCGGCTCCCCTTCCTTCGAGAAGAAGCCCACCCCGCTCAAGGGCGTCAAGACGCTCACCCCGGTCCATCCGTCGAAGATCATCGCCGTGGGCCTCAACTACGCCGACCACGCCCGGGAGGCCGGCATGACCCCGCCCAAGGAGCCGCTCTTCTGGCTCAAGGCGCCCACGTCCCTCATCTCCGACGGCACCAAGATCGAGATCCCGTTCCCCAACCACCGGAACGATTTCGAGGCCGAACTGGCCGTGGTCATCGGGCGCAAGATGCGCAACGTCACCCCGGCGGCGGCCGCCCGGTACATCTTCGGCTACACGGCCTCGCAGGACATCACCGACCGCACCATCCAGGGCAGCGAGAGCCAGTTTGCCCGGTCGAAGTCCTTCGACACCTTCACGCCGCTCGGGCCGTACATCGAGACCAAGATCGACCCGCATGACCTGAGCATCCAGCTCTTCCAGAACGGCCAGTTGCGGCAGAACGGCAACACCAGCCAGATGATCTTCAACTGCTTCCATCTGGTGAGCTTCATCTCGACGAACATGACCCTGTTGCCCGGTGACGTCATCCTCACGGGCACACCTGCCGGCGTCGGCCCCATCGAGTCGGGCGACCGCCTCGAGGTCCGCATCCAGGGCATGGCCCCGCTGGTCAACATGGTGAAGTGAGCCTTCCCCAGGGGGGCTCCTCCGGGGTGGCTCCTCTGGACGATTCGTCGCAGGCCCCGTCGGAGGGATCTTTTCTCCCGTGGCCTTTTCCACGCCCACGGGCCTTCTCCCCTCCGGTCCCGTCCCCGGTTTCGCCGTCCTGACCGCGGGCCATCGTTTCCCTCTGGCCACCCGCCCCGACCCCGGCCCAGACTTTCCCATGCTTTGGTCCCAGACGTTCCTCCCGACCCTCAAGGAAACCCCGGCCGACGCCGAGATCGTGTCGCACCAGTTGCTGCTGCGCGCCGGACTCGTGCGGAAGCTCACCGGCGGGCTCTACACCTTCCTGCCCATGGGTCTGCGGGTCTTGAGGAAGATCGAGCGGATCATCCGCCAGGAGATGGATCGCGCCGGGGGCGTCGAGCTGCTCATGCCGGCCCTGCAGCCCATCGACATCTGGCAGGCGTCGGGCCGCTATGAGACGGCCTCGGGCGTCCTCTTCAAGGTGCGCGACTCGGCCCGCAAGGACTGGGTGCTCGGGCCGACCCATGAGGAGGTGATCACCTCGCTGGCGGCCAACGAGCTGAATTCGTACCGCCAGTTGCCCAAGAACTTCTACCAGATCCAGACCAAGTTCCGGGACGAGATCCGCCCGCGCTTCGGCCTGATGCGGGCCAAGGAGTTCCTGATGAAGGACGCCTATTCGTTCGACGCCACCGATGCCGGCGCGATGGCCAGCTACCAGCGCATGTACGACGCCTACAACCGCATCTTCGCCCGCTGCGGCCTGCAGGCCTTCCCGGTCGAGGCCGACACCGGGGTCATCGGCGGCAACCATTCCCACGAGTTCATGGTGCCGGCCGAGACCGGCGAGAACGACGTGGTCTACTGCGAGTCCGGCAAGTACGCCGCCAACATCGAGAAGGCGGTCAGCCGCGGTTCGGTCGAGGCGACTCCGGCCGAGTCCACCGGTGCGGCGCCCGAGCGGTTCGCCACGCCGGGCGTGGTCACCATCGAGGCCCTGGCCGCCGCCCCGTACGGGGTGTCGGCGCGTCACCAGATCAAGACCCTGGTGCTCATCGCGGACTCCAAGCCGATGCTCGTGCTCATGCGCGGCGACGACTCGCTCAACGAGGCCAAGCTCCTGGCCAAGACCGGGGCCGTGCAGGTGCGCCCGGCCACGCCCGACGAGATCGTCGCGTTGCTCGGCGCCCGGCCCGGTTCGCTGGGGGCGGTGGCCGCCACCCTGAAGACCGCCGTGCCGGTCCTCGCCGACGAGGCCCTCCGGGGCGGCCGGGGCATGACCACCGGCGCCAACGAGGACGGGTTCCATCTCCGCCACGTGGACATCGACCGCGACCTGAAGGTCGGCGCCTGGCACGACCTCCGCACGGTGAAGGTCGGGGAGGCGTGCGTGGAGACCGGCCAACCCCTGAAGATCCGCCGCGCCATCGAGGTCGGCCATGTGTTCAAGCTCGGCACGAAGTACTCCGAGAAGCTCAACGCAACCTTCCTGGCCGAGGACGGCTCCCGGCATCCCGCCGTGATGGGCTGCTATGGCATCGGCGTCACCCGCACCCTGCAGGCGGTCATCGAGCAGTGCCACGACAAGGACGGCATCCGCTGGCCGGTGAGCGTGGCCCCGTTCGCGGTGTGCCTCACGCCGCTGGTGGTCACCCCGGGAAGCCAGCCGATGACGCTGGCCCTCGACCTCCAGGCCCGCCTCGAGGCCGCAGGCATCGAGACGATCCTCGACGACCGGGACGAGCGTCCCGGCGTGAAGTTCAAGGACAGCGAACTGGTGGGCTTCCCGCTCCGGGTCAACCTGGGCGAGAAGTCGCTCGCCAAGGGCGAGATCGAATTGAAGCCGCGCGGCGGCACGATGCGCATGGTGCCCATCGCCGAGGCCGCGGCCGAGGTGATCGCCTGGGTCCGCGCCGAGTCCGAACGGTTGGGAGCGGCCTGAGCCGCGCGCCGGGCCGGGGCCTTCCAGACGGCCCTGCGGTTCAGCAGCTCGTCGGTACCTCCTGCAGCACCTCCACGCAGTGGGGGATGGCCTGCACCACGAAGCCGAGGCACTCGACCGCACCCTTGGGTTTGCCGGGCAGGCAGATCACCAGGGTGCGATCCACCACGGCGGCGAGGTTGCGCGACAGGATGGCGTTGGGCGTGATCTTGAGGCTTTCCATGCGCATCTGCTCGCCGAAGCCGGGCAGTTCGCGGATGGCGATCTGCCGCACGGCCTCGGGTGTGACGTCGCGGAGCGCCACGCCGGTGCCGCCGGTGGTCAGCACCAGGACACAACCCTTCCCGATGAGCGAGCGGATGGCGCGCTGGATGTCGGCGATCTCGTCGGGCACCAGCAGGCTGTCGACCACGTTCCAGCCGTGGCCGGCGGCCGCCTCGACCAGGGCGGGGCCGCCGAGGTCATCGTACAGGCCCTTCGAGGCCCGGTCGGAGATGGTGAGGATTCCCACGTCGAGTTGCATGGGCCCATGGAAGCGCAGACCGGCCTGGGCCGCAGCATTGGAATCGAAGGTCGTAAGAGGGGGCGGGTCCACCGGGGCCGGAGGACGACGGGCACCGGATGGGCGGCTCCCGGGAGGTGAAACCCGCCGCAGCGCCGTGTTGGGCCGCTCTCAGACGCGCTTGGAGGCCGGCCCCAGCGGGTTCTGCAATTCCTGCACCATCACCAGGGCCAGGGCGAGGGCATCGGCTGCGTCCGCATCGGGCGTTTCGGTCAGGCCCAGTTGGCGCTGGACCATCTTGGCCACGGCGATCTTCTGCGCTGCTCCGTAGCCCACCATCGCCAGCTTGACCTTGCGGGGGGCAATCTCGTGGATCTCCGTCCCCGTTCGCGCGACCGTGGCCAGGGCCGCGCCACGGGCCTCGCCCATGATCAGGGCGGTCTGGAGGTTCTGGGCGAAGAAGAGCCCCTCGCAGACGCAGAGCGCGGGGGGATGTCGACGGAGCACCTCCTCGAGGACCGCCTGGATGCGTCCGAGGCAGCGCGACCGGTCCCAGGTCTTCGGGCAGCGGATCGTCCCCGCCTCCACGAAGGCTGGACCCCGGGCGTCGGTGCGGATCACGCCCCATCCGGTGCCGCGCAGCGAGGGGTCGATGCCCAGGACCCGGGAGCCCTCGGGCAGATGGAGGGAGGTCTCCGCGGCCCTTGCGGCGGGTCCGGAGGTCCCCGGGAGGTTCCTGCCGGCGAGGCGCGCCTCCATCGCGGCGAATTGCTTGGGGCTGACACCCATGCGATCAGCGGGTTCGTCGGGCCGACCGGGCCGGTTCCCCGGGCCGCGGGTTCGGCCGTGCCCGGGTGGGTTGGGTTGGGGTTGGCCGCGTCGAGGCCTCGAGCCAGGCCAGGTACTTCGACGAGCCTCCCAGCAGGGGCAGGGCGATGAATTGGGGGGTGTCGTAGGGATGGTGCGCCACCACGAGCGCCTCGAGGGCCTTCAGGCATCGGTTGCGGGTCTTGAGCACCAGCAACCACTCGCGCGACGACTCCACGGCGCCCTGCCAACGGTAGATCGATTCCAGCGGACCGGACACCTGGGCGCAGGCGGCCAGACCCGCCTCGACCGCCTGCCGGCCGAGGCTCCGCCCGAGGGCACGGTTGGGGACCGTCACCCACACCGTGGCAAAGGAGGTCGAAGTCTTCACGCGTTCCTGAACCACGAGGATGCCCTTCCGGCGACCCGGGTTCAACCCATCAGGCCCATGGACCAAGGTCGCCCTGGACCTCAGCCCCCGGGGTGAAGGCGGTGCAGACCCATCAGGGCGCGGTCGGGCTGAAGCGCCCGCCCCCGTGGCGGGTCGTCGCCCCGGACCGCTAGGCAAGGGCGTGCGGGTCTGGGTCTTGGTCTGGGTCTGGCAACCTTTGGCAGTGACTCCGGTGGTTCTCAATCTTAGCCAAGTTCATTCCCCAGAACGGTCCAAACCACTCATGAGATCCATCATGCCCATCCCGCAATCGCCGTCCCCGCTGATCCGCCGGGCCGTCCAGGCCGCCGCCCTGCTCGGCGCGATCACCCGCCTGAGCGCCGGTTCCTTCTCCACCGACTTCGCCTCGGGCCTGCCTGCGGGCTCCGCGCTCTTCGGGGACAATGGCGAGGGCAACGCCGGTGTCATCGAGGAAGGGTTCTTCAAGTTGACCAAGGCGGTGGGAAGCCTGCAGGGCGCCTTCATCATCGGCGACCATCGAGGATTCCGCGACCAAGGTCGCCGCCGGTTCGGTGCACTTGAAGCTCAACGGCACGGTGGTCTCGGCCCAGATGGCCACCTCGGGCTCCGCCACGACGGTGACCTACGATCCGCCGGGCCTGCTGCCCTCCGGTTCCACCAACCAGGTGGATCTGCGCTTCAAGGACACCGCCAATCCGCCGGTCGAGCAGGTGTTCGCCTGGACGTTTGTCGCCGAGGCCTATCGCAGCCTCGACGCGGCCCGGGCCATCCCAGCCGCCCAGATCGACAAGACCCGGCGCGGCTTCACCGTGCGCACCGTCAAGGCGCGCATGGACTCGGTCTTCGTCGCGTCCTCGGCCCCCTACGAGGCCCTTCTGGCGGGCACCGCCATCGACGGCGCTACCGGCAAACCCTACGAGAACATGGCCGATCCTTCGGCCTTCGGGCCCGATGGCCTGTTCGTCGAGGAGGAGACCATCAACTATGAGGACATGGGCGGGACGGCCGGCAACTTCCTGGACGACCGCCGCACCCCGGGCATGCCGGGCACGGACGGGATTTCCGACCGCTACGCCCTCGAGATCCTGACCTATCTCGAGCTGCCCGCCGGGTTGGTCACCCTCGGCGTCAACAGCGACGACGGATTCCGGCTGCTGTCCGGCACACCCGACCCCCGCTCGGCCCTCTCGCTGCTGCTGGGCGATTTCGAGGGCGGCCGCGGGGCCAGCGACACGCTCTGCTCGTTCGTGGTGGAGCAGGCGGGTACCTACCCGATCCGCCTCTTCTACTACGACGGCACCAGCACGGGTTCGGTCGAGTTCTTCTCGGTGATGCCCGACGGGAGCAAGGTGCTGGTGAACGACCCGAACACCGGCGGCGCGATCAAGGCCTACCGCGTCCGGGCTGGAACCGCCCCGGCCCTGCCTCCCTTCCTCCTGAGCGCCTCGCCGGCCCCGGGTGGGGTCAATGTCAGCATCAAGCCCACGGTCGACCTGCTCATCCGCGACACGACCCTGGCCCTCGACCCGGCCTCGGTGCAGGTGAGCCTCAACGGCACGCCGGTCACCGCCACCGTCACCAAGACCGGCGGCGACACCCTGGTTTCCTTCCGGCCGTCGGCTTCCTTGCCTGGAAAGACACCGGCGACGGTGAAGGTGAGCTACCGCGACACCGGGGCCAACGCCCAGACGGTCACCCAGGAGTGGCGTTTCACCACCGCCGAGGCCACCGCGACGGCGACCGGGATGACCGCGGTGAAGATCAACTTCCAGAACTCCACCTCGGAGGGCTTCCCCGGCTATCTGCCGGACAACGGGCTGGCCTTCGCCGACCGGGGCAACGGGTTCAGCTACGGCTGGAACAAGGACAACTCGGCCAATGCGCGCAACCGGAACCAGACCGACAAGGCGCTGGCGCCGGACGAGCGCTACGACACCTTCAACCACATGCAGAAGCCGGGCGGCCCGTGGATCTGGGAGATCGCGGTGCCCAACGGCACCTACGAGGTCTCCATCGTGGGCGGCGAGTCGAACAACTTCGACCAGACCATCCGCATCAAGGCCGAGGACGTGCTGGTGGTGAACGGGGTGCCCTGCACCACGACCGAGCGCTTCCGCGACGGCAAGGCCAAGGTGAAGGTCGAGGACGGACGCCTCTCGGTGAGCGCGTCGGATTCCGACGGGGCCGTGAACTGCAAGATCGCCTTCCTGGAGATTTTCGCCGAAGAGATCTCGGCCGGTCTCCCCGCCAAGCCCGTGGCGATCACCGTCACGCGCAACGGGGACAACCTGGTCATCTCGTGGCCTGCCGATGCGGTCGGCTTCACGCTCGAGAGTTCACCCTCCCTGGGCGGCGCCTGGACGGCGGTCGGCGGGGTGACGGGCAACTCGGCGAGCCTGCCGGCCCAGGCGGCGCAGCAGTTCTACCGCCTCAAAAAGTGAGCGCGAAACTCCTCCACGGGTGAGTTTGCACCGCCAAGGGCCCCGGCACGCCACCGGGGCCCTTTTGGCGACGGCCGTCTCCGGGCCTGCCCGCCGGAAGGGCCCGGGCGCCGCCCCTTGACGCGCGCATCCACCGGCAGAACGATTCGGTCATGGATTTCCCCTCGACCTTGATCCGATCCCGGCCCCCGGCCCGGGAATCCCGGCCGGGCGTCCCGGGGGGCGGGCGGAGGGGTGGCGTCCTTGGGATTCTCCAGCGCGCCTGGCCGGGTCGGTTGGATCGGTCGCATGGGATCCTTCGGTGCGTGTTGGGACTGCTGGCCCTCTGGCAGGGCCCCTCGTCGATCGGCGTGGCCGCCGAGGTTCCCGGGTCCGCCGCGCAGGCACCGGCCTCCGGAGACTGGTGGGCCTTCCGGCCCCTGTCCCGGCCCGAGGTTCCGCGCGTGGCCGATCCCCGTGGCCGGCATCCGATCGACGCGTTCATCCTCGAGGCATTGTCCGAAAAGGCGCTTTCTCCCGCTCCCGAGGCCTCCCCCCGCGAGCTGTTGCGGCGGCTCCATGCCGACCTCGTCGGTCTGCCGCCCACGCCCGACGAGATCGCCGCGTTCGAGCGGGATCCCTCGCCCGAGGCCTGGTCCCGCCGGGTCGACGCGCTCCTGGCCAGCCCCCGCTACGGCGAGCGATGGGGCCGCCACTGGCTGGATGTCGTGCGCTTCGCCCAGAGCAACGGCTACGAGCGCGACGGCGAGAAGCTCGAGGCGTGGCGCTACCGCGACTACGTGATCCGGGCCTTCAACGAGGACAAGCCCTACGACCGTTTCCTTCGTGAGCAGATCGCCGGGGATCAGCTGGCGGCCGGCCTCGTGGACCGGGACGGCCGCTCGGGCGCGGCCTGGCGGGATGCGGTCGTCGCCACCGGATTCCTTCGCCTGGGTGTCCACGACGATGAGCCCGACGACAAGGTGCTCGCCGAGTACGACGAGCTGGACGACATCGTCGGGACCACCGGGGCGGCGTTCCTGGGCATGACCGTGGCCTGCGCCCGTTGCCACGACCACAAGTTCGACCCCATCCCCCAGCACGACTACTACGCCCTGCTGGCGCTGTTCCGGCCGCTCCATGTCGGGGTCGGCGGCGGTCCCGGGCTCGACTCGCCGCTCTTCGCGCCCCTGGCCTCGGCGGCGGAGGTCGACGCGTGGAAGGCCGGCCGGGAGCGCGAACGGCGCGAGTTGGAGGCCCGCCGCGAGGCGACCGCCGACGAGGCCGCACGCAAGGAGCTTTCCCGGCGCATCGAGGGGCTCCAGAAGGCGGTTCCGCCCTTCGAGTGGGCGCTCGCGGCCCGGGAGCGCGGTGGTCCGGCGCCGGAGGTTCGGATCCTGTCGCGTGGCAACCCCAGGTCGCCGGGCGCGGAGGTGAAGCCGGGGTTCCTCAAGGCGGCCGGGGGAGGGGAGTTCGCTGCCGCCGGGGCCCAGGGATCTCCCGCCGCGGGCCGACGCCTGGCGCTGGCCGACTGGATCGCCAGCCCGTCGAATCCGCTGACGGCCCGGGTGCTGGTCAACCGGGTGTGGCATCACCACTTCGGCCGTGGGTTGGTCCGCACCACCACCGACTTCGGCCGGGTCGGCGGACTGCCGAGCCATCCCGGGCTGCTCGATTGGCTGGCCGGCGAGTTTCTCCGCCAGGGCTGGTCGATGAAGGCGCTGCACCGGCTCATCCTCACGTCGGCGACATGGAAGCAGTCCTCGCGCGTCCCGGATGCCGCGGCGGCCGGGGCCGATCCCGGCAACGACCTGCTCTGGCGCCAGAACCTCCGGCGGCTCGATGCCGAGGCGTTGCGCGACACGCTCCTGTCGATCTCCGGGTCCCTGAACCTCGAGGCGGGCGGGCGAGGCTTCTTCCCGGCGCTGAGCGGGGAGGTGCTGGCCGGGGGATCGAGGCCCGGCACCGACTGGCAGGTCTCCGGACCCGGTGAGCGTGCGCGGCGCAGCGTCTACGCCTACATCCGTCGCACCTCCATGGTCCCGATGTTCGAGGCCTTCGACTACAGCAACGCCACCTCGCCGCTGGCCGAGCGGCCGGTGACCACGGTGGCCCCGCAGGCCCTGATGCTGCTCAACGACGCCTTCGTGCAGGATCAGGCCGCCGCCCTCGCCCGACGCGTGCGGGAGGAACCGGTCGCCCCCGCAGAGTCCTCCGGTGCCGCCCCGGGGTCCCCGCAGGCCTTCCCCGACGAGGCCCGCTGGCTGCGCCGGGCCTGGACCCTGGCCACCGGCAGGTTTCCGGAAGCCGGCGAGTCGGCCTCCGTCGCGGCCTTCTTCGCCCGTCAGGTGGACGTCTGGTCCGGTCTCGGACATCGGATGTCCTTTCGTCCGGATGTTCCCGACACCCTGTCGGTGCCCTATTTCAACGCCCTTCCCGCCGAGCGCTTTCTCGTGCCTCCCGGGCCGGAGTGGGAGGCTCACAAGGGACTCTGGCCCCGCGAGTACGAGGGCAACCGCGCCCTCGAGGCCGGTCGGGGTCCCTTCGCCCTCCGCCGGGGTTTGGACCTCGGTGACGGCGAGCTGTCGTTCGGGTTGGTGCCTCAGGTGGGTTGTTCGCAGGTGGGCCTGCTGCTGAGGGCCTCGGTGCGTCCCAGGGAGCCCGCCGAGAGCGCCCTTGAGGTGGTCTTCGAGCCCCGGGAAGGTCGGGTGTCCGTCCGCCACACCACGCCGCGCTCGGCCACGCGCCTCGCCGCGCGCGAGGGCGTCGCGCTGGATGGCGAGGGACTCCGCGTCCGCCTCCGGCTCGACGGCGGTCGGTTGGTTGTCCGGTTGGGCGAGGGCGCCGACCCGGTGCTGGAGACCGCGCTGCCTCCGGGAATTCCGCCGACCGGGGCCTTGGGGGTCCGGGCCTGGGGATCGGGTGTGGGCCTGGATCGCCTGCATTGGACCCCGGCGGGCGGCACCCCTCGGGCCCTCTGGCCGGAGCGACCCCGCGACTGGGCCCGTCACCGGGCCCTGGAAAGCGCCTGCCTGCTGATGCTCAACCTCAACGAAGTGGCCTATGTCGACTGAACCCCGTCCCCGACCCGCATCGCTGTGCGCGGGTTCCCGCCGCGACTTCCTGGCCCAGTTCGGTGCCGGCTTCACCAGCCTGGCCTTGTCCGGGATGCTCGAGGCCGACGGCTTCTTCGCGCGGCCCGAGGTCGCCGCAAGCCTCGGGTCGGACCCCATGCGCGTGAAGCCGCCGCACCGGCCGGCCAAGGCCAAGGCCTGCATCTTCCTCTTCATGTACGGGGGGCCGTCCCAGATGGACCTCTTCGACTACAAGCCCGAGCTCAACCGCCGCCACGGCCAGACGGCCTCGCTGGAGCAGCGACGCCGCGACGTGAAGCCGGGCACCCTGCTGGGTTCCAAGCGCACTTTCCGGCAGTGTGGGAAGTCGGGCCTGTGGTGCAGCGATGTGCTGCCTCACCTCTCCGGCCACATGGACAAGCTGGCCGTCATCAAGTCGCTGTATGCCGACTCCTTCGCGCATGGCTCGGCCATGATCCAGATGAACAGCGGGCGCGTGCTGCAGGGTTGGCCGTCGATGGGTTCCTGGATGTCCTACGGGCTGGGCTCGGCCAATGTGAACCTGCCGGGCTACGTGGTCATGCTCGATCCGCGCGGCGGGCCCATCAGCGGCGCGGCCAACTGGTCCAGCGGCTTCATGCCGGCGGCCTACCAGGGCACGGTGTTCCGGGCCTCGGGCAACCCCATCCTCAACCTCGACCCGGCCGACGGGGCTCCGCCCGGGATCCAGCGCGACACCATCACCACGCTCAACCATCTCAACGCCGGGCATATGGCCTCGCGGCCGGGCTTCAGCGAGCTGCAGGCGCGCATCGCCAGTTACGAGTTGGCCTTCCAGCTCCAGCGCAGCGCGCCCGACGCCCTCGACCTGTCGCAGGAATCGGCCGCCACCCTCGAGAGCTACGGCGTGAACCAGTCCCGTCCCGACGACCATCCGCTGGCGCTGGGGCCGGCGCCCTTCGGTCGCCAGTGCCTCATCGCCCGACGCCTGGTCGAGCGCGGGGTGCGGTTCATCCAGATCTACCACGGAGGTGGCCACCAGCAGCAGAACTGGGACGCCCACAATGGTGTCGAGGAGAACCTCCGCATTCATGGGCCTGAGATCGACCAGCCCATCGCCGCGCTCCTGGCCGACCTCGAGCAGCGCGGCCTGCTCGACTCGACCCTCATCGTGTGGGGGGGCGAGTTCGGCCGGCAGGCCGTGTCGCAGGGAGGCAACGGGGGGCGCGACCACAACCCCAAGGGCTTCACCTACTGGCTGGCCGGCGGTGGCGTTCGTGGCGGCACCAGCTATGGCGAGACCGACGAGTTGGGCCATGAGGCCGCGGTCGACCGCCACCACGTCCGCGACCTGCACGCCACCCTCTTGCACCTCATGGGTCTCGACCCGCTCAAGCTCACCTACTTCTACGGCGGCCTCGACCAGAAGCTCACCGGCGTGATCGAGCCGGAGGTCATCCGGGGCATTCTGGCCTGATACTCCGGGGTCCGCGCCACAGCGTTCGCAGAAAGCGCAGCCGTCGACGGCGTCGCGGGCTGAGACGACGATGACGATGGGAGGAATCGCCGAGCGTCCGGCGATGGGCACGCGCGGTCATCTGAACCATCGCGTGTGTCGGCGGAGAAATTTGAGCGGGGAGTAGACAATATCAAGAACTGACCCCTTTTCCCCTTTTCCCCTTTTCCTCATTGGCGTGGCCGAGGCGCTCTTCGCAGCGCTGGTAGGGTTCTGCGTGGAGGGCGCTGGAGCGTTCGCGGAGCATGGCCTCATTGACGAGGATGCGAGTGCCCTCGGCGAAGCCGCTGGAGCCCTGTTCGGTGAGGAGTTGCAAGACGGTGGACAGGAGGTCGGGGTTTTCTGGGTGGATCACGGTTGGGTGGGTGTGGATGTTTTTTGTCGAACACCCCAATCCGGCCCCTCCGTGGTCCACCATTGGCAACAATTTTTGCCATCCCAACCCTTGCGGGGTCGGTTGCGCTCGGCTCGCTACGCTCGCCATCGCTCCACCTCCCCCGCAGGGGTTGGGATGGAGCATCCGGAGAGCAAATTACAGAAAGATTCGTACACCGGCTGCGAACTGAACCGGCCTCGCGGTGTGCGGAAACCAGAACCGCCTGCTGGTGGAATCACCGCACCGCTTTCCCAACGACACCGGGGGCCGATCTCCGGCCATGATCCTCAAACAGCGATCCTGCCCCAGGAACCGGATCCCACACCCCACCCACCCCCGATGAACCTCCTGCAACGCTTTCGCCTCCTCCCCTTGGAACACCGACGGTTTGGCTTCTGGAGGAGTCTCTGCCTCAGCCTCGCAACCGGGTTGCTGCTCAACGTGGCCTGGGGCTTCTCGGGCCGAGGGAATTCCCTCCCCGAAGGAGTGCATGTCGGGCTGGAATTCGCGCTCTTTCTGCCCGCATGGCTGGTGCCGCTGCTCTGGAATCGCCGGGCCGTGTCTCTGGGAGCCCCCGGCTTCTGGTCGATATGGGAACCTCGGTGGCGTCCTCTGGCCTTGGGCGCCGTGGTCGTGGCGGCACTGATCTCGCTGGGTCTGGCCCTCGAGGGCCGACGGGCGGAACAGGCCTGGCGGGAGGTCGAGGATCAGCTCCGGCAGCGCGGGGAGCCACTCTCCTACCAGGAACTGATGGGGCCGCCGGTCCCGGCCGAACAGAACTTCGCCGCGCACCCCTTCCTGTCCGGAATCCACGCCTACACCCAAAGCCGGGATACCCAAGGACACTCCGTGTCGCGTTGGACGGGACAACCGCGGGTCACAGAGATAGAGGTCTCGCTGGCCTTTCCGTACGAAACCGCGGAAGCCGAGGGCAGACCGTTGCGTCGAACCGGACGGGATCTTGAAGCCCTGGCCCGCCTGCTGCGGTCGATGCCCTCTCTGACCCCGGGCACCATCCGCAACGCGCGTGCAGACGCGGCGGGCTCCCACCATGACCTATCGCACCTACCAGTGCCTCCGGCCGACATGCCCGCCCCGCAGGCGGTGCTCTTCGCGTTGGAGGGGTTGAGGGATGCCCTTGAGCAGATCGCCGAGGCGGCCCGCCGTCCCCACTGTCGGCACGAACTCAACTCCGCCGACTTCCGCGACGCTTCGCTGGCTCGCGTCGCTCTGTACAAACCCATGGCCGACCGATTCCGCCTTCGGGCTGTGGCCCGTTTGGCCGTGGGCGACCCGAAGGGCGCGGCCGAGGACATCGAGACGATCCTGCGACTTGGGGAGCACCTGGATGAAGATTCGGCACTGATGAGTCACCTGGTGCGTATCGTCCTGCAGGGCTTCGCCTACAACGCCTTCTGGGAGGGAACCTCGCAGCATCTCTGGTCCGATGCCCAACTGGCCGCCTTCCAGCAACGTTTCGCGACATCGACGCTGCGGGCGGGTCTGGTGGGGGCGTTCCAGGGAGAGCGTCTTTTCGGCCAATCCTGCATTGAGCGGGAGCGACAGGGGCGGCTGGATCCGGCGACCTTGGGTACAACCGAGGTTGGAAAGGGCTCCAGCGGAGGACGGATGCCCGACGCCTGGCTGCTACAGAATCAGGCCTACCACGCACGCATCCTGGACCGGGTGGTGGATGTGCTGCAGCGCTCCGATCCAAACCGATGCATCGCCGCCAAGGGTTCGATCTGGGAAATCGAGCAAATCGACCGGACGGTCTTCGACACGGAGGGTAGGCGCCTGCATCCCTATCGGATCCTCATCGACCCGATGTTGCCGGCCTTGGCCCGAATGCCCACAAAGACCGACCAGTGCCTCTCGATCAGCCGCCTCGCCATCACGGTGGCCGCACTGGAACGGCATCGCCTCGGGACCGGCGGCTATCCCAAGACCCTTGGCGATCTTGTGCCGCGATTCCTGACAACCGTGCCGCTCGACCCCATGGACGGCCAACCGCAGCGCTACCGACTCAACACCGACGGAACGTTCACCCTGTACAGCGTCGGCCCGAACCACACCGACGACGGCGGTGTCATGTCGAAGAGCAAGGACGCCGAACACCCCGACTGGGTCTGGCCGCCAAACCAACCCACCGATGAGCGCCGGTTGTTCTAAACAGGAACAATTTAGTTGGGAGAAAAGTGATGGCGAAAAGGGGTCACGGAAAGGGGTCAGTTCTTGATATTGATACATCAGGTGGCCAAAGCCACTCTCCGGGGATGGCCCGCAAGTTGAGAGTCGAGTACGCCGGCGCGATTTATCACGTTATGAATCGCGGTGACCGGCGCGAACGGATCTTCTTGGATGATGCGGATCGGCGGCGCTTCGTCGCCACGCTGGGCGAGGCTTGCGCCAAGACGGCCTGGCAGGTTCACGCCTATGTCCTCATGCCGAATCATTTTCATGTGGTGGTCGAGACGCCGCAGCCCAACCTGATTGCCGGGATGAAGTGGTTGCTGGGCACTTACACGAGCCGCTTCAACCGGCGTCACAAGCTCGTCGGCCACTTGTTCTCCGGGCGCTACAAGTCGCTGATCGTGGACGGAATGGGCAGCGGTTATCTCAAGAGCGTGGGCGATTACGTCCACTTGAATCCGGCGCGGGCGAACTTGGTGGCAGCGGATGCGCCCTTGAAGAGTTTTGCCTGGAGCAGTTGGCCGGCGTACCTGCTCGCGCGTTCGAAACGGCCGGCGTGGTTGCGGGTGGATCGGTTGCTGGGCGCGTGGGGCATCCCCAAGGACAGTCCGGCGGGGCGGCAACGGCTTGAGCGGGGGTTGGAGGAACGGCGGGGGGCGGAGGAAGGCGATGAGTTCAGGCTGATTCGGCGCGGTTGGTGTCTGGGCGAGGATAAGTTCCGCGAAGAGTTGCTGACGCAGATGAGCGAGCAGATGGGTGGGGAGCATTACGGCGAGGAGCGTGCGGAGACCGCGGAGGCGCTGGCGGAACGGATCATCGCGGAGGAGTTGAAGCGGGGGCGGTGGCAGGAAGCGGATCTCAAGACTCGGCCCAAGGGGGATCCGGAGAAGGTGGCTTTGGCGGCGCGCTTGCGGGCGGAGACGACGATGACGGTGGGGTGGATCGCCGAGCGTCTGGCAATGGGCACGCGCGGTTATCTGAACCACCTCTTGTATCGGCGGAGGAAGCTGGGCGAGGAGTAGACATTATCAAGAACTGACCCCTTTGCAGATTTGGGCGGCTTGACGGTGTCGGACATTTGTCCGACGATGTGGGCATGGTATCGTTCGTCACCACTCGTGAGCTGTCCAAGCAACCGGGACGCGTCATGCGCCAACTGCGCGCCAAGGGTCCGCAGGTGATCACGCAGAACGGCGAGCCTGCCGCCTATCTGGTGCCGACAAGCGGTATGGGCGTTGAGGCCGACCTCGATGCCCTTCGGAGGCTGCTCCTCGGGCGTGCGCTGGACGCCGCTCAGGGAGAAGCGGCCAAGTCAGGCGCCACCGAACTGATCGCAGCGGACATCGACGCGGAGATCGCCGCTGTTCGGGCGGAACGCAAGCGGCGCCATGCTTCCAAGGCATGAGCGCTTGGCCTCAAGCGTGGGTGGTCGACACCAACGTCCTGGTCTCAGCGGTGCTCACGCCAGGAGGCACCTGCGACCAAATCATCCGCGCCGCTGTCGACGGGAAGATCCGGCTCGCGTGGAATGCTCCCATGGTCGCGGAGTACCGAGCGGTGCTCCTTCGGCCGAAATTCGGGCTCTCAAGGGCGGCCGTGTCGGCGTTGCTCGCAGCCTTTGGCCCAGCGGGCCAAGTCTCCCTGCGCGAGGTCCCGCCGCTGCCGGATCCTGATGATGAGGTTTTCCTCGCCGCGGCCCTGGCCACCGCCGACAGGATCCTCGTCACTGGCAACCGGGCGCATTTCCCGCCAGGCAGGTGTGCGCCCGTTCGGGTGCTGAGCCCAGCAGAGGCCGTTCAAGAAATGGTGAAGCCCTGAGGCCGCGGCGGCCTGCTCGACTCGACCCTCATCGTGTGGGGGGGCGAGTTCGGCCGGCAGGCCGTGTCGCAGGGAGGCAACGGGGGGCGCGACCACAACCCCAAGGGCTTCACCTACTGGTTGGCCGGTGGTGGCGTCCGTGGCGGCACCAGCTATGGCGAGACCGACGAGTTAGGCCACGAGGCCGCCGTCAACCGGCACCACGTCCGAGACTTGCACGCCACCCTCCTGCATCTCATGGGTCTCGACCCGCTCAAGCCCACCTACTTCTACGGCGGCCTCGACCAGAAGCTCACCGGCGTGGTCGAGCCCGAGATCATTCGGGGCATTCTGGCCTGATCCTCCGGGGTCCGCGCCACAGCGTCCGCAGAAAGCGCAGCCGTCGATAGCGTCGCAGGTGGACGACGACGATGACGATAGGGGGGATCGCCGAACGTTCGGCGATCGGCACGCGCGGTTATCTGAACCGTCTCTTATGCCGCTGGAGGAGGCTGGGCAGGGAGTGGCCAATATCAAGAACTGACCCCATGCCCTGCAAAGATGAAATCCCCGGAAACTTTAGTTTCCGGGGATTTCAGATTGGCGACCCCACGGGGAATCGAACCCCGGTTACTGCCGTGAAAGGGCGGTGTCCTAACCGCTAGACGATGGGGTCTAAAAAGAGCGGCGAGTCTTTCGCAGACTATCGCCAGAACTGTCACGCTGTAATTTCACGCCGAAATGGCTGGTGGGTCGGCAGGGATTTGAACCCTGGACCAACGGCTTAAAAGGCCGCTGCTCTACCGCTGAGCTACCGACCCGCCAAAAAGCGGATGCGCAAGGTATCGGGCGGCGGGTCGCCCGCAAGCAGTCTTTTTCGGCGCATTTGCACCCGCTCCGGGCATCGATGTTCGATTTTTGCCCATCGATGGGGCGGCGGGCTTGACGGGGCCGGCTGAATTTCGGACCAAGGGTGGCGTCATTTCCCAGTCATGAATCCATCCCTCGAGAACCGCCGGGACTTCCTCAAGTCCAGTTCCACCGCCGCCGCCCTCACGCTCGCCGCGCCGGCCCTGCTGATGCGGGAACGCGCCTTCGCCGCGAACTCCGACACGATCCGCATCGGCCTGGTGGGCTGCGGTGGCCGGGGCACCGGGGCCGCCGGCAACGCGCTGGAGGCCGACAAGAACCTGATCCTTGTGGCGATGGGTGATGCCTTCGAGGACCAGCTCAACCAGAGCCACGCCGGTCTCGACAAGCAGTATCCCGGTCGCGTGCAGGTGGAGCCGTCCAAGCGCTTCGTGGGCCTCGACGCCTACCAGAAGGTCATCGACGCCGGCGTCGACGTGGTGCTCCTGGCCTCCCCCCCGGGATTCCGTCCGACCCACCTGCGCTACGCGGTCGAGAAGAAGAAGCACATCTTCTGCGAGAAGCCCATGGCCACCGACAGCGCCGGAATCCGTCACGTGATGGAGTCGGTCCGGATGTCCAAGGAGGCCAAGCTCAACATCGTGGCCGGCTACTGCTGGCGCTATTCGCTGCCGCGGCGCGAGTTTTTCAAGCGCATCAACGAGGGCGAGATTGGCGAGGTGCTGGCCATGTACGGCACCTACCTCACCGGCCCCGTCAAGCCCATGCAGGCCCCCTCGCAGCGCAAGGACGGCGTGGGCGACCTTGAGTGGCAGATGCGCAACTGGATGAACTTCACCTGGCTGGCCGGCGACGGCTACGTCGAGCAGTGCATCCACACGGTGGACAAGATGATGTGGGCCTTCGGCGACAAGCCGCCGGCCAAGGTCGTGGCCAATGGCGGCCGGGTGCACCCGAACTACGAGGGCAACATCTTCGACCACATGACGGCCACCTACGAGTGGGCCAGCGGTGCCCGCGGCGTCATCGCCCAGCGCCAGATTGCCAACTGCTACAGCGACAACAGCGACTACGTGCTCGGCGCCAAGGGCAAGGGCTGGAACGGCTGGTCCAACGCGTACTTCAAGAACGCCGACGGTTCCAACGGTTGGCGCTACCGGGGCGAGAACCCCGACATGTACGTCGTCGAGCACCAGCACCTCTACAAGGCCATCCGCGCCGGCGAGTTCCACAACGACGGCGACCGCATGGTCAACAGCACGCTGGCCGGCATCATGGGCCGTCTCGCCGCCTACACCGGCCAGGAGGTCACCTGGGAGCAGGCCCTCAATTCGAAGATCCAGCTCGTGCCCGAGAACCTGTCGTGGGACATGAAGCTGCCGATCGATCCGCTGCCCATCCCGGGCAAGACCAAGCTGGCCTGATCCGGCTGGTAGGCGACCGGCTGGGTTGGTTCGACAAGACCCTTGATTCGACAAGACTCTTGATTTGATACCATCCAGCCGGTCTCCGCTCCCGGCGATGCGCGATTCCGGTGACGCTCGGGCCTGGTGTCTCGCCTCGTTGGATCCGCGCTGAAGCCTCGATTCCGATCCTGCCTGTCTGATCCTGTCCGCCCGAAGTTGGCTCCCAGACCATTTCTTGGCCCCAGTCCCTCGTTCCGCAGGCTCCTTTTCCAATCTTTCCTCGACCCGCATCCCTCCAGAACCCCGCACGCCGCCATGAATCGCCGTCACTTCCTGCACACCGCCGCCCTCCTGGGAGCTTCGTTGCCCGCCTTCGCGCAGACCGCGCCCAAGCGCAAGATCCTCAAGGGCATCATGTGGGGCACCGTGGGCGTGCCCGGTTCGGTGATGCAGAAGATGGAGGCCATCAAGGCCGCGGGCTTCGACGGCGTCGAGCCCATGGGCGGCATGGACAATGCTGAGATGAACGCCGCCCTCAAAGCCACGGGCCTGAAGGCCGGTTCGGTCTGCTGCCACACGCACTGGGCCAAGCCCTTGTCCGACCCCAATCCGGCCGCGCGCGAGGTGGGGGTCGAGGGCCTCAAGCTGTCGCTGCGCGACGCCAAGGCCTACGGCGCGCCGGCCGTGCTGCTCGTGCCGGCCGTGGTCAACGCCTCGATCAGCTACGCCGACGCCTACACCCGCTCGCAGGCCGAGATCCGCAAGGTGGTGCCCCTGGCCGAGGAGTTGGGCGTGAAGATCGCCATCGAGAACGTCTGGAACAACTTCCTGCTCAGCCCGCTCGAGGCCGCCCGCTACATCGACGAGTTCAAGAGCCCCATGGTGGGCTGGCATCTCGATGTCGGGAACCTCATCCACTACGGATGGCCCGAGCAGTGGATCCGCATCCTGGGCAAGCGCATCGCCACGCTGCACATCAAGGAGTACAGCCGCGCCAAGTCCGACAAGCAGGGCAAGTGGGCGGGTTTCGATGCCGAGTTCCTCAAGGGCGACAACAACTGGCCCGCAGTGATGAAGGCCATCGACGAGATCGGCTACCAGGGCTGGGGCATCGCCGAGCAGGGCGGGGCGGGCTCGCCCGAGGGGCTCAAGAAGCTCTCCACCGAGATGGACCAGATCTTCGCCTCCTGAGAGACGGCCCGGCAGGGTTGAGTCCCACGGCACCCAGGTTGCTCCGGCTCTGGGGAGCGTCCGGGCGGAGATCCCGTGGCGACCCGCGGAGACCCACCCTGCGGTTCCCATTCTACGCCCGGTCGGGCCCTTGGATGGCTGCGGCCCGGGACCGTGGGCGCGGTGCGCGCGCAGAGTCCGCAGAGCCCGGAGTGTGACACGTGGCGTGTCGTCACCGTTGCAGGATCCGCAACGTCGGTCCAGCCTCGCCGGGACCTCACGGACGGACACGCCCCGCCCGGATTTTCGCGAATTCGCTACGAGTCCAACCATTGCCCGACGCCATGATCCTCCGATCGAGCCTGTCCCTTGCCGCCCTCGTCGCCGCCAGTCTGGCGGCCTCTTCCGCATCCGCCGAGGTGCCCCGGCATCCGAAGTTCGGATTCCCGGTCTACACCAACGCGCCCAGTGGCCGACAGTTGAGCGGCCAGCACAAGCCGGCCGACAACCCGGCCTACAGCCCCGAGGAGGCCCGCAAGCGCTTCACGCTGCTGCCCGGCTTCGAGGCCCGGCTTTTCGCCTCCGAGCCCGAGGTGGTGAACCCCGTGGCCATGACCTGGGATGATCGCGGTCGGTTGTGGGTGGTGGAACTCTACGAGTACCCGCTGGGCACGAAGCCGGGCGAGAAGGGCCGCGACCGCATCAAGGTGCTGGAGGACACCGACGGCGACGGCCGGGCCGACTCGGTCAAGGTCTTCGCCGACGGCTTCACGCTGGCCACCGGCCTCCTGCTGGCCAACGGCGGGGTCTACGTGGGCGCCGCGCCGAACCTCTACTTCCTCGAGGACACCGACGGCGACCTGGTGGCCGACAAGCGGACCATCGTCCAGACCGGCTTCGGCCTGGAGGACCGGCACGAACTCCTCAATGGCCTCACCTGGGGGCCCGACGGCCAGATGTACATGACCCACGGGGTCTTCACCCGGACCCAGGCGGTGGATCCGTCCAAGCCCGGGGAACCGGTGCTGCTGACCGCCGGCGTGGCGCGGTTCCAGCCCAAGACCCGCCGCATGGAGGTCTTCGCCGAGGGCACCTCCAATCCGTGGGGCGTGGACTTCGACGCCCGGGGCAACGCCTTCGTCAGCGCCTGCGTCATCGACCATTTCTTCCACCTGGCCCCCGGCGGACTCTACCAGCGCCAGGCCGGCCAGCCGCCCTATCCGTACGCCTACGAACTGCTGCCCAGCATCGTCGACCACAAGCACCACATGGCGGCCTACGCGGGCGTGGCCATCTACCAGGGCGACCAGTACCCGCCGGAGTTCCGCGGCATGGCCTTGCAGGGGAACATCCACGACAACGCCATCCACCGGGATCGCCTGACCCCCAAGGGCAGCACCTTCCTAGCCTCGGCCGACGGGGATTTCCTGCGCGCCAACGACGGCTGGTTCATGCCGGTGAGCACCCAGACTGGTCCCGACGGCGCGGTGTGGGTGATGGACTGGTACGACAAGTACCCTTGCTATCAGAACGCCGGGGCCGATCCCGAGGGCGTGGACCGCGAGCGCGGGCGCATCTGGCGCATCGTCTGGACGGGCGATCAGCCCGGCCGGCCTGTGCCGCCGCGGCCCGCCGGCCTCGCCTTGTCGGAGCGGAGCACCGCCGAACTCGTCGGGCAGACCCTGGCGCACTCCAACGTCTGGCAGCGGCGGATGGCCCAGCGGATCCTTTCGGAACGCCCCGACATCGCCTCGCAGAAGGCCGTGCTCTTCGCCCGGATGAAGACCCAGGGGCCCGAGGACGCCCGCCTGGCGGCCCTGTGGACGCTCTTCAGCGCCGGCCTGGCCGACGACGCCGTGCTCGACGAGGCGGCCGACGCCTCGCTGCCCTCGCTGCGCCTGTGGGCCGCCCGGTTCACCGGCGAGAACAACCGCCTCACCGAGCGGGTCCAGAAGCGCCTCGAACTCCTGGCCGCCGACGAGAACCCCACGGTCCTGGCCGGCGTGGCCACGGCATTGCGCCAGTTCTCGGGCGGATCCCTCACCGTCAACACGCCCCCGGGCCACGACATCGCCGTCTTGGGTCCGCTCGTCACGACGGTTGCCGAGAAGCTGCTCGGCACCGCCAAGGCCTCCACCGACCGCGATTTGCCCTTCCTGCTGTGGATGGCCCTCGAGCCCAACCTGCTGTACGACCCCAACATCACGGCCGCCTGGTTTCAGGAGAAGGGCGAGCGCTACCTGCCCCTGTCCGGCAAGCTGGCCTACAAGACGGTGCGCCGGTTTTGCGACGCCCGGAAGGATTGGCTGGTGGACAAGACCCTCGAGATCGTCGCGTCGCTCGACTCGTCCTCGCCGATGATCCCCCACCTGCTCGATGGCCTCATCGACGGGCAGCGGGGCAAGGCGCTGGCGCCGACGCAGCCCACGGAGGCGTTGCTCCGAAAGCTCCTGGCCAGCTCGAACCCCGCCACGGTGGCCAAGGCCCGGCAACTCGGGGCCATGTGGGGCGATGTCGGGGCGCTCCGGGCGCTGCTCACCCGTGTCGCCGACGCCGCGTTGCCGGAGGCCGAGCGCCTCGAGGCCGTCCAGGGCCTGAGGAACCAGCGCGGCGAGGATGCCCGACGGGCCCTGCTGACCCTGGCCGGCTCGGACGCCCCGGAGACCCTGCGGGTGGCCGCCATCCGCGTGCTGGCCGAGACGGGCAATGATGAGACCGGCCGCGAGCTGGCCGGGCGATGGAAGGGCCTGCCGCCGGCGGCGCGGACGGCCGCCGCCCAACTGTTCGCCACCCGTGGCGCCTGGAAGTGGGCGCTCTACAACGCCATCGACCGCGGCGAGATCGCCAGGGGAGACGTGCCGGCCGCGACCGTGCGGGCGTTGCTCGGCTCGCAGAATCCCGACGAGCGCGAGAAGGCGACCCGCCTCTTCGGCCGCTTCCAGGCCTCGGGACCGGAGATCCTCCAGCGCATCGCCGCCAAGCGGAAGGTGGTGATCGACGGCCCGGTGGACCTGAAGGCCGGCGAGGAACTCGCCCGCAGGACCTGCCTCGTCTGCCACCAACTCCACGGAGAGGGCGCGGCCGTCGGGCCCGATCTCACCGGGGTCGGCCGCAGCTCGCTCGATGCGCTCCTGCACAACGTCATCCATCCCAACGAGATCATCGGCCAGGGCTACGAGAACGTGGAGGTCGAGACCACCGACGGTCAGACCCACAGCGGCCGGATGGTCGAGAACACCGCCAACCGGGTGAAGCTGCTGCTGCCCGGGGCGAGCGAGGTGGTGGTCGACCGCTCGCAGGTGAAGGCCCTGCGGGTGACCGCCAAT